>Ga0209675_1001692_pt1 | contig 12226 bp, 15 predicted proteins | sample AraplaCol_mLB_r2_2_FD_184280 | JGI IMG/M metagenome (GOLD analysis project Ga0209675, IMG submission 184280) | Arabidopsis root microbial communities from North Carolina, USA - plate scrape MF_Col_mLB_r2 (SPAdes) (version 3) | ecosystem: Host-associated > Plants > Roots > Endosphere | place... | reverse complement strand
TGCTGCTGGTGGCGCCGCGCAAGATCGAGGATGGCCTGTTTGCCGCCATCCTGGCGCTGTCGGGCCTCTTCCACGGCTATGCCTTCGGCGAGAGCATCGTCGGCGCCGAAGCCACCCCGCTGATCTCCTATCTGATCGGCCTGGCGGCCATCCAGTATGGCATCGCCGCCGGCGTGGCGGTTGCCTGGCGAGTGCTCGCCAAGAGCCATGCGCCGCTGCTGCCGCAGATCAGCCGCATTGCCGGCGCCGCCGTCGCGGTGGTCGGCGCGGTTTTCCTGGCGATGAACATCATTGCCTGATGCCTGCAGTCTGATCCGGGCGTCGGGTCGCTAATTTGTTACAGGGCGGGCGGTTGCTTAGGCGGCCGCCCGCCCTTGACTTATTCCGGGCCGGTTGCTATCTGCCTTGAGCATCCGGTCCATCTTCTTTCGGGCCGGAGCCGATCCGGCACCCTTTCCGCACTTTCCAGATTTCCAGTTCGTGATGCGGAACCTGCGCGGGCGGCTTACCCACCCCCCTCCACGGCTGCTGCGCTCTTATCGGGCCGCGGCGCCCAAATCTCCCAAGCAACACTGCACTTAGCCTGAGTCCGCGAGTCCGTCGATGAATCTCCAGGAACTGAAAACCAAATCTCCCACCGACCTGCTGGCCTTCGCCGAGGAGCTGCAGATCGAGAACGCATCCACCCTGCGCAAGCAGGACATGATGTTCGCGATCCTCAAGCAGCTCGCCGACAAGGAAGTCGAGATCACCGGTGAGGGCGTGCTGGAAGTGCTGCAGGATGGCTTCGGCTTCCTGCGCTCCGCCCAGGCCAACTACCTGCCGGGCCCCGACGACATCTATGTCAGCCCCAACCAGATCCGCCGCTTCGGCCTGCGCACTGGCGATACCATCGAAGGTACGATCCGCGCGCCCAAGGATGGCGAGCGCTATTTCGCCCTCCTCAAGGTCAACACGATCAACTACGAAGACCCCGAGCAGGCCCGCCACAAGGTCCATTTCGACAACCTGACGCCGTTGTATCCGGACGAGCGCCTGCGCATGGAACTGCCGCAGACCGCCGTCGAGGAAGAGGCTCCGGCCGCAGCCGCCCCCGCCGTGAAGGGCTCGACCCTGAAGAGCCGTGGCGGCGGCAAGACCGAGAAGATCATCTCGCAGCCGAAGAAGGATGTGTCGGCCCGCGTGATCGACCTGATCTCGCCGCAGGGCAAGGGCCAGCGTTCGCTGATCGTCGCGCCGCCGCGCACGGGTAAAACCGTGCTGCTGCAGAACATCGCCCATGCGATCAGCCACAATCACCCGGAAGTCTATCTGATCGTCCTGCTGATCGACGAACGTCCGGAAGAAGTCACCGACATGCAGCGCACGGTGAAGGGCGAGGTGATTTCCTCGACCTTCGACGAGCCGGCGAGCCGTCACGTGCAGGTCACCGAGATGGTGCTGGAAAAGGCCAAGCGGCTGGTCGAGCACAAGCGTGACGTCGTCATCCTGCTCGACTCGATCACTCGTCTGGCCCGCGCCTACAACACCGTCGTGCCGTCGTCGGGCAAGGTGCTGACCGGTGGTGTCGACGCCAACGCGCTGCAGCGCCCGAAGCGCTTCTTCGGCGCCGCGCGTAACATCGAAGAAGGTGGTTCGCTCACCATCATCGCCACCGCGCTGATCGAAACCGGCTCGCGCATGGACGAAGTGATCTTCGAAGAGTTCAAGGGCACCGGTAACTCGGAAATCATCCTCGACCGCAAGCTGTCGGACAAGCGCACCTTCCCGGCCATCGACATCACCAAGTCGGGTACCCGCAAGGAAGAGCTGCTGGTCGACAAGGGCGTGCTGGCCAAGATGTGGGTGCTGCGCCGCATCCTCATGCCGATGGGCGGCCAGGACGCGATGGAGTTCCTGCTCGACAAGATCAAGCATTCCAAGACCAACGCCGATTTCTTCGATTCGATGAATACGTAAGTCTGGCGGTTACGGATGAAATGCGACGGGCGGGGCGAAATCCCCGCCCGTTTTTTGTTTATGCCTTGCCGGAGGTTCATTCGGCTGTATCGTTATCTGTGACGTCTCGCCAACAGGAGGAATTCCCATGCATCGCCTGCTGTCTGCCACTGCATTCGTCGTCGTCGCCATTGCTGCCTTGCCAGCCTGGGCCGCCGAGAAGACCGTCACCATCAACGCCATCAGCGCCACCGGCGTGGGCGAGAGCATCGGCACCATCACCGCGAAGGATTCCGCGCAAGGCCTGGTGCTGACGCCGAAGCTGGTCAAGCTGCTGCCGGCCGGCCCGCACGGCTTCCACATGCATGAAAAGCCCGATTGCGGCCCGGCGCCCAATCCGGCGGCCAACAACCAGCCGGCGGCGGGCTTCGCGGCCGGCGGCCATTACGATCCGAAGAAGACCGGCATGCATCACGGCCCGGGCCACAAGGATGGCCATGTCGGTGACCTGCCGGTGCTGGTGGTGGATGGCGACGGCTCCGCCACGCTGCCGATGGTGGTGCCGCATCTGAAGGTGAAGGACATCACCGGCCGCTCGCTGATGATCCATGCCGGCGGCGACAATTATAGCGACACGCCGGCGCCACTGGGCGGTGGCGGCGGCCGCGTCGCCTGTGGCGTGGTGAAGTAAGGGGCGCGACAGGCATGGCGCAGAAGGACTGGTTCGATTTCGCCCGCGATCCGGCGAGCGGGACCGAGGCCGTCGAGGCCCAGTTCCATGCCCATGCCTATGACCCGCATTTCCACGACCAGGTGCTGGTCGGCGTCACCGAACAGGGGCTGCAGCAATTCCGCTGCCGCCGCGAAACCCAGCGCAGCACGCCCGGCCGCGTCATCCTGATGGAGCCGGGCGAAACCCATGACGGCGAGGCTGGCGATGCGGGCGGCTTCACTTATGCGATGCTTTACTTTGACCCTGCATGGCTAAGGCAGGCGGCGGAAACCTGTCTGGGCCGCGATGCCGGCGAGGCGGTGTTTCGTTTCCCCAGCATCCTGAATGACGATCCGCTGCTGGGGCCGGCCGTGCTGGCAGCCTGCGCGCAGCTGAAGACGCCCGACAGCCGCATGGCGCGCGAGGCGGCGCTGGATGCCGTCACTGCCCTGCTGGTGCGGCGCTATGCCGGCGAGGCGATGCCGGCACAGGATCATGCGCCACGGCTGGCGCGGCGCGCGCGCGAGGCCATCGTCGACCATGGCGCGGAAGACCTGGGATTGCAGGCGCTGGCTGATCTAGCCGGCACGGATCGGTTCCGCCTGCATCGCGTGTTCAAATCCGCCTACGGCATCGCGCCGCATGCCTATCTGGTGCAGTACCGCCTCAATCGCGCGCGCAAGCTGCTCAGCGACGGACTGGCGCCGGCCGATGTGGCGGCCGCCACCGGCTTTGCCGACCAGAGCCATCTGGGCCGCTGGTTCCGCCGCGCCTTCGGCCAGACCCCGGCCGCCTATCGCCGGGCCTGCACAAATCTTCCAGACGGCGACGCACGCTGACGGCATCCTGCCGGCTGTTATCCAAGCCGGAGATTCCCGTGTTCGAGACCAAGATCGCCATTGCCGTGCGCGCCGACCTTGCCGTGTGGCAGAAGCTGAATGTCACCGCCTTCCTGGCCAGCGGCATCGCCGCAAGCGTGCCCGGCTGCATCGGCGAGGTCTATGTCGATCATGCAGGCCAGCGCTACAGCGCGATGTGCGGCCAGCCGATCCTGGTCTTTGCCGGCGATGTGGAGAGCTTACGCCGTGCCCATGACCGGGCGCGCGAGCGCGGCCTGCTGATCGTTCCTTACGTCGAGCCGATGTTCAGCACCGGCCATGACGCCGCCAACCGCGCGGTGTTTGCTGAGGGTGACACGAAGGCGCAGAACTGGGTGGGGCTCGCCTTCCATGGCGAGCGCAAGGCCGTCGACAAGACGGTGAAGGGCTTAAGCCTGCATCCCTGAAGGGGCGCTCAGACGCGCGGATCGACGAAGTCGACCGCCAGCATCATCATGTCGATGGTGTTGCCGTCGCTGGACAGCGGCAGGCGCAGGATCTCGTATTTGTGGATGCGGTCGTCGATCATCATGTCGAGACGTTCGACCAGCGGCTGGCGCAGCTCCATCATCGCGGCATAGCAGGCGAACAGGCGGTCGCGATATTGCGTCTCCTGCATTTCGTCGAGCCACTTGCCGGTCATGTCATGGCGCAGGCGCTGCGCCGTGCGGCTGCCGATCAGGCGATAGCGATAGCGCGGCATATCAGCCTGGCGATGCACTTCCACCAGCGAGAGGTTGCCGAGAATCCAGGGCATGTCGAGCGGATCGATGTCGCTGCGCGAGGGCATCGCACGGTTGAGTCGCCGGTCGTGCCAGTAGCGCAGGAGGCGCTGCAGGCGCGGGCGTTGCACCGTCTCTGGTCTTGCCGCGATCAAGCCGGACACTGTTTTCCCACCCCATTGTCGGGTCGCTACCTGGAGTCTACGGAGCCAATGGTTAACCGGATAGTGAAAATTGTATGCGGCAGACCCTCTTTTTCTTGTTTTTCGGCTTTTTCACAAAAAATCCTCCGGGTCCGACAGAAAAGCCTTGTAACTGCAAATCATTCGCATATACTCGGGCGCATCGCACCCCGGTGCGGTTCCTTAGGTCGGCCTCGTCACTCTGCTGGTCGTGACGAGGTTCGTGGTCGGTCCGTCAGAATGGGGCATTGGCGGGCCGACCCCGACCGAACATCTTCTCCAAAATCTAAATCTTCCAACGGCTTAGCGATAAGCCGCGATTTCGTTTGTGTGTGGATTTTGTATTCTTTGTCACGGCGACTGTTAAATAGGATTGACTGTATCCGCTGAGTGTAGAATATAGGGCTCATTCAGCGGGGCCGTTCTGGGCCCGGCCGGATCGCGGGATTTGAAGGGCAGCTTGCGCCGCGACACCAACGCTAAAGCGCCACGGCGTTGAACCGTGGGCCCGGCACTGACTGTTCGGAGTGAACCCATGACCGCCAAGACCATCCGCCTCTGTTGTTGTCGCTGAACGCCGTTTCGTAACCGCGTTTCCTTTCAGCGACTTTTCGCCAGCCGTGCTGGCCAACGGAGACTATCCCATGAGTGAAGCCTATCTGATCGAAGCGGCCGGCGAGGCCGCCGGTGTGGTGATCCGTGAACGCAGCGGATTCCGCTTCTTCGCCTCGGGCCCGCAATTCAGCAGCCTGGAGCAGCGCGTCTACCGCCGCACGGCGGATGCGACCCGCGCCGCCCAGGCGCTGGCCCGCCAGGCCGCCAATGACAATGTTCATCGCCAGCGCTGGAGCTAAGCCATGACCACCCATACCCATTTCGTCCAGCTCACCGGTTCTGCCAAGCCCGGCCTGGTCGACCGCGTGGCGGCCGCCTTCGGCGCTTTCGTAGCACCGGAACGGCTCCGTCCCGCCAGCAACGACAACCTGGCCGCGCAGGTGCAGGAGAACGCTATCTCGCTGGCCGATCCGCTGGCCCTGCCGCCGGAGTGGCACACGGCCGGCGATCTGCTATCACTCAGCTTTCTGCCCTTTGATCGTTAAGGATCTGGACGGCTGAGACCATGATCGAGCTGCGTACCCTCACCAAGCGCTTTGCCGGCGCGTCGGGTTCTGTTGAAGCTTTGCGCGACGTGTCGCTGACCGTCGCGCAGGGCGAAATCTTCGGCGTGATCGGCCGCTCCGGCGCCGGCAAGTCGACGCTGATCCGCTGCATCAACCTGCTGGAACGCCCCACCGAGGGCAGCGTGCATGTCGGCGGCCGCGATCTGACCGCGCTCAGCAGCGCTGACCTGCGCGTCGCGCGCCGCGACATCGGCATGATCTTCCAGCATTTCAACCTGCTGTCCTCGCGCACGGTGTTCGATAACGTGGCGCTGCCGCTGGAACTGCGCGGCGAAAGCCGGGCGGCGATCAAGGCCAAGGTCGAGCCTTTGCTCGATCTGGTCGGCCTGACCGACAAGGCCGACAAATATCCGGCGCAGCTCTCCGGCGGCCAGAAGCAGCGCGTCGGCATTGCGCGTGCGCTCGCCACCGACCCGAAGGTGCTGCTCTGCGACGAAGCGACCTCGGCGCTCGATCCCGAAACCACCGAGCAGATTCTGAAACTCATCAAGGACATCCGTGACCGTCTGAACCTGACCGTGGTGCTGATCACCCACGAGATGGCGGTGGTGAAGGAAATCGCCGACCGTGTCGCCGTGATGGAGCAGGGCCGCATCATCGAGCAGGGCGAGACCTTCGAGGTCTTCACCCAGCCCAAGCATGCGACCACGCGCAGCTTCGTCGCCGACCTGATCGGCTTCGACCTGCCGCCGGCCCTGCAGAAGCGCCTCAGTGCGCAGCCTGCCGGCAACAGCCATCTCTGGCGCATCCTGTTCACAGGGCCGCATGCCGACGAGCCGGTGATCGCCGAGCTGTCGCGCAACCTGGGGCTCGATCTGAATATCCTGCATGGCCGGATCGACGAGATCCAGGGACGCCCCTTCGGCGTCATGGTCGTGCAGGCCCGCGGCGACGAGGCCAAGCTGCTCGCCGCCAAATCCTATCTTGCCAGCCGCCAGCTGGCCGTCGAGGAACTCGAAGATGTCGTCGCAATTGATCGCGCTGCTGTTTGACGGCCTGTGGGAAACGCTGGTGATGGTCGGCATCTCCGGCGGCGTGGGCGCGCTGTTCGGGATTCCGCTCGGCGTCATCCTGATCCTCACGGATCGCGGCGGCATTCTTCAGAATGTGTCCGTCAACCGCGTGCTCGGCCTGGTGATCAATGCCGCGCGCTCGACGCCCTTCATCATTCTCATGGTCGCGATCATCCCCTTCACGCGTCTTGTCGTCGGCACCTCCATTGGGACTGCCGCCGCCATCGTGCCGCTCACCATCGCCGCCATTCCCTTCATCGCTCGTCTGGTGGAAACGGCGCTCCGCGAAGTGCCCTCAGGCCTGATCGAGGCCGCCGATGCCATGGGCGCGACGCCGCTGCAGATCGTCATCAAGGTGCTGCTGCCCGAGGCTTTGCCCGGCATCGTCGCTGGCCTGACTATCACGCTGGTCAGCCTGATCGGCTATTCCGCCATGGCCGGCGCGGTCGGCGGCGGTGGCCTGGGCGATATCGGCATCCGTTATGGCTACCAGCGTTTCCTGCCCGAGGTGATGGGCGCGGTCGTGCTGGTGCTGATCGTCTTCGTGCAGGGCGTGCAGTCGCTCGGCGACCGCCTCGTACGCAAGCTTAGTCACCGTTGATTTCGTAACAGTTCAGTCTCCCGTCTTTCAGTCTCCCGTCTGCAGAAAAGGAAAAACCATGTCGTTCACTCGCCGCAGCCTTGCTGCTCTTGCTCTCGCCGCCGCGGTTGTCGCGCCGGCTGCCTTCGCCCAGGACAAGCCGATCAAGGTCGGCGTCACCGCCGGGCCGCATGCTGAAATCTTCGAGGTGGTGAAGAAGGTCGCCGAGAAGGACGGCCTCAAGATCCAGATCGTCGAATTCAGCGATTACATCCAGCCCAATGCCGCGCTGAATGCCGGCGACCTGGATGTGAATTCCTACCAGCATCTCCCGTATCTCGAAGCCCAGATCAAGGATCGCGGCTACAAGATCACCAACATCGGCTACACCGTGAACTTCCCGATGGGCGTCTATTCCAAGAAGGTGAAGTCGCTCAGCGATCTGCCCAATGGCGCCCGCGTCGGCATCCCGAACGATCCGACCAATGGCGGCCGTGGCCTGCTGGTGCTGGAATCGGCCGGCCTGATCAAGCTGAAGCCCGATGCCGGCCTGAAGGCGACCCCGCTGGACATCGCCGACAATCCGAAGAAGATCCGCATCGTCGAGCTGGATGCCGCCCAGCTGCCGCGCGCGCTGGATGAACTCGACGCCGCCGCGATCAACACCAACTACGCGATCCCCGCCGGCCTGTCGCCGGTCAAGGACGCCATCGCCATTGAAGGCGCCAAGGCGCCTTACGTGAACATCATCGCGGTGCGCACCCAAGACAAGGACAAGCCGGAATACGCCAAGCTGGTGAAGGCTTACCACTCGGCCGAGGTGAAGGCCTTCGTCGAGCAGAAGTACCAGAAGGCCGTCGTCACCAGCTGGTAAGGCTTTTCAGGACACCGTCCGCACAAGTCCTCCCCGGACCCAGGACGTAAAGAAGCCCGTCGGTCGCAAGACCGGCGGGCTTTTTTGTTGTGCTTAAGCGCCGCGCGCCTTCTTGACCAGTCGCACCAGCTCGACGCGGGCTTGGTCGGCGCTGGCGATTTCGGTCTCAAAAGCCAGCCGCGCGGTGCGGCCGTCGCCATCGATCAGGTCGCAGCCCTCGGCGTCGATGCCGCACATGCTCCAGCCTTCGCCGCTCTTGCCCAGCAGCTTGCCCGCATAGAGCTGGATGGCATCGGCATGGTCATCGTTCATATGCGCGATAATCCCGGCCTCGGCCTCGGCCAAAGCAACCCAGTCGCCGGCATAGGTGAAATCATCCAGCCAGTGGATCTTCCCGAAGCCGGCGACGATATGCGCGCGCTCGACATGGATGCGGTAGAAGGCGAAATCGGCGAAGCCGGCATACATCTCGGCCGCGGGGTGCCGCGCCAGGTAACGGGCTTTCAGCCGGTCGTCGTCGGTCTTCTCGGCGAAGCCGAGCAGCGTGACGCGCGGGCCGGTCAGCGGTTCGGCGAACTCGGTCGTGCCGTCGCAGAGCAGCGAGACGCGGTGATGTTTCAGGATATTCTTGGTGTGGTCGGCCAGCCGCGAAATCAGCAGGATCGGCGTCGCATCATGATCGAAAGCGGTCAGCACCAGAGAGGCATAGGGCGTGCCGTCATCGGCCATGGTGGTGGAGAGACTACCGGTGCGGCAGGCGCGAGCGACTTTTCGGGCCTGCTGCGCCGGGTTGCTCATTTGAACCGCTCCGGCCGCGCGATCTCCACATCGGAGAGATAGACGATGGCGACGGCATCCGTGAAGCGGGCATGGAAGCCGTCCAGCACCTGACGCGCCACGGCCTCGGTGGTGATCGCCAGGATCATGACATTGTCGAAGGCGCGGGTGATGTCGTCGCCGCTGCGCTCGCCATGCTGGCCGCCGCCGATCACGCGGGGAAACACGCTCCAGCCCTGCACGCCCTGCTGGCTCAGCCAGTCGAGCACCGACCGCTGAAGCGGCGCCTCGACGATGATCTCGATCTTCTTGCGCGGATGACCCGTCATGCTACTGCGCTCCGAACAGGCGCTGCGCCACGGTCAGGTAGAGCGGCAGGCCGATGGCGACATTGAACGGGAAAGTGATCGCCAGCGCCAGTGTCACGGACAGCGACGGACTCGCGGCCGGCAGAGCGAGGCGCATCGCGGCCGGGACGGCGATATAGGACGCCGACGCGGCCAGTACCGCCAGCAGCATGGCGCCGCCGGCCGAGAGGCCCAGCAGGGCGGCGGCCGCAAAGCCGATGGCGGCGCCGATGGGCGGCATGACGAGGCCAAACAGGATCAGCGCCTTGGGGAAGCGTTTGGCCGCGCGGCCCTGGCGCACCGCCACCAGGCCCATATCGAGCAGGAAGATGCAGAGCGCGCCGTTGAACAGGTCGGCCACGAAGGGCTTTACCTTGGCCATGCCGGCATCGCCGGTGACCCAGCCGATGATGAAGCCGCCGACCAGCAGCATGACCGAGCCGTTGACCAGCACCTCGCGGATCAGCGCGCCGCGCTCGCTGCTGCGCTGTTGTGTATTCAGGTTGGTCTGCTGGCCCGCGAGCAGCAGGCCGATCAGGATGGCCGGGGTTTCCATCACCGCCGTCATGGCGACGAGGTAACCTTCGTACGGGATGTCGCGGCTGCGCAGGAATTCCGATGCCGTCACGAAGGTGACGATGCTGATCGAGCCATAGTGCGCAGCGATGGCGGCGGCATTGACGCGGTCCTGCCGCCAGACCGCGCGCAGCAGGCCGAAGGCGATCACCGGCAGCAGCAGGCTGAGCGCCAAGGCTGCCACAATCGCGCCGGCCAGCGCCCAGCCGCTGGCGGCATGCATGGCGACGCCGCCCTTGAAGCCGATGGCGAACATCAGGTAGATCGCCAGGCCCTTCGCCGCGCCCTCGGGGATTTCCAGGTCGGAGCGCAGGGCAGCGGCAATCGCGCCAAGCACGAAGGCCAGGATCATCGGCGACAGCAGGTTGCCGCCGGCAAGGGCGAGAAGGTCCATCATGACGGCGGCAGCATGGCAAAGCCGGCGTCAAAGAAAAAGGGCCGGAACGTGTTTACGTCCCAGCCCTGTTATGCAGAAAACGCAGACTTTTACGGCAGCATCACCGTCGAGCCGGTGGTCTTGCGCGCTTCCAGGTCGGTATGGGCGCGGGCGGCATCCTTCAGCGCGTAGGTCTGCGGGATTTCCACCTTCACCTTGCCCGAGGTCACCACGTCGAACAGCGCCTTGGCCGACTCGATCAAATCGGTGCGCTTAGCCACATAGGTGTTCAGCGTGGGCCGGGTGAGGAACAGCGAGCCCTTGCCGGCGAGCGTGGCGATCTGGAAGGGCGGCACCGGGCCCGAGGCATTGCCGAAGCTGACCATCAGGCCGAGCGGCTGCAGGCAGTCGAGCGAGCCCGCGAAAGTATCCTGGCCGACGCCGTCATAGACCACCGGCAGGCCTTCGCCCTTGGTGATTTCCTTCACCTTCTCGACGAAGTTTTCCGTGCGGTAGTTGATGATGTGGTCATAGCCATGCGCCTTCGCCAGCTTGGCCTTGTCCTCGCTGCCCACCGTGCCGATCACGGTGGCGCCCAGCGCCTTGGCCCACTGGCCAAAGATCAGCCCCACGCCGCCGGCGGCGGCATGGAACAGCACGGTGTCGCCGGCCTTGATCTTGTAGGTGCGGCGGACGAGGTATTCCGTCGTCATGCCCTTCAGCATGATGGCGGCGGCAACCTGATCCGAAATACCTGTCGGCAGCACCACGGCGCGCTCGGCCGGCATCACGCGCTCTTCAGCGTAAGCGCCGAGCGGCGGCGTTGCGTAAGCCACACGGTCGCCGGTCTTGATGTCGGTGACGCCCGCGCCCACGGCGGTGACCGTGCCGGCGCCCTCAGTGCCGAGGATCAGCGGCAGCGGCAGCTTGTACAAGCCGCTGCGGTGATAGGTGTCGAGATAGTTCAGGCCGACGGCGGCGGTCTTGACGCGGATTTCGCCGGCGCCGGGCGCGCCGACCTCGACCTCTTCCCACTTCATCACTTCGGGGCCGCCATTGGCGTGGATGCGGATTGCGTGAACCATGATCTGATCAGTCCTTACGAGAGATGTGTCTTGAAGAAATCGGCCGTGCGGCTGTTGGCCGTATCGGCCGCCGCCTTGTCGTAATGCTCGCCGCCGACGCGGGCGAAGGCATGGTCGTTGCCCTGGTATTCATGCAGCGTGACATTGGCGTTGGACGCCACGGCCGCTTTCACCTTGGCCTGCTGGTCCTTGGGCACGAACTTGTCCTCGGTGGCGACATGCATCAGCAGCGGCTTCTTGATGTTGGCCACTTCAGCCGTGTGATCGGCCAGGCCGACGCCGTAGTAGGAAACGCTGGCATCGACATCGCTGCGTGTCGCCATCAGGAAGGCGAGCTTGCCGCCGAGGCAATATCCAACCGTGCCGACCTTGCCGCCGGTGGTCTTGCGCAAGACGCCGAGCGCGGCCTTGAGGTCGTCGATGCCCTTGTCGAGGTTGAAGCCGCCGAACAAGGCAAAAGCCTTGTCCCAGTGCTCCTTCGACTTGTCGGTGATGTCGACGCCGGGTTCCTGGCGCCAGAAGAGATCGGGGCAGAGCGCGACATAGCCCTGTTTCGCCAGGTCGTCGCAGATGTCGCGCATCACCGTGTTGACGCCGAAGATTTCCTGGATGACGAGGATGCCCGGGCCCTTCTCGCCGGCCTGATAGGCGCTGAAGCTGCCGCTGCCGTCGGTCGCAGTGATCGTGACTGTTTTCGCCATCGCGGGTTCCTCCGGTTTTTATGTCGGCAGGAACCTTAGCGAAGGACGGCGGCCGGCGTCCACCGGCCGGCTATTACATCGCTGTGATGCAGAATACCGATTGGATCAATTGGTTCAGAAGAGACTGACCTGCTCGGAAGGCACATAGGCGCCCTCGTGGCGCAGCAGCCAGCGCTTGGTCTCCAGCCCGCCCTTGCCGGAATACCCGCCGGCATCGCCGCCCGCAGCTAGAATCCGGTGGCAGGGGATGATCACCGGAATGGGATTGGCACCGCAGGCGCTGC
>Ga0209675_1001680_pt1 | contig 12299 bp, 12 predicted proteins | sample AraplaCol_mLB_r2_2_FD_184280 | JGI IMG/M metagenome (GOLD analysis project Ga0209675, IMG submission 184280) | Arabidopsis root microbial communities from North Carolina, USA - plate scrape MF_Col_mLB_r2 (SPAdes) (version 3) | ecosystem: Host-associated > Plants > Roots > Endosphere | place... | reverse complement strand
TCCTTGGCAGTGTTCTCGACCGCGTTCTTCACTTCGGGCAGGTTGGGCTCGCAGACGGTATCGAAGGACGGCATGGACTCTCTCCTGAATTCACTGGTGCTGGATGCGACAATTCTCCCATGATCGTGGAGTCCAACGTCCCGCTGCAGCCCTACAACAGCTTCGGCATCGTCGCGCGTGCACAGCATCTGGCGCGCATCGCCAGCGAGGCCGACCTGGTCGCGCTGCACGCCGATGCGGCGTGGCGCGATGCACCGCGTTTCGTGCTGGGCGGCGGCAGCAACATCGTGATCACGGGCGACGTCAAGCAACTGGTGCTGAAGGTCGAGATCAAGGGCCTGCGGCTGGTGGAAGAAACCCCGCGCGCGTGGATCGTCGAGGCCGGCGCCGGCGAGGTCTGGCATGACGCCGTCGAATGGATGGTGCGCAACGGCTATCCCGGCCTCGAGAACCTGGCCCTGATCCCGGGCACCGTGGGCGGCTCGCCGGTGCAGAACATCGGCGCCTACGGCGTCGAACTCCAGGACCGCTTCGAATCGCTCGACGCCTACGACCTCGAGACCGGCCGCAGCTTCACGCTCGATGCGGCGCAGTGCGCCTTCGGCTACCGGGACTCGGTCTTCAAGCACGTGCGCAGCGGCCCGAACGACTTCGGCCTGGCAGGCCGGGCGGTGATCACCCGGGTGCGTTTCCGCTTGCCCAAGCCGTGGAAGGCCGTGGTCGGCTACCTCGACCTCGAGCGGAAGATGGAGGAAACAGGCAACTTCACGCCCGATGCGCAGGACATCTTCGACTGGATCTGCGCAATCCGCCGCGCCAAGCTGCCCGACTGGCGCGTGCTCGGCAACGCCGGCAGCTTCTTCAAGAACCCGACGGTCACGCCGGAGCAATGCGCCGACATCATCGCGCGAGACCCCAAGATCGTTCACTACCCGATGGACGACGGCAGCATCAAGCTGGCCGCCGGCTGGCTCATCGATGCCTGCGGCTGGAAAGGCAAGTCCGTCGGCAACGCCGGCGTCTACGAGCGGCAGGCGCTGGTGCTGGTGAACCGTGGCGGCCATGAGAACCCGGTGACGGGCGGCGAGGTGATGACGCTGGCCAAGGCGATCCAGACGAGCGTGTACGAGCGCTTCGGCATCCGGCTGGAGCCGGAACCGGTGGTCGTCTGAGCGCATGGACCTCGACTTCCTGCACCTGAACTTTCGCGGTCGCATCGGCGCCCTGGTGTGGGCCCGGCGCGCGGTGCCGCTCGTTGCGCTGCTGGCGCTGTTCCTGGGCTCGCGCCGCTGGGGCTCGGTGGTGGCGGTGGTCGTCGTGGCGCTGCTGTTCTCGGCCGTTCTCAAGTTTCTCGAAACCAGCCTGCGGCGCCAGTTCATCCGCGAGGCGCGGCTGCCGCCCTTCCTCATCGGCAAGCTGCGCGAGGCGCACCCGCAACTGAGCCGACGCGACGCCGAGCTGGTGCTGCGCGGCCTGCGGCAGTTCTTCATGGCCCACCTGCGCAGCGACCGCAAGTTCGTGGCCATGCCCTCGAAGGTGGTCGATACGGCCTGGCATGAGTTCATCCTGCATACGCAGGGCTACCAGAACTGGTGCAAGGCGGCCTTCGGCGGCATGCTGCACCACAGCCCCGCAGAGGTGCTGGGCCGCGATGCCAGGCGCAACGACGGCCTGCGCCGCAGCTGGTACTGGGCGTGCAAGGAAGAGAGCATCGATCCACGCAAGCCGGCGCGCTTGCCGCTGCTGTTTGCGCTGGACATCAAGTTCGCCATTGCAGGCGGCTTTCAGTATGTGCCCGACTGCAACGCCGTCGAGCGGCACATCGGCTCCGATACCCACTGCGGCACGAGCTTCGGCGATTCGTCATCGTCCGATGGCGGCGGTGCCGGCGATGCAAGCGGATTCGGTGGCAGCGAATCGAGCAGTTCCGGCGGCGACGGGGGCTCCAGCGACGGGGGCGGGGCGTCGGACGGCGGCGGGGGCTGCGGTGGCGGTTGCGGTGGAGGTGGAGGCGGAGACTGATCCGGCGCGTGATCCGCGTGCCGTGCAGCGACGCCAAATGACAACGGGCCCCGAGGGGCCCGTTGTCATTGGCGCCTGCCTTCGAAGGGCAGGCCGGAAGCGGTCAATTTGCCTTGTCGTCGTTCGCGAGCTTGGGCAGCGAGGCGCCTTCGTTGGACGACAGCAGGCCGACCTGCGTGTAGATGCCCAGCTTTTCGCGCGTGTCGACGATGTCGAGGTTGCGCATGGTGAGCTGGCCGATGCGGTCCAGTGGCGTGAACGCGCCTTCGACCTTTTCCATGCTCAGGCGCTCGGGCTTGTACGTGAGGTTGGCCGACTCGGTGTTCATGATCGAGTAGTCGTTGCCGCGGCGCAACTCGATGGTCACCTCGCCGGTGATGGCGCGTGCCACCCAGCGTTGCGCCGTCTCGCGCAGCATGATGGCCTGCGGGTCGAACCAGCGGCCCTGGTACAGCAGGCGGCCGAGCTTGCGGCCGTTGTCGCGGTACTGCTCGATGGTGTCTTCGTTGTGGATACCGGTGACCAGGCGCTCGTAGGCGATGAACAGCAGCGCGAGGCCGGGGGCTTCGTAGATGCCGCGGCTCTTGGCCTCGATGATGCGGTTCTCGATCTGGTCGCTCATGCCCAGGCCGTGGCGGCCGCCGATGCGATTGGCCTCGAGGATCAGGTCGACCAAGTTCGAATGGCGGACGCCGTTCAGCGCCACGGGCACGCCCTGCTCGAAGCGAACCGACACGGTCTCGCGCTTGACCTCGACCTCGTCCTTCCAGAACGCGACGCCCATGATGGGCTGCACGATGGTGATGCCGCTGTTCAGGTGCTCGAGGTCCTTGGCCTCGTGCGTGGCGCCGAGCATGTTGGAGTCGGTCGAGTAGGCCTTCTCGGCCGACATCTTGTAGGCGAAGCCGGCCTTCTGCATGAATGCCGACATCTCGGCGCGGCCGCCCAGCTCGTCGATGAAGACCTGGTCGAGCCAGGGCTTGTAGATCTTGAGGTTGGGGTTGGTCAGCAGGCCGTAGCGGTAGAAGCGCTCGATGTCGTTGCCCTTGTAGGTGCTGCCGTCGCCCCAGATGTGGACGTCGTCTTCCTTCATGGCCGACACCAGCATGGTGCCGGTGACCGCGCGGCCCAGCGGCGTGGTGTTGAAGTAGGTGACGCCGGCGGTGGTCACGTGGAAGGCGCCGGCCTGCAGGGCGGCGATGCCTTCGTTGGCGAGCTGCACGCGGCAGTCGATCAGGCGGGCGTTCTCGGCGCCGTAGAGCATCGCCTTGCGCGGGATCTCGTCGTAGTCGGGCTCGTCGGGCTGGCCGAGGTTGGCCGTGTATGCGTAGGGAATCGCGCCCTTGTTGCGCATCCAGTGCAGCGCCGCGCTGGTGTCCAGGCCGCCCGAGAAGGCGATGCCGACCTTCTGGCCGGCGGGAACGTTTTGGAGGATGGTCGACATGATGGGAGTTCCGTTGGTGGTGGCGCGGTTCAATGGTTCATGACATTCGCGGCACGACTCTGCGCCGTGGACACTGTGAACCGGCTTTGCCGGGCCACTGGTGTCGCCCCCTGCAAGGGGGTTGGAGAAGCGACACGAAGTGCGCGAAGCCTGGGGGGTTTACCCAAAATGGCAGATGTAGCTGTAGGGCTCGCCAGTCACCCGGATCTGGAAGCTCGAGTTGCCGGGAATGCTGAACTTCTGGCCCGGGCCCGAAGCGATCCATTCGGTGGTGCCTGCGAGCTGGTATTCGCAGCTGCCGCCGGCGCCTTCCATGATCTCGGGCGCGCCGGTGTTGAAGGTGAGGGTGGAGGGCAGGATCACGCCGACCGACTTCTTGGTGCCGTCCGCGAGCGTGAGGTTGTGGCTCACGCACTTGCCGTCGAAATACACATTGGCCTTGGTGGCCACTGCGGCGCTGTTGATTGTGTCGGTAGTCGTCGTCATTGGGTGGCGCCGGCGCGCTGGCGGTCGGCAAATCGAGGAGGCACCGCACCAGCGGCGCACCCGTCAGGGGTTGGAAAAGTCCTCGATTTTAGGGGCTTGGCCGGCGCATGCCGCCAGCCGGTGCTCAGCGGTGCCAGCCGCGGTAGCCGCCGCCCCATCCGCGATAGCCGCCGTGGTAGCCGCCCCATCCCCGCGAGTAGCCGAGGTTCAGCGAAACGCCGACCGGCGGGTAGACGTACGGGTAGGCATAAGGGTAGCTGTAGGCCGGCTGCACGTAGACCGGTGCCGGATAGACAGGCGCCGTCTGGTAGACGGGGGCCGGCGCGCTGGAAACCACCACGCCCGGTTCGGGCACCACGTTGTCCCAGGGGTTGCCGGCCGATTGCTGCGGATACGCGCCGTTGTTGGCCTCCACCGGATAGGCCTGCATCTGCGGCTGGGGCGCCACGGGCGAGGTGGTTGCGCCGGCGGTCACGCCATAGGCGCTCGCCTGGATCGGGATCGTCGCGCCGGGCCGGCTGTTCATCCGGGTGGTGTACTGGCGTCCGTTGTATTCGTAGGTGACGTTCCAGTTGACGTCGCTGCCGGTCGTCTCGCGGATCGGGGTGGCGGACACCACGCGGGCCTGAACCACCTGGTTCTGCTGGGCATGGACGAGTCCGGTGCCGGACGCCAGCGCGCCGACCACGGAAAGGCCGGCCAGGGTGCGAAAAACGTGTTTGTTCATGGTGTGTCTCTCCTGCGGATGGCGGTTTGACGCGGGGCGGCGAGGCGGGTTCCGGGGTTTACACGGCGTTGACAGCCCACGCAGCCGCATCGAATCCCGTGGTCACGGGCTTTTTCGGACCCCAGTCCACCACCGGGCGCTTGATCAGGCTGGGGTTGGCTAGCAGCACCGGGCGGGCGGAGTCGGCATCGACCACCGCTTCGCGGGTGGCGTCGTCGAGCTTGCGCCAGGTCGTGCCCTTGCGGTTGAGCAGGGCCTCCCAGCCGGGCTTCTTCAGCCACTGGTCGAGTTCGGCCTCGGGCACGCCCTGTTTCTTGAAATCGTGGAAGGTGTAAGCGATGCCGTGCTCGTCGAGCCAGGTGCGCGCGCGCTTGACGGTGTCGCAGTTCGGAATGCCGTATAGGGTTGTCATGGCCGCGATGATGCCCCGTTCGACATGTCGGCGACAATGCCCGCCTCCATGGAAACCCTTAACGACTGGCTCGCACGCGCCGAGCAACTCCATCCCAAGAACATCGAGCTGGGACTCGAGCGTGCCAAGGAAATGGCGCAGCGCCTCGGCCTGCGCTTCGGCTGTCCCGTGATCACGGTGGCGGGAACCAACGGCAAGGGCTCGACCTGCGCCATGCTCGAGTCGATCCTGACGCATGCGGGCTATCGCACAGCGGTGTTCACCTCGCCTCACCTGGTGCGCTTCGAGGAGCGGCTCAGGTTGCAGGGAGAGGCCGTCGACGCTTCCAAACTGATAGCAAGCTTCGAAGTGGTGGAGAAGGCGCGCGGCGACATGAGCCTGACGTACTTCGAGTTCACGACACTCGGCATCCTGCACTGCATGATCGAGCAGAAGCCGGACGTGGCGATCCTCGAGGTGGGCCTGGGCGGCCGGCTCGACGCGGTCAACATCATCGACACCGATTGCGCGGTCATCACCAGCATCGACCTCGACCACATGGAATACCTCGGGCCCGACCGCGAAAGCATCGGCTTCGAGAAGGCCGGCATCATGCGCGCCGGCAAGCCAGCCATCGTGAGCGACCCGATGCCGCCGCAGAGCGTCATCGACCATGCCAACGCCATCGGCGCCGACCTCTGGCGCTTCGGCACCGACTTCAACGTGTCGGGGGACAAGCAGCAGTGGGGCTGGTCGGGCCGCGGTCGGCGCTACAGCGGTCTGGCGTACCCGGCATTGCGCGGCGCCAACCAACTCATCAACGCGGCTGGCGTGCTTGCGGCGCTCGAGGCCGTGCGCCCGCAGTTGCCGATCACCGCGCAGGCCGTGCGCAACGGCCTGGCGATGGTCGAATTGCCCGGTCGTTTCCAGATCGTGCCGGGCGAGCCCGCGCTGGTGCTCGACGTGGCGCACAACGCGCATGCCATCGCCGCGCTGGCCGAGAACCTCGACGCGATGGGCTTCTACCCCACGACGCATGGCGTGTTCGGCGTCATGGCCGACAAGGACCTCGCACCCATCCTGGCGCGCATCGGCCCGCTGATCGACCGCTGGTATTTCACCGACCTGCCCACGCCGCGGGCCGCCAAGGGGGCCGATCTGCTGGCCGCCTGGCAAGCGCAGAACACGCGCACGGATGCCTCTGGCAGCGTGCACGCGAACCCCATGGAGGCGTTGCGCGCAGCCATCGATCGCGCAGACCCCACTGATAGAATCGTCGTCTTCGGATCGTTCTTCACCGTGGGCGGCGTGCTCGAAAACGGCACTCCCCGGCTGCAAGCCAAACACCTGCTGCCAGGCGGCTGATCGTCGGGCTGTACACACACCCATTCGGCACCATCGGGCATCACCTCGCTGCACTCCTTCAGGGATCGAACTTCATGGCGTTTTTCAAGTTCCGCGCGCGCGGCCCACAAGGCAACGAAGGACGCAGCGCACCGGCTGCCGTGCCGGCGGAAAGTGTCGAAACCATGCGTCGCCGGGCGCGTCATCGGCTGCTCGGCGCGGCCGTGCTGGTGCTGCTCGGAGTGATCGGATTTCCGTTGCTGTTCGATACACAACCGCGGCCGGTGTCTGTCGACATCCCGATCGAGATTCCCGACCGCAACAAGGTCAAGCCACTGCCGGTGCCTGCCACGCCGGCACCCGCGGTCAGCACTGCCCCTGCCGCTCCCGACAGCGGTTCGCGCGTGGCCTCGGCATCGTCCGGCAACGGCGGCATGATCACCGAGACCGCAGACGGCACCGAGATCGATTCCGGCAAGCCGGCCACGCCGCCGCCCGCCGAGCGCAAGCCTGAGCCCAAGCCCGAAGCCAAACCCGACCCCAAGCCGCAGGCCAAGCCCGAGCCGAAGCCGGAAGCCAAGGTCGAACAGAAGCCGGAAGCCAAGCCCGAGGCCAAGCCGAAGCCCGAGCCCAAGGAAGCCAAGCCCGAGCCGAAACCCAGGACGGCTTCCGCGGACGACGGCGCGCGTGCCCGCGCACTGCTCGAAGGCAAGCCCGTCAACGCAGCGGCTGCGGCCCCCAAGGCTTCGGACGAAGCAGCCGGCCGCTTCGTGGTGCAGGTCGGCGCGTTCGCCGATGCGGACAAGGCGCGCGAAGTGCGCCAGAAGCTCGAGCGCGCCGGTCTCAAGACCTATGTGCACGTCGCCAAGACGGCCGACGGCGAACGCACGCGTGTGCGTGTCGGCCCGTTCGGCTCGCGTGCCGAGGCCGACCGCGCGGCGGAAAAGGTCAAGGGCTTGTCTTTGTCGGCGGCGATCCTCACGTTGTAAGCACCGCAGCCTGTCGCCGTGGCCTTGCTCGACTGGATTGCCGTCGCGCTCATCGGGGTGTCGATGCTGTTCGGCCTGATGCGCGGGCTCGTGTTCGAAGTGATTTCGCTGATCGGCTGGGTGGCCGCCTTCATCGCGGCCCAGTGGCTGGCTTCCGGCGTGGCGGCATGGCTGCCGTTCGGCGACCCGCAGGCGGCATGGCGCTATCCGCTGGCCTTCGTGCTGGTGTTCGTAACGGTGGTATTCGGCGTGGGGCTGCTGGCTGCGCTGACGCGCAAATTGATCACGGTCGTGGGACTGCGGCCGGTGGACCGGATTTTGGGAGCAGCGTTCGGAGCGGCGCGGGGTGCGGTGGCCCTGCTCGTGCTGGCCGTCGTTGTTCATTTGCTGGCGTTGAGCGACAGTGCCTGGTGGCATGAATCGCACGGCGCCGTTGTTCTCGATGCGGCATTGCAGGGCCTCAAGCCCGCGTTGCCTGAAAAGTTGGCAAGCTACCTGCCCTGAGAGGAATCGTTCATGTGTGGAATCGTCGGCGTTGTCAGCAACGCACCCGTCAACCAGTTGCTCTATGACGCGCTACTGCTCCTGCAGCATCGCGGCCAGGATGCGGCCGGCATCGTGACCTTGCAAGAACGCAAGTTCTTCATGCACAAGGCCAAGGGCATGGTGCGCGACGTGTTCCGCACGCGCAACATGCGCGCACTGCCGGGCAGCGTGGGCCTGGGCCAGGTCCGTTACCCGACCGCAGGCAACGCGTACAGCGAAGAAGAGGCGCAGCCCTTCTACGTGAACGCACCGTTCGGCATCGTGCTCGTGCACAACGGCAACCTCACCAACGCGCACGCGCTGCGCAACGAACTGTCGTCCACCGACCACCGCCACACCAACACCGAGAGCGACTCCGAAGTGCTGCTCAACGTGCTGGCGCACGAACTCGAGCGCTCGTCGCGCGGCGTGCCGTTGCATCCGGCCGAGATCTTCGAGTCGGTGAAGAGCGTGCACAAGCGCCTGCGCGGCTCGTACGCGGTGGTGTCGCTCATCGCGGGCCATGGCCTGCTGGCATTTCGCGATCCCTACGGCATCCGTCCGCTGTGCATGGGCCGCAACCCGGCCGATGGCACCGTGATGATCGCGAGCGAATCGGTCGCGCTCGAAGGCTCGGGCCATGTGTTCGAGCGCAACATCGAGCCGGGCGAAGCCGTGTTCGTCGACCTGCAAGGCAAGGTGCATTCGATGCAGTGTGCCGAGTCGCCGAGCCTCAACCCCTGCATCTTCGAGTTCGTGTACCTCGCCCGCCCGGACTCGGTGCTCGACGGCATCTCGGTCTACCAGGCGCGCCTGAACCTCGGCGAAACGCTGGCCAAGCGCGTGGTCTCGACCGTGCCGCCGAACCAGATCGACGTGATCATCCCGATCCCCGAGTCCAGCCGCCCGAGCGCCACGCAACTCGCGCACCTGCTGGGCGTGCCTTACCGCGAGGGCTTCGTGAAGAACCGCTACGTGGGCCGCACCTTCATCATGCCGGGGCAGGGCGTGCGCAAGAAGTCGGTGCGCCAGAAGCTCAACGCCATCGCGAGCGAATTCAAGGGCCGCAACGTGCTCCTGGTCGACGACTCGATCGTGCGCGGCACCACGAGCCAGGAAATCGTGCAGATGGCACGCGACGCAGGTGCCCGCAAGGTGTACCTGGCCAGTGCCGCGCCGCCGGTGCGCTACCCCAACGTCTACGGCATCGACATGCCGACCAAGGGCGAACTGGTGGCACACGACCGTACCGTGGAAGAGATTCGCGAACTCATCGGCTGCGATGCGCTGATCTACCAGGACGTCGACGCCATGAAGCGCGCCATCGGCTCGCTGAACCCCAGGCTCGCCGGCTTCGACGCCTCGTGCTTCGATGGCGTGTACGTGACCGGCGACATCGACACCGAAGCCATTTCGCGCATGAACGGCAACCGTCCGCGCATCGAAGAGACCGAGGAAGATTCCTCGCGGCTCGCGCTTCCCAACCTGAGCGAATAAGCAAGAGAAGAGAGCCCACGTGAGCGACGAACGTCCCCTGCCGCCCGGCCTCCATCCCGACACGCTCGCGCTGCGCACCGGTCTCGCGCCGAGCCAGTACGGCGAGCACTCCGACGCGCTGTTCCTGACCAGCGGCTTCGTGCAGCCCGATGCAGAAACCTCGATGCGCCGTTTCGCGGGCACCGAGCCGGGGTTCACGTATTCGCGCACCTCGAACCCGACGGTGACCAGCTTCGAGCAACGCATCGCGGCGCTCGAGGGCACCGAGGCGGCGATCGGCGCGTCGACCGGCATGGGCGCGATCCTCATGATGTGCATGGGCTTGCTGAAGGCCGGCGACCACGTCATCTGTTCGCGTTCGGTGTTCGGCTCCACGCTGAACCTGTTCGGCAAGGAGTTCGCCAAGTTCGGCGTCGAGACCACCTTCGTGTCGCAGACCGATGTGTCCGAATGGCGCGCGGCCGTCAAGCCCAACACGAAGCTGCTCTTTGCCGAGACGCCGACCAATCCGCTGACCGAGGTTTGCGACATCCGCGCGCTGGCCGACGTGGCGCATGCCGCCGGGGCATTGCTGGCCGTTGACAACTGCTTCTGCACGCCGATCCTGCAGCGACCGGCTTCGCTGGGCGCCGACCTCGTCATCCATTCGGGCACCAAGCACCTCGACGGCCAGGGCCGCGTGATGGCGGGTGCGATCTGCGGGCCGTCGAAGCTCATCGTCGACGTGTTCGGCCCCATCGTGCGCACCGCTGGCATGGCGCTGGCGCCGTTCAATGCGTGGGTCGTGCTCAAGGGCATCGAGACGCTCGGCGTGCGCATGAAGGCGCATGGTGCCAACGCGCTCGACGTGGCGCAGTGGCTCGAGAAGCAACCCGGCATCGCACGCGTGTACTACCCGGGGCTGCCGTCGCATGCGCAGCATGAACTGGCCATGCAGCAGCAGTCGGGGCAGGGCGGCGCGGTGGTGTCGTTCGACGTGGTCGGCGACACGCCCGAGACCGCGCGCGCCAATGCCTTCCATGTCATGAACAGCACGCGCGTGGTGAGCCTTGCCACCAACCTGGGCGATGTGAAGACGATCATCACGCATCCCGGCACCACTTCGCACGGACGCCTGACCGAAGCGCAGCGCCAGGCGGCCGGCATCGGTCAGGGGCTGATCCGCCTCGCGGTCGGTCTCGAGCACGTCGAAGACATCAAGGCCGACCTTGCGCGCGGCCTGAGCACCCTGAACTCAATATAAGAAATGACCGGCAAAGTACGTACCCGCATCGCACCGTCCCCCACGGGTTTTCTTCATCTCGGCACTGCGCGCACGGCGTTGTATTCGTGGGCCTATGCACGCCACTATGGCGGCGAATTCGTGCTGCGCATCGAGGACACCGACGTGGCCCGTTCCACGCAGGACTCTACCGACCAGATCCTTGCGTCGATGCACTGGCTCGGCCTCGAGTACGACGAGGGTCCGATCTATCAGATGCAGCGCCTGGAGCGCTATCGCGAAGTCATCGCTCAGATGCTGGCGGCCGGCACGGCCTATCACTGCTATTGCACGCCGGCCGAGCTCGACGAGATGCGCGAGGCGCAACGCGCGCGCGGCGAAAAGACGCTGTACGACCGCCGCTGGCGTCCCGAGCCGGGCAAGGTACTGCCGCCCGTTCCCGAGGGCGTGCCGCCGGTGGTGCGCTTCTGCAATCCGCCTGAGGGCGACGTGACATGGAACGACCTCGTCAAGGGTGAGATCACCATCAACAACCGCGAGATCGATGACCTGATCATCCTGCGGCCCGACGGCGTGCCGACGTACAACTTCGCAGTGGTGGTAGACGACTGGGACATGAGCATCACGCACGTGTTCCGCGGTGACGAGCACATCAACAACACGCCGTGGCAGATCAACATCTTCCGCGCGCTTGGAGCGTCGCTGCCCGAGTACGGCCACGTGCCCGTGATTCTGGGCGACGACGGACAGAAGCTGTCGAAGCGCCGCGGCGCAGTGAGCGTCACTGCTTACGAGGACAACGGCTATCTGCCTGAAGCCATGCTGAACTATCTCGCACGCCTGGGCTGGAGTCACGGCGACGACGAGCTTTTCGCCCGCGAGCAGATGGTGAGCTGGTTCGACGGCTCGCACTTGTCGAAGAGCCCTGCACAGTGGGATGCAGCCAAGCTCGCGTGGGTCAATGCGCAGTACATCAAGGCGAAGAGCGGCGAAGAGCTTGCGCCGCTTGTTGCAGCACAGTTGCAAAAGCGGGGCATCGTGGCCGATGGCCGTCTGCCTGCGATCTGCGCGTTGTTCAAGGATCGTTGTGATACCACGGTCGCGCTCGCCAACTGGGCTGCTGCGTTCTATGCGGACATCAACGTGAGCGATGCGGATCGTGCGCAGCACATCACCGATGCAGTGAAGCCTGCGATCGCAACACTCGTTGAAAAATTGATGACGGTGACATGGGATAGGCCCTCAATCGCAGTTATCATCAAGGAAGTCCTCGCGACACACGCATTGAAAATGCCAGTGTTAGCGATGCCAGTACGAGTGCTTGTGATGGGAACGTCGCAAACACCGTCCCTCGATGCAGTCCTCGAGATTTTTTCCCGCGAAAAAGTTATCGAACGATTGAAAAAGGCCTGAAATTCGGGCTATAATTTGAGGCTCGACACCCACACGGGGGTATAGCTCAGCTGGGAGAGCGCTTGCATGGCATGCAAGAGGTCAGCGGTTCGATCCCGCTTACCTCCACCAAAGTGTCGAGAAGGTATGAGATGCTGATCGCAGCACGTCCAAGGTTTTGACCCTATCGTCTAGAGGCCTAGGACACCACCCTTTCACGGTGGCTACCGGGGTTCGAATCCCCGTAGGGTCGCCAGTTT
>Ga0209675_1001674_pt1 | contig 12329 bp, 11 predicted proteins | sample AraplaCol_mLB_r2_2_FD_184280 | JGI IMG/M metagenome (GOLD analysis project Ga0209675, IMG submission 184280) | Arabidopsis root microbial communities from North Carolina, USA - plate scrape MF_Col_mLB_r2 (SPAdes) (version 3) | ecosystem: Host-associated > Plants > Roots > Endosphere | place... | reverse complement strand
TTTCCGCCGCGACAAGCCGAGCCCGGCGCGGTTGCGCCCGATGCCTATTCGCCCTTCATCCGCATGACCGCAGATGGCCCAGTCCTCAACGCGCCCATCGTCGCGGTGGGCGACGGACCGTTCGATACGGCGGAGCATGGCAATACGGCTGATCGTGTGCTGGCCATCGATACCGAGAAACGTACTGTCACGCTTTTGCTCAGCCACGGCTTCGCCGAGGGGCGGGCGGTGGTCTATATCAGCACTGAGGCCTCCGATCCGGCTGCGGCGGCGCTGGAGCGCGCCACGCTGGTGCCGTTACTGGACGAGGGCGATGCCAGTATCGGCCTGCTGGTCGTGGTCAATGGACCGCGCGGCGGCGGTGCGGCCCATGGAGAGGCGCAAGGCCTGCAGCATTTCCTGTTCGATGCAGCCGCGGGGGACGAGGCCAGCTCGGTCAATGCGGCGCAACTCGGCAGCCCGCAGAACATCCTGACCGGCTTTCCGATGGGCAAGACGGCGTCGGGCTATTCTCCGCTCTGGAGCGTGTCGCCGGTCGAATGGACGGAGATGGCCGCGCGTCGCCTGCGTGGGCAAGCCGAGGTCTATCGCCATCTCGCCGATAAAAGTCTGCGGCAGCTGCCGCCCGCCGGTTTCGCGGTGAATTGCCCGGTTATCGCCTGGCTGGACGGTCCGGTGCCTTGAGGCACCGGACCAACCGTCGCGTTGCTGCAGATCAATCCTGCTTGGCGCCGGAGCTTTCCACCACCTGCTTCCACATCGGCCGTTCCTTGTGGCCGCGTGCGGTCACCACCTCGGGCGTGCTGCCCAGGCTCTTCGCGCCGGTGGTCAGGAACTTCTCCTGGATCGCCGGATTCTTCGAGATGTCCTGCAGCGCCTGCGATAGCTGGGCGACGATATCCTTCGGCGTGCCGGCAGGGACCACGAAGGCGGCCCAGGAGGTCACCACGAAATCATCCATGCCGGCCTGCGCCATGGTCGGGATATCCGGCATGGTCTGCCAGCGGTCCGCCGAGGTGACGGCGAGCGCGCGCAGCTTGCCAGAATTGATGAAGGGAATGTAGGAGGCGAGGTTGTCGATGGCGATATGCACGTCGCCCGACAGCATCGCCGGGATGGTCTGCGCCGCGCCACGGAAGGGGATATGCTCGCCCTTCAGGCCGGCGCGCTGGCAGAACAGCACGCCCGAGAGATGCGGCGTGGTACCGATGCCGGGGCTGCCGTAGGAAATGCCGGCCGGCCGCGCCTTGGCCCAGGTGATGAATTCCTTCAGATTTTTCGCCGGCACATGCTCTGCCGGCACCACCGCCACGTTCGGCAGTTCCCAGGTCATCGAGACCGGCAGCAGGTCCTTGTCCGAATCCCAGGTCATCTTGGAATAGAGATACTGATTGATCGAGAAGTGCCCGATCGTCGCCGAGCCGATCGTGTAGCCGTCGGCGGCGCTCTTGGCCACCGCATCGATGCCGATATTGCCGCCGGCGCCGGCCCGGTTGTCGATCACGAAAGGCTGGCCGAACTTGGTCTTCAGCTCTTCCGCGATGATGCGGGTCAGCACGTCGGTCGAGCCGCCGGCCGGATAGGGCACGACGATGCGGACCGGCTTGTCGGGCCAGCCGGCGGCAAAGGCGCGGCCGGCGGGCAGGGCGGCAGTGGCGGTCAGGGCGGCGGCGGCCTGCAGAAGGCCGCGTCGGGTGGTGTCCAAGTCATTCCTCCGTTATGTGATTTTTATGAACCCAGCCTTGCTCAGTATGCGGAGGCGGGCAAGAGGAAAGTGATGCGTGCGGCAGCGGGCCAAATTCGCGCCCAACGTGTCGCACGACAGGATTCCGGGGTTGGATTCCGGTCACCCGGAGCGGCGTTACCGGATATTAAGCCGACCGGTCTGGCATCCGGTGTTACAGCGGCCCTACCCCGCAAGAACCGGATGAGTCGCCGTGACCCTGCAACCCATATCGTCTGCCCTGAAGGGCGTGCCGCTGCCCTGCGATGAGGCGCAGCGCCTGGCCGACCTGATCAGTTATGGCGTGCTGGATACGCCCACCGATCCGCGTTTCGACCGCCTGACCGCCCTGGCGCGGCAGCAGTTCCAGGTGCCGATCGCCCTGGTCTCGCTGGTGGATGCCGACCGCCAGTGGTTCAAGTCGCATGACGGCCTGGACGCGACCGAGACGCCGCGCGACATCGCTTTCTGCGCCCATGCCATTCTCGGCCGCGAGCCTTTCGTTGTGCGCGACGCCCGCGAGCATCCGCTGTTCCAGGATACCGCGCTGGTGACCGGCGCGCCCTTCATCCGCTTCTATGCCGGTATCCCGCTGATCTCGAAGGCCGGCCATGCGCTGGGTGCCTTCTGCATCATCGACCGCACGCCGCGTGACCTCACCGAGGCCGATCTTGCCGCCCTGCGCATGCTGGGCGAGGTTGCCGCCGACATGCTGGAACTGCATCGCTCGGAACGCAGCATGGCCGCCTCGGTTGCGCACCAGCATGCGGCAAACCAGGCAAAGGCGACGTTCCTGCAGTCGATGAGTCATGAATTCCGCACCCCGCTGAATGCCATTATCGGCTTTTCGCAAATCCTGCGCATGCCGACCGGTCGTGACCTGACCGAGAGCCAGCGTGAATATGTCGACAATATCGAGACCGCGGGCAGGACCCTGCTGGATCTGACCAAGGGCATGCTGACCATGGCGCAGATCGATGACGACAGGATTCGTCGCGGCATGCTGGTGCAGAGCAGCGAAGATGCGCTGGCCGATGTTTACTGTCGTTTCCGCTGCGCCGCCGAAGGACGCGGGATCGACCTGCAGATTGAGGACGGTGCCGATCTGGCCTTCCTCGGACATGAGGAAAGCGTCCATGCGGCGCTCGGCAATCTGCTCGACAACGCCTTGAAATTCACGCCATCGGGCGGCCGTGTGACGCTTGGCTGCCAGGCCGTGGACGGTGCGGTGCGGCTGCATGTAACGGATACTGGTTGTGGCATTCCTGACCATCGGCATGCGGAAGTGTTCCAGAGTTTCAACCGCCTCGGTCATGAAGGCACCGGCACTGCCGGCGTCGGCCTCGGCCTGGCGATTGCGCGCCGCCTGATGCAGGCTATGCATGGCGATGCCGGATTCGACAGTGTAGAGGGGCAGGGCAGCACCTTCTGGATGCGCTTCCGTCCGCAGGTGCCGTGATGTCGTCACGGAGACGGCATCCTGAATTGCGGATCGCAGAAGTAGCGCAGCCCAAGGTAGGCAGGTTGCATCGTAGTATTGGGGTGCGCCGCAAATTATCCCCAGTACCGGCTATTCGACCTAATCAGCGCTTGGCAGCGGAAAAAACCAAGCACTAGACTCACCGCAATGGCGAAGCAGAGCGCAGCACAAACAAATACAGCGCGGCGCATCCAGCGGCTTTCGCCGGTGGCGCTGATCGCCGTGCTGATTCTGATCGCCTGTCTTGTCCCGATCGGATTTTTCGGCTGGCATATCTGGCAGGCGCGTTCGACCGCGCTGGAACAAGGCTTTGTCCAGGCCGAGAATCTGGCGCTGTCGCTCAGCCAGCATGCGGCCCGCACCTTCTCGGGGCCGGAATTCGTGCTGTCCGATGCGCTGGAGCATCTGGCCAATGATGGCACCGGCCCGGCGGCGCTGGCGCGCCTGACCAATGTGCTGGTCGGTCATGTCCGGTCCACGCCGGTGATCCGCGAGATCGGCGTTCTGGACGAACGTGGCTACTGGATGGTCTCGTCTCTGGAGGCCAAACCGACGCACAGCAATGGCGACCGCGATTACTTTATCCATCATCGCGACAATCCCGATCTCGGCCTGCGGATCAACGCGCCGCTGCTCAGCCGCATCACCGGGCAGTGGACGATCCTGCTGACGCGGCGCTTCAATCATCCTGACAGCAGCTTTGCCGGCATTGTGTTGGCCGCAATCAGCATGGACTATTTCCAGCGGTTCTACGACACGCTGAATGTGGGCGAGAAGGGACAGATCACCCTGTTCCGCGACGATGGCCGCCTGCTGGTGCGCCGGCCTTATGATGCGGCGAGTTTTAGCCTCGATGTGCGGCCATTGTTCCTGGAGCGCGTCGCAGACGGGCTGAGCGGGCGCCTGTATGCCCCATCGCCCTATGATGGTGTCGTTCGCCTGGGCGGCTGGCGCCGGATCGACGATTTCCCGCTGGTTATTGTCGCCGGCCTGTCCGAGGACGATGTATTGTCGGCCTGGCGCAAATCGGCCGAACTCGACATCGCTATTGCGCTCGCAGCCTCCGGCATCGTGATCATCCTCGGATCGATGTCGCTGGCCTTGCTGCGGCGCCGCGACCATGCCGAACGCGTGGCGGCAGAAGCGGCGCGCCAGTACGAACTGATCGCCGCGGCAGCCTCCGATATCATCGTGCGCGCAACGCCGGATGGACGGCGGCTGTATATCTCGCCGGCCTGCCGCGACATGATGGGATACGAGCCATCGGAACTGATTGGCGTCACGCTGCATGACCTGGCGCATCCCGACGATATCGTGCTGCTGGACCGCACCCTGGAAGCCCTGCGCGGTGGTGTCGACCGCGCTACGCTGGTCTACCGCGGCCGGCATCGCAACGGGCATTACGTGTGGCTGGAAGTCGCCTTCCGCATGGTCTGCGACCCCGATACCGGTATCGCGCAGGAGCTGATTGCCAGCACCCGCGATATCAGCAGTCGCAAGATCGGCGAACTGCAGCTGGCGCGTGCCAAGGAGGCGGCCGAACTGGCCAGCCGTGCCAAATCGAATTTCCTGTCCGGCATGAGCCACGAACTGCGTACGCCACTGAATGCCATCATCGGCTTTTCCGATCTGATGAATCGACAGCTGTTCGGCCCGATCGGCAACGAGCGCTATGCCGGCTATGTCGCGGACATCAAGTCCAGCGGCGAACACCTGCTGCAGCTGATCAACGACATCCTCGATCATGCCAAGATCGAGGCCGGCCAGCTGGAACTGCACGAGGACGTGGTCGACCTGAGCGGCAGCGTGGCTTTCGTGATGCATATGCTGGCATTGCAGGCCGAACAGGCCGGCTTGTCCGTCAGCACCAGCATCCCCGCCGGTATCCGCCTGCTGGGGGATGAGCGCCGCATCCGGCAGATTCTGCTCAACCTGCTTAGCAATGCGATCAAATATACGCCCTCGGGCGGCCGCGTGACGATTGCCGCTGCTTTTGCCGATGGCGATCTGGTCCTGTCGGTTGCCGATACCGGCATCGGCATCGCCGAGGCCGACCGGGTCCTGTTGCTGCAGCCCTTCACCCAGATCGACAATGAACGCAACCGCACCCAGCAAGGCACCGGCCTGGGCCTGACCCTGACGCGCCAGCTGGCCGAGTTGCATGGGGGGCGGCTGGCGCTGGAAAGCCGGCTGGGACAGGGCACGACCGTGTTCGTCTACATGCCGGCCAGCCGCATCTTGGCCCGCCCGGCCTGATCCCCTGCCATATTTCCGGCGTAATGCCGCGCTTCGCTTGAGCTGTCCGCATCAACCGGAGACCAGCCATGTTGCGCCCTGAACATTCGGCCGCCCGTCGTGGCCTGACGGCCTTATCCATTGTCGCAGGTGTACTGCTGGCAATACCCGCCTTTGCCGATCCGCCTGGCGGACGCGGCAAGGGCAAGCATGGAGGCGGTCATGACCGAGGGGGTGACAGCGTCTCGATCGACATCCATATCGACACCGGCAATCGCGGCATCATCCAGGACTATTACGGCGGCATGGCCGCGCGTGGCCATTGCCCGCCGGGGCTGGCCAAGAAGAACAACGGCTGCATGCCGCCGGGCCAGGCGAAGAAATGGGCCAAGGGCCGTCGCCTGGGACCTGAGGTGATCTTCTACGATCTGCCGCCTGATCTGTACGGCCGCCTGCATGTGCCGGCCGGCTATCGTTATGTGCGCGTCGGCGCCGATATCCTGATGATTGCTGTCGGTACCGGTATGGTGATCGACGCGGTCGAAGATCTGATGCGGATGTAGGAAGCCCGACCGTCTAGCGGATCAGGGTCAGCAGTGTCTGTGGCCGGCTATTGGCGATGCTCAGGCTGTTGGTAGCCAGTTCGCGCTGGGCCAGCAGGGATTGCTGGGTCGCCATCACCTGCGCCACATCGGCATCGACCAGCGCACCGAGACCCTTCTTGGTGGCTTCGATCAGGTCTTCGTTGAAGCTGATCTGCTGCACGATCTGCCGGCGCGTCGCGGCGAAGACGGCCGTGGTGGCGTTGAGGCTCTGCTCCAGCGGATTGATCAGGTTGTAGGCCGCCGTGCCGGTGGCGGCATCAGTGATCGCATTGATGGCGGTGCCCAGATTGTTCCAGGCCGGATTGATGCCGTAGGTGCCGACCGTGATGGTGTTGCCCGAGACATCGGCAACGAAGGTGACGTTGGTTGCGCCGACGATGGTCTGGTTTTTGCCGTTATAGTCGGCCGCATTGGTCGCCAGCAGAATCCTGTTGTGGATGGCGAGGGCGTCGTTCTTGTAGATATCGCGTTGCGGCGTGCTCAACGAACCGTCCGAGGCTTTCATCAGAGTCGACCGCATTTCGCCGATCAGGTTCGAGATGTCGCGCATCGCAGCCAGAGTCACATCAACCAGGCCGAGCCCTTGGTTGAGCGAGGATTGCACCGAAGCATGCGCCTTAATGTTGCTGCGCACGCCCTGCGCGATGGCAAAGACGCTAGCATCGTCATAGGCATCGGCGATGCGATAGCCGGTCTGCAGCATCTTGGCGTTTGTGTCGAGACGGGTGTTGATCCCGCGCATGGATGCCAGCGCGGTCAGGGCTCCTGGATTGGTGTTGACCGAGTTGGTCACCCTTGAAATCCCCCTGTGCAGGCTTTGCCTGCGTGGCAGCGATGGCTGTCCCAGTCGCATCCTTCTGATGCAACAAAAGCGTGTTTAACGCACAGGTGCGCAACCGTCTATATAATTTTTTCCGGAAAACCGGGAAGATTGATCCGTGGACGGTGCGAACGCGAACTGCAGCGAGTCGGCACAAGTTTCAATTGCAAACGAAGCTGGGCTTCGGTCTACTGATCAGTAAACAGAAGACTTCCCCTGGACGGCCATGACACTTCCCCCGACCCAGATGACCGGCGGCACCCGGTTCTTTCCTCGCGGCACCGATGTCGCTGTCCTGCAGTGGTGCAGTGCGCGCGGCCTCAGCCTTGATACCCTGAGCACCAAGATCGGCGTGCCACGGGTCAATCTCAGCCTGATGCTCAAGGGCGTCGATCCCGTCCCGACGGCTGTTGAGCGCAAGTTGCGCGATTTTATATCCAATCACTAATTCTATCAGAGAGTTCTGACGGTTTTCTGATCTGAAAGATCAGCTGAGCTCCAGATGGAGCCCGCCTGGCGCCGACCAGGGCTGGCCGCACCACGCCCAGCTTGATAAGTCCCTGTTCCGGCTCTATTTCGCGCCACAATCGCCATGTCCGCGGCTTGCCCGGCCGGCGGGGATACACCATCCTCTCGTCACGCAGTTTCAAGCGCGGAGCCTCGTCCCATGATCGACCTGTATTACTGGCCGACCCCGAACGGCCACAAGATCACCCTGTTCCTGGAAGAAGCCGGCATCGACTACACGATCAAGCCGGTCGCCATCGGCAAGGGCGAGCAGTTCAAGCCGGAATTCCTGGCGATCAGCCCCAACAACCGCATGCCGGCGATCGTCGACCATAAGCCGGCCGATGGCGGCCAGCCGATCAGCGTGTTCGAGAGCGGCGCGATCCTGCTGTACCTCTCGGAGAAGTACAAAAAATTCATCCCGCAGGACCTGCGCGGCCGCGTCAGCTGCACCGAATGGGTGATGTGGCAGATGGGCGGCCTGGGCCCGATGTGCGGCCAAAACCACCATTTCAGCCAGTATGCGCCCGAGAAGATCGAGTATGCGATCAACCGCTATGTCAACGAGACCAACCGTCTCTATGGCGTGCTGAACAAGCGCCTCGAAGGCCGCAAGTTCATTTGCGGCGACGATTACACCATCGCCGACATGATGAGCTATCCCTGGATCGTGCCGTATGAGCGCCAGAGCCAGAAGCTGGAGTATTTCCCGAATCTGAAGCGCTGGTTCGACAGCATCTGGGACCGGCCGGCCACCAAGATCGCCTATGAGAAGGGCAAGGCGATCAACCAGGGCGTCCCGGTGATGACCGACGAGGCCAAGAAGATCCTGTTCGGCCAGACGGCCGGCGTGGTGAAGGGGTAGGCTTTGAGCATCCATATTGCCGAGAGCGACGAGCAGGTCGCGGCCTGTTTCCCGGTCATGCACGAATTGAGGCCGCATCTGAAGCATGCCGCCGAACTGGTGTCGCGCGTGCGGGCGCAGCAGCCGGAAGGCTATGTGCTGGCCTATTCGACCGGCACCGACGGCAAGCCGGCCGGTTGCATGGGATTCCGCCGCCAGACTCGCCTGGTGCATGGCAAGGTGATCTATGTTGACGACCTGGTGACCCTGGCGGACCAGCGCTCCGGCGGCCATGGCAAGGCGCTGATCGCCTGGCTGGAAGAGCTGGCGCGGCGCGAAGGCATCGGCGTGATCGACCTCGATAGCGGCACGCATCGCACCGATGCGCATCGCTTCTATCTGCGCGAACGGTTCGCCATTACCGCATTCCATTTCCTCAAGAGGATCAAGCTGTGATCGATTTCTATACCTGGGGCACGCCGAACGGCCGCAAGATTTCCGTGATGCTGGAGGAGACCGGCCTCAAATATCAGGCCTTCCCGATCAACATCTCCAAGGACGAGCAGTTCGCCCCCGATTTTCTGAAGGTGAATCCTAACAACAAGATTCCGGCCATCGTCGACCACGAGCCGCCGGCGGCCTATGGCAAGGATCCGGTCAGCGTTTTTGAATCCGGCGCGATCCTGATTTATCTGGCCGAGAAGAGCGGCAAGTTCCTGCCCGGTGATGCCAAGGGCCGCATGCAGGCGCTGCAATGGCTGATGTGGCAGATGGGCGGATTCGGTCCCATGCCGGGCCAGCTGCATCACTTCGGCCGCTTCGCCAAGGAGAAGATTCCCTACGCCATCGAACGCTTCACCACCGAAACCGCACGCCTCTACAAGGTGATGGACGGCCAGCTGGCGAAGAACGAGTTCATCGCCGGCAAGGACTACACGATTGCCGACATGGCGATCCTGCCCTGGGCTGCGCGCTGGGAGTGGCACAGCATCGACTGGACGACCTATCCGAACGTGAAGCGTTGGTTCGACGCGCTGATGGCTCGGCCTGCGGTGCAGCGCGGTTTCGAGGTGCCCTGATCATGGCGGCGTCAGCTGAGGCCATTCTGGAGAATGCCTCGGTGAAGCGCGTGCGCGAGGCATTGCTGGCGCGCGGGGCAGGGGAGCGGGTGATCGCGCTGGATGGCGCGGCGCGTACCGCTGCCGAGGCAGCGGCCGCGCTGGGCTGCGAGGTCGGCGCCATCGTGAAGTCACTGGTCTTCTCCGACAATGGCCAGGCCGTCATGGCGCTGGTTGCCGGCGACCGGCAATGCGACGTGGCGGCGCTTGGCCGGGCGCTCGGGCTGGGCGCCACGCCGGGCCGTGCGGATGCCGATCTGGTGCGGCGGGCGACGGGATTCGCTATCGGCGGGGTTTCGCCGCTGGGGCATGCCGAAAGGCTGCCGGTTGCCGTCGATTCCAGCCTGACGCGGTTTCCGCAGCTGCATGCCGCGGCTGGGCATCCGTATGCCGTATTTCCGTTGTCCTATGAGGAGTTGCTGGCCTGGACCGGGGGCGTGGAAGCGGCCGATCTGACACGCGCTTGAGCGTTGACAGGGCATCCTCGGGCCCTTAGAACAGCCCCCGCATACACTGTGTTAATACCCACTCTCGTGCGGAGGGGTGGCCGAGTGGCTGAAGGCAGTGGTTTGCTAAATCACCGTACGATGTCAAGTCGTACCGCGGGTTCGAATCCCGCCTCCTCCGCCACTTCCTTTTCCAGTCCGCCTGCCGGTCAGGCCGCGATCCCGAGCTGCTGAAGCAGCGGCAGTCGCCGCAGGAAATCCGCGTGCCGTTCACGCAGGTGAGCGAGGTTTTCCTCAGGCGTCTGCAGCACCTTGCCGTCGTGCTTCAGGCCCTCGTTCCGCGCTTTCAGGCATTCCAGCACCAGTGCCGGCGGGTCTGCATGCTTGCGCTCGCGCGCCAGCAGGAACAACTGCTCGAAGCGGCTGATATGGAAGCCGCCGCCGGTCACAGGCGAGGCCAGGAAGGCCAGTTCGTCGCCGGTATGGGCACGCAGCATGATCGCGGTGTTAAAGGCTGCGGTCCGTTTGCTGCGCGCGGCCTCGCCCGCGGCATCCAGGCAGGGCTGCAGGTGATTGCCGGCAATCAGGATGATGATGGTCTCCAGGATCATAGCGGCGCTCATGTCGCGGATGCCGAGTTCCTGCTGCAGCTGCCGTATGCTGCGTGGCCCTTTCTTGAAGGCGTCAATGAGGGGATCGAAAACGGCCGGATTGACGCTGTATGAGCCAAGCGTGGTCTTCAGGGTGCGGGAAATATCGGCGGGCATGGTCGTCAGCACGAATCGGGTATTGGTTACCCGTTCATTGCGTTCGGCGATGTCGATCGGCTGTCCGCCCTTGGTATAGAGGTCGCGGCGGAACTGCCGGTTCACGATGAAGTCGTTCAGCACCTCGCGCTGATCGGCATTCGCCGTGTTGCCGAGCAGTTTCTGCTGCACCGGCGTCAGGCTGAAGGCGGCAAGGTGATCGAGGATGTGTACGGTGGTGCCGTATTCGAGCTTGGCCTCGCGCAGTTCGCCCGCGACATCGGTGTGATGGAACGCGGTCCAGTCGTCGGTGAAATACTCATGCGCGACATAGGAGCGAGGCTGCCGCAGGATCTCTTCAAAACGGTTCTTCACACTGGGATTGGCCTGCACAAAGGCGCCATCGGTATCGAGCAGTTTCTGAATCTGGGTCAGGGCGTGATCGACACGCGGCAGCAGCGGATCGGCCGGATTGCCGGAAAAGATCATCATCAGGTCGCGCAGCGGGCTTAAAGTGGCCCAGCCCGGATGGCAGTTGTAACTGATATAGACGACGCCGCCGACCTTGAGGCGCCGGGCGATGAAGTCGACGATGTGCCGACGGTTCTCTTCCGAAATCCAGCTGTATACGCCATGCAGGGCGATCACATCGAAATCCGGCAGGGTCCGGTTACCGAACTCTTCGAATGAATCGTCATAGAAATGGGCATTCGTGGTGCCGGCTTCGCGGGCGAGCTTGCGGGCATAACCGATATGGCCGGGGAGGATGTCGTTGGCGTGGAATTCGCTGTCCGGATGCGCTGCGGCCAGCAGCAGGCTGCTGAAGCCATGGCCACAGCCCAGCTCGCAGTATTTGAACCGCTGGGCGTCGCCGCCGGCCTCGATGCCGCGCAGCAGCAGGGCGAATCGCTGCAGGGTTGGCGTCAGTTCACGGTAGAAATCATGCGTATAGCCAGTATTGGCTTCGGCGTTGGTCACTGCGGCGTCCCCTGTTTCTAGGCATTTTACGGACCGCCGAAGTATCCTTCCCGGTATTCACTGCTGCGTCATTTGGCCATAGCTGATCTGGTTGACCATATCGCGCCGGGAACGGACTATATGCGATGTGTGATCATAGTCGCGTGATTGCCGCAGCGAAGCAAGCAGGATCGGGATGACGGCATGTTGAACAGACGAGAAGCCATGCTGACGGGTATAGCCGCGGCATTGTTTCCCCGCGTCGGTTTTGCTGCCGCGGAACCGGTGCAGCTGACCGCCAATATCAAGCCGCAGACCCTGCCTGGTGCCGTCGGCCCGTCCGATCTCTGGCTTTACAATGACGGCTTCCCGCTGGTGCTGCGGGCGAAGCGCGGCGAACCCTTCCATGCGCGCTTCACCAACCGCCTGAACGAGCACAGCACCATCCACTGGCATGGCGTGCGCGTGCCTTACAAGATGGACGGCGTGCCGTATTTTACCCAGGAGCCGGTGAAGCCGGGCGAGAGTTTCGACTACACATTTTCACCGCCCGATCCCGGCACCTTCTTCTTCCATCCGCATTGCAACACGGCGGAAGCGCTGGGCCGCGGCCTGGCCGGTGTGCTGATCGTGGAAGACCCGCGCGACCGTGGATTATTCGATACCGAGCATGTGCTGGTACTGAAGGACTGGCGCGTGAAGCATGATGGCAGCTTCGAGGAATTCATCACTGATGCAGGTGCCGGCCGGGCAGGGACCTTCGGCGACCTGCGCACCGTGAATGGTCAGGTGTTGCCGACGCTGACCGTGCAGCCCGGCGCGCGCGTGCGCCTACGCATTCTGAATGT
>Ga0209675_1001663_pt1 | contig 12380 bp, 8 predicted proteins | sample AraplaCol_mLB_r2_2_FD_184280 | JGI IMG/M metagenome (GOLD analysis project Ga0209675, IMG submission 184280) | Arabidopsis root microbial communities from North Carolina, USA - plate scrape MF_Col_mLB_r2 (SPAdes) (version 3) | ecosystem: Host-associated > Plants > Roots > Endosphere | place: USA... | reverse complement strand
AGCGTTTTCCTTCAGACGCTGAAGAACGGTCAGGCCCGAATGGTCCGGCAGGCGCATGTCCAGCAGGATCGCGTCCGGCACGAACTCTTGCGCCAGGTCATAACCTTCATCCGCCCCGTGCGCGACCAGGCACTGGTAGCCCAGTTCATGGGCCAGGTCATAGAGGATATGGGCGAAATTCGGTTCGTCTTCCACCACCAGAATGCAGCGGGTATCGAACGGCGCTTTATTGCGGTCATCGTTGAAGCGCGGAATGTCGACAGAGGCCAGCGGCGAAACCGTCACGGCGGATGCAATGACCGGAGCGGCAGCGGGCGGGCTGAACGTCAGCGGCGCGACCGGCGCGTCGCCCGGCTCGCGGTATTGTTGCGGCAACACCAGGGTGAAGGCACTGCCCTGCCCCGGCGCGCTGCTGACGCTGATTGAACCGCCCAGCAACGTCGCCAGATCCCGGGAAATCGACAGCCCCAACCCGGTGCCGCCATATTTGCGGTTGGTGGTGCCGTCGGCCTGGCGGAAGGCTTCGAAAATGCTCTCCTGTTGATCCGCCGCGATCCCGATCCCCGAATCGCGCACGATGAAAGCAATGCGATCGTCCGGCTGGCCGGCGATGGTCAGGCTGACCGTGCCCTGTTCGGTGAATTTCACGGCGTTGGACAGCAGGTTCTTGATCACCTGCTCCAGACGCTGGCGGTCGGTAAACAAGGTGATGGGCGCATCGGGCTGCAACTCGACGGTGAACGTCAGCTTCTTGTCCGCGGCCAGCGGTTCGAACACGCTGCGCAGGCCATCAGCCAGACGCGCCACACTGGTGTTTTCCGGCACCACTTCGAGTTTGCCGGCTTCCACCTTGGAAATGTCGAGAATGTCGTTGATCAGGTTGAGCAGATCGTTGCCGGCAGAGTAGATCGACTCGGCAAACTTGACCTGCTCGGCGCTGAGATTGTCCTGCGGGTTTTCCGCCAGCAGCTTGGCCAGAATCAGCGAACTGTTCAGCGGCGTGCGCAGCTCGTGGGACATGTTGGCGAGGAATTCAGACTTGTACTTGCTCGAGCGCTGCAACTCTTCGGCGCGCTCTTCGAGCTGTACCTGGGCCTGATTGAGCTCGGTGTTCTTCTGATCCATGGCGTCGCGCTGCTCGGCCAGGGTCTGGGCCTGTTCGGCCAGTTGCTCGTTGGTCTGTTCCAGCTCGACTTGCTGGGTTTCCAGATGCGCCTGGGATTCCTTGAGAATCCGCGATTGCTCCTCCAACTCTTCGTTGGCGGTTTTCAACTCTTCCTGCTGCACCTGCAACTCTTCATTGAGTTGCTGGGTTTCAGCCAGCACTTCCTGCAAGCGCTGGCGATAGCGCGCCGCTTCGATGGAGGTGCCGATATTGCCGGCGATCAGTTCCAGCAGCGCCACATCACGGTCGGTGAGCGGACGCAGGAAACCGAGTTCGATTACGCCGTTGACCCGCTCGTCATCACTGGTAGGTACCACCAGCACGCTGTGCGGCAGGCCTTCGCCCAGACCGGAACTGACCTTGAAGTAGTCGGACGGCACTGAATCGAGACGAAGCAGCCGAGCCTGCTGTGCGACCTGTCCGACAAGGCCTTCATCGCTGTAGATCAATTGATTCTGCTGTTCCTGTTCGCGGGAGAATCCGTAAGTCGCCACGCGTTTGAGGCCGCCATGTTCCTCGCGCACATACAACGCGGCCACGGCGGTGCCGAGGTACTGGGCGCAGAATTGCAGGATATTGCGCCCCAGCAGATTCAGCGTCAGTTGCCCCAGCACCTGCTCTGCCAGCTGAGTCTGACCGTTGCGCAGCCACGCTTGTTGTTCCAGACGAAGGGCGCTGGCCTCTTGCGCCGCGAGGGTCGCACCATAACTTTGCGAAAGGTTGAGCAGATCGCGTCGACCGACATAGGCCAACAGACCGCTGATGCCGGCCACGAACAGCAGATAAAGGCTGATGCTCCAGACCGTGGTGCGGCGCACGTCCTCGTTGCGCGAGGCGCGCAGCAACTGCTCGGTTTCAATCACATCTTCGAACTGTTTACGTATTTCATCGGTCAGGCGCTTGCCCTTCCCCGCTTTGACCGCCGACTTGTAATCGCCACTGGCCCGTTGCAGATCGATCATCGATTGCGCATACGTCGCCCACTCGGTTTGCAGCGCCTGAAGTCGACGCAGGCGATCGGTTTGCGCCGGGTTGTCGGCAGTCAGCTCAAGCAACGTGTTGAGTGCCACGGCAATCCGGGGCTTGGCCGTCTCGTACGGGTCGAGGAAGTGCTCGTCGCCGCTGAGCAGATACCCGCGCATGCCGGTTTCCAGATCCACGGTGAGTTTCACCGCTTCGTTGGCGTTATTGATCACCCGGTCGGTGTGCTCCACCCACTGAATCACGGACAACAAATAGGTGATCAATGAAATGAAGAACACGGCACTGATGACGCCGACGCCCAACGGCAAACTGACGTTGCGGGTCAGGAGTTTGCGAAACCGTTGCTCATCAACCGAAGACGGAGAGGACATGTGGCAGCCTTGTCGAACTGTTGAAAACCAGGGAGTTTGCCCCAAAACGGCACCATGGATCCATTTTTCTCACAGCTTTAGTACTGTTTTCCTACATTTGCCTACGCCGAATCGCGGCCCAACAGTTATCCTTGCCCGCCCGTTTGCGCCTATCCTTTTTTTATATGCAGTCGGGAACTTGTGGCTATGCGCCACTTACTCATGCAAGAGCCCGGCATTTTTGATCGACCGGCGCCCCGTCCCCCATTCTTGAGAGCCGCCATTATGTCCAGCCCTGTGTCCACCATCCTTGTAGTAGAAGACGATGCCATCGTGCGCATGCTGATCGTCGATGTGCTGGAGGAGCTGGAGTTCAAGGTTCTGGAGGCAGATGGCAGCGAGCAGGCGCTGGAAATCCTCAAGGATACGAATCAGCACATCGACCTGATGATGACCGACGTCGGCTTGCCGATCATGGATGGCCGTCAACTGGCCACCGAAGCCCGCAATATTCGCCCCACACTGCCGATTCTGTTTGCCAGCGGTTATGCCGAGACCATTGAAGTACCGATGGACATGCATGTGATCGGCAAGCCATTTTCCATTGATCAACTGCGAGACAAGGTCAAAGCCGTTCTCGGGCAATCCTGAGCACGAGACTTCAATGTCTGAATGAAGCTTTCACACGCCCTGTCGATCGCCTTCTCCCTCGCCCTCGTCCGATGCAAACCCGATAAAAACGGATCACCCGACGCCTGGGTTATGGTCTAATCCGCGCGCCTTTTTTCCGTCACTTCGTTCCAGGAACCGTTTCTCATGAGTCAGCCCGCAACCAAAGTCCTCGTCATTGGTTACGTCTGGCCGGAACCTCGTTCCTCTGCGGCAAGCGGGCATGTGATGCAAATTCTCGAAACGTTCCTGCGCCAGGGTTGGCAAATCACCTTTGCCAGCCCTGCCGGTGTTGGCGAACATCCGGCCGATTTGGGCTCGCTGGGAATCCATACGGTCCCGATCGAGCTGAACAGCAGCAGTTTCGACACCTTCATCAGCGAGCTGGCGCCGGATATCGTGCTCTTCGATCAATTCATGATTGAAGAACAATTCGGCTGGCGGGTAGAAAAACACTGCCCCGACGCGTTGCGTGTTCTGGAAACCTCGGATCTGCAAAGCCTGCGGCATGCCCGGCACCAGCGATTGAAGGACCGGCTCAAGCACAGCGATGATGCCAACGACTTCAATCAGTTGTTTGCGCCGGCGCTGGCCGAAGAGTTCGAGCTGATGGCTGACACCGATCTGGCAAAACGCGAGATTGCCGCGCTGTATCGCTGCGACCTGAACCTGATGATCTCGCAGGTGGAAATCGAGTTGCTGGTGCAGCAGTTCAAACTGCCGCGCGAGCTGTTGCACTGGTGTCCCTTGATGGTCGAAGCGCCCAGCACACCTGCGAAACCCTTCGAAGAGCGTGCGCACTTCCTCAGTATCGGCAATTTCCGTCATGCGCCGAACTGGGATGCGGTCTTGTGGATGAAATCGACCGTCTGGCCGTTGATTCGCGAACAACTGCCAAAAGCCCAACTGCATGTTTATGGCGCCTACACGCCACCCAAGGCAGCGGCGTTGCACAATGTTGCGCAGGGTTTTCACATCATGAACTGGGCAGAGGATGCGTTGCAGGTCATGTCCGATGCACGTATTTGCCTGGCCCCTCTGCGTTTCGGTGCGGGCATCAAGGGAAAACTGATCGACGCCATGCTCTGCGGTACCCCCAGCGTCACTACCCCTATTGGCGCGGAAGGCATGCACACCGATCAGCCGTGGCCTGGCGCGGTCTGCCGCACGGCGCAGGACCTGGCGAATGCCGCGGTACAACTTTATCGCGACGAAGTCCGTTGGCAAGTTGCCCAGTCTCAGGGCAATACCCTGCTCAAGGACATTTATCAGCAAGCGGTCCATGGCCAGGCGCTGATCAATAAACTGCAGGAATGTCGCAAGAATATTGCAAAACTGAGACTCAGCAACTTTACGGGCGGCATGTTGCGACATCACGCTCACAAGAGCACGCAATACATGGCGCAATGGATCGAGGCGAAGAACCTGAACAAGTAAGCACACCTCCGAAACAAGCACAAACAACAACCAACAACCTGAATTAAATAATGAGTGGCCACTTAAATCCCCAAGCAATATAAACATCCTGCAAACGCCATCACCTTTCAAAGTCGGCGCCATTAAAAACTTGCAGGCATGTATAGATGAATAATTTTTTGGATAACAACTTTGAGCTTCACAATTGGATGGCTGCCACGCCGGCGATCGATAACCTGTCTCTTACGGAGATGACTTTGCCGGGTGCTCACAATGCCGGCTGTGACCGTGAAGCATCTTATGCAGTGCCTCTGGCTGAAACCTGGATAGCTTGTCAGGATGTGCCGATCTATGCCCAACTCAACCGTGGCGCCCGGGCACTTGACCTCCGTCTGGGGTACTACGCCAAAGCGGACGACATGAAGAAATTCCAGTTCCAGCACAGCGGATATCTGTCTTCACGCCATTTAGGTGATCTGGTAATCGAGATCGAATCGTTTCTTGAAAGAAGTCGAGATGAATTTATTATTCTGGACTTTCATGAACTCAACAAAGGTTCAGACGAATTTGATTACCAGCTGTTCAACGACACCCTGCTGAAAAAACTTGGCGATCGAATAATTCCTGTAGAAAACAGGCATCTTGCGTTGCACGAGCTAAAAGCCGCGAGTCCTTTGCAACGATTATTAGTGGCAGCCCCCTATCACCACCAACTCGATCGCAGGTATTTCTGCGACAGGATCCCGCACTCGTGGATCAATAAAGAAATGGTCAGCGTCGATGATCTTTATCAATACATTAAAAGTGTCATGAAAGCTCCACCCGGTGGGAGGCCTTGGTCACTAAGCGCGACCTGTTATGGCATTATCGGCCCCCTACGCATCCTTGATGAGCTGGATAACTGGTTTGATCCGGACAAAACTGAATGGGCGCAGCGATGCAGCATCATTAATTTCGACTTCATAAAAAATAGTCGGATCGTTTCATTCTGCCGAACGGCCAACCTTGCAAAAGCCCGTAGAAAAATCTAATCACACCAGTGATTCAAAGCGCTGTCGAAGCCGCACACTGGTGCTAAGCACGGAAAACGAGGCATGATCCTCAGGCGATAACAAGAAAAGCACTCAGCCATGACCCGAACCGCTCGCGTGACCGATCCCTCCTACGAGCTGATGGATGACCACAACGGGTTGTCCATCATCTATCGCCAGCATGGTTTCCCCTGCCCGCTGGTGCGCTGGCACTTTCACAAGGAATACGAGCTGCACCTGATCGTCGCCAGTTCGGGCAAGGTGTTCATCGGCGACTACATCGGCAATTTCTACCCGCAGACGCTGTTCCTGACCGGCCCCAATCTGCCGCACAACTGGATCAGCCAGGTGGCCGAAGACGAAGTGGTCGAGAAACGCGACATGCTGGTCAACTTCACCGATGAGCTGTTTGAAAGCGGCCATCAGGTATTCGCCGAACTCAAGACCCTGGCGCCGCTGCTCGAGCGTGCGCAGTACGGCATCGAATTCCGTTCCCCGCACACCATTCGCCAAGCCATGACCCTGATGCAACGCATCGCCGATTCAAACGGCATCACCCGCCTCGGGCATTTTTTCATCCTGATGGAATTGTTGGCGGCCTGCGACGACTACCAGTTGCTGTCCGGCGCGACCACCCCGCAACTGGCCGACGAGCACAACATCGACCGCACCAACCGCGCAGTGGATTACATCTTCGCCCACTACGCCCGCGAGTTGCCGCTGGAGGAAGTCGCCGAGCACCTGGGCATGAAGCCGACCTATTTCAGTCGGGTGTTCAAGCAGGCCACCGGGCGCAACTTCATCGAATTCGTCAATCGCCTGCGTATCAGCAAATCCTGCGAACTGCTGGCGGACGGCGACAAACCGGTGACCGAGGTGTGTTTCGAGTCGGGCTTCAACAATATTTCCAATTTCAATCGGCGTTTTCAGCAGCTCAAAGGCATGACGCCTTCGCATTATCGGCGGTTGGTGGTGCAACGCCTGACCGAGCAAAACCACGGCTGACGCCGGAAAACCTGTACGGATTCATGCCGGCCGTCCTTCTGAAACGCCCTTCCCTGCGTTTGCCGCGCCAATCCCGAGTGCAAAAAAGTATCGATTCAAGTGCTAGGGATGATTTGTCAGCCCTGCGTCAGAAGGCTGTAATCAGTGCACATTCTTCCCCCGCTGGAAGAACACAAAAACAATAACTGTCCTTCTGCCCCCGCCGGGTGCAGAAAAGGAGTGCACGATGCAACCCACTGCAAAAGCTCTGCTGGCCCTCACCTGCATGACCCTCAGCAGCGTCAGCCTTGGCGCCCAGACCTTGACCATCGCCACCGTCAACAACAGCGACATGATCCGCATGCAAAAGCTCTCGAAGACCTTCGAGACCGAGCATCCGGACATCAAGCTCAATTGGGTGGTGCTGGAAGAAAACGTCCTGCGTCAGCGCCTGACCACCGACATTGCCACTCAGGGCGGTCAGTTCGACGTGTTGACCATCGGCATGTACGAAGCCGCACTCTGGGGTGCAAAAGGCTGGCTCGAACCGATGAAGGATCTGCCGGCCAGCTACGCCCTCGACGATGTGTTCCCGTCGGTGCGCGAAGGCCTGTCAGTCAAGGGTTCGCTGTACGCCCTGCCGTTCTACGCCGAAAGCTCCATCACCTACTACCGCACCGACCTGTTCAAGGACGCCGGCCTGACCATGCCGGAGCGTCCGACCTGGGAACAGATCGCCGGCTTCGCCGAAAAACTCACCCACAAGGACAAGGAACAGTACGGCATCTGCCTGCGTGGCAAGGCTGGTTGGGGGGAAAACATGGCGCTGATCACCACCGTGGCCAACGCCTATGGCGCGCGCTGGTTCGATGAGCAATGGAAACCCGAATTCAGCGGTCCGGAATGGAAAAACGCGCTGAACTTCTACGTCGACACCATGAAGAAATCCGGCCCGCCGGGCGCCTCCAGCAACGGCTTCAACGAGAACCTCGCCCTGTTCAACAGCGGCAAATGCGCGATGTGGGTCGATGCCAGCGTCGCCGGCTCGTTCGTCACCGACAAGACCCAAAGCAAGGTCGCCGATCACGTCGGCTTCACCTACGCACCGCATCAGGTCACCGACAAAGGCTCGGCCTGGCTGTACTCGTGGGCGCTGGCGATTCCGACCAGCTCCAAGGCCAAGGACGCCGCTAAAGAGTTCAGCGCCTGGGCCACTTCCAAGGAATACGGCGAACTGGTCGCCAAGACCGACGGCATCGCCAACGTACCGCCGGGCACTCGCGCCTCGACCTACAGCGACGCTTACATGAGCGCCGCACCGTTTGCCAAAGTCACGCTGGAATCACTGAAAGCGGCCGACCCGAGCAAACCGACCCTCAAACCTGTGCCTTACATCGGCATCCAGCTGGTGACCATTCCTGAATTCCAGGGCGTGGGCACCCAGGTCGGCAAGCTGTTCTCGGCGGCGCTGATCGGCCAGACCACGGTCGACCAGGCGTTGACTGCCGCGCAGCAAACCACCGAACGCGAGATGAAGCGCGCGGGTTATCCGAAGTAATCCTGCGAAAAGCTGCTCCTGCCCCTGTGGGAGCGGGCTTGCTCGCGAAAGCGGTGTATCAGTGAAACATTTTTGTCTGACACGACGCCTTCGCGAGCAAGCCCGCTCCCACAGGGGATCTCCATAGGTCTGTATGACTCGGTTGTGATCACCATGAATACTTCAACTGCCAAAGCCCACATCGACCTGTCGCAGCCCCGGCGCAAAAGCCGTGTGGCCAATCCCGGCTGGTTCCTGGTCAGCCCTTCGGTGGCCCTGTTGCTGCTGTGGATGATCGTGCCGCTGGGCATGACCGTCTATTTCTCGATGATCCGCTACAACTTGCTTGACCCGGGCACCAACGAATTCGTCGGGCTGGAAAACTTCACCTATTTTCTGACTGACTCCGGCTTCATGCCCGGCGCCACCAACACCTTGCTGCTTGTGGGTAGCGTGCTGCTGATCAGCGTGGTGTTCGGCGTATTGATCAGTGCGCTGCTGGAGGCCAGCGAGTTCTTCGGTCGCGGCATCGTGCGGGTGATGCTGATTTCGCCGTTCTTCATCATGCCCACGGTCGGTGCGCTGATCTGGAAGAACCTGATCTTCCACCCTGTGTCCGGGATCCTCGCCTACCTCTGGAAACTGTTCGGCGCGCAACCGGTGGACTGGCTCGCTCACTACCCGCTGCTGTCGATCATCATCATTGTCTCGTGGCAATGGCTGCCCTTCGCGATCCTGATCCTGATGACCGCCATGCAGTCCCTCGACCAGGAACAGAAGGAAGCCGCGCGCCTCGACGGCGCCGGCCCGATCGCGATCTTCTGGCACCTGACCCTGCCGCACCTGGCACGCCCGATAGCCGTGGTGGTGATGATTGAAACCATCTTCCTGCTGTCAGTGTTCGCCGAAATCTTCACCACCACCAACGGCGGCCCCGGCTACGCGTCGACCAACCTCGCCTACCTGATCTACAACCAGGCGCTGGTGCAGTTCGACGTCGGCATGGCCTCGGCCGGCGGCCTGATCGCGGTGGTCATCGCCAACATCGCCGCGATCATTCTGGTGCGGATGATCGGCAAAAACCTGACTGACAAAGCCTGAGGCCTGCCATGACTCTTCAACAATCCCGCCGGCTGCAAAGCCTGCTGCTCGGCACGTTGGCCTGGGCCATCGCGATCATCATTTTCTTCCCGATCTTCTGGATGGTGCTGACCAGTTTCAAGACCGAAATCGACGCCTTCGCCACGCCGCCGCAGTTCATCTTCACGCCGACGCTGGAGAACTACCTGCACATCAACGAGCGCAGCGACTACTTCAGTTTCGCCTGGAACTCGGTGGTGATTTCCTTCAGCGCCACGGCTCTGTGCCTGCTGATCGCGGTGCCGGCGGCCTACTCGATGGCGTTCTACGAAACCCAGCGCACCAAGGGCACGCTGCTGTGGATGCTCTCCACCAAGATGCTGCCGCCGGTGGGCGTGCTGATGCCGATCTATCTGCTGGCCAAGAGTTTCGGTCTGCTCGACACGCGCATCGCGCTGATCGTGATCTACACGCTGATCAACCTGCCGATTGTGGTGTGGATGGTTTACACCTACTTCAAGGACATCCCCAAAGACATCCTCGAAGCCGCCCGCCTCGACGGCGCCACCCTCGCCCAGGAAATGCTCCGCGTGCTGCTGCCGATCGCCAAGGGCGGCCTCGCGTCGACCGTGCTGCTGTCGCTGATCCTGTGCTGGAACGAGGCGTTCTGGTCGTTGAACCTGACTTCGTCCAAAGCCGCGCCGCTGACCGCATTGATCGCTTCCTACTCAAGCCCCGAAGGATTGTTCTGGGCCAAGTTGTCGGCCGTCTCGACCCTGGCTTGCGCGCCGATCCTGATCTTCGGTTGGATCAGCCAGAAACAACTGGTGCGCGGCCTCTCGTTCGGCGCCGTCAAATAAGAATTCGCATGAGGAGCGCCACCATGGCCAACCTGAAAATCAAGAATCTGCAAAAAGGCTTCGAAGGTTTTTCCATCATCAAGGGCATCGACCTTGAGGTGAACGACAAGGAATTCGTGGTGTTCGTCGGCCCGTCGGGCTGCGGCAAATCCACCCTGCTGCGCCTGATCGCCGGCCTTGAAGAAGTCAGTGGCGGCACCATCGAACTGGATGGGCGCGACATCACCGAAGTCAGCCCGGCCAAGCGCGATCTGGCGATGGTGTTTCAGACCTACGCGCTGTACCCGCACATGACCGTGAAAAAGAACATGTCGTTCGCCCTCGACCTGGCCGGCGTACCGAAAGCCGAAGTCGAGAAGAAAGTCGGCGAAGCGGCGCGCATTCTGGAACTGGGCCCGATGCTGGAACGCAAGCCGAAACAACTGTCCGGCGGCCAGCGTCAGCGCGTGGCCATCGGCCGGGCGATCGTGCGCAACCCGAAAATCTTCCTGTTCGACGAGCCGCTGTCCAACCTCGACGCCGCCCTGCGGGTGCAGATGCGCCTGGAACTGTTGCGCCTGCACAAGGACCTCAAAGCCACGATGATCTACGTGACCCACGATCAGGTCGAAGCCATGACCATGGCCGACAAGGTGGTGGTGCTCAATGGCGGCAAGATAGAGCAGGTCGGCTCGCCGCTGGAGCTGTACCACAACCCCGCAAACCTGTTTGTCGCCGGTTTCCTCGGCACACCGAAAATGGGCTTTCTCAAAGGCCAGATCGCGCGCATTGACGGCGCGAGCTGCGAAGTCTCGCTGGACGCCGGTACCCGCATCAACTTGCCGTTCAACGCGGCGAATCTGAGCGTCGGCAGCGCCGTGACCCTGGGCATTCGCCCGGAACATCTGGAACTGGCGCAAGCGGGCGACTGCACCCTGCAAGTCACCGCCGACGTCAGCGAGCGGCTCGGCAGCGACACCTTCTGCCACGTCAAGACCAACGCCGGCGAAGCCCTGACCATGCGCGTGCGCGGTGATCTGGCGAGCCGTTACGGCGAACAACTGAACCTGCACCTGGACGCTGCCCACTGCCATCTGTTCGATGCCGACGGCGTGGCGCTGACCCGCCCGCTACGCGCAGCCGCCTGATTTCGAGACTGACCCGATGAAACTGAACCAGCAAAACCTCAACCGCCTGGCCGCCGAAGTGAAACTGCCGGCGTACAGCCTGAGCGAAACACGCCAGGGCATTGCACACATTGGCGTCGGTGGTTTCCATCGCGCGCATCAGGCGTATTACACCGATGCGCTGATGAACTCCGGCGAAGCGCTGGACTGGGCGATTTGCGGCGTCGGCCTGCGCGCCGAAGACCGCCGCGCCCGCGACGATCTCAAGGAGCAGGACTACCTGTTCACCCTGTTCGAACTGGGCGACAGCGACGACACCGAAGTCCGGGTCATCGGCGCGATCCGCGACATGCTGCTGGCCGAGGACAGCGCCCAGGTGCTGATCGACAAACTCGCGGATCCGCAGATCCGCATCGTCTCGCTGACCATCACCGAGGGCGGTTACTGCATCGACGACAGCAACGGCGAGTTCATGGCGCACCTGCCGCAGATTCAGCACGACCTGACGAACCCGCAACAGCCGAAAACCGTGTTCGGTTTCCTCTGTGCGGCACTGGCCCGACGCCGTGCGGCGGGCATTCCCGCGTTCACCGTGATGTCCTGCGATAACCTGCCACACAACGGCGCCGTCACCCGCAAGGCACTGCTGGCCTTTACCGCTTTGCTGGATCCGGACCTGCGCGAGTGGATCGACACCAACGTCAGTTTCCCCAACGCCATGGTCGACCGCATCACGCCGATGACCAGCACCGCGCATCGCCTGCAACTGGCGGACAAACACGCCGTCGACGACGCCTGGCCGGTGGTCTGCGAACCCTTCGTGCAATGGGTGCTGGAAGACAAGTTCGTCAACGGCCGCCCGGCCTGGGAAAAGGTCGGCGTGCAGTTCACCGACGATGTTTCCCCCTACGAAGAGATGAAGATCAAACTGCTCAACGGTAGCCATCTGGCGCTGACTTACCTGGGCTTTTTGAAGGGCTACCGCTTCGTTCACGAAACCATGAACGACCCGCTGTTCGTGCGCTACATGCGCGCCTACATGGACCTGGACGTAACCCCGCAACTGGCGCCGGTGCCGGGCATCGACCTGACCGAGTACAAGGACACGCTGGTGGCGCGGTTTTCCAATCAGGCGATTGCCGATCAGCTTGAGCGTGTTTGCTCGGATGGGTCGTCGAAGTTTCCCAAGTTCACGATT
>Ga0209675_1001660_pt1 | contig 12385 bp, 8 predicted proteins | sample AraplaCol_mLB_r2_2_FD_184280 | JGI IMG/M metagenome (GOLD analysis project Ga0209675, IMG submission 184280) | Arabidopsis root microbial communities from North Carolina, USA - plate scrape MF_Col_mLB_r2 (SPAdes) (version 3) | ecosystem: Host-associated > Plants > Roots > Endosphere | place: USA... | reverse complement strand
ACAGGCCCGATGTGATGGCGGTCTATCGCGCCACCATCCGCGCGGACAGGAAGACCTGCCCGGTGCTGCTGTCGAACGGCAATCTGGTAGAAGAGGGCGAGCTGCCCGACGGCCGCCACAAGGCGGTCTGGCACGATCCGTTCCCCAAGCCCTGCTATCTCTTTGCCCTGGTCGCCGGCGATCTCGCCGTGAACGAAGACAGCTTCACGACGCAGTCCGGCCGCAAGGTGGCGCTGCGCATCTTCGTCGAGCATGGCAAGGTCGACCGGACGGCCTATGCGATGGACGCGCTGAAACGCTCCATGCGCTGGGACGAGACCCGGTTTGGTCTCGAATACGACCTCGACCTGTTCAACATCGTCGCCGTCAGCGATTTCAATATGGGCGCGATGGAGAACAAGAGCCTGAATGTCTTTAACGACAAATACATTCTGGCCGATCCGGAAACCGCCACCGATTTCGATTATGCCGGCATCGAGGCCGTCGTGGCGCATGAGTATTTTCACAACTGGACCGGCAACCGCATCACCTGCCGCGACTGGTTCCAGCTGTCTCTGAAAGAAGGCCTGACGGTTTTCCGCGACCAGGAATTCTCCTCCGACATGCGCGCCCGTCCGGTGATGCGCATCCAGGAGGTGCGCAACCTGCGCGCCCGCCAGTTCCAGGAGGATGCTGGCCCGCTGGCGCATCCGATCCGCCCCGACAGCTATATCGCCATCGACAATTTCTATACGGCGACGGTCTACGAGAAGGGCGCGGAAGTCATCCGCATGATCCATACCCTGCTGGGCGAAGGGGGTTTCCAGAAGGGCATGAAGCTCTATGTCGAGCGCCATGACGGCGAAGCCGCGACCTGCGACCAGTTCGTCGATGCCATGGCGGATGCCAGCGGCGTCGACCTGTCGCAGTTCCGGCTGTGGTACAGCCAGGCCGGCACGCCGGAGATCACGGTGGAAGGCCGTTATGATGCCGGCAACGGCACCTATGATCTGACCGTATCGCAGGTCGTGCCGAAGACGCCCGGCCAGGATGCCAAGCAGCCGATGCATATCCCGCTGGAAGTCGGCCTGCTGGATGCGCAGGGCCGCGGCATTCCGCTGACGCTGGATGGCGAGATGACCGATCCGGCGCGCACCAGCCGGGTGCTGTCGCTGACCAAGCCGCAGCAGACCTTCCGCTTCAAGGGCGTGCCGGAGCCCAAGGCGCTGTCCTTCAATCGCGGTTTTTCCGCGCCCATCACCGTGAAGTCATCGCAGGGCGGGGCTGCTCTGGCTTTCCAGATGGCGCATGACGAGGATGCCTTCGCGCGCTGGGAGGCCGGCCAGCAATATGCCACCGACCTGCTGCTGCAGCGCGTGGCCAAGCCGGCGCAGGCCTTCGATCCGGCCTTCATCGACGCTGTCGGCCAGGTGCTGAAGGATGACGGCCTGGACAAGGCCTTTGTCGCCGAGGCGATCCTGCTGCCCAGCGAGGATTACATCGCCGACAAGATGGCGGTGGTGGATGTCGATGGCGTGCATGCGGCGCGCGAGGCCCTGCGCCGCCAGATCGCACAGAGCTTCCGGCCGCAGCTGGAACAGATCTACCAGCGCAACACCGTGCCGGGACCCTACAGTCCGGCGGCCGGTCCGGCCGGCCAGCGGGCGCTGAAGAATGTCGCCCTCGGCTATCTCTCCGCGCTGGCGGATGACGACGCCGGCCTGCGGCAGGTGATCTTCAGGCAGTACAGCACGGCCGACAACATGACTGACCGCATGGCTGCGCTGCGTGCCTTGATCGACATCGACTGCGCGGAACGCCAGCAGGCGCTGGACGACTTCTACGCGCGCTTCAAGGACGATGCGCTGGTGCTCGACAAATGGCTCGGGCTGCAGGCGATCTCGGCGCTGCCGGATACGCTGCAGCGGGTGCAGGGCCTGCTGACCCATCCGTCCTTCTCGATGCAGAAGCCCAACAAGGTACGCGCCCTGATCGGCAGCTTCACCGCCAATGCGTTGCGCTATCACGCGGCCGATGGATCAGGTTACGCCTTCCATGCCGACCGCATCCTGGAGCTGGAGCCGGTCAATCCGCAGGTCGCGGCCCGGCTGCTGGCGCCGCTCGGGCGCTGGCGTCGCTTCGATACAGGCCGGCAGGTGAAGATGAAGGCGGCGCTGGAGCGCGTGCTGGCCAAGCCGAAACTGTCGCGCGACGTCTACGAGATCGCGTCGAAATCGCTGGTCTAGGTTTTGGCGTAGGCGCGCAGGAAGACGCGCACGGTGGCGTCGACGCGGCGCTGGATTTCGGCCGGCGGCAGTTCGCCGTCGATGCGCAGCGTCCGCCGCATGGTGCGATGGCCCATCAGCATGCCGAAGAACTGTTCGGCCGCCAGCACCGGGTCGTCCACCGCCAGATGGCCGAGCTCGGTCTCGCGGTCGAGATAGGCGGCGAGGCGGGCAAGACCGCGCCCCGGACCATTTGCATAGAACGTGGGGCCCAGCGTCGGGAAGCTGACCGACGATCCGATCAGCAGGCGCTGGAACTGCACGGCGCGGTCGGAGGTAATCTTGCTGAGGAAGCTGACGCCTAGCGCGGTCAGCACATCGGTTGGCGTGGCTTCCGGCGACAGTTCGGCCAGTGCTGCCGTGATCTGGCCCGAGCTTTCCTGCACGATGGCGGCGAAGAGGTCGTCCTTCGACGCGAACATGTTGTAGATCGTCTGCCGCGACACGCCGGCCTTCGCGGCGATGGCTTCCAGCCCGGTGCCGTAGCCGTGCTCGAAGAACATCTCGCGCGCGGTCTCCAGGATCGCCGCGCGCTTGGCGGGATCGACCGGGCGGCCGCGTTTGGGAGGTGCCGCGTTCAATGCGCGTCTCCCGGGGCCGGCGCCTGCTTGGGCTTCTGCGCCAGCCAGACGGCGACGGATGCCGTGGCGAACAGGATGGTCAGCAGGGTGAAGACGTCGATGAAGCTGAGCAGGTAGGCTTGGCTCTGCACCTTGTTGCCCAGCATCTTCATGGCCAGCGCGGTCTGGTCGGCTGCGGTGCGGTCACCGAACATGTTGCCGATGCTGTCGATATACTGCTGTACTTCCTGGCGGCCGGGATTGACGAAGTCGACCAGGCGGTTCCAGTGGAAGTTGGTGCGCTCGGTCATCACCGTGTTGATGCCGGCCAGGCCGAAAGCGCCGCCCAGATTGCGGGTGAGGTTGTAGAGCCCGCTGGCATTCTTCAGTTCCTGCGGCGGCAGGGTGCCCAGCGCGATCACGTTGATCGGCACGATGCAGAACATCAGCGCCGCGCCGCGCATGATCTGCGGGATCAGCAGCTCGTCGAACAGCCAGTCGCCGGTCAGGCCGCTCATCGACCAGGTGCTGGCGGCCAGCAGGGCAAAGCCGAAAGCCAGCACTGGACGCGGATCGGGCACCTTGCGGGCGAGGAAACCGGCCGGCGGCGCGGAGAGGAATTGCGCCAGGCCGGTGACGAACATGATCTCGCCGATCTGCAGGCTGTTCAGGCCCTGCACGCGGCCTAGGTAAAGCGGCAGCAGGTAGACCAGGCCATAGAGGCCGACGCCGATGGTCAGGCTGAAGATGCAGCCGGTGGCGAAGTTGCGGTTGCGGAAGGCCTTCAGATCGACGATCGGATTGCGGTAGGTCAGGCTGCGCCAGAAGAACAGGATGCCGCCGATCACGCAGGCGATGGTGAAATTGACAATCGTCTCGCTGGCGAACCAGTCGTCGCGGGTGCCTTCCTCCAGCACGTATTCGAGGCTGCCGAGGAACACGGCCAGCGCGGCGAGGCCGATATAATCGAAGCCCTTGGCCAGCGAATAGTCCGGCCTGTCGATGTCCATGAAGTTCCACACCACTGCCGCGACCAGGAAGCCGGGGACGATGTTGATCAGGAACAGCCAGTGCCAGGAGAATAGCTGGGTGAGGTAACCGCCCAGTGTCGGGCCGATGGTGGGGGCAAGCGTGGCGACCAGACCGATGATCACGGTGGCGCCGGCCATCTTGTTGCGCGGGAAGATCATGTAGGTGCTGGCGAACACCGTCGGGATCATCGCTCCGCCCAGGAAACCCTGCAGCGCACGCAGCACGATCATGGTTTCCAGATTGGTGGCCATGGCGCAGCCCAGGCTGGCGATGGTGAAGCTGAGTGCCGAGATGGTGAACAGCACGCGCGTCGACAGCAGCCGCGAGAGATAGCCGCTGAACGGGATCATGATCACTTCGGCGATCAGGTAGCTGGTCTGCACCCAGCTGATCTCGTCGGCCGAGGCGGCGAGACCGGCCTGGATCTCGGTCAGCGACGAGGAGACGATCTGGATGTCCAGGATCGCCATGAACATGCCGAACACCATGGCGAAGTAGCCGATCAGCCTGCCTTTCGACAGGCTGTCCGAAACTGCGGGCGGGGGCGCCATGGTGGCGGCGGGGGCAGACATGACGCGTTACTTGCTGGCGACGGCGTTGGCAGCGGCCTTGCCGCCACGCATGTCGACATCGACGATCACCGACATGCCGGGCACCAGCAGCGGGGCTTCGGTGGTCTTGTCGAAGACCAGCTTGACCGGCACGCGCTGCACGATCTTGGTGAAGTTGCCGGTGGCGTTGTCGGGCGGCAACAGGCTGAACTTGGCGCCAGACGCCGGCGCGAAGCTGTCGATCCGACCCTTCAGCGGCAGGTCGGGGAAAGCGTCGACGCGGAAGACGGCGGTCTGGCCGGGCTTCATGCCCTTGAGCTGAGTCTCCTTGAAATTGGCGACGACATAGACGGCCTCGGTCGGCACGATCACCATGATCTGGGTGCCGGGTTTCACATACTGGCCGGTCTGGCCGGTGCGGTTGCCGATTACGCCGTCGACCGGCGCGCGGATGACGGTGTTCTCCAGGTCCAGCTTGGCGGCGGCGAGATCGGCCTCGGCCTGAGCGATCTGCGCCTTGGCCTGCTCGTAGTTGGCGCGCAGCACGGCGATCTGGTTCTGCTCAAGCGACCGCGCGGCATCGGCGCGGTCGACTGCGGCGTGGGCCTTGCGCTGGTCGGCCTGGGCCAGTTCCAGCTTCTGCTTCGAGACGTAGTTGTCGGCGGCGAGCGCTTGGTAGCGCTTGAAGTCTTCATTCGAGCGCGACTGGTCGGCACGCACCGAGCGCAGCTGCGCATCGGCTTCGGCGATGGCGGCCTGCTGGCTGCCAATCTGCTTCTCAACGACATCAAGGGCGGCGCGGCGGGCGAGTACGGCGGCTTCGGTCTGCGCCACCTTGGCGCGGTAGTCGCTCGGGTCGATCTCGAACAGCACGGTGCCGGCCTTGATCTGCTGGTTGTCGGTCACCTGCATGCTGGTGATGTAACCGGTCACCTTGGGCGCGACGACGGTGATGTCGGCGCCGACATAGGCGTTGTCGGTGCTTTCGATGAAGCGGGAGTAGCTCCACCAGTGCCAGGCGCCATAGGCGCCACCGGCCAGCACGGCGATGCCGGCGAGGGAGAGGATCAGTTTCTTCTTGGTCATGACGTCGAATCCTGCGGGATGGGAGGCCGTGCCATGATCAATAGGATTACTTTACAGGCCTGTCTACGAATTAGCCGGTAACCGCCGGTGACGGAGATCACAGGCATGATAGCGCAAGTCCCGGATAGAGCCGGGTGGATGGAACGGCTACCTCGGAAGCAGAGCCGAGGAGACACCAATGACTTCGCCCAACCCTTTGAACCGACTGGCCTTTGCCAATCTGGCTGCCAACGGCGCCGAACAGCTGGGGCTGGCCGCCATTCCGCTGATGGCCGCCATGCTGCTGGGCGCCACGGCCGAGACCATGGGGGCCTTAAGCGCCGCCCAGACCCTGCCATACCTGCTGCTGTCGCTGTTCGCCGGCCTGTGGGCCGACCGGGTGTCGCGCAACCGGCTGATGGCCGGGGCGGAAGCCGGTCGGGCGCTGCTGCTGGCCCTGCTGCCGCTGGTCGCGCTGGCGGGCTGGCTCGACATGGTGGCGCTGGCGGTGGCCGGCTTCGCGCTCTCGGCGGCCACGGTCGTCTTCAATGTCGCCGCCCAGGCCTATCTGCCGGCTATCGTGCCGCGCGCGGACCTGCCGGCCGCCAATGCCAAGATCGAGTTCACCCGCGCCACGGCGATCTTCCTCGGCCCCGGCCTGGCGGGCGCGGTGGCGGCCTGGACATCGCCGGTGGCGGCCCTGGCAGCTTCAGCCGTCACCTCGGCGCTAACCGCCTGGCTGCTGATCTCACCGGTCATGCATAAGGAGCCGCCTGCTGTATCGACACGGCTGCCGATGCGGCAGGCGTTGGGCGAGGGGCTTGCTCTGGTCTGGCGGCATCCGCTGCTGCGCGCCATCGCCGGCTGCGCCATGGCGTGGAATTTCTCCTGGTTCGTCTTGATGGCAGTCTTCGTGCTCTTCGCCATGAACAGCATCGGCCTTGGTCCGGCCGAGATCGGCATCGCGCTGGGCGCACAGGGGCTGGGCATGTTGCTGGCCGCGCTGATCGCGCCGAAGATTCATGCACGGCTGCGGCTGGGCCACATGATCCTGCTTGGTCCGGCGCTGTCGGTGGCGGCGGCGCTGTTCATCGGCGCGGCGACCCTGACCGGCGGGAAGACGATGGCTTTCGCGTGGCTGGTGCTGGGCTTCTTCACCTTCGGCTTTGGCCCGATGCTGTGGACCATCGGCCAGACCAGCCTGCGCCAGGCCATCGTGCCGCTACGCCTGATCGGCCGCGTCAGCGCGATCCAGCAGGTGGCCACGCTGGGCATGCGCCCACTCGGCGCGCTGGCAGGTGGCTTCGTCGGTGGACAGTGGGGACTGGAAAGCGCGATCTGGCTGAGCGTCGCCGGCTATGGCGTGCAGATTCTGGTGATCCTGCTATCGCCGATGCCGGCGCTGCGCGAACTGCCACCGGCGATGGAAGACGAGGGCGTTATTCCGACTGCTGTTCAGGCAGCTTGAAACCGATCACGCCGCGCAGGTCGGCGCCTTCCAGATCAGCGCCGCGCAGGTCGGCATTGGTGAGGTCGGCATCGAGGAAGGAGCAGCCGCGCAGATTGGCACTGCGCAGGTCGGCCAGGGTGAGGATCGAGCGGTTGAACACCGCGCCTTCCAGATCGGCGCCCTGGAACTTGGCCTGGGTGAGGTTGCATTCCTGCAGGCTTGCCGACTGCCGGCGGTTCATCGCGCCGGCGATGCTGACGGTCGACATCTTGGCGCCGCGGAAATCCGCGTTGGTCATGATGGCGCGGTCGAACTTCGAGCCCTGCAGGTTGCAGGTGGAGAAGTTGGCGTTCAGCATCATCGCGCCGCGCAGGTCGGACAGCACGAAGCGCGAGCCCGAGAAATCGGTGTTGCGCAGGATCGCGTAGGAGAAATCGCCGGCCGAGAAGTTGATGTTGTTCAGCTTCAGGTCGGAGAGATCGTAGCGGCTGAAATCCACCCGCATACCCTGCTTGCCGAGCGTCTCGATCCAGGTGAGATGCTCTTTGACGATGAACTGCAGCGAGCGATCCAGATTGTCCAGGCTGCGCGGCATGATCGCCTTGGTGACATCGGCGTCGCGCAGATCGACCGGGCGGAAATAGGCAGCCGTCAGGTCGGCGCCATCGAAATTCGTCTCGTTCAGCACCGCACCGGCCAGCACCGAGCCATGCAGCACGCAATGCGACAGGTTCGAGCCGGTGAGGTCGGCGCCGGTGAACAGGCAGCCGGACAGGTTCGAGCCGGACAGGTCAGCGCCGTTCAGCTTGGCGTTCGAGAAATTGCAGTTGCTCAGATCGGTGTTGCGGCCCACCACCTTGCCCAGCTTGGCGGAGGTGAGGTTGGCGCCAGCCATCTTGGCGTTGTCGATCGAGGTGGCGCGCTTGAGCACGGCAATCAGGTTACCGTCGTCATCAGGCCGCAGCAGCACACCGTCGCGGATGTCGGCGTTGGTGAGGTTGGTGCCTTCGAGATTGGCGTTGCGCAGGTTGACGCCACGCAGGTCGGCCTTGGTCAGGTCGGCGCGGCGGAAATCGGCGCCCTGCAGGTCGGCGGCAAAAAAGGACGAGCCGACCAGGATCGCATGGCTGAAATCGGCATAGTTCATCTTGCTGCCGACGAAGTCGGCAGAGGTTAGTTCCTTACCGCTGAAATCCACCCGGGACGCATCGCGGAAATGCATTACCATGCGCTTGCCGCCGCGGACGCCACGCACGTAATTCGCGTGGTTCTCGAACATCTCGTCCACTTCGTACTGGGCGATGACTTTTACGGGATTGCTCATATGGGCAGTTTCTTTTCCGACTTTGCGGCACAGCCTAGCATAGCGTCACAACAAGTTCACGCCGGTTGCGCCGGAGAAGTCGGCCCCGGCCAGTTCGGCATTGCGCAGGTCGGCTCCTGTCATGTCCGCACCCCGGAAATTTGCACCCCGGAGGTTAGCGTCGCGTAAATCCGCATGCATAAGGATGGCGCGGGTCAGGTTCGCGCCCTCCAGGTCGCAGGCGCTCAGATTGGCCTGGCTGAGATTGGCGTTTTCCAGATTGGCATGCCAGCGCTTGCCATGCAGCGAGGAAATCGCCATCGGGGTCAACTTGGCGCCGCGGAAATTGGTGCCGATCAGGTTCGCGCCGGAAAATTTCGCGCCGCGCAGGTCTGCATCCTGGAACTGCGCGTTGAGCAGCATGGCGTCGCCGAAATCGCACATCGTTAATACCGCGCCGTTGAATTCGGCTTCCACCAGGGTCGACTGGACGAAGAGGGCGGCCGAGAGATCGATCCGCGACAGCTTGACGCCCGACATGTCGATCCGGCTGAAATCGGCACGCCGGCCCTTGGCGCCGAGGCTATCGGCCCAGGCGAGGTGTTCGCGCAGGATGATCTGCAGCGGCTTGTCCAGCTCGGCAATCGCCTTGGGCAGGATGGCGCCGCCCAGTCGCGCGCTTTTCATTTCGGTATTGCGGAAGAAGGCTCCGGCCAGGTCCGCGCCCTCGAATTTGGTGCCGTTCAGCATCGCTCCGGCCAGCACGGCGCCGGACAGCGTGCAGCCGCTCATGTTGGTATTGGTCAGGTCCGCACCGACAAAGATCGCGCCGCGTAGATCGGAATTCGACAGGTCGGCATCCACCAGTTTGGCATTGGCCAGGTTGGCGTGGCTGAGATCGGCCTGCTGGCTCATGATGCGACCCAGCTTGGCCCCGACCAGCTTGGAATGCGTCATATGCGCCTTCTCGGTGACGGCGCCGCCAACCGCGATTGGCACCAGGTTGCCGTCATCGTCGGGTCTCAGCAGACGCCCGTCCCGCAGATCGGCGCCCGACAGATCGGCAAATTCAAGCTGCGCGCCACGCAGGATCGCGCCGCGCAGGTCGGCGCGGGTGAGATCGGCCGAGGTGAGGTCGGCGGTTTCGAGATCGGCGCCGTAGAAATTGGCTCCGCCCAGCTTGGCGAACTTGAAAACTGCCGCCCGGAAGCGGCCGCCGACCATGTTGCATTCGCGCAGGTCGCGGTTGGCGAAGTTCAGCCCGGCGGCGTCACGAAACTGCAGGTTGAGCCGGATGCCGCCGCGCATGCCTTTGGCAAAACGCTCCTGGCTGGCCAGCAAGGGGTCGAGGTCTTTCTGCTGGATCAAAGCCGGGTCGGACATCGCCGCATATGATCACGCCGCCCTTGCAGTTTCCAGTATCTGTTTGTCAGAACACGGAAAATCTATGGTAAACACTCCGGGCGGCAAGGCACGGCCAAGGGGTGGGCAGGGGGCCGTCCGGGCGTGCCGGATGCCGCTTGCGTTCCCCCTCCGAACCGGCTAAAAGGCGCGCACTCAAACCCACACGCAGGCTTGCGCGGCCTTCGGGGAGACATCCCGAGGCGGCGTTCCGGTGTCCCAGGTCCGAACGTTGGACCGAAAGACGTGCCTGCGGCGGCCCAACCGGAGAAGGACATAGGATGACCCTGCCGACCTTTACCATGCGTCAGCTGATCGAAGCTGGCGTGCATTTCGGACACCAGACCCACCGCTGGAATCCGAAGATGAAGTCGTATCTCTTCGGAGATCGCAACAATATCCACATCATCGACCTGCAGCAGAGCGTTCCGCTGTTGCATCGCGCCCTGCAGGCCGTGCGTGACACGGTCGCCGGCAATGGCCGCGTGCTGTTCGTCGGCACCAAGCGCCAGGCTTCGGAAGCGATCGCGGAAGCGGCTGCCAAGTGCGGCCAGTACTACGTGAACCATCGCTGGCTCGGCGGCATGCTGACCAACTGGAAGACCATCTCCCAGTCGATCAAGCGCCTCAAGGAGCTGGAAGAGCTGCTGGGTTCGGGCGAGCAGGGCACTGCCGGCCTGACCAAGAAGGAAGTCCTGAACCTGACCCGCGAGCGCGAGAAGCTTGATCGCGCGCTGGGCGGCATCAAGGACATGGGCGGCCTGCCGAGCATCATGATCGTGATCGACACGGTCAAGGAAGACATCGCGATCGCCGAAGCCCGCACCCTGGGCATCCCGGTCGTCGCCATCCTGGACTCGAATTCGGATCCGCAGGGCATCACCTATCCGGTGCCGGGCAACGATGACGCGCTGCGCGCCATCAACCTGTATTGCGACCTCTTCTCGCTGGCCGTGCTGAGCGGCGTCGAGGACCACCTGTCGGCCAGTGGCGCCGATCTGGGTGCTGCCGAGGAAGCGCCGGCCGAAGTCGCCGAAGGCGAAGCCGCGGCCCAGGCCTAATACGCCTGTAACTGTTCGGTCGCGGCGCCTCTGTCGTTTTTCGACGGGGCGCCGCAGCCGTTTCTGTGACCTGACCGTTATTGACGGTTCAAAGACATTGGAGAGAGTTCATGGCTGAGATCACTGCGGCCCTGGTGAAGGATCTGCGCGAGAAGACCGGCGCGGGCATGATGGATTGCAAGAAGGCGCTGGGTGAGACCGGTGGCGATCTGGACGCCGCCATCGACTGGCTGCGCAAGAAGGGCCTGTCGGCCGCTTCGAAGAAGGCCGGCCGCGTGGCCGCCGAAGGTCTGGTCGCCGTCACGGTGAAGGACAATGCCGGCGCCATCGTCGAAGTGAATTCCGAGACCGACTTCGTCGGCCGTAACCCGCAGTTCCAGGCGCTGGCCGCCGGCGTCGCCACCGTGGCGCTGACCGCCGGTGACGACGTCGCCGCGATCGAGGCCGCCGCCTTCCCGGGCAGCAGCCGCAACGTGAAGGACGAAGTGACCCATGCGATCGCCACCATCGGCGAGAACATGACCATCCGTCGCGCCAAGAAGCTGACCGTCGACGGCGGCGTCGTGGTGTCCTACGTGCACAGCGCGCTGGCCGATGGCCTGGGCAAGCTGGGCGTGCTGGTCGCCCTGAAGTCGACCGGCAAGCGTGACGTGGTCGAGCAGATCGGCAAGCAGGTCGCGATGCATATCGCCGCCGCCAACCCGCAGTCGCTGAGCCCCAAGGACCTGGACCAGGCCCTGGTCGAGCGCGAGCGCCAGGTGCTGACCGACCAGGCCGCCGCCTCGGGCAAGCCGGCCGACATCATTGCCAAGATGGTGGAAGGCCGTATCCGCAAGTTCTATCAGGAAGTGGTCCTGCTCGAGCAGACCTTCGTGATCGACGGCGAGACCCCGGTGGGCAAGGCGGTCGAGAAGGCCGGCAAGGACGCCGGCGCGCCGATCGAGATCACCGGTTTCGTCCGCTTCCAGCTGGGCGAAGGCATCGAGAAGAAGGCGGACGATTTCGCCGCTGAAGTGGCCAAGATGGCGGGCTGATTGCCCGTTACCGGATACCAGGGCAGGGGGGCGAAAGCCCCCCTTTCCATGTTCGGGCCTTTGGCCCGAACCCTCTTGGCCATGTCCGGGCCTGTGGCCCGGGCCAGCCGGGCCAAGACTGGTCACGACCGGACCGCTGCCATGCAAAAAGGCGGCGTGGTATAAAACCGCCACAGAATCGCCGCGCTTTACCGTCACTTCTTGGCCCGCCGCGCCGCCAGGAACCGCCGCCCGAGGATCCCATGAGCTTCAAATACCGCCGTGTCCTGCTGAAATGCTCCGGCGAGGCCCTGATGGGCCCGACCCCCTACGGCATCGATTTCGAGACGGTCGACCGCATCACCGCCGAGATCAAGGCGGTGCACGACCTGGGCGGCGAGGTCTGCCTGGTGATCGGCGGCGGCAACATCTTCCGCGGCGTCTCGGGCGCCACGCAGGGCATGCAGCGCGCCTCGGCCGACTATATGGGCATGCTCGCCACCGTGATTAACGGCCTGGCTGTGCAGCACGCGCTGGAAAGCCACGGCGTGCCGAGCCGCGTGATGTCGGCGATCCGCATGGACACCGTGTGCGAGCCCTATATCCGTCGCCGCGCCATCCGCCATCTGGAAAAGGGCCGGGTGGTGATCTTCGCCGCTGGCACCGGCAACCCGTTCTTCACCAC
>Ga0209675_1001659_pt1 | contig 12390 bp, 14 predicted proteins | sample AraplaCol_mLB_r2_2_FD_184280 | JGI IMG/M metagenome (GOLD analysis project Ga0209675, IMG submission 184280) | Arabidopsis root microbial communities from North Carolina, USA - plate scrape MF_Col_mLB_r2 (SPAdes) (version 3) | ecosystem: Host-associated > Plants > Roots > Endosphere | place... | reverse complement strand
TGAAAAAATCGGAGGTGAAGATTCTTATGCAATTAAAGGAGGAGATACCACTTATTACTATAGCGTTGCAACAGGATTAAAAACCGGAGAAACCAAGAAAATAAAAGCTAAAGGTCAGGAAATGACAATTCCGACAACATACTCTAATTACAAAGATGTAGAAGGGGTAAAAATGCCATACACCATCTCTGTAAGCCAGATGGGAATGGATATGACCATGAATGTAAAGTCTTATGAGATCAATAAGGCTACAGATGCTGATTTTAAATAACAACATCCAATTTTTATACAAAAAACGGCAACAATTGTTGCCGTTTTTATTTTTATCAACATTTGGCGACATCTTTCTTTGTCATTCAGTAAAAAAAGATTAAATTTGCCCATTCAAAAAGATATAAGAATTAATGGATACTATATTTACACTACTAATGGTTCTTGTTATGGTTGCCAGTGTTTTATTGGTAATTATCGTTATGGCACAAAATCCAAAAGGAGGAGGCCTTTCCAGTACATTCGGAGGTGCATCATCTGCACAGTTCGGGGTACAAAGAACCAATGATTTCATGGAAAAAGCAACATGGACTCTAGGCGGAACTATCATCGTTCTTATCCTTTTAAGCGTTGTTATCACAGGTAAGCCATCTCAGTCACTTCCTGCACAACAGCAACCAGCTAAGAAAGAAGCTCCTGCAAAACAGTCAGCTCCTGCTTCTTCTACGACAACTACTCCGGTAGCTCCGGCAAAATAAGAAGAATAACATCTTACATATAACAAAAGCAACTCAAATTGAGTTGCTTTTTTATTTTAATCTGATCTTTTCAATCTGATGCCGAAGCTTTAATCCTGCTTTCAAAAAAGAATACTGTACAGGCTTCGATTCTTTATAATACTTATCAATAAAGATCTGCATCGCTCCATAAAACCTGTTGAGATATACTTCATCCTTAATTGTACTTTCTCCTTTATGATGAAGGATAGAAACCTCCCCATAATAGAAATTCTTATATCCGCTTCTTAAAAATGTATAACAAAGATCAATGTCTTCTCCATACATAAAATAAGCTTCATCCAACCCTCCTATTTTTTCATAAACGTCTTTTTTAGCCAATAAAAATGCTCCGGTGATCACATCTACCTCTGCAATGGCATTTTCTTCTATATCGTTTCTGTAATAGGATTTCGAATTGTTCTTTTTAAAATTGGTAAACAGCTTTTCAAATGAATTGAACATATCCGGAACGGAGCGTTTGCTTTCAGGAAGAAAATTCCCTTCTGCATCATGCATTCTCACTCCCAGACATCCGAATAAAGGCTGAGCATCTGCAAAACCCAGCAATTCTTTCATATAAAACCCTTCTAACTCTGTATCAGGATTCAAAAGCAAAATATATTCTCCTTTTGCCGTCTGGACAGCCTGGTTATTCGCTTTTGAGAAGCCGCCATTTGTTTCAGATGATATAAAATGTACATCAGAAAATTCCGGAATAAGATTTCCCCATGAACTGTCTGTAGAAGCATTATCAATGACAATCACTTCATAATCTATTTCCTGTATATACTTTTGGAGCGACAGGAGACAGCTTCTCAGCAATTGGGTAACATTGTAATTTACAATAATAACAGACAGCTTCATATTAATCTTTTTCGTTGTATGGCAACCTGTTGATAATAGATCTTCCCAAAGAAATTTCATCGGCATATTCCAGTTCATCTCCTACAGAAATTCCTCTTGCAATGCTGGAAAAATTTATATTGAAACTTTTAAACTTCTTATAAATATAATAAGCTGTGGTATCACCTTCCATCGTAGCACTCAAAGCAAAAATAAATTCCTTCACCTTTCCTTCGTTCAGCTTCTTTTCTATACTTGGAATATTCAGCTGGCCGGGCCCAACGCCTTCCATTGGAGAAATTTTCCCTCCAAGAATCAGATATTTCCCCGTATACTTTCCTGTATTTTCAATCGCAATTACGTCACGTACATCTTCAACGATACAGATCAGTTCACCATTTCTCTTTTCATTGCTGCATATTTCACAAATGTCAAAATCCGAAAAATTATGACATTCCTTACAATATTTTATTTCATTGACAAGATTGATCAGCGAGTTTCCAAGACTTACCGCTCTGGAGTTGGGCTGCTTTAATAAATGGAGTGCTAATCTCAAAGCCGTTTTTCTTCCAATCCCAGGCAATCCCGAAATCTCATCTACCGCTTTTGCCAATACTTTACTAGGGTAATCCATAGGTACAAAAATAAGGATTAAAGTTGATAATTGATAGTGAATAGTGAGTGATCCCTTCGCTTTGCTTGTGAATTTTCATACAACATAAATAAATTTCAGCGCAGTGTTCGCTAAGGAATTTTTATAGTTCTTAAAAAATGATCGCAAGGGCGTTTCACTCAGCAATACACGAAGCGGATATCCTGACTGAACGAAGTGCCTTTGTGAACAAAACATACAAATCCAGTAAACAAACCTTGCAAACGCTGCGTTAAATAGATTCTAACGCGAAGTCCGCTAAGATATCTAATGGCTAAAAAAGGTTCGTAAAAGCATTTCACTCAGCAATACACAAAACTGATATCCTGGCTGAACGAAGTACCTTTGCGATCGAAATAGATAAAAGTACATATCAACCTTGCGGACATAGCGTTTATTTTTAATCAGAAGCACATGCAACATAATGTCCCATTATGATATTTTTATATTTTCCGGCTATCTGAGAACACTAAAAAACCTTTATATTTGCGGCTTAAATTAAATATGAAAAAAATAAACTGACATGGTACTTAACAATCTTAATTATCCTCTGGATTTCAAATTCAAAATCACTACTTTAGCAAGTGACTTTAACATTACTGACAAAAACGGAAATTATGTAGCGTATGTTCGTCAGAAAATGTTCAAGTTGAAAGAGGATGTTATCGTTTTTAATGATGAAAGCAAGTCTAAGGAACTTTTTAGAATCAGAGCCAATCAATGGATTGATTTCAATGCTTCTTATTCTTTGAATGACCTTATCGACAACAAAAACTTCGGCAGACTGGCAAGAAAGGGAATGCGTTCTCTCTGGAAAGCAAGTTATGATATTCTGGATGCTCATGATCAGCCTAAGTTTAAAATTCAGGAAGACAGTGCATGGGTAAGATTCTGGGACGGTTTTGTAGGAGAACTTCCTATCATCGGAATGTTTACAGGCTATTTCCTTAATCCATCCTATACGGTAACAGGGATTGACGGAAAGGCTTATTTTAAGCTTAAAAAAATGCCTTCATTCTTCGGAAGAAGATTCCAGCTGGACAGACTGATTGACATTGATGACGAGGAAGAAAGCCTGGTAATCCTTTCTTTATTAATGATGACACTTCTTGAAAGAGCAAGAGGATAACAAATAATAAAACCACAAACACATGAAATATTTAATCATTTTATTTTCCGCATTTCTATTGGTAGCCTGTAAAAAGGAAAAAGAAACTATTTCAGGTTCTGCCCCTGCCGATTCTTTGCATATTGCTAAAGATACTGCCTCCATTGGTCCTTCTTCAGGAAATATTCTGGTGGGAACCATTCCGTTTCCAAAAGAAATCAAAGAATGTTCCTGCTATTTTGCAGCCAGCAAAGCTGATTTTGAAAATGAGAGATATATCTATGCTGATGATGCCGGAAAAACAGCTTATATGATGCTGGATGGCAAAAGGCTGGCTATGAATCTTATTTCATCAAGTGATATGGAAGTAGATGAATTGCTTACCAAAGAAATAGAAAATGACGATTACAAAATTTCAGTAAAAGGTAAAAAAATAAAAGGCGAAGAAGCTTTACTGTTTGAAGGAACTCTGACTATAGAGAAACCAGACGGAACTACATTTACTACTCCGATCTATGGAGAATGCGGATGTTAATAAAAGCGAAATCATACAAAAATGCTTCTGTATCTCACGGAAGCATTTTTTATTTCGTAAATTTGAGAAAAATAAATTTCAATGGAATTATCTAATATAGAACCGCAGATAATCTGGAAAAACTTCTCCAAATTAAATGCAGTTCCGAGACCTTCAAAAAAAGAGGAAAAAGTGATTGCTTTCATCAAAGGATTTGGTGAAGATTTAGGACTTGAAACTACGGTAGATGAAGTAGGAAACGTTATTATTAAGAAACCTGCCACTGCAGGAATGGAAAACCGTAAATCGATCGTGCTTCAGTCGCACCTTGATATGGTTTGCCAGAAAAACAATGATGTGAATTTCGATTTTGAAACAGAAGGGATCAAAATGGAAATTGATGGTGACTGGGTAAAGGCTAAAGGAACTACTTTAGGAGCAGATAACGGTTTAGGAGTAGCAACCATCATGTCTATTCTTGAAAGTTCAGATATTCCTCACCCTGCATTGGAGGCTCTTTTCACGATTGATGAAGAGACAGGAATGACAGGTGCTTTAGGATTAAAACCCGGACAACTGACAGGACAAATTCTATTGAACCTTGATACTGAAGAAGATGATGAAATCGATATCGGCTGTGCGGGAGGTGTAGATGTAACCATTACTCAAACCTATACTACAGAAGCATCAAAAGGACAAATTGTAAGACTTGAAGTAAAAGGTCTTCAGGGAGGCCACTCCGGAATGGATATTCATAAAGGCTTCGGAAACGCCAATATTATTCTGGGAAGACTTCTTTACACCGGATTGGAAAACCAGAATATTGAATTGGTTTCTATCGACAGCGGAGGCTTGAGAAATGCCATTCCAAGAGAAGGTGTTGCTCTGATTTCTGTGAGAAACGCTCAGGAGTTTATAGAAAATGTAACTGTTCTTAAAAAGGATATTTTAGAAGAATTTGCAACTGTAGAACCGGGAATTCAGATCAATATTGAGAATTCTACGTCTTCTGACAAGGCTATTTCTGAAGCAGATTCTAAAAAAGTGATTCTTACTTTAAAAGCCCTTCACAACGGAGTTTACAGAATGAGCCCTGATGTAGCTGATCTTGTAGAAGCGTCTAACAACGTAGCAAGAGTAGAATTGAAAGGCGGAGAACTTAAGATTTTAAACCTTACAAGATCTTCTGTAGATTCTTCAAAATATTCAGTGGCAGAGCAATTGAAATCTGTAGCAGAATTAGCTGGAATGAATGTTGAATTCAGTGGCTCTTACCCTGGATGGAAGCCAAAACCAGGTTCAGAGATTGTACAACTGATGGAGAAGCTTTATATTGAAAAATTCACTGAAAAACCTCATGTAGTAGCTTGCCACGCAGGTCTTGAATGTGGAATCATCGGTGCCAACTATCCTGAAATGGAAATGGTAAGCTTTGGACCAACGATCAGAGGAGCTCACTCTCCTGATGAGAAGGCAAACATTCCTTCAACTCAGAAATTCTGGAGCTTCCTGAAAGATATTTTAGCAAATATTCCTCAGAAATAGAACATTAAAATGAGTATATTGAATATCCAAAGTCTTATGATTTTGGATATTTTTAGTTTTAATCTAAATATATTTAATTGAAATAAAAATGCTTCGGCAGACTCAGCATGATGCTGTTAAAAATTCATCTCTAAAAAAAGCAGTTAGTATTAGAGATGCCATGCTGAGCCTGTTGAAGCATCCAAACCATAAAAAAATTATACAATGAAAAGTATCACCGTATTCTGCGGCTCAAGCTTTGGCTCGCATGACATTTACAAAGAACAGGCATTTTTATTGGGACAAACTTTAGCTCAACAGAATATACAGCTTATTTATGGCGGTGCTGATGTGGGTTTGATGGGAACAATAGCAGACGGAGCATTAGCCGAAGGAGGTAAGGTCATCGGAGTCCTTCCCCACTTTTTACAATCTAAAGAAATTGCTCACAAGAACCTGACTGAGCTTATCATTGTAGAAACCATGCATGAAAGAAAAACCAAAATGAATGAACTCTGCGATGGAGTTATCGTTCTTCCCGGCGGTTATGGAACGCTGGAAGAGTTTTTCGAGATGATTACATGGGCGCAGCTGGGGCTTCACAAAAAACCGATTGGGATTTTGAATATTGATGAATTTTATGATGACCTGATCAAACTGGTTCAGACCATGGTAGATAAAGGATTTTTAAAACAGGTGAACAGAGATATGCTGCTGATCAGTGATACCATTGATGATCTGCTGGAAAAAATGAGAAATTACCAGGCGCCTACGGTTGGAAAATGGATTTCTAAGGAAGAAGTTTAAACTCTAAGACTTTATAAAAAACAAAACCCGTCCGAAAAATTCGAACGGGTTTCTTATTAAGATTAAAAAATATTTTCTAAGGATAAGGAGCAATTTCCACTTCGAGCCCTTCCATGGCATCGGCAATATGCAACTGACATCCCAATCTGCTGTTGTCTTTCACGTGGAAAGCCTCAGCCAGCATGGCATCTTCTTCATCTCCCATCGGTTCCAAACCGGGATCATTGATTACATATACCTGGCATGAAGCGCACATCGCCATTCCTCCGCATACCCCAATAGTACCTTCTTCTGCCAATTCATAGGAACGGATAATTTCCATTAAGTTCATGGACATATCCGTAGGAGCTACGACATCGTGGGTTACACCTTCTCTGTCGGTGATTTTAATATTAACGTCTGACATAATTCTGCAAAATTAGTCAATTTTTTTCACAACTGCCTTCTCTGCTTCTTTACGGCTTCCGTCAAATCCGTCTACACCACTTACCGTTGTATATTTTAAGACGAATTTTTTACCCGGATTTAGTCTGTTATATACACTCTGACACATTAAAGTCGCTTCGTGGAAACCACAAAGGATCAACTTCAGTTTTCCAGGATAAGTATTGATATCCCCAATAGCATAGATACCATCAATATTAGTCTGGTAGTCCAACGCATTATTAACAACGATTGCATTTTTCTCGATATTCAGTCCCCAGTTTCCGATCTCACCCAATTTTGGAGTCAACCCGAATAAAGGAATGAAATAATCAGTTTCAATATCGTAAGCTTCCTGTCCTTCTACTTCTACAGTGATTGCTTCTACTTTTCCGTCACCTTTAATACCGGTAACTTCAGCAGGAGTGATTAATTTGATTTTCCCCTGGTTTTTCAGCTCCTGAACTTTCTCTACAGAATCCAAAGCTCCTCTGAATTCATTTCTTCTGTGGATCAAAGTCACCTCGCTTGCCACATTAGAAAGGAAGATACTCCAGTCCAGTGCAGAGTCTCCTCCACCAGCAATCACAACTTTTTTATTTCTGAAATGCTCAGGTTCTTTAACGAAATATTCAAGACCTTTTTCTTCATAGTCAGCAATATTTTCAAAAGTAGGTTTTCTTGGCTCAAAAGTTCCTAAACCACCTGCAATGGCAATCGCTTTACATCTGTGAACAGTTCCTTTATTCGTGATCACTTCAAACCATTCATCATCTACTTTAGTATAAGAAACAGCTGTTTCGCCTAAAGTAAATCCAGGCTGAAACTGCTTGATCTGCTCCATCAAATTATCCACCAATTCTCCAGCATTCACTGAAGGATAACCAGGGATATCGAAAATAGGTTTTTTAGGATAAAGTTCCGCCAATTGCCCTCCCGGCTGTGGAAGTGCATCAATAATATGGCACTTCATTTTTAATAAACCAGCTTCAAAAACTGCAAAAAGTCCTGTAGGTCCCGCACCTATGATCAATATATCAGTGGTTATCATAATCTTTAAGATAATTTAATTAGACATGTAACTGCAAATTTACTAATTTTAATGCGAAGCATATTTAATTGATTCTAAATAAAAACCTGAGATTTGTCAAATATCTATCATTTAAGATTTTAAATTTGGCAATGTTTTTGTAAATGTCTTGTTATGAATAAAATTTTGAACCTTTTTGCAGTATTTATATTCTTTTTAGGCTCGGCGCAGATTGACAATATCGCAGACGGCGAATCTATTACTCTAAGAATTCACTATGGTTTCCTTAATGCAGGAACTGCCAATCTTACTACAAAGCAAACCACCTACAAAGGGGTTCCTCATCTTTATGTAAAAGGAACAGGACAAACCACAGGTGCTGTGAAAGCATTCTTCAAAGTGGAAGATTTGTATGAAAGTTTCATCAATACACAGACAGGATTACCAAGTTTCTATGTAAGAAATGTACGTGAGGGAAGCTATCGTCAGCATTTTGAAACCGTTTTTAATCACGATAACAATACATTAATTTTAACAGATAAAAAGACACCTGCCAATGGTTCCAAGGTTCTAAAATCCGTAAAAGGGGTTCAGGATATGCTTTCCTGCTTTTATTATTTGAGAAGTAAAAGCCCGGATGAACTGAAAGTGGGCACTGTTATTAATATGAATGTATGGATTGATGATGAAATGTTTCCTTTCCAGCTGAAAGTAACCGGAACAGAAAATTTAAAAACAAAATTTGGGACGATCAACTGTTTAAAGATTATTCCATCGGTAAAAAGCGGAAGAGTATTCAAAGAAAAAGAAGGCGTAACGATGTGGGTTTCCAATGATGCTAACCACGTTCCAATGCTCTTAAAAGCAGAGCTTGCAGTAGGATCACTGAAAGCAAGTATCGACGATTATAAGAATGTAAAATATCCTTTAAAGTTCTCAAAATAACAATCCTCACTTTTAAAGATACAGCCTGTAAATTTTACAGGCTTTTTTCATTTATTATGTAATATATTCTTAACACAGATTGTCTTTATAATAGAGGCAGGCAAAGAACTGCAGCATGTCAATACTTCATTGAAGTACCTAGCGGATTCAAACCGAAGTATGGGCATAAGAAACAGACACGTGTAAATTTTTCAATAAGATCAGTTTTTAATTACGTTTTGTTTCTTAGGTCAGTAATTAAAAACAAAAAACCTCCGGAGCTCCGGAGGTTTGATTTTTTATAGTGTTTTAAATTGTTCCAGTGTTCTGATATCATTTTCGAAGAACATTCTGATGTCACTCATCTGGTAAAGAAGCATGGTAATTCTTTCAATACCCATTCCGAATGCATATCCAGAATATTTTTCAGAATCGATATTCACATTTTTCAGTACGGCAGGGTCTACCATTCCGCATCCCATAATTTCCAGCCATCCTGTTCCCTTGGTGATTCTGTAATCTGTTTCAGAATTTAATCCCCAGTATACATCAATCTCAGCGCTTGGCTCTGTGAACGGGAAGAAAGAAGGTCTCATTCTGATCTTGGATTTTCCGAAAAGCTCAGTGGTAAAGAACTGTATCGTCTGCTTTAGATCAGCAAAGCTTACATTCTCGTCAATATATAATCCTTCAATCTGGTGGAAGATACAGTGAGAACGAGAAGAAATTGCTTCGTTTCTGAATACTCTTCCCGGAGATAAAATTCTGATAGGCGGCTGATTTTCTTCCATATAACGCGTCTGTACCGAAGAGGTATGCGTTCTTAAAAGAATATCCGGATTCTGCTCAATGAAGAATGTATCCTGCATATCTCTTGCCGGGTGGTATTCCGGAAGGTTAAGTGCTGTAAAGTTATGCCAGTCATCTTCAATCTCCGGACCGTCTGCTACAGCAAAGCCAATAGATTTGAAGATTTCAATAATTCTGTTTTTTACAAGATTGATCGGATGTCTGGAACCCAATTCCAATGGAAAAGCAGGTCTTGTAAGATCTTCTTTTTCAACCACAACAGAAGATGTGGAAGCATTTTTCAAATCCTCCAGTTTTACGGCTACTGCCTGCTTTAAAGTATTGATCTTCTGTCCGAATTCTTTCTTTTGGTCGTTAGGAACTTCTTTAAATTTTTCAAAAAAATCATTCAGAACCCCTTTTTTACCGTTGTACTTGATTCGGAAGTTTTCGATATCTTCCTTAGAGGTAGCATTGAAGCCGTTTACTTCGACCAGTAGTTCTTCTATCTTTTCTATCATTATTTTACCCTTTCAAAATGTTTTGCAAAAATACAATTTTAAGTTGAATAATAAGTCCGTCAAAAAAAAATCTGCCTCTTTTTCGGGAGGCAGACTTCAATCACTTATTTCACTTAAATAAAAAAATTATTTCTTTTCTAAAGCTTTAACGTTGATCTGAAGAGTTACCTCGTCTTTAATCACACCATTTTCAGCCGGAGCCTGGAACTTCACTCCAAACTCTTCCCTCTTGATATCTTTCGGCTCAGTAGCTACACTCACCTCTCCATCTTTCACAGAAACATTAGCTTTAAACTGAACTGGTTTTGTAATTCCTTTTATGGTTAAATTACCATCTAAAAGAGTATTGTAATCACCTTCTGTAGCTGGAGTAACCTTTGTAATCTCATAAGAAGCTGTTGGGAATTTTTCAACTTCGAAGAAATCACCGCTCTTCAGGTGGCCGTTTAATTTCCCTAAATCTTCCGGGCTGTCTTTCAAGTCTACAGAAGTTAAAGAGTTCATATCAGCAACGAATTTTCCGCTTTCCAGTTTTCCGTCTTTCACCGTCACATCTCCACTTTCGAACTTAATTGTTCCAAAATGGCTTGTATTCTCAGATTTAAATACTTTATATCCCTTCCATTCAACCTTACTGTTTAGCGTATCCAAAGTGAACTGGCTACCTTCTTTAGTAGTCGTCACTTCATTACTCTCACTGGTAAGTGGTTTGTCTTTTTTACAAGAAACCATTACAGCAGCAATAAATAATGCAGGAATAGCTAACGAAAACAGTTTTTTTCTCATTTTTGATTTATTTTTATTAGTTCCGCTAATATAATAAAAAAAATTATGTTTTCATAAAAACCTTACATTTGTAATATGCTATTAGAAATAAACAATTTATTTTTCTCTCACAACAAAGAAAATCCCCTGTTTCAGAACCTTAATCTAAGGTTTGAAGAAAACAGAATTATAGCTCTTGCCGGTGAAAGTGGATGTGGAAAATCTACTCTTCTTAACCTTATTTATGGTCTTTTGGATTGGGAAAGCGGAGAGATTATTTTTAACGGAACAAAGCTTTTGGGACCGAAAGGAAATCTCGTTCCCGGAGAGCCGGAAATGAAATCCGTAGCACAGAATTTTGATCTTATGCCTTACGCTACAGTGGCTGAGAACGTAGGGAAATTTATTTCTAATATCAATCTAAAACAGAAAAAAGAAATCGTAACGGAGCTTCTTGAGGTAGTAGGGCTTCAGGAATTTGCCAATATACTTCCAAAATACCTGAGCGGTGGACAACAGCAAAGAGTGGCTATTGCCAGAGCATTATCTGTACTTCCCAAGCTTCTTATTCTGGATGAACCATTCAGTAATCTGGATTTCCCAAGAAAAATTGAACTTAGGGAAAGGCTTTTCAGATATGTAAAACAACATGGCGTTTCTCTGATTATTTCCACTCATGAGCTTCAGGATATTATGCCATGGCTGGATCAGATTGTTATTCTGCAGGAAGGAAGACTGATTCAAAATGACAGTCCGGAAGAAACCTATAGAAATCCCTACAATTCTTATGTTGCTAAATTATTTGGAGAAGTTAATATTTTCAGTAAAACAGAGGCTGAAGAATTCCACCTTAACAAATCCTCCTATTATCCCAAGGAAATCAAAATTACAGAAACAGGTCTCGAGGCCGAAGTTCTGGAAAGCAGATTTGCAGGAAATTATTACTGGAATAAATTAAAGGCAAAGGGAAAAGAACTTGTTGTTTATACGGATGAGAAGATTTCAGGAACAATATTCGTGTCGTTTATTTAAGCAGAAAAAATAAATGGCAGAAGGGTAAAACTGTAAAAGCAAAACAGATTATTCCCCGATTAACAATGCCATTGTTTCAGCTTTTCAGCTTTTCACTATTCTGCACATAACTTATACATTTACTTACACTTATCAATAAAAAAAATACAAACATAAGAATCTGTATATGAAACTTTTTCTTACATTTGTATCTCTAAAGTATAAGGAAATTTTTGGTTAATTCTCTTTCTGCCTTCCAGACGGACATTAGCAATTTTGCAATTAAGTCTGTTGAAAGATTACACTGTCCAATTTTTTCCTTTTCTTATTTTTAGACGTAAAAAGTGAGCTTTCTTACGCTTTCTTTACAAATTCTGACTTAAGAGCCATTGCTCCGAAACCATCAATTTTACAATCGATATTGTGATCACTTCCCGGTCTCAGACGGATATTTTTCACTTTAGTTCCGGCTTTTACCGGTTTTGGTGCTCCTTTTACAGGAAGATCTTTTACTACCACTACAGAATCACCATCCTGAAGTTCATTTCCGTTGGAGTCCAAAATTTTCCCTTCATTGGAAGCTTCTGCAGCTGCTTCTGCAGGATTCCATTCATAGAAACACTGGGAACATACCATCATATTATCGCTCGGATACGTAAACTCGGAGCTGCATTTTGGACAAATTACTGTGTCACTCATATTTTTATTT
>Ga0209675_1001650_pt1 | contig 12430 bp, 14 predicted proteins | sample AraplaCol_mLB_r2_2_FD_184280 | JGI IMG/M metagenome (GOLD analysis project Ga0209675, IMG submission 184280) | Arabidopsis root microbial communities from North Carolina, USA - plate scrape MF_Col_mLB_r2 (SPAdes) (version 3) | ecosystem: Host-associated > Plants > Roots > Endosphere | place... | reverse complement strand
CTTCGGCCTTGAAGCTGCCGGCGCAGTCGTAGGGCTGCTCGGCGTGCAGGTAGCGTTCGACGCGGTCCTGATCCAGTGCGCGCATATGCACGGTGAAGGGCACGCAGTCGACCTGGCAGTGGCCGGACTGGCTGTTGAGCAGGGCCAGGCCAGTGAGGAAGGTCACGCTGGCGCCGCTGGCGGCCATCAGTTGTTCGCGGGCATTTTCGAAGGTGTGCGGCTTGCCGATGATGCGCTCGCCGAGTACCGCAACCTGATCGGAGCCGATGATCAGGTGAGCAGGGTGGCTGTCGGCCAAGGCTCGGGCTTTCTGTTCGGCGAGGCGTTTGACCAGTTCGATTGCCGACTCGTCCGGGCGATGGCTTTCATCGATATCCGGCGAGCTGCAGACGAACGGCAGGCGCAGGCGGCTGAGCAATTCCCGACGATAGGTCGAGCTTGAAGCGAGTAATAAAGGCAGCATTCGCATCTCCAGAGGCAGGCGGCAGATTCTAGCGGAGCCGCGCAAGTGACGGACAGGGCACAATTTCCTTTGACATGGGTGGGTGCATCCCTATAATGCTGCGCCTATGTTGAATGACCCGATTCCACCTCACGTTGACCCGCGCAAATTGGCTGACCGTGGCACCACCCTCCAAGGTGAACTGCTGCTGGCCGATTTGAAGAGACTCTGCGACCCGCTTTCCGACGATGTCGGTACGGTGCAGGCCAAATTCGTTTTTGAACGAGATGAACGTAAATCTGTGGTGATCCACAGCTTTATCGACACCGAAGTCAAAATGGTTTGCCAGCGTTGTCTTGAGCTGGTCACCCTGCCGATCCACAGCGAATGCAGTTACGCTGTAGTGAAGGAGGGTGCGAATACCCAGTCGTTGCCGAAAGGTTATGACGTGCTGGAACTGGGCGAAGATCCATTGGATCTGCAGTCACTGATCGAGGAGGAGCTTCTGCTCGCCTTGCCCATTGTGCCTGCTCATCATCCGGAAGAATGCCAGCAGCCGGCGGGAGCAGATGAGCCCGAACCGAGCGAGGACGAGGTAACGCGGTCCAACCCGTTCAGTGTATTGGCGCAGTTAAAGCGTGACCCAAACGTTTAGGAGTTAATCAATTATGGCTGTTCAGCAGAACAAAAAATCCCGCTCTGCCCGTGACATGCGCCGTTCGCACGACGCTCTCGAGGCTAGCACCCTGTCTGTAGAAAAAACCACTGGTGAAGTTCACCTGCGTCACCACGTATCGCCAGAAGGCGTATACCGTGGCCGTAAAGTGATCGACAAGGGCGCTGACGAGTAATCACTTGTCCGCTCAAGTCATCGCGATTGACGCAATGGGCGGGGACTTCGGTCCCCGCAGCATTGTTCAGGCCAGCCTCGCTTGCCTTTCTGCTGCACCCTCGCTGCACCTGACCCTCGTCGGTCAACCCTCCCTTCTTGAAGAACTGATCACCGGCCAATCGGCTGCCGATCGTGCGCGCCTGACGATTGTTCCGGCGTCCGAAGTCATCACCATGGACGAAAAACCTGCTCAGGCCCTGCGTGGCAAGCCGGACTCGTCGATGCGTGTCGCCCTCGAGTTGCTGCGTGATGGCAAGGTCCAGGCCTGTGTCAGTGCCGGCAATACCGGGGCACTGATGGCCCTGTCGCGATTCGTCCTCAAGACCCTGCCGGGGATTGATCGTCCGGCCATGGTCGCCGCGATCCCCACTCAGAAAGGCTACTGCCAGTTGCTTGATCTCGGCGCCAACGTCGATTGCAGTGCCGAGCACCTGTTGCAGTTCGCCGTGATGGGATCCGTGGCCGCGCAAACCCTTGGCATCGCCCGTCCGCGTGTTGCGCTGCTGAATATTGGCACCGAAGACATCAAGGGCAATCAGCAGGTCAAGCTGGCTGCGACGTTATTGCAGGCTGCGCGGGGTATCAATTACATCGGTTTCATCGAAGGTGACGGCTTGTATCGCGGCGAGGCGGATGTGGTGGTGTGCGACGGTTTTGTCGGCAATATCCTGCTCAAGTCCAGCGAAGGCCTGGCGACGATGATCGCTGCGCGCATCGAGGCCTTGTTCAAGAAAAACCTCACTTCCCGTGCTGTTGGTGCTCTGGCGCTGCCATTGATGAAGCGTCTGCAGGCTGATCTGGCGCCGGCGCGACATAACGGCGCAAGCTTCCTCGGCTTGCAGGGGATTGTCGTGAAAAGTCACGGTTCGGCCGGGGTTCAGGGGTTTCAGAGTGCGATTCAGCGAGCGCTGATTGAGATTCAGGAGAATCTTCCCGAGCGCCTGCACGGCCGTCTGGAGGATTTGTTGTCTTAGGCGTTTTCGTCGGACAATGCTTAAATGTGACCGCCCGGTTCAAAGGGCCATCCAACTGTCAGTTTCTTGCGTCCCTCTATCGGGATGCCATTTTTCCGACGACAAGATCATTAGGGGCTTGTTACATGTCTGCTTCCCTCGCATTCGTCTTTCCAGGACAGGGTTCGCAGTCCCTCGGCATGCTGGCCGAGCTGGGCGCGCAACATCCGCTGATCCTTGAAACTTTCAAAGAAGCATCCGATGCTCTGGGCTATGACCTGTGGGCACTGACCCAGCAGGGCCCGGAAGAGCTGCTCAATCAAACCGACAAAACCCAACCGGCTATTCTGACCGCTTCGATCGCCCTGTGGCGTCTGTGGCTGGCTGAAGGTGGCGCGCGTCCGGCCTTTGTTGCCGGTCACAGCCTGGGTGAATACAGCGCGCTGGTCGCTGCCGGCAGCTTGAGCCTGGCCGACGCGGTAAAGCTCGTCGAGCGCCGTGGCCAATTGATGCAGGAAGCCGTACCGGCCGGGCAGGGCGGCATGGCTGCCATCCTCGGTCTGGAAGATGCTGACGTTCTCGCTGCCTGTGCCGAAGCGGCGCAAGGCGAAGTGGTCAGCGCGGTGAACTTCAACTCCCCGGGCCAGGTAGTGATCGCCGGTGCCAAGGCGGCAGTTGAACGCGCCATCGAGGGTTGCAAGGCCCGTGGCGCCAAGCGCGCCATGCCGCTGCCGGTCAGCGTGCCGTCGCACTGTGAACTGATGCGCCCGGCTGCCGAGCGCTTCGCCGAGTCCATCGCTGCCATCGACTGGCAGGCGCCGCAGATCCCTGTGGTACAGAACGTCAGCGCCCAGGTGCCGGCGGATCTGGAAACCCTCAAGCGTGATCTGCTGGAGCAACTCTACAAGCCGGTTCGCTGGGTTGAATCGGTCCAGACCCTGGCCGCCAAAGGCGCGACCAATCTGGTCGAGTGCGGTCCTGGCAAGGTGCTGGCTGGTCTGAACAAACGTTGCGCCGAAGGCGTTTCGACTTCCAACCTCAATACCCCAGACGCTTTCGCTGCTGCTCGCGCAGCGGCTGTCTGAATCAGGAGAAGCTTGCATGAGTCTGCAAGGTAAAGTTGCACTGGTCACCGGCGCAAGCCGTGGCATCGGCCAGGCTATCGCACTGGAACTGGGTCGTCAGGGCGCCATCGTTGTTGGCACCGCGACTTCCGCTTCGGGCGCCGAGCGTATTGCTGCGACCCTGAAGGAAAACGGCATTCAGGGCGCAGGTTTCGAACTGAACGTCACCAGCGACGAATCGGTCACCAAGGTGCTGGCGAGCATCCAGGAGCAGTTCGGTGCGCCGGTAGCGATTCTGGTCAACAATGCCGGCATCACCCGCGATAACCTGATGATGCGCATGAAAGACGACGAGTGGTACGACGTGATCGATACCAACCTGAACAGTCTGTATCGCCTGTCCAAGGGCGTTCTGCGCGGCATGACCAAGGCGCGGTGGGGCCGAATTATCAGTATTGGCTCGGTGGTGGGTGCCATGGGCAACGCTGGCCAAGTAAACTATGCAGCCGCCAAGGCCGGTCTGGAAGGTTTCAGTCGTGCCATGGCGCGTGAAGTCGGTTCGCGTTCGATTACGGTCAACTCGGTAACCCCAGGGTTCATCGACACCGATATGACGCGCGAGCTGCCTGAAGCACAGCGTGAAGCCTTGCAGACGCAGATTCCGCTGGGCCGTCTGGGACAAGCTCAAGAGATCGCGTCCGTGGTCGCTTTTCTTGCATCCGACGGTGCGGCATACGTGACCGGGGCTACAATCCCGGTTAACGGCGGGATGTACATGTAATTCAAATGTGACGGATTGCTTCAAAAAAATGTCATACGAGCTGTCTAAAATCCGTTATAAAGCTGCAATCTATTTATAGGCAGAGGGCCGCAGGGTTTGAGGAGTGAAGCTTTCAGTTGAAAAGCTGAAAAGTCTTTCTATACACTTACCCACTGGCCAGCTGCCTGAATTTGTCCATTAGGAGTGAAAACAAGGTATGAGCACCATCGAAGAGCGCGTCAAGAAAATCGTTGCCGAGCAACTGGGTGTTAAAGAAGAAGAAGTGGTCAACACCGCTTCCTTCGTAGAAGACCTGGGTGCCGACTCCCTTGACACCGTTGAGCTGGTGATGGCTCTGGAAGAGGAATTCGAGACCGAAATCCCTGACGAAGAAGCTGAGAAGATCACTACTGTACAAGCTGCAATCGACTACGTTACCAGCCACCAGGCGTAATAGTTTGTAATCGTTGCTTGCTGTCATGGAAAAACCGCACTGCCATCATGGCGTGCGGTTTTTTCTTTAGGCCTGATGCAAAGTCGTCATTTGAAAAAGGAGAGTGCTGTGTCGCGTAGACGCGTCGTAGTCACCGGTATGGGTATGTTGTCGCCACTGGGCACGGATGTGCCGAGCAGTTGGCAGGGCATTCTGGCTGGCCGCAGTGGCATTGGTCTGATCGAACACACCGACCTTTCTGCCTATTCCACCCGCTTTGGCGGCTCGGTAAAGGGCTTCAATGTCGAGGAATACCTGTCGGTCAAGGAAGCGCGCAAGCTCGACCTGTTCATTCAGTATGGTCTGGCGGCCGGCTTTCAAGCCGTACGCAATGCCGGTCTGGAAGTCACCGATGCCAACCGTGAACGCATAGGCGTGGCCATGGGTTCGGGTATCGGCGGTCTGACCAACATCGAAGAAACCAGCCGCACCCTGCACGAGACCGGCCCGCGCCGGATTTCTCCGTTCTTTGTGCCTGGCTCGATCATCAATATGATTTCCGGTTTCCTGTCCATCCATTTGGGTGCACAGGGGCCTAACTACGCCATCGCCACCGCGTGTACCACCGGTACGCACTGCATCGGCATGGCGGCGCGCAACATCATGTACGACGAAGCCGACGTGATGATTGCTGGCGGTGCCGAGATGGCCGCGTGCGGTCTGGGCATGGGCGGCTTTGGTGCTTCCCGTGCGCTGTCGACCCGCAACGACGAGCCGACCCGCGCCAGCCGTCCGTGGGACAAGGGCCGTGACGGCTTCGTGCTGTCCGACGGTGCCGGCGCCCTGGTGCTCGAAGAACTCGAGCACGCCAAGGCCCGTGGCGCAACCATCTACGCCGAGCTGATCGGCTTCGGCACCAGTGGCGACGCCTTCCACATGACTTCGCCACCCGCCGACGGCGCCGGTGCTGCACGCTGCATCACCAACGCGCTGCGCGATGCGAAGATCAACGTCGATCAAGTGCAATACATCAACGCCCACGGCACTTCGACCCCGGCCGGCGACCTCGCTGAAGCCAACGCGATCAAGTCGGTGTTCGGTGATCACGCCTACAAGCTGGCTGTCAGCTCCACCAAGTCCATGACCGGTCACCTGCTGGGTGCGGCGGGCGCGGTCGAGGCGATCTTCAGCGTGCTGGCGATCAACAGCCAGGTGGCGCCGCCAACCATCAACCTTGATGAGCCGGACGAAGGCTGCGACCTCGATTTCGTGCCGCATACCGCGCGCAACATGGACATCGATGTCGTGCTGTCCAACTCGTTCGGATTTGGCGGCACCAACGGCACGTTGGCGTTCCGTCGGTTCGCCGGCTGATGGACTGCTGGGTCGACGGTCTGCCGGCTGACGCTCTGTCGCTGAAAGATCGCGGCCTGGCTTACGGCGTCTGTTCGAGACCATCGCCGTGCGAGGCGGCCAGCCGTTGCTGCTGGATCGGCATCTGACGCGTCTGGCCGACGGCTGTATGCGTCTGGCCATTGCGACGGACGTCGAGCTGATTCGCCATGAGCTGCAATCCTATGCTGCCGCGATGGGCGAGGGCGTGCTCAAGCTCATCCTCACCCGTGGCGACGGATTGCGCGGTTATGCGCCGGATCCTTCGGCGCAGGGCCGACGTATTCTGCAAGGCAATCCTCCCGCCGCTTATCCAGCGGCCCACGCCGAGCAGGGCGTTCGCCTGTTTCCGTGCAGCACGCGTTTGTCCAAACAACCGTTGCTCGCCGGGCTCAAACACCTCAATCGACTGGAACAGGTCATTGCCCGCGCCGAATGGCGGGACAGTGAGCACGCCGAAGGTTTGATGCTCGACCAGGCCGGTCGGGTGATCGAAGGCGTGTTCAGCAATCTGTTCCTGGTACGTGACGGTGTGCTGATTACGGCGGACCTGAAACGCTGCGGTGTGGCCGGGGTGATGCGCGCAGAAATATTGTTTCAGGCCGAGTCCCTGGGCATTCCCGTGCAAATCACCGACATCCCCCTCGAACAGCTGCAATGGGCTGATGAAGTCTTTGTCTGCAACAGCGTGTATGGCGTCTGGCCGGTACGCGCCTGTGCTGCTCTGAGCTGGCCGGTTGGCCCGCTCACCCGTAAACTGCAAACCATTGCCCGCGCGCTACTGGATGCCTGATTCGTGAGACGTAAACTTTTGCTGCTGCTGGAAACCGGACTGGTTCTGGCAGGGCTGCTGTTGGGCGCCAGCGCCTGGAAGATTCATTCGGCACTGGAACAGCCCCTGAACATTACGCAGGAAGAACTGCTGGATGTGCCCAAGGGATCCACCCCGACCCGCACTTTTCTTGGACTCGAAGCCGATGGCGTCATCAAGGACGCGTTCTGGCTGCGGGTCTATTGGCGGTTCAATCTCGCTGGCACGCCGATTCATACGGGCGAGTACCGTATGCAACCGGGCATGACCGTCAACGGCCTGATCGACCTGTGGAAGCGTGGCGATGTGGTTCAGTACAGCCTGACGCTGGTCGAAGGCTGGAATTTCCATCAAGTGCGCGCCGCGCTGGCCAAGGATGAAAAGATCGAACAGACCCTCAATGGTCTGAGTGACAGCGAGGTCATGGCCAAAATCGGTCACAAGGGTCTGTTCCCTGAAGGTCGCTTCTTCCCCGACACCTACCGCTTCGTGCGCGGTGTGACCGATACCGAACTGTTGAAAAAGGCCTTCGACCGCCTCGACGAAGTGCTGGCCAAGGAGTGGGAAAAACGCTCCGCCGACGTGCCTTACACCGAGCCCTATCAGGCGCTGATCATGGCGTCGCTGGTGGAAAAGGAAACGGGCGTGCCTCAGGAACGTGGCCAGATTGCCGGCGTCTTCGTACGTCGCATGGCGCTGGGCATGCAGTTGCAGACCGATCCGACGGTGATCTACGGCCTGGGCGACCGCTACAACGGCAAGCTGACCCGTGCTCATCTCAAGGAAGCCACGCCGTACAACACCTACATGATTCCCGGCCTGCCGCCGACGCCGATCGCCATGGTCGGACGTGAAGCCATTCACGCGGCTCTCAATCCGGTGGATGGCACCAGCCTCTACTTCGTTGCCCGTGGCGATGGCAGCCACGTGTTCTCCGATGATCTGGACGCGCACAACAACGCGGTGCGCGAGTACCAGCTCAAGCGGCGCGCGGATTACCGCTCGAGCCCGGCGCCTGCAACAGCGCCCGAGGCCGCTCCGGAAGCCGAGGAGGCGATACCTGCCGCCTCACCCGATACTGCACCGAAGTCGTTGCCGCAGCCGCCCGCTCAAGCGCCTGCACCGACGCCGGAACCGGAAGCCTCCGCTCCCCAAAACACGCAATGACTTTGATTAAGGACTGCCTGTGACTGGCTTGTTTATTACCCTGGAAGGCCCGGAAGGCGCCGGCAAAAGCACCAACCGCGAATACCTCGCCGAGCGCCTGCGCGCCGCCGGTATCGAAGTGGTGCTGACCCGCGAGCCCGGCGGTACGCCGCTGGCCGAGCGCATTCGTGAGGTGTTGCTGGCCCCGGTCGACGAAGTGATGAACCCGGACACCGAGCTGTTGCTGGTGTTCGCCGCCCGTGCCCAGCATCTGGCTGAAGTCATTCGCCCGGCGCTGGCCCGTGGTGCGGTGGTGCTGTGTGACCGTTTCACCGATTCGACTTACGCCTATCAGGGCGGTGGTCGCGGCTTGTCGCTGGAGCGCATCGCGGCGCTGGAGACTTTCGTGCAGGGCGACCTGCGTCCCGACCTGACGCTGATTTTCGATCTGCCGGTGGAAATCGGCCTCGCTCGCGCCAGCGCTCGGGGTCGTCTGGATCGTTTCGAGCTGGAAGGCCGTGAGTTTTTCGAGGCCGTGCGCAGTGCATTCCTCAAGCGCGCGGAAGCCGATCCGGCGCGCTACGTGCGGATCGATGCCGGTCAGCCGTTGGCCAAGGTTCAACAATCGCTGGATACCCTGATTCCGAACTTGCTGGAGCTGAGCCGTGGCTGAGGCCTATCCGTGGCAGGACAGCCTCTGGCAGCAACTGGCCGGGCGCACTCAGCACGCTCACGCGTATCTGCTGCACGGGCCGGCCGGGATCGGCAAGCGCGCGCTGGCCGAACGACTGATGGCCAGTCTGCTGTGCCAGCGTCCGACGCCTGAAGCCTGCGGTGAGTGCAAATCCTGCCTGCTGCTCAAGGCCGGCAGCCACCCGGACAATTACATTCTCGAACCGGAAGAAGCGGACAAGGCGATCAAGGTCGATCAGGTGCGCGATCTGGTCAGTTTCGTGGTGCAGACCGCGCAACTGGGCGGGCGCAAGGTGGTGCTGATCGAGCCGGTGGAGTCGATGAACATCAACGCCGCCAACGCCTTGCTCAAGAGCCTTGAAGAGCCGTCCGGCGATACCGTGCTGTTATTGGTCAGCCACCAGCCGAGCCGGTTGTTGCCGACCATCAAAAGCCGCTGCGTGCAGCAGGCCTGCCCGCTGCCGAGCGAATCCATGAGTCTGCAGTGGCTGGCTCAGGCACTGCCGGAATGCTCCGAAGACGAACGTGTCGAACTGTTGACCCTGGCCGCCGGTTCGCCGTTGGCCGCCGTCACGTTGCAGGGGCAGGGCGTGCGTGAACAGCGCGCGCAGGTGGTGGAAGGCGTGAAGAAGCTGCTCAAGCAGCAACAATCGCCGACGCAACTGGCCGAGGAGTGGAAAAACATTCCGATGCTGCGTCTGTTCGACTGGTTCTGCGACTGGTCGAGCCTGATCCTGCGCTATCAGTTGACCCAGGATGAATCGGGTCTCGGCCTGACCGACATGCGCAAGGTCGTGCAGTATCTGGCGCAGAAAAGTGCCCAGGCTAAAGTGCTGGATATTCAGGACTGGATTCTCGCCCAGCGCCAGAAAGTCCTGAGCAAGGCCAACCTCAATGCGGCGTTGCTGGTGGAAGCGTTGTTGGTGCAATGGGCGAGCTTGCCTGGTCAAAGATAAGAATGTGTACCTAGACTCTGAGCATCAGCAGTGGAGGTCAACATGAATGAACCTGTCAGCCCGGGGCCGCGCAACGGCATCTTGTCCCTGACCATCAAGGACAAGTCGGTCCTCTACGCCGCCTACATGCCGTTCATCAAGAACGGCGGCCTGTTCATCCCGACCAACAAGAACTACAAGTTGGGCGACGAGGTGTTCATGCTGCTGAACCTGATGGACGAGGCGGAGAAGATTCCGGTGGCCGGCAAAGTCGCCTGGATCACCAAAGGCGCGCAGGGCAACCGCGCGGCCGGCGTCGGCGTGCAATTCAACGATGGCGACAACACCGCCCGCAGTCGCATCGAAACTCATCTGGCCGGAGCCCTGAAATCCGACCGTCCCACTCATACGATGTAAGTTGCAGTCCTTTTTATGCTCGTAGATTCCCATTGTCACCTTGATCGCCTCGACCTCGCCGCTCACGACGGTTCCCTGGATGCCGCGCTGGATGCGGCCCGCGAACGCGGCGTCGGGCATTTCCTGTGCATCGGCGTCAGCGCCGACAACGCGGCCGACGTCAAAGCCCTGGCCGAGCGTTACGACGATGTCGATTGTTCGGTCGGCGTGCATCCGCTGGATGTGCAGCCGGGCGCGGCGCCGGCGCTGGACTGGCTGCTGCATGAGCTCAATCACCCGAAAGTGGTGGCGATCGGTGAAACCGGTCTGGACTATCACTACGAGCCGGAAGCCGCCGAGTTACAGCAGGAATCGTTCCGTCTGCACCTGCAAGCCGCGCAGCAGACCGGCAAACCGGTGATCATCCACACCCGTGGCGCCCGTGCCGACACGCTCGAGTTGTTGCGCGAAGCCGCGTTGCCCCAGGCCGGTGTGCTGCATTGCTTCACCGAAGACTGGGACATGGCCAAGGCAGCGCTGGACATGGGTTATTACATTTCCCTGTCGGGCATCGTCACCTTCCGCAATGCCGATGCGTTGCGCGATGTAGCGAGCAAGGTTCCGGTCGATCGCCTGCTGGTGGAAACCGATTCACCGTACCTGGCGCCGATCCCGTATCGCGGCAAGCCGAACCTGCCGCAATACGTGCGGGAAGTGGCAGAGTTTCTGGCGATGCTGCGCGGCGAGAACTACGAGCGTTTTGCCGAGCAGACTACCGAGAACTTCAAGCGACTGTTTCCAATGGCGAATGTAAAAGCCTGAATCGCAGGCAAAAAAAACCCGGGTTCTGGGGGGTGAATCCGGGTTAAGACCATTAGGAGTAAAACAAAGGCACGCGGTCCCTTGGTACCTTTACCGGCGCGACACTTGGGGGAGATGTCGCCCGACAGTTCAAGTATTGATCAGTCTGGCGCCGAGTCCAGTTGGCTGGCCGGGGTTTTTAAACAAATTTGGAATACGTTCGCTTCGGTTATGTTCTCATTCCCCTCGAAACGTTCGTGAAATGAACAAGAAACACAGATATGGTCGGATGATCCGTGCATTTTTGCGCAAGTTAGGCATAATACGCGGCTTCGAATTTTGACCCCTACAGACCTTTTCTTATGCACAAAGAACCTCGTAAGGTCCGTGAGTTTCGTCGCCGCGAGCAAGAAATTCTCGATACCGCGCTCAAGCTGTTCCTCGAACAAGGTGAAGACAGTGTCACCGTCGAGATGATTGCTGATGCCGTGGGTATCGGCAAAGGCACGATCTACAAGCACTTCAAGTCCAAGGCCGAAATCTATCTGCGCCTGATGCTCGATTACGAGCGCGACTTGAACGAGCTGTTGCACTCGGCCGATGTCGACAAGGACAAGGAAGCGCTGTCCCGTGCCTACTTTGAATTCCGCATGCGCGACCCGCAGCGCTATCGCCTGTTCGATCGCCTGGAAGAGAAGGTGGTCAAGGGCAATCAGGTCCCTGAGATGGTCGAGGAGCTGCACAAGATCCGTGCCTCGAACTTCGAACGCCTGACGCTGCTCATCAAGGGCCGCATCAGCGAAGGCAAGCTCGAAGACGTGCCGCCGTACTTCCACTACTGCGCATCCTGGGCGCTGGTGCACGGCGCGGTGGCGCTGTATCACTCGCCGTTCTGGAGCAATGTGCTGGAAGATCAGGAAGGTTTCTTCCAGTTCCTGATGGATATCGGCGTGCGTATGGGCAACAAGCGCAAGCGCGACCCTGAAACGCCAAGCAGCTGAATCATTCAGTTGCCTTATGCGCCGTGTTTTTAGCTACATGGCGCAGTACCGCAGGAATATACTCAGGCATAGGGCTTGCTAAAACTTGAATTGTGAGTCAAGTTTTAGCCGCTCGATTTTCCATCGCCGGAGTGCTTCATGATCGTTGACCGTCAAGGCAGGCGTTTTCGCAATTTGCGGATCAGTCTGACTTCAGCCTGCAATTACGCCTGTACCTACTGCGTGCCCAACGGCAAGCGGCTGGTGGCTGCGCAGGATGAACTGTCGGCCGAGGCCATGGCACGTGGCGTGGCCTATCTGATCGAAGCCGCTGGCATCGAGCGTCTGCGCATCACCGGCGGCGAGCCGCTGGTCAGCCCCAAACTCGAATCTTTCATGAGCGCCGTCGGCAGGATGGGCCTGGAAGACATCAGCCTGACCACCAACGGCCAGCTCCTGGCGAAAAAACTTCCGCTGCTGGTCGATGCCGGCCTGCGGCGCATCAACGTTTCCCTCGATACCCTGGACGCCGGCGCGTTCCGCAGCATCGCCCGTGGCGGCGATCTGGCCACCGTGCTGGATGGCATGGATCAGGCGGCAGCGGCGGGGATGAAGATCAAGGTCAACATGGTGCCGTTACGCGGGCAGAACCTCGACCAGGTGCTACCGCTGCTCGATTACTGCCTTGAACGCGGCTTTGAGCTGCGCTTCATCGAGCTGATGCGCATGGGC
>Ga0209675_1001643_pt1 | contig 12469 bp, 13 predicted proteins | sample AraplaCol_mLB_r2_2_FD_184280 | JGI IMG/M metagenome (GOLD analysis project Ga0209675, IMG submission 184280) | Arabidopsis root microbial communities from North Carolina, USA - plate scrape MF_Col_mLB_r2 (SPAdes) (version 3) | ecosystem: Host-associated > Plants > Roots > Endosphere | place... | reverse complement strand
GATTCCCTGCTATAATGCTGCCTCTTGGCCTGGTAGCTCAGTTGGTAGAGCAGAGGACTGAAAATCCTTGTGTCGGTGGTTCGATTCCGCCCCGGGCCACCAAGAATAAAAAGTGAAAACGCCGACCCACGCAGGTTGGCGTTTTCGTTTCTGCCCTCACAGCTTGTTTGCTCCGGCCCATTTCCGTTCCCTCGGTAAACTCGCTACCCGCAGAGAGACTAGATGCTATCCAAGCTGTAGCGTCGGTACATCTGCAAGAATTGGCAAGGGTACCGCCCCGCAGACTCAATCACTCGTCGTCCCTCCCTGCGCCGTCCTCAATTACCAGGAAAGTTGGGGTGTTCGTCGTGGGCACCCACAAAATCCCTGCCAAACCCGACTGAGTTGCTGCGTCTGCAATGAAGCCCGCTCCCGCCCAACCAGCCTTATGAGCCTCATCGTGGAACCATTCGCGCGCACTAAATGTTGCTCGACTAGCACTCCAGAAAGTCACTTAATTGACGACTCTGATCAAGTAGGAAACAGTCACCAATGGCAGTCTTGGAGAACTAGCGCATTGCGTGGCGAATCAGAATCCCGAGAAGCAAGATGGTCGCCGCTGAAACACCGACGAGTACTTGGGTTCGAAGGGTCAGTTGATCAGTCAGCAACTCGATATTGCTTTTGGCTTGAGCTACTGCACTCTTCTTTTCTTGATTCGCCGCATTAACAGCCGCCTTTAGGCTACCGACCTCACTCTCTGCACTGCGGAGACGGGCAGCAAGTGATGCATTGAGTTCCCGATGCTTTTGGTCAGCTTCCGTGAGCGCTACGATTTGTTTTTTTTGCATCACCTTGTGCTCATTGGCCTCAGCCAGTGCCTGCTCGGTTAATACCAGTTGCTCCTGAAGGAAATCGGCCGATGATGGATCGCTGAGTACTGTGCCCAAGATAAACTCTCCTAAGTTACGAACTAAAAACTCGACGTGCTTAGCCTCGCGCTCCTCAGTTGTCACGTCTTCATCGTATGGAAACGCAAATGCTTTCGATACATTCACTTCGACGACCGCAACTTTCGCTCGACGCAAGTCCAATATCTTGTCACCAGGGACAGCATGAGTATGGTGTACTTCTATGCAAACTTCGCCATTCCATTTTTTCGCCAAATAGGTATCGGAGGTGAACTTGAGGTGAACATCGGCGACTCTGCCCCCAGCAGATGGCCCAAGGCGTTTCTCAATTTCGGCAGCCAGGATTGTTACTTTATGATTTCCGAATTTCCCAAGACGCAACTCGGTCGACGGTAATTGCGCGATTGCTTCTTGATATAGCAAATGCGACAGCGACACACCTCCTTCGTCCCCGCCCCCCGATTGTCCATTCATGTACGAGAAGTACGGCGTGCCCTGCTTGATGACATGCTTTAGTCGTTTGCGGTTTCCCGCGCGATGAATGCTCCAGAACTGAATGTCGAGTCGCCTACCAGCAATCTCTTTACGTAGCGCTTTTACCTTGTAGGCAGAAATACGTTCGCGCCCGTGTTCCGACAAAAATGCCCAGCCCTTAGTTTCCGACATTAATACACTCCGATCACCTCTATACACGCTCCACTGATGCACAGCTAAGCGACCAATCTTCGGCTGCGGTCACTTAGCGAGAGAAAAACCATCTGCCAAGGCGCTCCAACAAGTTAGGTTTTCTTGGCTCTACTGCGTTGGCCGAAGATCCTGCACCCTCCGCTGCTTGTGCGAAGTACTGCTGCTTTGCGACGCGATCACGCCGGCGCCCGCGCTCGATCTGCGCATCACTCATATCCCCCGCCCATACCACTCGGTTATTGCGAATCCAATAGTGCGACCTACAGGCGAAACTCCAGTTGCCGATCGACGGGCGCAACGACACACGACCCGCAACGATCTCAAGGGACCACTCTGTTGGCATAAGGGGAGTGACCACCTTTTGCCCACACCCGCAGCAACATTTGTGAACAGCTGTGCCGTATTTCTTCGAGATGTACAGCACCCCCTCTTCCAAGGCCTTCGGCATCAACTCCACGTATTCAGGCCTGATCTCGCTGGCTCTCACGCTTTCTCATCCTTTGTAATCATGTGGGCATTGATGGCATAAACGGACTCGTGTTCATGCATCCGGTCGTCATAGATCCCAAAGTATTTCTTCCAACGGATGACCGCCATGATGGCGTTTAATGCATTCAGTTCAGCGACCTGGATGTTCATCCCATAGTCGTTCTGCAGCTGAGTATCATCGGTAGGAACGCGACGTGAGAAGTGATCGTGCTTCTGCGGCGAACACAAGGTAGTTCGTACTTGCCCAACTAGCGCAGATGCATCCTTTGTCATCTGTATGTGCATGCCAACATCGACGAAAGGAACGCCCCGTGCAATGAGAACCTTACCTACCAGCTCCCGTACCGCTCCCTTGTCAACGCAGATGAACACGAAATCAAAGCCCGCTAGCTGTTCAACATTTACATCGGTGACGTACTCGGTATGCGGCACAATCCCCCGCCGCATGGCGCCGTAGATACGTTCATAACGAAGCGCCTTCGGTTCAGGCGACTGCAATTCAGCGATGGAAGTCGCTCCAGGCGCACGGTATGCATTGTGTGAGTAAAACGCATCGCCATCGAACAAGTGGATTTCGCGTACGTGCGTCTTAGCGACTTGATCCAAGATGTACGATCCCGTACCACCGAGGCCAACGATAGCGACTCGTAAATTTGAAAGTTTGCCAGCGAGTGCCCCAATGCGCGCACGGGTCGATGCCGTATCTGCATAAAGGAAGACCGAGTCTTCTGTCATCAAAGTTGGCTTGTGCAGCTTTGCGGTAACTTGTGGATCAAAGTGCTGCGCAGGCGCGGAAATGACGTTCACATAGTGAGACATCTTCACGTAATAGTCCGGGTACACGCCTGTCAGTGGCGGCTTGGTCGAAAAACCATGGTCCGTAACGATGCCGTCGCCCATGTCGTTTCGGCCGCTTGAGTGAACAATTCCTGGGATTGGCTTGCCCTCTACAGTGCAAGGATGCTCACCAATGAACCATGCCTGGTGATTTGCGGGAGCGTTGGTCAACCCGTGCTCCTTGAGGTAAATGGGGCAGACCAACGTGCCGCGCAAAACTTTACGTTGCGAATTCACGTAAGGTACGTCGTGAATCAGGAGATGCAAGCCCGTCTTGTGCACAATTTCGACGGTGTACCCATCCTCCTGAAGCCTCTGGAGATCGGCATTACGATTTATCAGATCGGCCAACATTAAACACCATTCCTTTCTTCACTTTAATACTGTCGCCGTCCACCATCGAGCCTTCAGGACCGTGGGGATCGGAGTAAGTCACCGTCCAGGCAACGTTGTCGCCGAATTGCCCATCTGGGAACGCGAGCAGGCAGAGCTGCCTGAACGTCAGTTCTTTCTCCTTAACCTCGAAGGACTCCGCATTAATAAAAACCTCAAAGGGCTGCCCGTGATCCGAGCTGTTCGGCGAGTGCCCAGGGTTGGAATTTTGTTGGTTCATAGTCATCTTTCTGTTGGTGAAGGCCTTCGTTGGCCCATGGAAAGGACTATAGCAGCATATTCATTACGTGGCCATAATTTTTATCACGTCATATTTATTTACTCAGGATTAGTGGACTTCTGTATAATCGCGAGCTAACTTGGGGGAGTTGTTTATGGAATCACAGCGCGACACACAGCGTGAGCGTCTTTTCTACATTGATTTTTTGGCATTCTTTATCGGCCAGGTCGCTCGCAAGGACCTGGTCGCGAGATTCGGCATCAGCGAGCCAGCTGCGACAAAGGACTTGTCGCTATATGCCGAAATGGCTCCAACAATGTTGGAGTACGACTTACGGCAGCGGTGCTATCTGTACGCGAACGGAACGCCGCTATTCCGCCACGATGTCGATCAAGCGTTGTACTCGCTATCCGGTGAGCGCGCGATCGCGCTCAACCCTGAACACGCCAAACGCCTTTCGAGCAGCGTGCAAGTATCTATAAAGAGAAAAATGCCCGTAGAGCTTGTGGCGGCACTGACCCGAGCGATGTATCAACGCAGAAAAGTCTCAGCCAACTATGGCTCTCTTGAGAACGGGGCGGCCGATCGCATTCTGTCCCCGGTGGCGCTGGTTCATGACGGATTGAGGTGGCATATACGCTGCTTCGATCATGCAAAACCCAAATTTAAGGATTACAACCTTGCCCGCTTTATCTCGGTCGTCGAGTCTGAAGCATCCGAAGTGTCCATTGATCAAGACGCAGAATGGGCAAAGGAAGTCCCTGTTGTGCTAGGTCCTCACCCGCGATCAGAGCATCCCGAAACTATCCGCTTAGATTACGGAATCGAAGCTGAGGTCAAACTTGTAACTATGCGGGTATGCCTAGCGCCTTACTTCTTGCGACACTGGCATATCGATACGACTCCAACCGCTACAAAGAACCCCAAAGAGCATCAGCTATTCCTGCGTAATCGACAGGAACTGCTTGACGCAGGCGTGTCCGCCTGGGTCTTCGACGAAGACGTTACATAGGATTCATGAGTCTTGAACAGGCAGTTCTAGCACGTAAAATGTGGTGACAATTTTGTACGACGATTGCATCGACCGGTCTCAGGAGAGTGGAATGGCGGCACAACAATATCCAGTGGAAGTGCAATCGGATTTTCTCCAGAAAATCACCCGAGCCAAGCCTGTACCGGCGCTGGCTGAACTCATTTGGAACGCGTTCGACGCAGATGCCTCTGCCGTGCATGTGTCCTTCGAGTACAACGACCTCGATGCGTTAGATGCAATCATCATTAAAGATAACGGGGACGGCATTGCACGCAATGACGCCCCAACTTTCTTCAGCTCACTTGGCGGCTCATGGAAGAAGCCTGGCGCGCAGACTGCTTCCGGTCGTTTTCTGCACGGGCAAGAAGGCCGTGGAAGATTCAAAGCATTCGCACTCGGCAATTTAGCGGAATGGGCAGTAGTTTATCGGCGTGACGGCAAACTGTGGTCGTACTCAATCAAGATGAGCGTGAACGACATGCGCCACATCAGCATCAGCGACGAAGTCGAAGTCGGGAGCGTTACGCCGACAGGGGTCACGCTCACAATCTATGAGCCGTCGAAGGATTATCGGATATTCACGTCCGATAGCGGGCGCCAAGAATTGACAGAGGTGTTCGCTCTCTACCTGGCCGACTATGACGGGAAAACTCAGATCATTCTCGACGGTCGTGCAATCGACCCGAGCAATGCCATTGCAAGCCGAAAAATATTCAACCTCACGGACATCGTAGTCGACAACAAGGAATTTGGTGCCCGGTTACACGTCGTCGAGTGGAAATCGGCGGCCAATCGTGCACTTTACCTCTGCAACCAACAGCGCTTCCCTCTTTTGCAAGTTGACCGCCGATTCCATATAGGCCTTTTCCAGTTTTCCGGCTACCTGTCATCTCAATACTTCGACGTTGCGCAGAAGGACGGCACGATGGAGTTAGCAGAGATGCTCCCAGCGGTCGTGGCTGCAGTCGATGAGGCCCAACAAACCATCAAGGATTACTTCCGTACGCGAGCGGCGGAAGAAGCACGTACCGTTGTGGAGGAATGGAAGGACGAGCGGGTCTATCCGTTTGCTGGTGATCCAACATCACCTGTCGAAAAAATCGAGCGACAAGTCTTTGACATTGTCGCAGTCAATGTCGCCCGCCACCTGCCTGACTTCAGTACAGCGCAAAGTAAGAACAAAGCATTCCAGCTTCGTATGCTCAAGCAAGCGATCGAGAAAAGCCCTGAAGAGTTACAGGTCATCTTGGATGAAGTACTGCGTCTTCCAAAACGACAACAAGAAGAATTCGCACACCTGCTCCGCGACACATCGCTTTCATCGATCATCGGCGCAGCGAAAATCGTGTCGGACCGCCTAAAATTCATCACTGGCCTTGAAGCTGTGCTGTTCGATCCAGAGCCGAAAAAACGCCTGAAAGAGCGGACACAGTTGCATCGCATGATCGCCGAAAACTGCTGGCTGTTTGGAGAAGAGTTCAGTCTTTCAGTAGATGACCAGTCTCTTACAGCAGCTCTGATCGAACACAAAAAATTGCTCGGGTCCGAAGTCATCATTGACGCGCCGGTGAAGCATGTCTCCCAAACGCGAGGCATTATTGATCTGATGCTGTCGAAGGCAACCAAGCAACATCGTGCAAACTCGTTGTCGCACCTGGTCGTTGAACTAAAAGCGCCGAAGGTTAAAATCGGCGCTGATGAGGTGACACAGATCCAAGGATATGCATTCACAGTCATGAAAGACCCGCGTTTCTCGAAGGTCAAGGTAACTTGGAACTTCTGGGTAATCAGTGACGAACTGACGCCTTATGCTGAGGAGTTAATTCAAGATGAAACCGGGCTTATTCTTGCGAAACCGAACGTTTATATTTACGCAAAGACATGGGCGCAAGTTTTCGACGAAAACCGGGCGAGGCTTAAGTTCTTCCAGGACAAGCTCGAAGTGCAGGTAGATAAGGCAGCGTCGCTTAAGTACCTGCAAGACCGCTACGCTGCCTACTTAGAAGGCGTGTTCGAAATCGGTGATTCGGAAATTAACGTTGACTCGGCCGCTGACGCTGAGTCAATCGATGCTGAAGACGCTCCTGCTTGAGCACTCTGCACGCCGGTGATTCGTGCGGAGTGTTTGATGTGATGAAGGTGAACGCTAACAAAGGCTATTGCGCCCGATACTTTCCTCATCAAACAGATCGCTGTCTGTAAGATCGCCGGTCATTCTCCGGCCTTCGCGCGTACGATGCACCGCGATCTACAGCAATTGAAGCTTTGATGATTCTTGCTTAGGTCCGGATGTTAGCGGCACGCTCTCCCTTCCACAGCTTGCATAAGGGTTCGACCGGCCTGCAACGCCGGGCTACGGCTAGAACATAGCAAGACGTTGAGCAAACGGATCAGGCGCCAACTTCGTTCTGCGACGTTCGACTGGAAAATCCTTGTGTCGGTGGTTCGATTCCGCCCCGGGCCACCAAGAATATCCCTTACAAAACGCCGATCCATGCAGATCGGCGTTTTTGTTTTCGGATTCAAGGAGTCCTCGTATCCGGTCTATTTCCGGCTGGGCAACCGTCTGGCGACACAACCGCCCGAATCGTCCAATCGCCCGGAGCGCTCAACTCTTCGCTCCGCATACCAACATCGAATGCGCAACTCATTCAATCGTCTGCTTGTCGAGCCACCCAGGCTTGCCAAAGATGAAATGAAAGAACTTCAGATCTTCACGATCACAGAAGTCTCGTATGCACCGTTTATACCCATTTAGGTGAGGTGAGCGATTTCTGCTCCAATGGCGTTCAGCGGAATGGTTGCATCCAAGACCGGTGGGCGTCCATCTCTAATGCCGGTCTTTTCATGACTTGGAGTGGAAGACGAACGACTCAATGCGGAAGAAAAAGTTCCTACCAGGTCAGTCCCTGCGAGGTAGTCCAAATACAAGAACTGCCCAGCTGGGTTTACTTCAAAAAAAACAAACTCACCATCAGGACGCTCTCTCAAATCAATAGCCGCGTAGTTTAATTCAGATAAGCTACAGAATTTTTGAATTTTTTCAAAAATTTTTAACGGCAAAGTATGTTTTGAGGCCTTAATTCGCGTATCTATTCTTACATCATATTTATACCGCGATTGGTTCAGATCAAACGCAACGACCTCTACTTGTCCGTCAACAAAAGTAACTCTCAAATCTCGACATCCTTCGATATATTCCTGAAATATCACAGGCCCCATAGAAAGCAAATGAAGGTTTTCGATTATGCTTTTATCCACCCGGCGAGTCGGCTGCCAAAAATCCTCTGTTCCCCAAAAGCTCTTATATATTGCTTCATCAATGCTATCCAAAAATTCTGCAGCCTTAGCGGCATCACTAGTAATGCAAGTAGCTGGAATTGAAAGCCCTACTTCGGTAGCGCATCGCAGCTGGTACGCTTTTCGATCCATTTTTGCGTGAGCATCTGGGTGATTGAAGAACTTTGTTTCATGCGGCATCAAAGAAATTAATCCATCCAGAAACTGCTTCTGTTCAAATTCGAGGAACGATTTATATCGTTCTTCGCAGTTTTTTGGAGCACTAAGATAGGTTGGGCGCCTCCACCATACTGATTGCACCGACTGGAGACAGACACCTTCACCAGAAGGCAACCGGAGAGAAATTTCACCCTGAACCAATGGATTCAGGGATCCGACAAGTCCAGACCCGAAGTCGCGAAGATCAATAATCAATGGCGTACAGGTGTGCGGAAGGCGACGCAATACTGCTTGCGCGTGTTCATCGCGAGCATGCGAAAAAATTAGAATATCTGGCGATAACATTGATCAATATCCGTCGTCTCGACTTTTTGAAATAGTTCCGCCATCATCCAGCCATTTCGTGATGGTGCCAGCACTCCGGGTATCGTCCATGCTCTTTCGAATCGTTCCGCCGTCGTCCATCCATTTAAGAATAGTACCGCCAGGAATGGATGGCCCAGCCAAGAATTCTTTTGCCTTGAATTTAAATATAACGTCCGCTTCAGGGTCCAGAAATAGCCGCATAAGTGGCGTTGATGAAGTGTCTGCGGTCACTTGCCTCTGAATCCCACCGCGACTAATTAAAATAGTCATGCCATCCGCCAATAGAACTTCAGCAGGATCCGACTTATCGTCTGCAAGATACCCCTCAACCACCACGAGCTGTGTCATATTGGCCTCCAGATAAATGAACAAGTATTCCTTTATTGCACAGCTTCAAAGAGAGGTCAAGAAGCAAATACCGGCATAGAATACTTGCATTTGACAAGCCAACACCATGAGGACTGCTTCTGCTCGTCAATTGGGAAACGTTCGTCGGTTTTGTTGATTAAAAGTTACACCTCGGCAATTACTTGATTGGCATCGAAATTGAAAGTCCTTGTGTCGGTGGTTCGATTCCGCCCCGGGCCACCAAGAATTTCCTTACAAAACCGCCGATCCATGCAGATCGGCGGTTTTGTTTCCGGAGCAGGAAAGTCCTCGCGTCCGGCCAATTCCCGGCCACATCCCCACGGCCACTAGATATAACAAAACGTCCAACACTTCAAATTTAAGACTAGGCTCGACTAACCAAATCGACCACCTGCGGCGCTTTACCGTCCTAACCGGGAAGGAATGTCGAGCCCTCCCCTTAAAGTTCTCAAAATCTCGATATTGGCCTAATATTTCCTCCATTTATTAAGGAGGCACTCTTTTGACGAGCTTTTTCAGCGCAATCCAAAACTGGTTCGGCGGAGATTACTACGGACGCCATTTGGGACTCATTCTCCAGGAAATCGGGATGCGACACCCGAAGGCATTGTCCAGCTTTATTGCTGAGGCATGCGAGCTGCCCCTACAAGATTTCAAGAATGCTCGCTTCAAAGCTGAATGGGCGTTCCCTGGAAAAACAGGCAGTAGACGACGTGCAGATCTGGCCGTGTTCTTGGAGGACGATGCCCCTTCAATCCTGATCGAAATCAAGTACTACGACAAGCCGATTCCCAAAACCGAGACCAAGGCTGCGCAATTAGAAGACTACCGGGCATGGCAAAAGAGTAGAAGAGAAACCAAATATCGACGTGTGCTTTTATTGTCTCGGGAACTTTATACAGACGACGACATTTCGGTACGACGCTGGAGTGCCCTCGCCCGTCATCTGCGAGAGTACCACCGTCAGTCTGACTTGATTGACATGCTTGTTCAATACCTGGAAGAAGAAGGAAATGCCATGCAAGACATACACGGTTCCGCTCTCACAAAATACATGAAGCGCTATCTTTGCCATCGCAAAATGGGCGCGAACAACCTTGACGGCCCCGTTGAGTTTTCTAACTTGCTAAAGAATATGCAACTCATGTCAGGCAACTTCCATAATCAGTTCAAGGATTCCTGGAAGGCTGCGGGCATCAAGCTAGAGGGTGAGGCGTACGACAAACGCTCGAAAGTCGCCAGCATAGATTTTGATGTGTGGAACCGGGTGAACGAACGACCTGGCAGACCGGTGCTGGACGAGTATGGTGGTCTTAGAAGCGAACTTAAAGCAGGTGGCGAAGTCTGGGTCTACGCACGCCACTCAATGGGTCATGCAAAGGATTGGCTGCGCATCAGCTATGGCATCATTTTTGACGTTAGTCCCGACGATAGCGATAGGAAGCCGCCTGTAACTTACCTCTTCGCTGCCATATATGGGGCCGCGTTGGAGCGCGGCGACGTGCAAATCGAGGAGCGCAAAAAGATCAACTACCAGTTGGTGACCAGAGATGCCGACCTGAAGTCCGACATCGTGGAGGCTCATTTGCGCTCACTAATCTTAGTAGTAATTGACGAACTCAAGGAATGCAAGCTGCCACTGGTCCCACAACAGGTTAAGGGGTTGGCCAACTTGCGAAAGTCTATCAGCAGCGACTCCAAGCCCTACTTAAACGCCGCCTGATTGAGACAAGTACCAGCATTGCAAGGTGATTGAAAATCCTTGTGTCGGTGGTTCGATTCCGCCCCGGGCCACCAAGAATAAAAAGTGAAAACGCCGACCTTCGAGTCGGCGTTTTTCGTATACGCCGCTCCCTGTGATCGGCGTTTTATTTTCGCTGGCGTTTGCTTTTGTGAGAATTGACGCATTTTAAGCAGGTATCAAAATGATACTATCTCGCGTTTTCTATTTCCTAACAGCAAATTAAATAAATGACCAGCATGAAAAAAACTGCGTTCGCCCTCGCGGCACTGGCAATCGCCTCCTCCTCGTACGCCCAGGTCGCCGCTGTCCCTGCAAGAACGGTGCACGGCTTTGTCGGGATCGGCGCCACCGCAGGCGGCGATAAACTGGCAACCGCCGAGTACACCAACGGCGACACCGCCAGCATCAGGGCCGGCAGCGGCGTGTACTTCACCGGCGGCCTGGATTTCCGTATCAACGAGCAGTTTTCCGCACAGGCCAGTGCAAGCTTCCATGTGGACGACCAGAGCGCGCAAAACGGCAGCATGAAGTTCCAGCGTTTCCCGATCGAAGCCCTGGTCTTCTACCACATCAACGAGCAATGGAAGCTAGGCACCGGCCTGCGCTACATCTCCAGCGCGAAGCTGAGCGGCAGCGGCGCGGCCGAATTCGACGACGTGAAGTTCGACAGCAGCCTGAGCAATGTGGTCGAAGCAGAGTACATGTTCACGCCACAGTTCAGCGTCAAATTGCGTTACGTGAATGAAAAGTTCGAAGTCAAGGACCGGTACTACCAAGGCGAGGCGAAAGCCAACCATGTTGGCGTCTCGGGCAACTTCTACTTTTAAGCGCAACACGCCCTCCTGAACTGAACCCAGAAAGCTGGACACCGGCTTCCTGGGTTTTTTCATTTCGCTGGCTTCCCCAGCACCCGCCCCTTCAGGCACTGCGCTTGGTCACCACGACCTCAAGGTATTCCCCGGGGACCACCAGCGCCGCTGTGCCAGCAGTATTAAACCGGTCCAGCAAGGCCTTTATATCCGCCTCCAAGGCCTGCTCGCCATCTGCGCCGACCGCGGCAAATGCCTTGTTGACCGGTCCGTAATAATCGCGGAACACCTGCAGCCAATGTGCGGCCGAGGCATAGCGAAAGTTGAAGCTCTTGCGCGTCGCCTGGATGCGTGCGGCATCATCGCCAAACAGTTCGCGCAAGTAGTCCTCAGTGCCCCACATGGCCGGCGATTTCAGGCCTGCCGGCGGCGGCACATGCTTCCCTATCGTCTTGAACAGCTGCCCGATAAATCCCTCCGGCGTCCAGTTGGCCATGCCGATGCGGCCCCCAGGGCGAATCACTCGCATCATCTCGCTGGATGACTTGGCATGGTCCGGGGTAAACATGACGCCGAACGTGGACAACGCCGCGTCGAAACTGGCGTCGGGGAACGGCAGCGCCTCGGCGTCAGCTTCGCGGAAGGTCACCGACAACCCTTCGGCGGCAGCACGGGCCCGCCCCTTTTCCAGTAGCGCAGGGACATAATCGGTGGAGGTGACCTTGGCGAAACGGCGGGCCGCTGCCAGCGTTGCGTTGCCGTTACCAGCAGCGATATCGATCACCCGCTCATTGGCGCGGATGTCTGCCGCCTCGGCGAGCGATTCGCCGACGATTTGGAGCGTGACCCCGATGATGGCGAAATCTCCGCTCGCCCAGGTCGCTTGCTGCTTTTGCTTGATGGCAGCAAAATCCGGTGCATTTGCGTCCCGCTGCCGGGATGACGTCGTTGACTGGCTTGGTTGGCTCATGGCGTTCTCCTGATGAATGAATCGGTCCAACTCCACCACGTTAGGTGACAAAGGAACAAAGCACCAGAACAAGCCATTTTGTCGGGAAATTTTACACATTGACAGTCTGCCAATTAATTTCACCAATAAAACAAGCCATGATTGCTTGTAACTACAGGTGATCCTGGCAATATTGTTGTTATGGCATGATTTGTGCTACGCCT
>Ga0209675_1001628_pt1 | contig 12606 bp, 8 predicted proteins | sample AraplaCol_mLB_r2_2_FD_184280 | JGI IMG/M metagenome (GOLD analysis project Ga0209675, IMG submission 184280) | Arabidopsis root microbial communities from North Carolina, USA - plate scrape MF_Col_mLB_r2 (SPAdes) (version 3) | ecosystem: Host-associated > Plants > Roots > Endosphere | place: USA... | reverse complement strand
GGCGTGGAAATGATGTCCTGCGTGCCGGTGGCCGAGGTGTAGCCGTTCTTGAAGATCAGCAGCACCGCGTCGTCGCCATTGAACAACGCCGACTGCACGCCGGTCAGCAGGCCGTTGTGCCAGAAACCGCCGTCCCCCATGATGGACAGGGTGCGCCGCGCCATCATCGGCGACACGCCGGCGCGGCTGGCCAGGCTCATGCCGTAGCCCAGGATGGAATGGCCGAAAGAAAAGGGCGCAAAAGTGCCGAAGGCGTGGCAGCCGATGTCGGCCGCGATATGCACCGGTCCCACGTCCTGTTGCGCGAGCTTGAGTGCGGAAAACACCGGCCGCTCCGGGCAGCCTATGCAAAAGCCGGGCGGGCGCGCCGGCAGGGGCTGGTTCAGCTCAGCCTCGATCTGCCGGCCCACGGCCTCGCGGCGGCCGGCATTGCCCTGCAGCCAGCCGGCGGCCGCCGCCGTGTCCACGTCGGGGGCGTAGCGCGCGACAAACGCCGCCAGGCCGGCGGCCACAACTTCCACCGAATATTCACCGCCCGAAGGCAGCATGTCCTTGCCGTGCAAACGCGTGTTGATGTCGCGCCTGCGCAAAAAAGTCGCGATCTCCTGCTCGATGTACTCGGGCTGGCCTTCCTCGACCACCAGCACCGCATCTTTGCCCAGCGCGAATTCCGCCACCTGCTCGGGCACCAGCGGGTAGGTGACGTTGAGCACGAGGATGGGGATGTCGGTTTGGCCGAAGGCATCGCACAGGCCGAACTGCTGCAGCGACCGGACCAGCGTGTTGTAGATACCGCCCTGCACGATGAGGCCGAGGTTTTTGCGCGGACCGTCCATCAGCTCGTTGAGCCGCTGCTCCATGATGTAGCGGCGGGCGGCCGGGATGCGCTCCTGGGTTTTGAGTTTTTCATGCCGGAAGGTGACAGGCGGGTGGGCCAGTTTTGCGTAGTCGAAGGCGGCGGGTTCTGCCATCAGCTGCCGGGTCGATATCGCGGGCGGGCGGTTGTCCTTGCAGGCAAAGCTGCCGCGCACGTGGCAGGCGCGTATGCGCAGCTCCAGGATGGCCGGCATGTTCGAGGCTTCCGACAGCCGAAAACCATGCTCGACCATCTCCACCATTTTTTCCAGGTCCGGGCGCGGGTCCAGCAGGCACATCGAGGACTTCAGCGCATAGGCATGGCTGCGCTCCTGGATCACGCTGGCGCCTTCGCCGTAGTCCTCACCGACCACGATCAGCGCGCCGCCCAGCACGCCGGGCGAGGACAGGTTGGACAGCGCGTCGGCGGCGACGTTGGTGCCGACGATGGATTTCCAGGTCACCGCGCCGCGCAGCGGGTAGTGGATGGAGGCGCCCAGCATGGCCGCGGCCGAGGCCTCGTTGGAGCAGGCCTCCACATGCACGCCCAGCTCGTCCATATACGGTTTGGCCTGCACCATGACGTCCAGCAGGTGCGAGACCGGTGCGCCCTGGTAGCCGCCCACATAGGCCACACCGGACTGCAGCAGTGCCTTGGTGATCGCGAGTATGCCCTCGCCGCGGAAAGTCTCGCCCGCGCCCATGCGCAGCGACTCGATCTCCTTGCTGAATGAAACTTCCACGCGTGTCTCCTTATGCCTTGTTGTCGTGGGAAGCCTGGAGTTTGGCCCTCGGGAAACCATTCATCAATAAAATAAGAAAACTATCTAGTATTCATTCAATGCATATCAAAGACATAGACCTGAACCTGCTGAGGCTGTTCGACGCGGTCTACCGCACCCGCAACGTCAGCCGCGCGGCCGAGCTGCTGGACCTGACCCAGCCCGCCGCCAGCCAGGGCCTGACGCGCCTGCGCCTGCTCATCAAGGACCCGCTGTTTGTGCGGGCCGGCGGCGGTGTGCAGCCCACACCCAAGGCCGACCGGCTGGCCGACGCGGTGCGCAGCGCGCTGGCCACGCTGGAGCAGGCGCTCAATGAGTCGGCGCTGTTTGAACCGCTGCAATCGCGCAAGGTGTTTCGTATCCATATGAGCGACATCGGTGAGGGCCGCTTCCTGCCGGACCTGATGGTGGCGCTGCGCCGGCAGGCGCCCGGCGTGCGCATAGAGACCTTGCCCGTGGCGCGCGGCGAGATAGCCTCATCGCTGGACAGCGGGCGCATCGACTTTGCCTTTGGCTTCCTGCCCACGGTCAAGGACACCCAGCGCGTGCAGCTGCTCAAGGACTGTTATGTGGTGCTGCTGCGCGCGGGCCACCCCTTTGCCGGCACGCGGCGCGGCGGCCAGGCGCTGCTCGATGCCCTGCACCAGCTGGAGTTTGTGGCGGTGCGCACCCACTCCGACACGCTGCGCATCCTGCAGATGCTGCAGCTCGAAGACCGGCTGCGCCTGACGACGGAGCACTTCATGGTGCTGCCGTCCATCGTCAAGGCCACCGACCTCGCGGTGGTCATGCCGCGCAACATCGCGAGGATATTTGCCGCGACGGACAACTACGAGATCATCGAGCCGCCGTTTCCCCTGCGCGACTTCACGGTGTCGCTGCACTGGAGCAAACGGTTTGAGTCGGATCCCGGCAACCGGTGGCTGCGGCAGACCATCGTGGCGCTGTTCTCCGAAGGCTGAACGGGCGCGGGGCGGCTCAGCCGGCAGCCTTGTGCTTCACCCACAAGCGCTGCGGCCCCGCACCCTGTTCGCCCAGCTTGTCATAAGGATTGCGCAGCCGGCATTTGTCGATCGACAGGCAGCCGCAGCCTATGCAGTCGTCCAGCGTGTCGCGCAGTTTTTTGAGCTGCGCCATGCGTTCGTCAAGGTCGGCGCGCCAGGCGGCCGACAGGCGCTCCCAGTCCGCGCGGCTGGGCGCGGCCTTCGCGGGCAGGGTGGACAAGGCCGCCTCGATGTCGGCCAACGCGATGCCGACCCGCTGCGCCACTCGCACAAAAGCCACACGGCGCAGCATCTCGCGCGCATAACGGCGCTGGTTGCCCTCGGTGCGGGTGCTGCTGATCAGCCCCTTGGTTTCATAAAAATGCAGGGTTGAAACCGCCACGCCGCTGCGGCGCGCCATGTCGCCGACCGAGAGCGTGGGGAAGATGCCGGCCTGTTCGAGTTCCGTGCCCATGGCTTTCCTTGAAAAAAGTGCTTGACCTCAACTTTACTTGAGGTTCCAGACTCCTGCTTTTGCGAGCCAACCCGGCCCGCTTTTTTAAAAGGAGTTGTTTCCATGTCCAGCGATTCATCCAGTCCTGCTTCCTCTTTTGCCTCTGCCTCCGTGTTCCGAGTCGACAAGTTTGTCGTGCCCTCGCAGTCCATCTCTGCTTTTGTCGACCGCATCCACCAGGTCCAGCGCATGCTGGGCGAGCAACCAGGCTGCCTGCAAAAACATGTGCTGACCCAGACCGGCGACAGCAGCGAGCTCGATGTGGTGACGGTGGTCGAGTGGGCCAACGCCGATGCGGTGGCCGCGGCCCAAGCCGTGATGCAAAAGCGGCTCGCGAGCGAGGGCTTTGATATCCAGGCTTTCAGGAAAAAGCTGGGGGTGCGTGGGGATTCGGGGGTGTATCGGGAGGCGTGAGCAACAACTTCGGTACTGCACTAAAGCACAGTCGCAACTCCGAGTTTGTTAGCTTCTGACCGCGCATCGCGCAATAGGTCTATACATTCTTATCGATTTGCGAATTCATCCAGCAGAGCCACTACCTGAGCTTCATTTCGCGCCATGGCGAATGAGCGCGCGGTATGTCCGTTAGCCGCCAACGATATATCGGCTCCCTGATCAAGAAGTTTTTTGACAAAGTCAATCTTGCCCATTTCGGCTGCACGATGTAGGGCTGTGAAGCCGCGCAAGTCACGAGCGTTAGGGTCCGCGCCGTGCGCCAGTATGAAGTCAAAGGCTTCCGCGTTGCTGCCTTGGGCCGCGGTCATTAGTGCTGTCGCCCCTTCACTTGATCTGGCGTCTATGTCGGCGCCTGCATCTTTCAGAATCGAAAGAACTTGGGGATTCCTGCTGGCCAACGCCCATTGAATCGGCGTAAGTCCATCTGCAGCCAGAAGATCAACGGGATCGCCCGCCTTAAGTCTAGAACGTACGGCATCGATATCTCCTCGGGCCACCGCAATATGGAGCAGGGAGTGCGTCCTCAAGGGCTTGTCTGGAAGCTCGTAGAGAACTTCTTCAGCCGTCGCGAACAATGCAAGTTTTCCAAACTGCGCCATGCACCAGATTGCGGCAGCGTCTGGCGAGAGTTCTAAACCGACGGGGAGCGGTACGGGGTAGGGCAGTTGAAGAGCGTGGCTCCGAAGCAAAAAGTCCAACAAACGCTGATTTGTACGGGCATCTGCATGGTCTGGAAGCAGGGTGCCATGCAATTCATAAATTTGCGCATAACCATCTTGCACTGTGAAGTGCGCGATGGCTTGTACTTGGCGCGTCCAACTCCGCACACAGATAATCGTTCCCTGATGGACGAACAATGCCCATTTGTGTTCCATTTGCCGCGGGATAAACAGCACTCCGTCGGCAATCCGGTGATCTACTGGGTACCGCAAATCAATTGCTAAACGGAGGTCACTCTGGGGTATCTCACCGACAAACCCTTGGCCATCGTCTTGGCCGAATGAGACGGCATTGGTGGCACATCGTGGGTCAACAGAAGTTGACAGCATGGTTTGCGTAAAGGGCCGTACGTCCAGCAATTGAACACCCCAAGGGTTTTCAGATGCAGCAATCGGGATTGGTGTAGTGGCAGCGGGGGCTGGTTTTCGAGTGCCGTCAACTGTATGCATGGGCGACGAACTATTTGCCTCCGGTGCAACGGGCTTTGCCTTGCGAAAGATGCTTCGAATCCAATGCCCAACCATGCCTTAACCTTGAACTAAAGTAGTTGCCCGATCATAGACGGGAGATCTCAAGGGTTTTGCCCTATCCGCGATAGGTGGTGCTACTCATGAATGGCGTCGTGCTTTGAATTGAGCGCGTTTCCCGGATGTCAGTTTGGGTGACACTGACCTCTTCACCTGAGTGAAAAGGGATGTGCGTTGCGGCAAGCGTTTTGCTCGGGTAAGGAATTAGTCAAGCGTCACAGCCCTCAGCACATTCTCCGCCGTAGCCGGCGCATCCATAACCACAAGCTGATTCTTTGGCTTCGCAGCCCCCACCGCATCCCTTAGCGCCTCGTACACACTGATTGCCAGCATCAGCGGTGGCTCACCCACGGCCTTGCTGCCGAAGACGTTATCTTCGCGATTCGGTTCGGGCCACAGGGCTATCTTGAAGTGTTCGGGCACGTCGCCGGTTGCGGGGATTTTGTAGGTGCTGGGTGCGTGGGTGGTCAAGAGGCCTTTGTCGTTCCAGACCAGTTGTTCAGTCGTGAGCCAGCCCATGCCCTGGATAAAACCGCCTTCGATCTGGCCTATGTCTAGGGCCGGGTTGATGCTGGTGCCCACGTCGTGCAGGATGTCGACCTTGAGCACGCGGCTTTCGCCGGTCAAAGTGTCTATGGCGACTTCGGTGCAGGCCGCGCCGTAGGCGAAGTAATAAAACGGCCGGCCGGTCAGCGTGGTTTTGTCGTAGTGGATTTTGGGCGTGCGGTAAAAGCCGTCGCTCCACAGCTGTATGCGGTTGGCATACGCCAGTTTCACGACCTCGGTGAAGGGCCGCGCGCCTGCCGGCGTGATGACCTCGCCGTTTTCAAATTGCACGGCGCCCGCGCCGCAGCGGTCCAGGCCGGCGACGAACTGCGCGAGGTTGTCGCGCACATTGCGGGCCGCGTACTGCGCGGCGCGCGCATTGAGGTCGGTGCCGGCCGAGGCGGCGGTGGCGGAGGCATTCGGGACCTTGCTGGTGTCGCTGGCCGTGGCCAGCACCTGGGCCAGGGGCACGCCGAGTTCGTCGGCCACGATTTGCGCGACCTTGGTGTTCAGGCCCTGGCCCATTTCGGTGCCGCCGTGGTTGACCTGCACGCTGCCGTCGGTGTAGACGTGCACCAGCGCGCCGGCCTGGTTGAACAGCGTGGCGGTGAACGAGATGCCGAACTTGACGGGGGTGAGGGCGATGCCTCGCTGGATGACTTCGCTTTTGGCATTCCAGGCGGCGATGGCCTGGCGGCGCTGCCGGTAGTGCGAGGTCTGCTCCAGCTTCGCCAGCAGCGGTTCAAGGATGTTGTCCTCGACCTTCATCTGGTAGTGCGTGGTGTCGCGGCGCCGTTCCGGCGCGGTCACGCTCGCCGCTGCGACGACTTCGTCGCTATACAAGTTGCGCCTGCGCACGTCCAGCGGGTCCAGGCCCAGGGTTCGCGCGATGTCGCCCATGATGGTTTCGATGACGATCATGCCCTGCGGGCCGCCGAAGCCACGGAATGCCGTGTTGCTCTGGGTGTTGGTCTTGCAGCGGTAAGAGGCGATCTCCACGTCTTCGAGGAAATAGGCGTTGTCGGCATGGAAGACCGCGCGGTCGGCCACCGGACCTGAAAGATCGGCGCTAAAGCCGCAGTTCACCGCCATCATGAGCTTGAGGCCGGTGAGCCGGCCGCTGTCGTCAAAACCCACCTCGTAGTCATAGGCAAAGGGATGGCGCTTGCCGGTGACCATAAAGTCGTCGTCGCGGTCCAGCCGCAGCTTGACGGGGCAATGCAGCTTGTGCGCGGCAATCGCGGCCCAGACGGCCATCTGGCCCGACTGGGTTTCCTTGCCGCCAAAGCCGCCGCCCATGCGCCTGCACTCCACGCGCACCGCATTATTGGCAATGCCCAGCGCATGCGAGACCCAGTGCTGGATCTCGCCGGGGTGCTGGGTGCTGGAATAGACCAGCCATTGATGCTGCTCCTGCGGCACGACGTAGGCGACCTGGCCTTCGAGGTAGAAGTGTTCCTGGCCGCCGACTTCGAGTGTGCCTTGTAGCCTGTGCGCGGCTTTTTTGAGCGCGGCGGCTGCATCGCCACGTTTTACAAACACCGGCGGCAGCACATAACTTTGGGCCTTGAGCGCGTCCTGCACCTTGAGCAGTGCCGGCAGGGGCTGGATATTGCACACCACCTTGCGCGCGGCGCGGCGCGCCTGCATCACGGTGTCGGCCACCACCACGCCTATGACCTGGCCTATGTGCTGCACGGTATCTTGCGCGAACACCGGCTCGTCATGCGAAAAATTGCCCAGTACAGTGTCGCCGGGGATGTCGCGCGCCAGGATCACATCACGCACACCGGGCATGGCCAGGGCCGCGGCTGTGTCAACGCCCAACAGCTTTCCATGCGCGACGGTAGACAGGATGGGGGCGGCATGCAGCGTGCCGCGCAGTTCGGGAATGTCGTCGACATAGGTGGCGGCGCCGGCCACCTGCGCGCGCGCACTTTCATGCGGTGTGGAGCGGCCTGCGGCCCGCACACTGGCGGGCTGGTGGGCCAGCGACTGTTTTTGGGCCGGGTCGGCGGGCGGCACGCTGTCGGCACGCGCATTGGCCGCGCGCACCCCGGGGTCGGCCACCACGTCGCGGCTCACGGACATGTCCTTGGCATTCATGCGGCCTCCTCCAGCCGGAAGGAGGCCAGGTTGATCTGTTGCAGGCCCTGGCTTTCGAGCCAGTAGCGCTGCAGCAAATTGCCCAGCACCTCGCTGCGGTAGGCGGCCGAGGCCCGCATGTCGGAGATCGGCGAAAACTCGGCGCGCAAGGCGGCCATGGCCTGGCGCACGGTGGCCTGGGTCCAGGGCTGGCCTGTCAGCGCCGCTTCGGTCCGCACCGCGCGCACCGGCGTGGCGGCCACGCCGCCCGCGCCTATCGAGGCGGTCATGACCTTGCCGTGTTCAATTTGCAGATTGATCGCCAGGCAGACAGCGGAGATGTCGTCGTCATAGCGCTTGGAGATTTTGTAGACCTTCATCGCTTCCCCGGGCTGCGGCCTGGGCACCTTGATCCAGGCCAGCACCTCATCCGCGGCCATCACATGCTTGCGGTAGCCGGTGTAAAGCTGCTCCAGCGGCATCTCGCGGTGCCCGCGCACGCTCATCAGCACGACGTTCGCGTTCAACGCGATCAACAGCGGCATGGAGTCGCCGATCGGCGAGCCGTTGGCGACATTGCCGCCCAGGGTACCCGAGTTGCGCACCGGCAGGCCGGCAAATCGGGTGGCGAAGTTGTGCAGCTGCGGCCGGTCTTTCACCAGGGCCGCATAGGCGTCGGCCAGCGTCACGGCCGCGCCTATGGCGATGTGACGCGGGTAGTGTTCAACACGCCGCAGCTCTTCGACCTTGGTGACATCGATCACCTGGCCGAATTCCAGGTGCATTTTGGTGACCCAGAGGCCGACGTCAGTGCAGCCGGCGACCAGCTGGGCGCCGGGCTGGTCAGCGCGGGCCTGCAGCAGGCCGGCCAGGGTGCGCGGGGCCAGGTAGGCTGTTTCGGTCACGCCGGGTTCCGAGCGCAGGGACTGGAGCTTGCGCAGCAGCGCGGTCTCATCGACCTTCACGCGCGGCAGTGCCGCCATGGCCTGGGCGGCATCCAGGATGGGCCGGTAGCCGGTGCAGCGGCAGAGATTGCCCGAGAGTGCTTCCTGCGCGAGCTCGCGGCTGATGGGCTCGCCCTTGCAAACGTGGTTTTGGTACATGCCGAACAGGCTCATGACAAAACCGGGGGTGCAGAAGCCGCATTGGGAGCCATGTTCATTCACCATGGCTTGCTGGGCCGGATGCAGGGCGCCGTCTTGCGCCAGGTCCTCCACGGTCCACAAGGCCATGCCGTCAATTGAATGCGCCAGCCGAATGCAGCTGTTGATGGCGCGGTACTGGACCTGCCCGCCGGCCGCCTCGCCCAGCACCACGGTGCAGGCGCCGCAGTCGCCCTCGCCGCAGCCTTCCTTGGTGCCGGTGCAGGCCAGGTCCTCGCGCAGCAAGTCCAGCAGGGTGCGGCCGGGTGGTACATTGCTGACGGAAACAACTTCGCCCCGCCTGATGAAGCGGATGGGTCTGGAAGAAAGTGGAACAGCCATGCTTCAGGTTAAACACTCGCGCCGTGCCCGGCATATCAAAGCCCATATCAAACGCATGGGTGAAAAGGTATGAAAGACCAGGCGCTTTTCGACAAGATAGACCTCCATCTCATCAGGGTCTTGAACACCGTGCTTACTGAACGCAGCGTATCACGCGCCGCCATCCGATTGGGTATGTACCAGCCCGCCGTCAGCGCGGCGCTCAAGCGCCTGCGCGTGCTGGCCGGCGACCCCATCCTGGTGCGCTCGGGCGCGGGCATGGTGCCCACCGATGCCGGCCTGCGCATGATCGAGCCCTCGGCCAGCATTTTGCGCGCGGCCGGCATGCTGTTCAGCGACGCCCGGGGCTTTGACCCGGCCACGGCCGACACCACCTTTCGCCTGGCGGCCAGCGACTACCTGGACCCGCTCTTTTTGCCGCAGCTGGTCGCGCAGGTCAAGGCGCAGGCGCCGCGCTGCCGCATCGAGATCCAGCCGCTGTCCGCCGACTCCGACTACCGCGCGCAGCTGGCCCAGGGCCAGGCCGACATTGTGATCGGCAACTGGGCCGCGCCGCCCGACGACCTGCACATGGCGCGCCTGTTCGGCGATGAGGTGGTGTGCCTGGTGGCCAAGGACCACCCCGCGGTGCGCCGCGGCTGGGACACCGCGAGCTGGCTGGAAGCCGAACACATCGCGCCCTCGGCGCTGCACCCAGGCGCCAAGGGCGTGATCGACGAGCACCTGGACACGCTGGGCCTGGCGCGCAACATCACGGTGCGCTGCCCGCACTTTGGCCTGATGCCGTCCATGGTGGCATCAAGCTTGCTGGTGATGACCACGGGCCGCCAGTATTGCGAACGTTTTGCCGGCATCCTGCCGGTCGCCATACTGCCCAGCCCGGTGGAGTTCCCGCGCATGATGTATTACCAGCTCTGGCATGAACGCACGCATGCCTCGAATGCCGCGAAATGGCTGCGCGAGAGGGTCAAGTCCGTGGCCTCCATGCTGCGAAAAGAATGACTTTGCGTGACGGCCGGGCATGTGCCGCCGGCCTGGCTCCCTAGAATACCGACCACCCCAAAAAAACGGACACCACGAGACAAATGAGCACAGCGCAGCCCCCCAATGACAGCCCCTCCGGGCCGCAAGCGCGGCTGCGGCTGGAGGGCATCAGCAAAAGTTATCCCGGCGTGCTGGCCAACAGCGGCATCTCGCTGACTGTGCGGCCCGGCGAGATCCACGCCGTGCTGGGCGAAAATGGGGCCGGTAAATCCACGCTGATGAAAATCATCTACGGCGCCGTCAGGCCCGACGCCGGCACCGTGGCCATGGACGGCCAACTGGTGACGGTGCGCAACCCGCACGAGGCGCGGGCCCTGGGCATCAGCATGGTGTTCCAGCATTTCAGCCTGTTCGACACGCTCACCGTGGCCGAGAACGTCTGGCTGGGGCTGGACAAACACCTGAGTCTGGCCGAGGTCTCGGCCCGCATCGTGCAGACCACCCAGGCCTACGGCCTGCAGCTGGACCCGACGCGGCCGGTGCACACGCTCAGCGTGGGCGAGCGCCAGCGCGTGGAGATCGTGCGCGCGCTGCTCACGAGTCCCCGGCTGCTGATCCTGGACGAGCCGACCTCGGTGCTGACGCCGCAGGCGGTGGAAAACCTGTTTGTCACCCTGCGCCAGCTGGCCGCGCAGGGCTGCAGCATTTTGTACATCAGCCACAAGCTGCATGAAATCCGCGCGCTGTGCACCGCCTGCACGGTGCTGCGCGGCGGCAAGGTCTCAGGTGAATGCGACCCGCGCCAGGAATCGAATGCCTCGCTGAGCCGCCTCATGATTGGGGCCGAGCCGCCCGCGCTGGAGCACCGCGAGCTGCACGCCGGCGCCGTGGTGCTGGACGTGAATCGGCTGGATTTGCCCAAGGAAGAACAGTTCGGCGTGGACCTGCACCAGGTGGCGCTGCAGGTGCGTGCCGGCGAGGTGGTCGGTATTGCCGGCGTCTCGGGCAACGGCCAGAAGGAATTGCTCTACGCGCTCTCGGGTGAAGACACCCGCGCCGCCGGCGATGCGATTGTGGTCAAGGGCCAGGCGGTGGGCAAGCTGGGGCCGCACCGGCGCCGCGCGCTGGGCCTGCATTTTGTGCCCGAGGAGCGGCTGGGCCGCGGCGCCGTGCCTTCGCTGTCGCTGGCGCGCAACCTGCTGCTCACGCGCAAGGAATCCGTGGCCGGCAACGGCTGGCTGAACCGCGGCGCGCTGCAGGCGCAGGCCGAACGCATCATCGCCGCCTACAAGGTCAAGTCGGGCGGGCCGCAGGCCGTGGCCAAGTCGCTGTCGGGCGGCAACCTGCAGAAATTCATCATGGGCCGCGAGATCGACGCGAAACCCACGCTGCTCATCGTCTCGCAGCCGACCTGGGGCGTGGACGTGGGCGCGGCCACGCAGATACGCGGCGAGCTGCTCAAGCTGCGCGATGCCGGCTGCGCGGTGCTGGTGGTCAGCGAGGAGCTCGAGGAGCTGTTCGACATCTGCGACCGGCTTTATGTGATGGCCAAGGGCCAGCTGTCGCCTTCGCTGCCGCGCGCCGACGCGACGGTGGAGCGCGTGGGGCAGTGGATGAGCGGCCTGTGGTCGCAGACGGAGGCCTCGCATGCCGCAGCTTGAAGTCCGCCCCCAGCCGTCCTCCTTCTGGAGCTATGCCTCGCCGCTGCTGGCCCTGCTGATCACCGTGCTGATAGGTGTGGCGCTGTTCGTGGCGCTGGGCAAGGACCCGGTCAAGGGCCTGCAGGTGTTTTTCTGGGAACCCATCAAGTCGCCGTACGCCATCGGCGAGCTGCTGGTCAAGGCCACGCCGCTGCTGATCATCGCGCTGGGGCTGGCCGTGTGCTTTCGCTCCAATGTCTGGAACATAGGCGCCGAAGGCCAGTTCGTCATGGGCGCCATCGCGGCCGGCGGCATCGCACTGCTGGCGGAGAAAACCACAGGCCCCTGGATTGTTCCGGCCATCTTGCTGGCCGGCATCGCGGGCGGCATGGCCTGGGCCGGCCTCACGGCCTTGCTGCGCGACCGCTTCAACGCCAATGAAATCCTGGTCAGCCTGATGCTGGTCTATGTGGCCGACATGGTGCTCAACTTCCTGGTCTTCGGGCCCTGGAAGGACCCCAACGGCTACAACTTCCCGCAGACCAAGACTTTTGAGGCCGTCACGCAAATCCCGCGGCTCATGCAGGGCTCGCGCGTGAACATCGGCATCATCCTCGCGCTGCTGGGTGTGGCCGGGCTGTGGCTGTTTTTGTTCCGCACCTATGCGGGCTTCCGGCATGAAGTCAGCGGCCTGGCGCCCGCGGCCGCGCGCTACGCCGGCTTTTCATCGCGCCGCGCGCTGTGGCTGGCCTTGCTGACCTCGGGCGCCGCCGCGGGCCTGGCCGGCGCGCTCGAAGTGGCCGGCCCCATAGGCCAGCTCACGCCCTATGTGCCGGCGGGCTACGGTTTTGCCGCCATCATCGTCGCCTTTGTCGGGCGGCTGCATCCGGTGGGCGTGGTGTTCTCGGCCATCCTGATGAGCATGTTTTATATAGGCGGCGAGCTCGCGCAGTCGCGCCTGGGCCTGCCCAAGTCCATCACCGGCGTGTTCCAGGGCCTGCTGCTGTTCAGCCTGCTGGCCTGCGACACC
>Ga0209675_1001627_pt1 | contig 12607 bp, 7 predicted proteins | sample AraplaCol_mLB_r2_2_FD_184280 | JGI IMG/M metagenome (GOLD analysis project Ga0209675, IMG submission 184280) | Arabidopsis root microbial communities from North Carolina, USA - plate scrape MF_Col_mLB_r2 (SPAdes) (version 3) | ecosystem: Host-associated > Plants > Roots > Endosphere | place: USA... | reverse complement strand
TCGCCTGATGTTCTGCGGCTACGATCCGCGCGGTTTCAAGCTGTTCGTCTGGGTCTTGAGCGCGGTGTTGTGTGGTCTGGCCGGTGCGTTGTACGTGCCGCAGGTTGGGATCATCAACCCGAGCGAAATGTCGCCGACCAACTCGATCGAAGCCGCCGTGTGGGTGGCCCTTGGCGGGCGCGGCACCCTGATCGGCCCGCTGCTCGGCGCCGGCGTGGTCAACGGCATGAAGAGCTGGTTCACCGTGGCCTTCCCCGAATACTGGCTGTTCTTCCTCGGCGCGCTGTTCATCGTCGTGACGTTGTACCTGCCCAAGGGTGTGATCGGTCTGCTGAAGAAACGAGGTGAATCATGAGAGTCACGGCAAGCGCTGAATTCATGCTGGAACCGGCCTTTTTCCCGGTGGAACCGAACAAGGACGAAGGCACCAGCCGCGACTCGATCGGCCTCGGGCAACGCGTCGGTCCGGGCCTCGACACCCGCCACGGCACGATCCTGACTCTGGAAGACATCAGCGTCAGCTTCGACGGCTTCCGCGCGCTGAACAATCTGAACCTGTACATCGGCGTCGGCGAACTGCGCTGCGTCATCGGCCCCAACGGCGCGGGCAAAACCACGCTGATGGACGTGATCACCGGCAAGACCCGGCCGAGCCACGGCAAGGCGTGGTTCGGTGAAACCCTCGACCTGACCCAGATGAGCGAAGTGCAGATCGCCCAGGCCGGGATCGGTCGCAAGTTCCAGAAACCGACGGTGTTCGAAGCATTGAGCGTGTTCGAGAACCTGGAGCTGGCGCAGAAAACCGACAAGTCGGTGTGGGCCAGCCTGCGGGCGAAGTTGAGCGGCGAGCAGAAAGACCGGATCAGCGAAGTGCTCGACACCATTCGCCTGACCAACTCGGTCAATCGCCCGGCGGGGCTGCTGTCCCACGGACAGAAACAGTTTCTGGAAATCGGCATGTTGCTGATGCAGGACCCGCAATTGCTGCTGCTCGATGAACCGGTGGCCGGCATGACCGACGCCGAAACCGAGTTCACCGCCGAGCTGTTCAAGTCGCTGGCAGGCAAGCATTCGCTGATGGTGGTGGAACACGACATGGGGTTCGTCGGCTCGATTGCCGACCACGTCACCGTGTTGCATCAGGGCAGCGTGCTGGCCGAGGGATCGCTGGAACAGGTGCAGGACAACGAGCGCGTGATCGAGGTTTACCTCGGCCGTTAACCTGCGAACAAACACCCAACACCAGATCGTTCCCACGTCGAGGCGTCGAACCGTCCGCGTGGGAATGCCGCCATGGACGCTCCGCGTCCGCCGTTATGTGACGCGGAGCGTCACGGGATGCATTCCCACGCAGAGCGTGGGAACGATCACCGGGGAGGATTTGAACATGCTGCAAGTCGACAAGCTGCACCAGTACTACGGCGGTAGCCACATCCTGCGCGGCCTGAGTTTTGACGTGAAGGTCGGCGAAGTGACCTGCCTGCTCGGGCGTAACGGTGTGGGCAAGACCACGCTGCTCAAATGCCTGATGGGCCTGTTGCCGGCCAAGGAAGGCGCGGTGAACTGGGAAGGCCAACCGATCACCACGTTCAAGCCGCATCAACGGGTGCACGCGGGGATCGCCTACGTGCCGCAGGGCCGGGAGATCTTCGGCCGACTGACCGTGGAAGAGAACCTGCTGATGGGGCTGTCGCGTTTTCCCGGCAGCGAAGCCAAAGAGGTGCCGGCGTTCATCTACGAGCTGTTCCCGGTGCTGCTGCAAATGAAACAGCGGCGCGGCGGCGACCTGTCCGGCGGACAGCAACAGCAGCTTGCGATTGGCCGCGCACTGGCCAGCCGTCCGCGTCTGCTGATCCTCGACGAGCCCACCGAAGGCATCCAGCCGTCGGTGATCAAGGAAATCGGCGCGGTGATCAAGAAACTTGCCGCCCGTGGCGACATGGCGATTCTGCTGGTAGAGCAGTTCTACGATTTCGCCGCCGAACTGGCCGATCAGTACCTGGTGATGTCCCGGGGCGAGATCGTGCAGCAGGGCCGTGGCGAAAATATGGAAGCCGAAGGTGTACGCGGGCTGGTGACTATTTGAGGTTACGGTCTAATCTGTAGCGTCCTAACGATAATCAGAAAACATGAACTTACCTGTTGCGACTGCCCTGTTTACCCCGAGCTGGCACGCCGAGCTTGAGCTGGCCTACGCCCGCTTCGGCGATTGCACGCGGCCGACCCGCCGCCGGCACCTCGGCCCGTTGCGGGTGCAAAAACATCTGTACGCCGAAGGGCCCGATGTCTGCCAGCACATCATCGTCCACCCGCCAGGCGGGATTGCCGGCGGTGACCGGCTCGACATCAGCGCCCGCGTCGAACAGGGCGCCTGGGCACAGATCACCAGCCCCGGCGCGGCCAAGTGGTATCGCGCGGCGGGGCCCGCTTATCAGTCGCTGAACCTGCATGTCGCCGATGGCGCGACACTGGAATGGCTACCTCAGGAGACCATCGTCTACAGCGCCGCCCAGGCGGAACTCTCGACCTCGATTGAGCTTGAAGGCGATGCGCGGCTGTTCTACTGGGACGTGGTGGCGCTCGGGCGCCCGGCCAGTGGCGAGCGTTTCGACCTCGGGCATTTCCAGGCACATCTGGATATTCGCCGTGATGGCCGGTTGTTGTGGCATGAGCGCCAGCGCATCGTCGGCGATGACGGCTTGCTCGATTCGCCGATCGGGCTGGATGGCAATCCGGTGTTTGCGACGTTGCTGGTCACCGGCGAAATCGATGCCGAACTGCTGGAGCGCTGCCGCTCGCTGGGCCACGACGTGCGCGGAGATCTGACGCAGTTGCCCGGTCTTTTGGTCGCCCGTTGCCTGGCCAGCGAAGCGTTGCTGGCGCGGGCCTGGCTGATCGATCTCTGGCGATTGCTCAGACCTGCGCTGCTCGGCCGCGAAGCCCTGTCCCCCCGAATCTGGAACACCTGATTTTCTTCAACTGCCGACAATGGATTTCAAACGATGGACCTGACCCCACGCGAAAAAGACAAGCTGCTGATCTTCACCGCCGGCCTCGTGGCCGAGCGGCGACTGGCCCGTGGCGTGAAGCTCAACTACCCGGAAGCCATGGCCTACATCTCGGCGGCGCTGCTCGAAGGCGCCCGTGACGGCCAGACCGTGGCCGAGCTGATGCACTACGGCACCACCCTGCTGACCCGCGATCAGGTGATGGAAGGCATCCCGGAAATGATCCCGGAGATCCAGGTCGAGGCGACGTTTCCCGACGGCACCAAACTGGTCACCGTCCACCAACCGATCGTCTGAGGCCGTGCCATGACCTACACCATCCGCGATGCCCTGCACGCCGACCTGCCGGCGATCCGCGACATCTACAACGACGCCGTGCTCAACACCACGGCGATCTGGAATGAGTCCGCCGTCGACCTCGGCAACCGTCAGGCCTGGTTCAGCGCCCGTCAGGCTCAGGGTTATCCGATACTGGTGATCGTCGACGCCGACAACACCACCCTCGGCTACGCTTCGTTCGGTGACTGGCGGCCGTTCGATGGTTTCCGCCACACCGTCGAGCACTCGGTCTACGTGCGCAGCGACCAGCGCGGCAACGGCCTCGGCCCGCAACTGATGACCGCGCTGATCGAACGCGCGAAAACCTGCGACAAGCACGTCATGGTCGCCGCCATCGAAAGCGGCAACGCCGCGTCGATCCGCCTGCACGAGCGCGCCGGTTTCATCACCACCGGGCAGATGCCGCAAGTCGGTACCAAGTTCGGCCGCTGGCTCGATCTGACCTTCATGCAACTGACCCTCAATCCTGGCGCGGAGCCGCCGACCGCCAACAAGGAGTGACACCGATGAACCCCGCCCAACTGCGACGCGTCAACGCTGAAAGTTTTGCGCACTATCGTCAGGGCCTGATCGACCTGCTGCTCGACGCCGTGGGGTATGGCGCCAGCGTCGGCTTCATGGCCGACCTTGATGCCACGCAGGCCCGCGCCTATTTCGACGATGTGCAGGACAACCTGAACAAGGGCAACGTGTTGCTGTGGGTGGTGGTCAAGGACGAACAGGTGCAGGCCAGCGTCCAGTTGAGCCTGTGCCAGAAAGCCAACGGCCTGAACCGTGCCGAGGTGCAGAAACTGCTGGTGCGTGAACACGCCCGGCGGCGCGGCCTCGGCCAGCAGTTGATGCAAGCGCTGGAACAGACCGCGCGTCAGTACAAGCGCGGCATGCTTTACCTCGATACCGAGGCCGGCTCCCCCGCCGAAGATTTCTATAAGGCTCTGGGCTACACCCGCGCCGGGGAAATTCCCGATTACGCCTGCGACCCGAACGGCACCTATCGCCCGACGGCCCTCTATTACAAAGTCCTGCAAGGAGCGAACTGATGATTCCCGGCGAATACCGGATCCATCCCGGCGATATCGAACTCAATGTCGGTCGCCGCACCGTCAGCCTGAAAGTGGCGAACAGCGGAGACCGGCCGATCCAGGTCGGCTCGCACTACCATTTTTTCGAGACCAACGATGCCCTGACTTTCGACCGCGACGCCAGCCGTGGCATGCGCCTGAACATTCCGGCGGGCACCGCCGTGCGCTTCGAGCCGGGGCAGAGCCGCGAGGTGGAACTGGTGGATTACGCCGGGCACCGGCGGGTGTTCGGGTTTGCCGGGCGGGTCATGGGTGACCTCTGAAAGCAGCTCAGAGCTGCAAGCCGCGAGCTGCAAGTAAAAGGCAGTTTCGTGGCGCTCACACTTTTGCTTTTACTTGAAGCTCGCAGCTTGAAGCTTGCAGCTCAGTTCCGAGGAACGAGGAAATGAAACTAAGCCGTCAAGCCTACGCCGACATGTTCGGCCCCACCGTCGGCGACAAGGTGCGCCTGGCCGACACCGAGCTGTGGATCGAGGTCGAACAGGACTTCACCACCTACGGCGAAGAAGTGAAATTCGGCGGCGGCAAAGTGATCCGCGACGGCCAGGGCCAAAGCCAGTTGCTGGCGGCCGAAGTGGTCGACACCGTCATTACCAACGCGCTGATCATCGACCACTGGGGCATCGTCAAGGCTGACGTCGGCCTCAAGGACGGACGCATCGCTGCCATCGGCAAGGCCGGCAACCCGGACGTGCAGCCCGGCGTGACCATCGCCATCGGCGCCAGCAGCGAAGTGATTGCCGGCGAAGGCATGATCCTCACGGCCGGCGGCATCGACACCCACATCCACTTCATCTGCCCGCAGCAGATCGAAGAAGCGCTGATGAGCGGCGTCACCACCATGATCGGCGGCGGCACCGGCCCGGCCACCGGCACCAACGCCACCACCTGCACTTCGGGGCCGTGGCACCTGGCGCGGATGCTCCAGGCGGCGGACGCGTTCCCGATGAACATCGGCCTCACCGGCAAGGGCAACGCCAGCCTGCCGGAGCCTCTGATCGAACAGGTCAAGGCCGGCGCCATCGGCCTCAAGCTGCACGAAGACTGGGGCACCACCCCGGCGAGCATCGACAACTGCTTGAGCGTCGCCGACCAGTACGACGTGCAGGTGGCGATCCACACCGACACCCTCAACGAGTCCGGTTTCGTCGAAACCACCCTCGGCGCGTTCAAGGGTCGCACCATCCACACCTATCACACCGAAGGGGCCGGTGGCGGCCATGCGCCGGACATCATCAAAGCCTGCGGTTTCGCCAACGTGCTGCCGAGCTCGACCAACCCGACCCGGCCGTTCACCCGCAACACCATCGACGAACACCTCGACATGCTGATGGTCTGCCACCACCTAGACCCGAGCATCGCCGAGGACGTGGCGTTCGCCGAGAGTCGCATCCGCCGCGAAACCATTGCCGCCGAAGACATCCTCCACGACCTCGGCGCGTTCTCGATGATCAGTTCCGACAGCCAGGCCATGGGCCGCGTCGGCGAAGTCATCACGCGCACCTGGCAGACCGCCGACAAGATGAAAAAGCAGCGCGGCCCGCTGCCTCAGGACGGCGAAGGCAACGACAACTTCCGCGCCAAACGCTACATCGCCAAGTACACGATCAACCCGGCAATCACCCATGGCATCAGCCATGAAGTGGGTTCGGTGGAAGTCGGCAAATGGGCCGATCTGGTGCTCTGGCGTCCGGCATTTTTCGGCGTGAAGCCAACGTTGATCCTCAAGGGCGGCGCCATCGCCGCGAGCCTGATGGGTGACGCCAACGCCTCGATCCCGACCCCGCAGCCGGTGCACTACCGCCCGATGTTTGCCAGTTACGGTGGCTCGTTGCACGCCACCAGCCTGACCTTCATCAGCCAGGCAGCGCAGGAATCCGGATTGCCCGAAGCGTTGGGCCTGAAGAAGAAAATCGCGGTGGTCAAAGGTTGCCGCGACGTGCAGAAAACCGACCTGATCCACAACGATTACCTGCCGAACATCGACGTCGACCCGCAGACCTATCAGGTCAAGGCCGACGGCGTGTTGCTCTGGTGTGAACCGGCCGAAACCCTGCCGATGGCGCAGCGTTACTTTCTGTTCTGAGACAAAGACCCGGTCGTCGAAGCGTTCGACGACCGGGGCTGGCGGCGCCTCAGCGGATTGAGGTGTCCATCAAATAACGCGAAGGGCCGGGCTGCTCGTCGTCGAGCGCGACCACCACCGGCTCACCGGTTTCCAGGCGCGACAGGGCAATCAGTTGCTGATTGCGCTCAATGCTGCGTTCAACTTCAAGCATCTGTACCGCCTCCTGGTAAGCCGTGCTGGTCACGTCGTCATATTGATCCTCAAGGCGTTGCAGCTTTTCATCTGCGCTGCGCTTGAGCGCGCCGAGTTCATCCGGGTACTTCTCGTTCAAGTACTGCACCCAGTAATCGCGGCTGATCAGTTCTTCATAGAAACGCTCGCCTCTTTCCGCCTTCACGACCGCATCACGCGCGGTCGCCAGCTCCTCCCCTCTGAGCGGTCGGGCGAAGCGCATATGGCCGGGTTGCCCCGGCAATTGCAGGCCATCCTGCCAGCCGGAGGTCAGGCCGATCCGATACTGCAAACGCACTTCCGCAGGATCCGCATCACGGCCCATGCTGCGCGCGGCCAGCTTTTCCACCTCGCCCAGGCGGAACAGCTGACGCGACAGGTCGAGTAAGGCACGCCCCTTGACCGCCAGGCCCGGAGGCAGGTAGCGCAAGGCGTTGTACTCGAACACCTTGACCTCGATTTCACTGAACGCCAGGGTGCGTCCATCGACGCAGGTCGTGTGCGTGGTGGCCATGGAAAACAGCGTATCGCGCAGTTCCTGACTGTTATTGGCCGCCTCGACAACCTCCCACACCCGGCGTGTCAGATCAGCGCGAAACACCCGGAACTCCTCGGTGTCCGGCATCCGCGAAAGCAGATGGAAGAACGCTCCGTTATCAGGCTCCGCTGCCAGCCGCTGCCACATGGCCCGACAGCGTACGGCATCCTCTTGCGGAAGGTTTTCAATCCACGGCGTCGCTTGCAGTTCGAGGACACTTTCGGCGAGTGTCGGCACCACTTCATCCGGTTCCAGATCACTTTCGCTTCCCGTGTCTTCACCCTCACTCTCGGTGGTGCTGTCCATGTCATCGATCATTCGATCGATCTCGGCATACGTCAGACCCAGCACATCGTCACGTCCATGGGCATCGGCGTATTCACGCAGACGGATCAGGCTTTGCTGCGAGATTTCGAAGTTATCCGACAGATTGCTGCCGGCAATCAGTGCAGCATGGGTGCCGTCATACAACCCGGACGGAATCGAGGTTATTTCATTGCTGCTCAAGTCGACCGCCTGCAAACGCGGGGCTCGCAGCAGCCCCTCCGGCCACACAGTCAGCAGGTTGTCACGCAGGTCCAGCCGTTCCAGTCGCTGCAGACGGTCAACGCGCAGGGTACGCAGGCCGTTATGGCTGAGATCCAGCCACCGCAGTTGCGGCAGGCCCTCGAGCGTTTGATCCAGCGCTTCGGAATCCACGAGACCGGTGAGCGACAGTTCCAGTCGTTCCAGTTGCAGCATGTGCCCGACAGGCTCAGGGATAGCCGGCAAGTGATTGCCGCTCAGATTGAGCCTGCGCAATTGTGTGAAGGCCCGAAGGAAAGCATTGGAGCCATTGGTGGTGAGCTTGACTCCCGAGAGGTTCAGGGTGCCCACCGCCGCGAATGTTTGGTCCAGTGCGGGCAGGTCGCCCACCTGCAGACCGTCAAGGTTGAGTTCTCGGTCAGACACGCCATTCCAGTCGACGGTACTTTCACGCCAGCATTCCATGATGCGCCGGGCGGCGAGCTGGCGGGTGCGCGACGACACGACCCAATCCATGCCTCGGGTTTCATGGGTGAACAGCCAATCGTTCAGCCGCCGCGTCAGCGCCTCGAATGCCTGCTCCCATGCATTGATGCGTGCACCGATCTGCACCTCGGTCAGCCCTGCGCCCCGCATTCGCTCAATCGTCTGCTGTGTCTGCGCCTCTTCGAACGACGGGCACAGGCGCTGGATGCGCGAGCCCCACCCGCCGGGCCCCACGTCTGCCGGACTCGGCGCAAGCGGCAGCAACCGCCGGGCGATCACCGAGCCACTTTCGGCGGGCGGCGTACGATGGCGCGGCTCCTCCAGTGCAAAGCGTTGCAACGACCCCGGCAACAGGCCTCTGGCGTCTTCGATACGCTGACGCGCGGTTGCCAGCGCCACTTCGGCCTGCGCATTCAGCGGGGTCCCGGCGAGGCTGGTATCGAGCAACAAGTCATCACGCCCCAGCAACACCTGCGGCAACGAGGTCAACCGGCTGTCGCTGAGATCCAGCCAGGTCAGGTCCGGCAGCAACTCCGCCCCCACCGGCCATTCACGCAGGGCCGTTGCACTCAGGTCCAGGGCCTTCAGGCGATTCATACCGCGCACGTCAATACTGCTCAGCGGGTTGCCATGCAGGTTCAGGGTTTCGAGTGCCGGCAGATCGCTTGAATCGATCGGCAGTTCCGCCAGGCCACAATGGCTCAGATCGAGGGTATCGACCCCGCGAAAGGTCCGAATGAAACGGCGCAACTGCTCGACCGGGGCCTGCAATCCGGGCAGCTGCAGACTTCTGACATGGTTGAACCCGTCAGCCGAGAGCGTCGGCAGGCTGTCCAGCGGCGAGCCTGGAATATCCAGCACCGTGGCGTCATTGGGCAGGCTGACATACAAGTTGTAGAACACGCTTTCGGTGCGCGCGCCGTAGCGCTGGAACAACCCGCTGCGCCAACTGGCCTTGAGCGCCTCGGCCACCGCCGCGCGGGCAGCGCCACCGTTGGCAGCCGTTGGATCGGAACCGATCCACTCCTCAAGCCGGTCGAGTTCACTGAACTGCTCGCTCAAGGTTTCGATCGCGGCGAACCGGCTGCCGACATCCGTCCATTGCGCCTTGAACCCCGTATTCAAGACATCCAGAAGACTCCTTTCCATGCCGACAAAACGCTTGAGCTCACCGCGACAATAGTCTGCGACCATTTCGTCCAGATCGATGAGGTGCCGAGGCTGACTCCGAACGAATTCGTAGATCGGCTTGAACACCCGGCGCGGGAACTTCGACCAGTCCAGTGACAGCCCGGACAACAATCGTTGATGGCCTTCATAGATCTCCATTGGCAGGGTTTCGATCGCGGTCGATCGCAGGTTCAGGCGCTCCAGTCGAGGCAACTCCAGAACACCTCTCGGCCATTGGTGCATTTGCGGACTGCCGAGTTCGAGCCTGCGCAATTGACGCATGCCGCCGACGTCGAGGGTCATGGGCACCACCGGGTTCATGCCCCCGGAGGTACAGCGCAGCTCCAGCTCTTCAAGCCGGGTCAGCTCCCGAAGTCGCGACGCCACCTGTCCGGTAATCGGTGTGGAGAGTTTCAGTCGGGTCATCTGGCGCAGCGTCTTCAACGTCGCGAGCACTTTGTCGAACTCCGCAATGCTCGAGGTCAGGGACAGTTTCTCGACATTGGGAAACGCCGAAAGCGTATCGCTGACCACCGGCGCGTGCAGCGTCAGCTCTCTGACATGCGTAAAGTCTGCGGTCAATGACGGCAGCGGCACTTCACCGATCAACGTCAGGCGAGCCGCCAGCGGATCATGTTCGGCCAACGGCGCATTTCGCCAGCACTCCTTGATGTTCTGCACCACGCTGACGAACTCGTCAGGGGTCGTGCGCAGACGCAGGTTCTGCGACGTCAGCCATTGCTCAAGGGTTGTTTCCAGCTCTCGCCACTCGCTCAACCGGTTGTTGAGCAAATGAAAGATCTGCTGATCGCTCTTGCCCAGACGCCATTGTTCAAGAATGAAGCCGCGAGCCTGCACGTCGGTCAACTGCGGGTAGACGCTCTGGACATGAGCCGTCAACGCCGGACTGGGCCCTGGCCCATCACCGCTGGCGGGATAGCCAAGCAGTTTGGAAGCAATGCGTTGCGGCGGCTTGAACCATGGTTGTTCGGCGCTGCGTGCACGCAGAATCCGGGCCGATTCACTGCGCTCGGTGAACGCCCGTTCGACGATCGCAGCTTGCAGATCGACGCTCTGCCCGACATTCGGCAGCCCCAATGCATGACGCGCCTGATCCGGCAAGGCATGCATCAGCGAGGCGTAAAAGTTGTCGCCCCGATGGGGAATACTGTTGAGTGGTTCGCCACGCTCATTGGCCGCCTGCCAGGCATCTGCGTACTTGACCAGATACTTGCGTGTGCTGGCCGTTTCGCTGCCGATGGCATCCAGCATCGGACCGTTGATACTGCCTTCACGTATTTCCAGACGCAGGTCATCGGACCAGCCTGGCAAGCGGCCCAGCGTCTGCAAGGCCAGATGGCGGCTGTCAGGCGAGGCCATGGTTTCACTGCGCAACCCGGCCAGTCCCCGGTTCAGGCGCTCTGCCTGGCCATACCAGCGACCGAGCTCCTGCACGTGCAACGGGACCGGCGCGCCGCTGTCCAGACGTGCCAGTTCTGCGGCATTGGCGTGGCCCACCGCGGCCATCGCCGCACGATCGCTCAGCCCCGGGATCACTCGTTGCAGCTTTGCCGCCCGGGAATCGACAGGCTCGATCCCCTTGAGAAGACGGTCGAACAGCGCGGGCTGTTGCGCGCTGGCAAAATCGGCAATCTGAATGGACAACTCCTTCGCCCTTGCTGCCCGAACGCGCGCGGGCTCGCCACCCAACAGATGAACCGTCTCCGCCTCGTCCAGCGTCGCGAGTATTCGGGTCGGCAACGCACCGTTCAGCACTTCGGCCCGGCTGACCCGGATCGGCGCCTTGCCGCCGCGCTGCGTCCCGTAACGGATGGCACGCCCCGAGAGATCAGAACTGTCGTAGATCTGCAGCTGGCGCCCGAATGGCCAGCGGGGCATGTCGGGAAGCAGCGGCAACAGGTGCATGAATCGACTGTCCACCGCCTGCTTCCCTGTGGCCTGTTCGACAATCAATCCGGCATCGCGCTCGGCGTTGAACAATTGCATGGCGTGCGCCAGTTCCGGCGGCGGCAAAGCGTTGTCCAGGTGCATCTTGCGCAACGCGTTGTCGCTGATACCGGCGACATCGGCCATCGCCAATAATTGCTCGTCAGCAAACGCGTCAGTGCTGTGGCCGATGCGCCGCAACAGCGTCAACCGGTCCCAGTCCTGCGGGCGCTCCAGGGTATGTCGCCAGGCGCCGGCGCCGTTGTGCGTCAGGAGCGGCTGATAGGCTTGCGAATCGTCCGGATGCTGAATGCGCCAGGCTTTGCGCGACTCATCGTAAGTCTGCTGATAGGTTTTGCCGTCGAGGCGGATGTAGTTTTTTTCTCCCGCCGCGTACTGCCCCAGCGCATTCGGTGCAACATTCGTTTGCAGTGCGACCGGACTTTCGTAGCCATTCAGATCAGATTTCCACAAACGGGTCGTACCGTCGGGCATTTCCACCTGGTGCAGGTTCTCGATGACCGGTGTCGATCTGGCGGCAGTCAGCCGAGCGAGGCCTTTCCCGGCACCCGCCATCAAGGCAATCAACGCAATGTTTTGCGCGACATCGATCAGATGGGCCTTGGCGGCCTTGCGATCACCTTCACTCCACTCGTTGGCGCATTCAAGGGTTTCTTCGAGCAGTTGCGCGGCCATCACCACCATCATCACTTCACCCAGCACCGGCACGAACATCGAGACGCCCATCAGCACCAGCATGCCGATGTTCAACAACGCGGCGAGTTTTTCCGAACGCACCCTGGCGTCGACATCCGCCGTAGGCACCGCGTGGCTGCGGGCATCGGCGAGCAAACGGTCGCGATGCTGCTCGAACTGGTAACGCCACAGGTCGATATTGTCCGGCCAGAGCCCGCCTCCCTTGCGGGGAAGGGCAACCGGGTTCAGATAGGGATCGGTGTTCGGCACCTGTGCGACCGGCGGTGCGGGCGGTAATTCGCGAACTCCGGTCAGCGCCGCGTTGATCGGGTTGAGCGCCTTGAGCAGTTCGTTGAGCAGCGATCCGTAGGGCGCCACCCTTTGTGTGAGCGTACGGTCCGGTGTGTCGTCGGTGAATTGACCGAAGTAGTGCGGTCGGTCGGCATACGCGACGAACTGGCTGAAAAACCGTTGGTAGCTATTGGGTTCTGCAGGATGAGCCTGAGTGGCGTCGGAT
>Ga0209675_1001622_pt1 | contig 12638 bp, 12 predicted proteins | sample AraplaCol_mLB_r2_2_FD_184280 | JGI IMG/M metagenome (GOLD analysis project Ga0209675, IMG submission 184280) | Arabidopsis root microbial communities from North Carolina, USA - plate scrape MF_Col_mLB_r2 (SPAdes) (version 3) | ecosystem: Host-associated > Plants > Roots > Endosphere | place... | reverse complement strand
ACGTGCACACCGACGGCAGCACGGACGACTACAGCTACGACGCGGACGGCAACCTGCAGGTGCACACGCGCGCCGATGGCAGCCGCGTGCATTTCGAGTACGACCGGCTGCACCGGCTCACCGGCATCCTCGACGGTGAAGGCGGCGCGTGGAAGCGGGATTACGACGCGCAAGGTCACCTCACGGAAGAAGTCGACCCGCTGGGCCACAAGACCGAATATGCCTACGACAAGGCCGGCCGCCCGGTGCGCATCACCGATGCCAAGGGCGGCGTGAAGATGCTTGCGTACTCGCCCTCGGGCCGGTTGCTCGGCTACACCGACTGTTCGGCGAAGACCAGCCGCTGGGAGTACGACGCGCGCGGCCGCCTCGTCAAGGCCATCGACGCCGCAGGCCACACCACCAGCTACCGCTACGCTGCCGGGCAGCTCGAACAGGTTGTCCAGCCCGACGAGACCGTCGAACACTTCGAGCACGATGCGGAAGGCCGCCTGCTCACGCACACCGACGCGCTCGGGCGCGCCACGCGCTACAGCTACACGCGTGCCGGCCTTGTGTCCGGGCGCACCGACGCCGCCGGACGCTCGCTCAGGTACCACTGGGACCTGCTGGGCCGTCTCGTCGAACTGCACAACGAGAACGGCAGCCGCTACGACTTCCGCTACGACCCGGTCGGCCGGCTGCTCGAGGAAACCGGCTTCGACCGCAAGACCACGCAATACGTCCACGAAGAGACCACCGGCATCCTTGCGGAAGTGGTCGAGGCGGGCCACCGCACCGAACTCGAATTCGATCCGCTGGGCCGCTTGAGCGAGCGCCGCGCCGGCGGGCAGTGGGAGCGGTTCGGCTATGACCGCAACGGACGGCTGATCGAGGCGGTCAACCCGGATGCGCGCCTGCAATGGTTCCATGACCCGGCCGGCAACCTGACGCGCGAGCACCACCACTACACGGCGCGCAAGCGCACCGCCGTCTGGCAGCACCGCTACGACGAACTCAACCAGCGCATCGCCACCGTGCGGCCCGATGGCCACACGACCCAATGGCTCACGTATGGCTCCGGGCATGTGCACGGGCTGATGCTCGACGGGCAGGACATTCTCGGCTTCGAGCGCGACGACCTGCATCGCGAAGTGGCGCGCGAACAGGGCAACGGCCTGAGCCAGCGGCTGGCGTACGACCCCGCGGGCCGGTTGCTGGCGCAGCAGATCTCGCGCACCCGGCCCGGCGCCGTCGAAGCTGCCGGGGCTTCCGCCGCGGCGGCGCACATCGCGCGCAGCTACAGCTACGACAAGGCCGGTCAGCTCGTGGCCATCGGCGACAGCCGGCGCGGCAACCTGAGCTACCGCTACGACCCGATCGGCCGCCTGCTCGAAGCCAACAGCCGCATCGGGCGCGAGGTGTTCGCCTTCGACCCGGCGGGCAACATCGCCGACCCGGCGGCCGCGGACGACAAGGCCCGTGAACATGCGACCGGCGCAGTCAACAAGCTGCTGGACAACCTGCTGAAGAACTACGCCGGCACCAGCTACCGCTACGACGACCGCGGCAACATGACAGAGCGCGTGCGCAATGGCCGGCGCACTGTCTTCGCGTGGGACGGCTTCAACCGCATGACCGCGGCCACCGACCAGGAAGGCGTTGCCACCACTTTCAGCTACGACCCGCTCGGACGCCGCATCGCCAAGCGCACGGGCGAGGCCACGACCCTCTTCGGCTGGGACGGCGATGTGCTCGCGTTCGAGAGCACGCAGAGCCTGTCGGCGCTGGAAGAGGGGAGCGAGAACGGCTCGAGCGTGCACTACATCCACGAGGCTGGCTCTTTCGTGCCGCTCGTGCAGGCGCGCCGGGCGCGTGCCATCGCATTGAACGAGACGACCGATGCGAAGGCGCTGATGGCGGCCAACGGCGGGGTCTACGACATCGAGCAGGATCCGCTGTGGAACGGGCAAGGGCGCCGTGCGCCGAGCGCGTTCGACAGGAAGGAGCTGGCGTTCTATCAGTGCGATCACCTGGGCACGCCGCAGGAGCTGACGGACCATGAAGGCGGTGTGGCCTGGTCTGCGCAGTACAAGGCGTGGGGCGAGGCGCGGGAGGCGATCAGCGAGGCGGGAAGGCGGGCCGGGTTCAGGAATCCGATCCGGTTCCAGGGGCAGTATTTCGATGAGGAAACGGGGCTGCATTACAACCGATTCCGGTATTACGATCCGGTCGCTGGAAGGTTCATTTCCAAAGATTTGATCAAGTTACGTGGAGGCTTCAACCTTCATGGGTTCGCCCCCAACCCGGTTGCATGGATCGATCCACTGGGGCTTGCTCGGCAAAAGGGCATTACGCCGAACAACAAGGGCACTCGGACCACGATAGAGGGTGGAAAGCTCTCGGACCCCGTTGTCGGGTACAGCGGTGGAGCTGGAGGAAAGGGACCCCAGCACGCCGTGGTGAAGGAAATGTATGACGACATCCCGATCGATGCTCGATCTACTACGCATCCTTGGTGCGGTGAGCCTGATGCGCTCAGCGCTATAGCGCATGCCCACAATGTCTCAAGTGTCGAAGAACTTCGTGGAGTAGTGCAGGGAGGAACGTCCTCCACTCTTCGAAATGATGGAAAGCTGATGCCCTATTGCAAATCGTGCGAGATCGTCATGGGCCGGCTTGGCATATGCGATGGAGTGAAGAAATGAATGGTCCCTACAGCGAAGATGAGATCAGCGAACTCGATGCCATCGAAGAGGCGCTGATCGATAGGCAAATACCGTTCGGCCGGATGATGAAGATGTATGCCGAGTTCCTGTTGACTCGCATCCTGGATGGTCGGTTCGATGAGGTCGTTTCGTCCGAGTACCTGAGCTTCATTGCAAAGCATCTCCAGGCGGCAATCGCCAGTTTTGATGCCAGCAACAGCGATGAATTGCGCAGGTCCGGAAAGCGTGAACTCTGGGCGTTGTCCGATCGTTCTGAACAGGAAGCCCCTGGGCTGGCGGCATTGAGCCGATGCGCCGTTTGCTGTTTCCATGAGGACACACCATGGAACCCGGATGAGAACGAGAGCCCGACGCCGCTGCCGTTCTATCTCTTTCTGCTCAAGCGGGTTGCTCCCGGTATGGGGATGGATTTCTTGCATTACGCCAAGGTATATCTGCTTGCTGCCTGAGAAAATCTCTATTTTGGATTAAAGAGTTTCGACAGGCGTATATCAATTATGAGCTATCTATTTGATGAAAATCTGATTGCGGCCTTGAGGCTTTTCGGCTGCTATAGAGAGCGTAAGGTTGAAATAAGTCAGATTTCCTCTGGCTGGAAAAAAGAAGGCTATAGGGTGTTTCCAGAAGCCTCGAAGTTCGTCAAATTCTTTGGCGGATTGACATTGACGCACCCCGCCTATGGCGGCGGTGCTTTTGATGAAAGCCATTTTGATCCCTCCGTGGCAACTCGTCGTATAGATAGAAGTTGAATTGTGGAGGGCTACGAGCAGCTGGCGAACGAAAGCTTGCTACCTGTTGGACAGGGATATTCCGTGCACTTGGAGAAAATTTTCTTTGGCGGAAGCTTTGAGAGATTGTCTGAATGGCAATTGTCACCTCGCCTGCGTCTCGCTTAAATGAGGCAAAAATGAGTGAGCCATTCAGTGCATGCGAAGAAAAGAAGATTGAAGAACTCGAACGAGCGCTGATGGACAGGAAAATTCCTTATGCACGGATGGCGAGGGTGTACGCGAAGTTCTTGTTGGCTCTGATCTCGGGTGAAAATTTTGACAGGAAACTGACTCGGTCTTCCGAGTTGATTGCCGTGACTCGATCTCTTCAATCGGCAATCAAAGGCTTTGATGGTGGTGCCAGTGGCGATTTGCGTCAGCCATACAGAGTCGAACTGATAGGAATTTCTGGTCGAGTGGAAGAGAGCCAACCGGCGCTGGCCGCATTGATTCGGTGTGCGGTATGTTGCTTTTTCGTCGACGAGGAGTGGGATCCCGATCTGGAGGAGGATTCAACGCCAATTCCTCGCTATCTTTTTCTGTTGAAAAAATTCGATTCGAGCATGGAAATGGAGTTTTTGACCTACGCCAGCACATATCTGCTTTCGGCCTGATGAATCGATGTGGTTCTCGAGGATGGGTCAAAGGCGTGAAGGGTTGTTCAATTGGAAAATGAAAGTCAGTTGCTGAGGATAGATGTCAAAATAGCTTCACTGAATGGAAGAGGTTTTGCTCAATGCTGTTTCGTTTCTCAAGATCATGTAATTGGGGACTTTGAGCAACGCATGCTGCTTGGTAGCTTGGGGCTGGCAGTTGGTGATTTGGTGGATCGAATAAAAAAGATCCCGGACTTCGATTTTCGCTCGTCAAGAAGTATCGAAGAAGTTTTTGATGGAATGAGTGTGAGCTTTTTAAAGGCAGAGTTTGACTTTTTTGAAGCAAATAATTTTTCCGTCTGCCATGAATTGAAAACAGATCAGTTCTTCGCTTTGCCTTTGGCGATCGAGGCTTTCGACGGGGAAGAGGCCTATGTATTTAAATTCGAAAAACAATGGAGATTCGTTTGGCGTCAGTGGGAAACGAAGGAAGTCGTTCATTTTTCTATAGACAGGAATTTGCTTATCCAAGTCCTGGGAACGGCGTTAGAAGTGATTCGAAGTGAAGCTGGGAAAAATCCAGCGTCGGATGCTTGTTAGCACTTGGGCACCAGACGCACTACTCACTTTCGTAATTGCGCTTACGGTAAGAATCCGGTTGAATGGATCGATCCCTTCGTATTAACCCCTCGCGCAGAATCGGCAAGGAAGGCAGGCGTGCGGGAAGTGCCGGTCAACGTCAACACAGTGGCGCCGGAGGCGGCCGAAAAACTCAAGGATGACGCAGCAATGGCGCGTGCCGAAAGGATGAACAGATGCTAGCGCTGTCGCAACAGGACATCCTGCAGGCCGCAATCGAGGTCGACGTGCTCCAGCAAGAGCTTGTAGAAGCCTTCTTTGCGCAGAACCCCGGTGTAACGGAATTCGGCTCGCTGACCGACTTTCCCAAAGCAGGACAACTGCAACTCGGCGGGCAGACGTGGCGCTACAGGAAGCACGGCCTTGGATACAGCTTTCTGAGCGATCAAGGTTGCGTGATAGATGCCCACAACCATTTCAACCGCGGCTTGCGCTGGGTTGATGCCCATCGAGTGACCGAGTATTTGCTTTCCGTGCGAGCCGACCTTGGGCAAATGGACGAGTTGCACACACTGATCGAGGGCGGATTGGAAGCACTGGAAAAGCAGGGATTTCTGGCAAGGACGGCAAATTCTCCGACGGCTTGGGAGATCCGGTCTGAAGGTCGTTAGACCGCCCTGAGCGAAGGGTGAGAGTTTTCGGAACATTCCAATTTACGGATTGCTGCAAGAGAAATGTGAACGACCGAAATCAGTGAAATCTGGATCGTCGTCGGATCGACTGCAAGGATGGGAATGGAGTTTTTGAGCTACGCCAAGGCGCACCTGCTTGATGCCCAATGAATTGAGTGACTCTTGGGATGAATCCAGAGCCGAGAAGGGCTGGACGCCTGTCGGCAGTGAAATGAACACGAGGGCCAATCGCCCTCGTCGGTCACCGCTTCATCCAAGGAACCCGCCGTTCTCGCCCCCGGGTTTCCTCTAACTAAATCATCTTGATTTAGTCGGGCCCCTGGCCGATAGTCGCCCTGCGCCCGGACGCCGCGGCTTTCGCTTTCAGCGAAGCCCGAGCGATCCGGTTCCACAAGACCGCAGGCGCATCGCCGCCCGCCCAAGGAGACAAACCATGTTCGGCACCCGTTCCATCCTGGCCATGGCGGCCATGTCCCTCGTCGCAGTGGCCGCATCCGCCGCCGACCAGCCGGTGATCGGTCTCGTGACCAAGACCGAGACCAACCCCTTCTTCGTGAAGATGAAAGAGGGCGCACAGGAAGAGGCCAAGAAGCAGGGCGCGAAGCTGCTGTCGGGCGCGGGCAAGGCCGACGGCGACAACGCGGGCCAGATCACCGCGATGGAAAACATGATCGCGGCCGGTGCCAAGACCATCTTGATCACGCCGAGCGACGCCAAGGCGATCGTGCCGGCCATCAAGAAGGCGCGCGACAAGGGCGTGATGGTGATCGCGCTCGACAGCCCGGCCGATCCGCCGGATGCGACCGATGCGCTGTTCGCCACCAACAACTACACGGCCGGCGTGCTGATCGGCGAATACGCCAAGGCGGCAATGGCGGGCAAGCCCGCGAAGATCGTCGCGCTCGACCTGCTGCCGGGCCATCCGGTGGGCGCTCAGCGCCACAACGGCTTCATGAAGGGCTTCGGGCTGGCGGCCAACGACGCCAAGTCGAACGAGCTGTCGAAGGCGCCCGAGATCGTCTGCATGGCCGACAGCTACGGCGACCAGGCCAAGGCACAGACGGTGATGGAAAACTGCCTGCAGAAGGCGCCCGACGTGAACCTGGTCTACACCATCAACGAACCGGCCGCGGCCGGTGCCTACAACGCGCTGAAGCGCGCGGGCAAGGAGAAGGGCGTGCTGATCGTCTCGGTGGACGGCGGCTGCCAGGGTATCAAGGACACCAACGCCGGCATCATCGCCGCCACCTCGCAGCAGTACCCGCTCAAGATGGCCGCCATGGGCGTGGCCGCGGGCGTGGAGTTCGCCAAGACCGGCAAGAAGGCCTCGGGCTACGTGGACACCGGCGTGACGCTGATCGCCGGCAAGAGCGTGGCGGGCGTGGACAGCAAGGACACCAAGACCGGCGCCGACCTGTGCTGGGGCAAGAAGTAAGCGGCTGAGGCTTCAGGGAGTTCCTCGATGGCGAAATCCGCAAAGCACCACATCCCGTGGGGCGCCCTGGGGCCGTGGCTGGCCCTGCTCGGCGCGTGCATCTTCTTCGCGACCAAGTCCGACCGCTTCCTCACGGGGGGCAACCTGTCGCTGATCCTGCAGCAGGTGATGGTGGTGGGCGTGATCGCCATCGGCCAGACGCTCATCATCCTCACGGCGGGCATCGACCTGTCGTGCGGCATGGTGATGGCGCTGGGCGGGATCATCATGAGCAAGTTCGCGACCGAACTGGGCTTGCCCGCACCCGTTGCCATCCTGTGCGGCATCGGGGTGACGACGCTGTTCGGGCTGCTCAACGGCCTGCTGGTCACGCGCATCAAGCTGCCGCCCTTCATCGTGACGCTGGGCACGCTCAACATCGCCTTCGCGATCACGCAGCTGTACTCGTCGTCGCAGACCATCACCGACCTGCCCGGCGGCCTCACGGGCCTGGGCACCACCTTCGCCATCGGCGGCGCCGAGGTGGCCTGGGGTTCGGTGCTGATGGTGGCGCTCTATCTGCTCGCCTGGTTCGTGCTGCGCGAGACGGGCGCGGGCCGGCATATCTATGCGGTGGGCAACAACGCGGAAGCCACGCGGCTGGTGGGCATTCCCACGCAGCGCGTGCTGCTGGGCGTGTACGTGGCCGCAGGCGTGCTGTATGGCATTGCGTCGCTGCTGTCCGTGGCGCGCACCGGCGTGGGCGACCCCAACGCAGGCCAGACCGAAAACCTCGACGCCATCACCGCAGTGGTGCTCGGCGGCACCAGCCTGTTCGGCGGGCGCGGCGTGGTGCTGGGTTCGCTCATCGGCGTGCTGATCGTCGGCGTGTTCCGCAACGGGCTCACGCTGATGGGCGTGTCGTCGATCTACCAGGTGCTGGTGACGGGCGTGCTGGTCATCCTCGCGGTTGCGGCCGACCAACTCTCCAGACGCGGAGCACGCTGATGAACACCGCTGCCAACCGAAAGATCGTGATGCAGGCCAAGGGCCTGGTGAAGCGCTACGGCCAGGTGACCGCGCTCGACGGTGTCGACTTCGAACTGCGCGAGGGCGAGATCCTCGCGGTGATCGGCGACAACGGTGCGGGCAAGTCGTCGCTCATCAAGGCGCTGTCGGGCGCGGTGGTGCCCGACGAAGGGCAGATCCTGCTTGACGGCAAGCCGGTGCAGTTCCGCAACCCGCTGGACGCGCGCCGCGCGGGCATCGAGACCGTCTACCAGGACCTGGCCGTGGCCCCGGCCATGACCATCTACGAGAACCTGTTCCTCGGCCGCGAGTTGCGCCGCCCGGGTTTCATGGGCAACGTGCTGCGCATGCTCGACAAGAAGAAGATGCTGCAGGAAAGCGCTGCGCGCATGGCCGACCTGAAGGTGGGCATCCAGTCGATGACGCAGGCGGTGGAGACGCTCTCGGGCGGGCAGCGCCAGTGCGTGGCGGTGGCGCGCAGCGCGGCCTTCGCGCGGCACGTGGTCATCATGGACGAGCCCACCGCCGCGCTCGGCGTGAAGGAAGGCAACATGGTGCTCGAGCTGATCCGCCGCGTGCGCGACCGCGGCCTGCCGGTGGTGCTCATCAGCCACAACATGCCGCACGTGTTCGAGGTGGCCGACCGCATCCACGTCGCGCGGCTCGGCAGGCGCGCGGCGGTGCTCGACCCGAAGAAGATCAGCATGAGCGACACCGTCGCCGTGATGACCGGCGCCATGACGGCCGACCAGCTGCCCGCGGAGGCGCATGCCTGATGCCGGCGCTCCTGTGCGCGTGCCCGACCGTGCCCCGGACCTGTTGCGTCCGCGCGGCTCCAACCAGGTCGGCATGCGGCAGTTCAACGAACGCACGGTGCTGCAGGCGCTGCGCGTTCACACCAGCCTGCCCAAGGCCGACCTGGCGCGGCTCACCGGCCTCAGCGCGCAGACCATCGGGCTCATCACGGCGCGGCTGGAAGAAGACGGGCTCATCGTCAAGCAGAGCCGCGTGCGCGGTCGCATCGGCCAGCCATCGGTGCCGCTGGCGCTGAACCCCGACGGCGCGTTCTCCATCGGCATCAAGGTGGGGCGGCGCGGCGCCGAATGGCTGCTGATCGACTTCACCGCGCAGGTGCGCGAGCGGCACGCCATCAGCTACGACTTTCCCGACGCTGAAGAACTGCTGCCCGCCATCGCACGGCACATCCACCGCCTGCGCGACGGGCTCGGCCCGCTGGCCGTGCGCAGCGTGGGCGCGGGGCTGGCTGCGCCGTTCCAGCTCGGCGGCTGGCACCGCACGCTGGGCCTGTCGAAGGCGCAGGCCGACCTGTGGAACGGGATGGACCTGGCGGCCGAGGTGCGCGCGCGCACCGACGTGCCGGTGAGCTTCGCGCGAGACACCGTGGCCGCCTGCGTGGCCGAACTCGTGGGCGGGCGCGGCCACGACCTGAAGAGCTTCCTGTACATCTTCGTCGACACCTTCGTGGGCGGCGGGCTGGTCATCAACTCGCACCTGCATACCGGCATGCACGGCAACGCGGGCGCGCTCGCGTCGTTGCCCATGCAGCCGCCGGGCCACGGCGGCACGCTGCCGATGCAGCTCATGGCGCAGGCCTCGCTCTGGGAGCTCGAGCAGCGCCTGAGCGCCGAAGGCCTCGACGCCATGGCCGCCTACGACGAGCGCGCATTGCAGCCGCCGCACGCGGCCATCACCCAGGCCTGGCTCGACAGCGCGTCGCAGGCACTGGCGCATGCCATCGTGAGCGGCACCGCCATGCTCGACCTGACCGACGTGGTGGTCGACGGCTCGATGTCGCGCGTGCTGCTGCAGGCGCTGCTCGATCGCACGCGGGCCGCGCTCGACCAATGCAACTGGGAAGGGTTGTGGCAGCCGCAGCTGCACGGCGGCAGGGCAGGCGCGCAGGCCTGCGCGCTCGGCGGTGCGATGCTGCCGCTGCATGCCAACTTCGCACCGGGCCACGACGTCTTCCTGAAGGCGGCATAGCGCCGCGACGTGCAGCCCGCGTTGCCTGCGGCTGCCTGAACGGCGACGGCGGTTTTTAGCCGGCCTTTCGCGTTCTTGCGAGCTCGAGCGCCTCGGCGAGCAGCGGCTTCACTTTCTCGAAGGTCTGCGCGCTCGGGTTGATCACGCTCACCCAGTACGTCTTGCCGCAGGCGGGGTGCGGCATCAGCGTGTCGAGCGCCATCGGGTCGACCGGGGCGTGTTCGCTCGTCGCCTCGCCGAACAGCGCCTGGAAGGTCTCCTTGCCCACGCCGATGTTCAACCGGAACACACCGGGGCGGTCCAGGTTGGAGGCGTTGTCGAATTCGTTGTCCTTCGTCACGATCGTCGCGAACGGAAACCTGTTGCCCGCGTCGTGAAAGAAGAAGGTGTCGTCGTTCGCCAGCGTGAAGTGGCCGCCGGCGAGCATGTCGATGATGTGTTGCGTGAGGGTGTCTTCTGTCATTGCGTGTGAAAAGCTCTGCCGCTCTGTCGAACAGCCAGAGGCAAATGATGCCTGCATACCGCCAATGGCAGATGGAGCAAGGCGCGCCGGAAGTTCACACTGCCGCCCATGACCGAAGCCGAACTCCTCGCGACGCAGAAGCAGCTGAGCCTGGACCGCGAGCGGCTCGAGCGCGAGAAGCTCGAGTTCGAGCAGAAGAAGATGCAGCGCGTGACCATCGCGATCTCGATGGTGGCGCTGGTCGTGTCGCTGCTGCAGGTGGCCGTGGCCTTCATGCAGAGCCGGCTGAGCACCGCGCAGACGGTAGAGAAGTTCATTCCCCACCTGCAGAAGCCCGACACGCGCGATGCCGCGCTGCTCACCATGGCCGCCTTCACCGACCAGGAGTTCGTGACCCAGCTGGCCGAGAAGCTCAAGGCGACGACCGTGCTGGAAACCCTGCAGGCCAAGGGCAGCGACCAGGATAAGGCGCGCGCCACAGAAGCGCTGTCGTCGCTCGACGTCAAGCGCAAGCAGTTGCTGGACCGCGCCTTCGACGACAACAAGCAGACGCGCATCCAGGCCACCACCGAGCTGGTGCGCCAATGGTCGAACGACCCGAAGGTGGTGCCGGAGACCATCGCCGCGGCGGGCGGCAAGAGCGGCAACGCCAGTGGCGTGGTCAATGCGCTCGTCGTGCTGCGCGAGGCGCAGCCCGAGGCCCTGCGCGCCAACTCGGCCGAGCTGGTGCCGTTTCTCGACAAGGTGGAGGCCAACGGTCCGCAGACGCGCGCACTGACGGCGCAGGTGCGCGAACGTGCCGGCTTGCCCGCGAGCGCGCCCTGAAGGGGGCGTTCTCGGGCATTGCGCTGCGTGTGGTCAGCCGAGTTGCTCGGCAAGCCCGACGATGATGCCCTCGGGTCCGCGAATGTAGGCAAGCCGGTACGATGCGCCGTACTGCATCTGGCCGATGAGTTCCGCGCCATGTGCCTGCATCCGCGCGACGACGGCATCGATGCCATCGACCGCGAACATGATGCGACGAAGACCCAGGGCATTCACCGGCGCATCGACGGGGCCGAACCGGACCGCATCGGGCGTGTGGAACTTGTCCAGCTCGATGCCCTGCCCATCGGGCGTACGCAGCATCGCCAGGGTCGCCCGGACATCGCCGAGTCCGATGAGGCGCCCGACATCGGGCCCTTCCACCGTGGTCTGGCCCTCGAGCGCGAGGCCCAGTTCGAGGAAGAAGGCCTTCACCGCTTCGAGATCGTCGACAACGATCAGCACGTTGTCCATTCGCTTGACTGTCATGTCTCCCGCTCGCTCCTTCGGATGTCTCGTTCATCGGGGCGTCGTCGCCTGCAGGCCGCTCGCTGCAGGTTCGGCATTCCGGTGCCTTGCCGCATCACTGTCCGGTCTTCACGGGCCCGGCGAACCGGTAGGTGCTCAGAATGAGGCCGGATGGCATGGCCTTGGTGCCGGCAAGCTCGAACGTGCGCGGCGGGGTGCCTTCCGCGAAGAGGCGCTTGCCTGTGCCCAGCAGGACCGGATACACGATCAGGACCATTTCGTCCGCCAGCCCGTTCGCGAGCAGCGTCGACGTCAGCGTGGAGCTGCCCCACAGCACAAGGTCGGGACCGTCCTGCGACTTGATGCGCCGAACGCTCTCGACGATGTCGGGTCCGATACCCTCGAACGGACCCCATTCGAGACTTTCCGGGCGATGGGTCGCGACATGCTTGGTCGCCGCATTCAACGCGTCGGACATCGGGCCGCCCGGCGCCTTCGGCCAGTAGCCCGACCAGATGTCGTAGGTGCGGCGGCCCAGCAGCAGGTCGAAGCGCCCGCCTTGCACGGCGAAGACCTCGTCGCGGCCCGCAGGGGTCCGGTAGGGGGCGGTCCAGTCGGCAAGGGGGAAGCCGTCTTCGCCGGAGGTCTGTATCACGCCGTCGAGCGACGTGTGCTCCATGATCTTCAGTTGTCTCATTCGGGTCTCCGCGTGTCGGGTTGGAGGATTCCACTGGCTTGGACAAGGGGCGTGCTGCCTGGCGACATGTTACGGGTGCCATCGGCATCGCGCGCATGCCGATGCACATGTTCCTTCAGGGCTTCCAGCGGCGCAGCCCCAGTTCGTCGGCAAGCTGCCGGTAGGCCCTGATGCGTGCCTGCACGTAGTCGTCGAGCGCTGCGCCGGTGAGCGCGAAAGGGTAGAGGCCATGTCGCTCGCGCAGCGCGGCATAGCCGGGCGCCGCGGTGGCCTCGGCGAAGGCGGCGGCCCATGCGCGCGCGGCGGCTTCGGGGACATCGGCGCTCAGGTACAGGCCGCGCACCGTCGGCCACACCAGGTCGATGCCCTGTTCGCGCGCGGTGGGCACGCCGGTGAGCGCGCCGCCGAAACGGT
>Ga0209675_1001616_pt1 | contig 12700 bp, 12 predicted proteins | sample AraplaCol_mLB_r2_2_FD_184280 | JGI IMG/M metagenome (GOLD analysis project Ga0209675, IMG submission 184280) | Arabidopsis root microbial communities from North Carolina, USA - plate scrape MF_Col_mLB_r2 (SPAdes) (version 3) | ecosystem: Host-associated > Plants > Roots > Endosphere | place... | reverse complement strand
CGCGACACGCTGATGCGGCTCGGCTGGATGGCGGCCAGCCGCTCGGGCTTCATCACCTGCTCCGGCGGACGGAGAGCAATGACCGGACGGCCATCGGCCAGGGTCCGCGACGGGACGGCCTGAGCGGTTGCGGATTTGGCGGTCATAGCGCCTGTCCCCTGATCATCTGGGTAATCTTCTCGGCCGCTGCGATGAGGTTCGCGCGGCTCTTTTCGGCATCAAAACGCTGCTGCGGGCCGACCAGCGACAGCGCCGCGAGAATACGGCCGCCGGCCTCGAAGACCGGCGCGGCCGAGGCCATGATGCCTTCCATGCGGTCGCCCGAAACGGCGAAGCGCTCGCGGCGCACCTTCTCCAGCATTTCGGGCGGGGGCACGGCGATGCCGCTGTCGATCCAACGGGTCAGGGTCTCGGGCCCGACGAAGGCCGCCAGCACACGGCCCGAGGCCGAGTTGTCGAGGCTGAGGCGCGCACCGACTTTCATTTCCGCGCGTAGCACGCCCTCGGATTCAACACGCTGCACGATGCGGGCCTCGGCGCCATCCAGAACCGCCAGCGAGACAGTCTCGCCGGCCACATCCACCAGCTGCTGCAGGATCGGCACCGTGCGGGTACCCAGATTGGCCTGCTCCAGCGCGGCATGCGCCAAGCGCGCGGAATGCATGGAGAGGCGGAAGCTGCCGTCCTCGATCTGCTCGACCCAGCCGGCTTCCATCAGGGTGACAAGGCGCTGGTACACCGTGCCGCGCTCGCCGCCGATCATGCGGGTCAGTTCGACCAGGCGCATGCTCTTGCGGGCCTCGGCCAGCGCATCCAGCACGGCCAGGGTCTTGAGGACGGAACTGAGGGGCCTGACCCCTCCCTTTGGCGCTTCGCTCATTGTCTTCTATATGAATACAGTGTATTGTATTTATATCTTGCCGGTGATTCTGCCGCAGGGTCAAGGGGATTCTTCGCCTCGCTGTTTTCGCGAGGCGCTGCATCTGCATGCGCAAATATCCGGAGCCGGCGGGATGGCGCCGGTCGGAGATATAGATGTCAGGGGTAGAGGTTCTGCAGCAGCAGCTTGCGGAAGCCGCGATCGCGCTTGAGATGCCATTCGCGGCTCATCGCCGCGGTCTTGGTGTCATGGCGTTCGGCATAGAGCAGGAACCAGATGCGGCCGCGCGTGGAACGCGCGCCTGTGCCGCCGTTATGCCGCGTCAGCCGCTGGTCGATATCGACCGTCCAGCCGACATAACTGCGCGGCCCGCCCTTGCCGTTGCTGCCGAGTATGTAGACGAAGCAATCCATGTCGCATGGATTGATGCCCGCTTTTGCGCTCAGGCGCCAGTTTCGGCGAGATCGTTCCAGACTTGCTGGTCCACCAGCTTGCCGGCCTTCACGGTGAAACAGTCGATGAAGCGCACGCCGGAGAACGGCGTGCCGTCGGGCCGTTCTCCTTCCAGCGTGCCGGAACAGTAGACCACGGCATGCTCCATGCCGGGCACGGTGTCGAACCGCTCGTAGACCTTACTGATGCGGCGATAGCGCGGCGCCGCCCAGGCCAGCAGGTCTTCCAGCTTCGCAAACCGTGCATTGCCGGGAAACACCATACGGAAGTCATCCGCCAGCAGCGCCTTCGCCACCGGCAGATCGCGCTGTTCCATCGCGGTCAGGAAACTGCGCACCAGCTGCTCGGGCGGTGGCGGTGGCGCCTTGGGGTGTTTTTCCTGGTTGCCGCGCCGGTAGCTGGTCTGCTTCACCTCCTCGATGAAGGTGGTGATGCCGTCGGGCAAGGCTTCCAGCACCGTGCGGGTGACTTCGCTGTAGCCCTGCAGCAGACGGCCACGCACGGCATCGTCATAGCCTTCGATCAGCGTCACGCGGATGACCGGCATGGTTCAGACCTCCTGACTGAGAGCCGCAGCGGAACGCCCGGCCTTGGCACCGAAGACGACGGCGGCCAACAAACCGTTGCCCGAGAGATAGCCGTCGCGCCCCTGCCCCGACAGGCCGCAGGCCGCGCCACCGCCGGCAAAGAGATTGGGCAGAGCCGAGCCATCACGGCGCAGCACGCGCGCCTCGGCATCGATGGCAAGGCCGCCCTGGGTATGGAACAGCGCGCCCGTCACCTTCACGGCATGGAATGGCGCTTCCAGTGGCGGCTTGGCGGCGAAGTCACGGCCGAACCGGTCTTTGCCCCCGCCCTGCGCCAGTGCGCGCGTCTCGGCCAGCGTCGCCGCCAGCGCATCCACAGGTAGGCTGCAGGCGGCTGCCAGCCCGGCGATATCCGGCGCCGTCTTCACGGCATTGGCTGCCATGGCGTCGCGATAATCCTCGAAATCCTGGCCAAGTTTGTGCAGGCGCGCATCGTAGACATTCCAGGCGAAGCCGCCGGGCTGCGCGATCACGCGCATCGCCTGTTCGGAATAGCCGTCATGCTCGTTGGAAAAGCGCCGGCCCTCGGCATTCACCTGCACGCCGCCTTCCATCATCAGCGCCCAGGTGATCAGGATGGCATGCGGCATGGCCAGCGAGCCGTGGCCCTGATAGGCGCCGAGATGCCTCGTCGCTGCACCCAACGCCTCGCCCCAGGCGATCGCATCGCCGCGATTGCCGGTATGGCCATAATACTGCGCCTGCGCGATCTCGGGGATATGCCGCTGCAGCAGCTCGCCATTGCCGCCGAAGCCGGAACAGGCCAGCACCAGCGTGTCGCAGCCGATGGTCTCAACCGCACCATCGGGTCGCTGGAAGGCGACGCCGCGCACGCGACCACCCGGATCGGCATAGAGCGTGGTGACGGTGGCATCGCAGACGATGTCGACGCCGGCGGCATTGGCGGCCGCGAGCAGCCCAGCCACCAGGTCAGCGCCGCTGCGCGAGGCCGGCGCATGCATGCGGGTGAAGCTGTGGCCGGGATAGAGAAAGCCCTCGACCAGCGTCAGCGGCACATGATGGGTATCGACCAGCCAGTCGATGGTCGGGCCGGATGCCGCACAGACCGCCGCCACCATGGCCAGATCGTTCTCGCCATGCGCCTTCTTCTGGATATCGGCCGACATGATGGCCGGCGTATCGGCCACGTTACGGGCAGCCTGCAGTTTCGTGCCGGCGGCCGGGATCATGCCGGACGACATCGCGGTCGAGCCGCTGGGCGACGGATCGCGTTCCAGCACCAGCACCTCCGCGCCGACATCATGGGCGGCGAGCGCCGCCGTCAGGCCGCAGGCTCCGGCGCCGATCACCAGCACCGGAACGGACAGCGCGAACTCGACGCCGGCAGCGGGCTTGACGCTCATGCGGCTTTGATCTTCGCAACAGCTTCGGCGCAGGTCAGCTTTGGCGCAACCGTGCCCAGCGAGGCAATGCTGGCCTCATGCGCTTCCTGGCTGAAGGCCGCGCAGCCATCGGTCAGCAGCATGGCGTGAAAGTCGCGCACATGGGCATCGCGCAAGGTGCTGGCGACGCCGCCATTGGTGACGATGCCGCCGATCATCAGCGTATCGATGCCAACCTTTTTCAGCACGAATTCCAGCCGGGTCATATAGAAGGCCGAATAGGCCACCTTCTCGATCACGAAATCGGCCGGCGCCAGTTCGTCGATCAGGCTGTGGCCCCAGGCGCCAGGCTGGAAATCGCCCTTGCGCAGGAAGGGCCGCAACTGCTGCAGATGCGGCGAGATCAGCGGCTCGCCGCCACGCCCCGGCACCAAGGTGAACTGCGTCGAGATGATCCAGCCGCCGGCCGCGCGCATGGTGTCCACGACGGTCTTCATATTGGCGATCAGCTGCGCAGCGGTCGGCAGCACCGCCTTGCCGCGTGCATAGGCGCCGTCGGCATGCAGGAAATCGTTCTGCAGATCGACGATCAGCAACGCGGTTTTCTTGAGATCCAGCTTGTCTACCATGGTCAGGTCTTCCTCTTCACGATCAGGTTGCCGAACTTGTCCACCTCGCCCTGCAGGTCGGCTTCGATCAGGATGGTGGTGTCGGACTGTTCCAGGATGGCCGGCCCCGGCACCACGGCGCCAAGCGGCAGCTCCAGCCGGCGATAGATGCCGGCCTCATGCCAGCCGCCGTCGAGCCAGACCTGCCGCGTGGTGCGTTTTGCCGCCTCCACCGATCCGCCCTGTGGCGGCGCCAGCAGCGCGAGGTCGAACTTGCGGCGCTTGCCGATCACGGCGACGCGCAGGTTCAGCACACGGATACCGATCTTGTCCAGCACGCGGCCGAAGGCAGCGGCATAGGCCGCCTCGAAGGCTTTCTTCACACCAGAATGGCTCAGCTTATCCTTGCCGGTGGCGAAATCACCGGCCAGCGGTACGGCGACCGTATGGGTCTGGCCGAGATAGGACATATCGAGCTCGACCACCGTGTCGCGGCCTTCGAAGGCGATGCCGGCATTGTCCAGCAGCTTGGCGCCCTCACCCGCCGCGTCGCGAATGGCGGTGTCCAGCGTAGCGGTTTCCAGATCATCCAGCGTGCGGTTCACCGTACGGACGAAATCGTGACGCATGTCGGCAATGACGCAGCCGAGCGCCGAGGTCACGCCCGGAAAACGCGGCACCAAAGCCGAGGCAAGTCCCACTTCCTTGACCAGCGCGCTGACATGTAGCGCACCGCCGCCGCCAAACGGCATGGCGGCAAAGTCGCGCGGATTGTGGCCGCGCTCGATCGAGACCAGACGGATCGCGCCGGCCATGCGGGAATTCGCCACCTTGATGATGGCTTCCGCCGCCACCATCACGTCCAGCCCGAGCGGTTCGGCGATATGCTTAGCAATCGCTTCCTTCGCGGCCTCGACATCCAGCCGCTTCAGCTTGCCACCGATGGGGCGTTCGGCATCGATGCGACCCATGACGACATTGGCATCGGTGACGGTCGGGCGGTCGTTGCCCAGGCCATAGGCGACCGGGCCTGGGTCGGAACCGGCGCTTTCCGGGCCGATCTGCAGGATGCCGCCACGGTCGATCCAGGCGATCGAACCGCCGCCAGCGCCGATCGTCGTGATCTCGATCATCGGCGCGCGCACCACCATGCCGAAATCGATGGCGGTCTGCGCGCTCATCGCCGGCTCGCCGCCAGCGATCAGCGAAACGTCGAAGCTGGTGCCACCCATGTCGCAGGTCACGACATTGGGATAGCCAGCGGCGACGGCGATATGCTGGCAGGCGATCACGCCGGCCGCCGGACCGGACAAGGCCGTTCGCACCGGACGGCTAGCCGCGCTATCCACGCTCATCACGCCGCCGTTGGACTGCACGATCAGAAGCTGACCCGCGAAGCCATCCCCTTGCAGCCTATCCTCCAGCTTGCGCAGGTAGCTACCGACCGGCGGCTGCAGATAGGCGTTCAACGCCGCCGTGGACGTACGCTCGAATTCACGGATCTCGGGCAGGATGTCGGACGATGCCGTGACATAGGCGTTCGGCCAGACTTCTTTCAGCGCCGCCAGCGCGGCACGCTCGTTCTCGGCATTGGCATAGGCATTGACGAAGACGATGGCGACGGCCTCGGCGCCGCGCGCCAGCAGTTCCCGCGCCTGCGCCTTCACTGCAGCGGGATCGACAGCCTGGCGGATGCTGCCGTCCGCCAGCACGCGCTCGTCCACTTCCAGCCGCAGGTCGCGCGGCACGACCGGCACGAACTGGCCCCAAAGACCCCAGGTGGTCGGGCGGTCGCGCCGACGCATTTCCAGCACGTCGCGAAAGCCTTTGGTGGTGATAATGCCGGTCCGCGCACCTTTACGCTCCAAGAGCGCATTGGTGCCCACCGTGGTGCCATGCACGACAGTGGCGATCTGCTTCGGGTCGGCTTTCGAGCGCAGGCCTTCGATGAAGCCGGTCGCCTGGTCGCCGCGGGTGGACGGCACCTTGGCGATGTCGATGCGGCCTTTCGCCTCGTCGAGGAAGAAGACGTCGGTGAAGGTGCCGCCGACATCGACTCCAACGGCGAGACGGCCCTGCTCAGTCTGCGGTGATACCGGCATCTTTGATCACTTTCTCCCACTTGGTACGCTCGGCGGTCAGGAAAGCCCCGAAGACTTCGGGCTTGCCGCCAACAACCTCGAAACTCATGTCTTCCAGCCGGCCACGGATGGTCGCATCCTCCAGCGCCTTGCTCGCAGCGGCATTCAGCCTGGCTACGATCTCGGCAGGCGTTTTCGCCGGCAGCAGCAGGCTGAACCAGGTATAGACTTCCATGTCCTTCACGCCGGCTTCAGCAAAGGTCGGCACGTCGGGCAGGGCGGCCAGGCGATGATCGGAGGTCACCGCCAGCGGCCGCACGCGGTTTTCGCGGATATTGCCGAGCGACGCCGCCGGCGCCTCGAACAGCGCCTCGACATGGCCGGCCAGCAGGTCCTGCGATGCCGGCGCATTGCCGCGATAGGGCACATGGGTGATGTCAATGCCGGCGCGCGCCTTCAGCAGCTCGCCGGAGAGATGACTGGTATTGCCCTTGCCGGCCGAGGCGAAATTGATCTTGCCCGGCTTCTGCTTCGCCAGCGTGATGAACTGCTGCAGGGTCTGCGCCTGAACGTTCGGATTGACCACGAAGACATTGGCCCCGCGCACCAGCAACGACACCGGCGCGAAATCCCTGGTCGGATCATAGGCGAGCTGCTTGGTCAGGAACTGGCCCGTCACCTGGTCGGGTGGTGTGCCGAGCAGCAGCGTATAACCGTCGGGCTGCGACTTGGAGACGAAGGCCGCACCGATGGTGCCGCCCGCACCGGCCTTGTTGTCGACCACCACCGGCTGGCCCAATGCATCGGCCAGCTTCGGGGCCACCAGTCGCGCCACGATATCGGTGGTGCCGCCGGGCGGATAAGGCACCACCAGCGAGATCGGCCGGTTGGGCCAGACCTGTGCGGTCACCACTCCCGGCAACAGCAGGATCAGCAGAAGCAATGATCGGAACGACACGCGCATTACGGTCTCCCTGGCGTTTCCTCTGGTATCTTTACGAGGCCCGCTTCATGCCGGCGGGCTTTTTGTAATCGCGGGCGGCACCTTCCTCGGTGACGTAGCCCAGGCGCAAATCTTCGCTGACGGCGGCCTCGCTGCGCTCAGACGCCGGGCCGTAGCCACCGCCGCCGGGCGTTTCCAGTCGGATGCGCTCGCCTTTCTTGAGCTTGGCATCATGCAGCTTGGACACCATGGCCGGCTCGGTCGCCTTACCGTCCTTCGGATAGGTGAAGCGGTTCGACAGCGCCGCCTGCCCGCCCAAAACGCCGGCCGGGGCGTATTTGCCGCGTTCGCCGAAGAGGAAGAGATCGGCTTCTTCCTCAAGCAGTTCGATCTCGTAGACCGCGCCGAGGCCACCGCGATGCTTGCCGGCGCCGCCGCTATCGGCGCGCAGGCTCCATTCGGTGAACATCACCGGATAGGCGGCTTCGAGGATTTCCAGCGGCGGAATGGTCGCCATCGAGATCGGAGCATTGCCGTGATTGAGGCCATCGCCCAGCGGATGACCACCATGACCGCCGCCGAAGAAGCTGAACATCACCCAGCGGCGGCCGTCCTTGCGGTGACCGGCCAGCGACAGCGCATTGATGGTGCCATAGGCGCAACCATTGACCCGTTCCGGCGCGATCTGGGCGAAAGCCGAGAAGATCACATCGATGACGCGCAGGATGGTCTCGGTATAGCCGCCGACCGGCTTGGGCGCCCGCACGCTGATCAGGCTGGTTTCCGGGATGACGAAGGTCACCGGCTCCAGAACGCCGGAATTCGCCGGCACATCGGGGAAGATATGCTTGATCGCCACATAGCAAGCGGCGATCGCGGTCGAGCGCGCAATATTGACCGGGCCGGCACAGGCATCCGAGGTGCGCGAGAAATCCAGCGTCAGGCTCTCGCCCGCGATCACGACTTCCAGGCCGATACGCAAGGCCACATCGCGGATGCCGTCATTGTCGAGGAAGTCCTCGGCGGCATAGCGACCATCCGGCAGGTCGCGGATCAGGCTGCGGAACTGCAAAGCGGCGCGGCGCTTCAGTTCGGCCAGCGCCTCTTGCACCGTGGCATCGGTATACTCGTCCAGTAGGGCATGCAGGCGGCGGGCGCCGAGATCCAGCGCGTTCACCTGGCCGTTCATGTCGCCGTAGAGGCTGTCCGGCAGGCGGGTATTGGCGCGCAGGATATCGACCACGTCCTGGCGCAGCGTACCGGCGGTATAGAGCTTCACCGGCGGGATCACCATGCCTTCCTGGAAGCATTCGGTGGCGACCGGATTGTAGTTGCCCGGCACATTGCCGCCGACATCGTGCCAGTGGCCGACAGAGGCGAGGTAACAGAAGACCTTGCCGTTGCGGAAGAAGGGCCGCACCAGTTTGAAGTCGCTTAAATGCGTGCCGCCATCATAAGGATCATTAAAGATATAGACGTCGCCGTCGGCCAGATCGCCGTCGCGCGCCGCCTTGTCGATCACGGCTTTTACCGCGAAAGCCATGGCGCCGACGAAGATCGGCAGGCCCGACTTGCCCTGCACCAGCGTCTCCCCGGTGACGGCATGATAGAGGCCATGACTGGCGTCATGCGCCTCGGCGATGATCGGGTTGAAGGCCGAGCGGAACAGGGTTGCGTCCATCTCGTCGGCCACCTGCTCCAGACGGCCCTTCAGCACGGCGAGAGTGATGGGATCGATCATGGCTTGTCCTCGAAACGGGAAGGATCGTAGGCGCGGCCCTGTGCCAGCAGCTCGGGGGTACCGATCAGGGCATTCAATGCGTTGAAATCCAGCATGCGGTCGCGGAACGGATTGGTGGTGCCATGCTGTTTCAGCGAGGCGAAATAGGCGTTCATGCAGTGCGCCAGCGCGCGGGTGAGCCCGCCGGGGAAGATCGCCAGCTTGTAGCCGATGCCGTGCAGTTCGGCGGCCGACAGCAGCGGCGTCTTGCCACCCTCCACCATATTGGCCACCAGCGGCACCCGTTTGCCGAACCGGCCGGTGATGCTGCGCATCTCGTCCGTGCTCTGCGGCGCCTCGATGAACAGGATATCGCAGCCGGCTTCCATATAGCGGGCAGCGCGATCCATCGCGGCGCTGAAGCCTTCCACGGCGATGGCATCGGTGCGGGCGGCGATCAGCGTATCCGTCGAGACCCGCGCATCCAGGGCGGCCTTGATCTTGCCGACCATTTCGCCGGTCGAGACCAGTGTCTTGCCGTCGAGATGACCGCAGCGCTTAGGCGCGGTCTGGTCTTCCAGCTGGATCGCGGTGGCGCCGTTCCGTTCGAAGAGTTTGACCGTGCGCTGGACGTTGAGCGCATTGCCGAAGCCGGTATCGGCATCAACCATGATCGGCGTCTCGACCCGTTCGCGGATAGCGCCTAGCGTATCGGCCACTTCCGTCATCGACACGAGGCCGATGTCAGAACGGCCAAAGCGCGTATAGGCGATGCTGGCGCCCGAGAGATACAGCGCCTCGAACCCGGCCTGGCTCGCGACCAGCGCGCTCAGGCCATCATAGACACCGGGGGCAACGACGATATCGCCGCTGTTCAGACGGTCGCGCAAACTGCTCATGCGCGCACCTCCTTTGAACGTTGTACACGAAGCTTGTTTTCCAGATGCGGCAACAGGCCGCCCTCGGCCACCATCTGCAGTAGATGCGGCGGCAGCGGTTCGGCCGCGTAGGCCTCACCACGTTCGAGATCACGGACCTTCGCCGTCCCCGTCTCGATGCCCAGCGTGGCTTCCGCACGAATGCGGCTGGCATCCGGGCAGACCAGCGCCAGCAGTCCGAGATTAAGGGCATTGCGATAGAAGATGCCTGCGAAAGACGTCGCCAGCACGGCGCCAACGCCGAGTTCACGCAGTGCCATCACGGCCTGCTCGCGCGACGAGCCCATGCCGAAATTGCGTCCGGCCACCACGATATCGCCGGACTTCACCTCTTTGGCAAAGCGTGGCTCGACCGCCTCCAGGCAATGCCGCGCCAATTCCTGCAGCGAGCCTTTCATGTACAGGCCCGGTGCCAGCACGTCAGTGTCGATATTGTCGCCGAATTTCCAGACCCGGCCAGTGATCGTCTGCGCGGTCATGACAGCAGCTCCCGGGGATCGACCACCTTGCCGGCCACGGCTGCGGCCGCCACCGTATAGGGCGAGCCGAGATAGACCTTCGAGGAAGACGCACCCATGCGGCCCTTGAAGTTGCGCGCCGTGGAAGCGATGCAGGTCTCGTTCTCGGCCAGCACGCCAGCGCCATAACCGGCGCAGGCACCGCAACCGGTCGAGAGCAGGATCGCACCCGCCTCGGTCAACGCCGCCAGCGTACCGTCGGCAGCGGCCTCGGCCGTGGTCCGCGTCGAGGCCGGCGCGATCAGCAGCCGCGTGCCGCTGGCCACCTTGCGGCCGCGCAGCACTTCGGCGGCCATGCGCAGGTCGTTGATCTTGGCGCCGGTGCAGGCGCCGATGTATGCCTGATCGATCGCGATACCGCGATGCTCGCCAACAGCGGCTGAATTCGCCGGGCTGTGCGGCGCGGCCACCATGGGCGACAGCGCAGCGGCATCGAAATCATGGCGCTCGGCCACGGCGGCACCGGAATCGGTCTGCCAGTGGGCAATATCGATCTCGCTCTCCGGCACGCCAGCCTTGAGCAGATAGTCCTTCGTCACCGCATCCGGCGCGATCAGTCCAGCCTGCGCACCCAGTTCGGCGGCCATGTTGGAGAGCGTCATGCGTTCCTGCATGGCCAGGCCAGCCAGCGTGTCGCCGGCATACTGGATCGCCTGGTACTGGCCGCCATCCATGCCGAGCTTGGCACACATGGCCAGGATCATGTCCTTGGCCACCACGCCGCGCCCCAGCTTGCCGGTCCAGTGCAAAAGAATGGTCTGCGGCACACGCAGCCAGATCTCGCCGGTGACCAGAACGCCGCACATCTCGGTAGCACCGACGCCAAACATGTAGGCGCCGAAGGCGCCGCCGGTGGGCGAGTGGCTGTCGCCACCGACCACGAACATGCCGGGCTTGAGATGGCCGCGCTCGGGCAGCACCACATGACAGATGCCCTGCATGTCATGAAAGCGGCTGATGCCGGCCGCCTTCACCCATTTGCGGGTCAGGTCGAGAATCCCGGCGCTTTCGGCATCCACCGCCGGCACATAATGGTCGGAAACCACCACCACGCGATCCGGGTCCCAGACCTTCGCCTGCAGGCGCTCCAGCATCGGCGCGACTCGGCGCGGTCCGCCGGAATCATGCATCATGGCGAGATCGACCTTCGCGGTGATCACCTCGCCCGGTCGCACGACCGCCTGTCCGGCGGCGCGGGCCACAAGCTTTTCAGCCAATGTCATTGCCTGGGTCATGGTCACATCCCCAGATACGAGGCTTTCAGCCCCGGATCATTCAGCAGGTCGGAGGCCTGGCCCGACAGCGCGATCACGCCATGCTCCAGCACGAAAGCGCGATGGGCGATGGCGAGCGACTGCACGACATTCTGCTCGACCAGCAGGATCGACAGCCCCTGCCCGTTCAGAGTCTGGATCAGAGTGAACATCTCTTCCACCAGCAATGGCGACAGGCCAAGCGAAGGCTCATCCAGAATGAGCAGTTCCGGCTCGGCCATCAGGCCGCGACCGATCGCCAGCATCTGCTGCTCGCCGCCCGACAGCGTGCCGGCCGCCTGCTCCATGCGTTCGCGCAGGCGCGGGAAGGTCTTGTAGACGCGTTCCAGATTTTCCGCCCGGCGCGGCTTGCCGCGACGATAACTGCCGAGTTCCAGATTTTCCCGCACGCTCAGGTTCGGGAAGACGCGGCGACCCTCCGGCACCTGGATCAGGCCGGCGGCAACGATGCTGTCGGTGGCCGCGCCGGCGATATCCTGGTCCAAGAAGCGGATCGATCCTGACTTCGGGCGATAAATGCCAGAGAGGTTGTTGTTCAGTGTCGACTTGCCGACGCCATTGGCGCCCAACAGGGCGACGATCTCGCCACGCTGAACGGAAAGATTGATGCCGCGCAGGACGTCCACCTCGCCATAGCCGGCATGCAGGTTGGTCACTTCAAGCATGCTGCACCTCTACCTGCTGGGCAGCGATACGGGTCGCCGCACCATGCCCGAGATAGGCCTCGATCACGCGGGCATCGGCGGCGACCTGCGCCGGCGTACCTTCGGCGATCAGCGCGCCGTTGTTGAGCACGAAGGCGCGGTCGGACAGGTTCATCACCGCCCGCATCACATGCTCGATCAGCAGGATGGTGATGCCAGTGTCCCGGACTTTGCGGATCACCGGCAGGATGCCGTCGATCTCGGCTGGATTGAGCCCGGCCATCACTTCATCAAGCAGGATCAGCTTCGGGTCCGTGGCCAGCGCCTTGGCCAGTTCGAGACGTTTGCGGCCGGCAATCGTGAGTGACGCGGCCGGCTTGTCGAGTTGCGCCTCCAGTCCGACCTGCCGTGCAATCGTCTCGGCATGGTCGAGCGCCTCGCGGCGTCCGGCGCGGTGCAGATGCGCGCCGACGGCAATGTTCTCGCGCACATTCAGGCCGGCGAAGGGCTGCACGATCTGGAAGGTGCGCGCGATGCCCAGCATGCAGATGCGTTCCGGCGTCAGGCCGATCAGCGACTGGCCCTGGAAGCGAATCTCGCCCTTGTCCGGCCGGTGGAAACCCGAAATCTGCGCGAAGATCGTGGTCTTGCCAGCACCGTTCGGGCCGATCAACGCGGTGATCGAGCCTTCCGGCACGGCGAGGCTGACAT
>Ga0209675_1001612_pt1 | contig 12721 bp, 10 predicted proteins | sample AraplaCol_mLB_r2_2_FD_184280 | JGI IMG/M metagenome (GOLD analysis project Ga0209675, IMG submission 184280) | Arabidopsis root microbial communities from North Carolina, USA - plate scrape MF_Col_mLB_r2 (SPAdes) (version 3) | ecosystem: Host-associated > Plants > Roots > Endosphere | place... | reverse complement strand
GCAACCTTATCATATGCTTCCGAAGTAAGTTTTCTTCGAAAACTTTCAGGTGCTGAAAAGCTAACTTTATGAATACTTATTTTAATGCCTAAATTTTGTTATGCATTCTCTTCTATTTTTGATATAATTAGGACGCCTGATGAATTGAATACGACCCCAGGGGTGCTGGAACGGCCGGCTGAGATTGTGTCCCATATGACACTGACCCTTATACCTGATCTGGATAATGCCAGCGTAGGAACGAAGCTTATTTTCTGTGATATTCGCTTATGCTAACGTCCCCGGTTGGGGGCGTTTTTTGTATTTATCAGCGAACTACAGAAAGCAAAAAAGGGGAGAACTGTCACCATGAAAAAATCACTATGGCTCATCTGTCTCACACTATTCATCGTCATCGCAGGCTGCGGCGGCAAAACCGAAGAACCAGCTAAAACTGCAGAACCTAGCGGTGAGGCAGCGCAGCAAGAAGCGCCGAAGGAATTAACGAAAGTCAAAGTCGTACTCGACTGGACGCCGAATACGAATCATACGGGGCTATATGTCGCGCGCGATAAAGGATTTTTCAAAGAACAAGGCTTGGACGTTGAGATCGTTCAACCGGGCGAAGGCGGCGCAGACATGATGGTCGCTGCTGGAAATGCCGAATTCGGGGTTAGCTACCAGGAGAATATTACACTCGGACGTACGCAAAATGTGCCGATCGTCTCGCTTGCGGCGGTCATTCAACACAACACGTCAGGCTTCGCATCCCCTGTAGACAAGAACATTAAAACACCTAAAGATTTTGAAGGCAAAACTTACGGCGGCTGGGGATCCCCGAATGAAGAAGCGATGCTGCAATCCTTGATGGAGACCGAGAAAGCAGATGTGAAGAAGGTCAACAATGTGAGCATCGGCAGCGCAGATTACTTCACAGCAACGAAGAGCAACATCGACTTTGCATGGATCTACTATGCGTGGACAGGTGTGGAAGCTGAGCTGCGTAAAGAGCCGATGAACATGATTTATTTGAAAGATTACAGCCCCAAATTGGATTACTATACACCAGTTCTTGCTACGAGCGAGAAAATGATCGCCGAGAAGCCTGATCTCGTTCGTGCCTTCGTAAAAGGTGCTGCAGATGGATATACGTTCGCCATTCAGAACCCTGAGGAAGCAGCGGATATTCTCATTAAGGCAGAACCAGATTTGAACGCCGATCTCGTCAAAGCAAGTCAGAAATGGCTAAGTCCGCGTTACCAAGACGATGCGGCGGCATGGGGCGTTCAGAAGCGTGACGTGTGGGTCAACTATGCGGATTGGATGACAGAGCACAAATTGCTGACAGGCACATTTGAGCCGGACAAAGCGTTTACGAATGATTTTTTACCGAAACAATAAGTAGATTTTGAACAAATGAATGGAACGGATGAAGATGCTGAGATTTAAGAGGAATGCTCGAATTGGAGGAGCAGAGCGCTCGCCTTTGTTCATGGATTTCAATATTAGGCCAAATCCATTCAGAAAATCCATGAACAACAGCGACCGGAAATCGAGCATTTATCGTAGCGGTCCCACGCCTGAAGCATGGTTAAATCAATTGTTCAACTAATATAGAGAGTGAGGAATGGAACATGGCAAATGCACTACTCAGTATTCAAATTATCCCGAAAACATTAAATTACGAGGATGTCATTCCTTATGTGGATCGCGCCATTGCCGTCATCAACAACTCAGGCGTGAAATACCGCGTCGCACCGCTGGAGACGACGATGGAAGGCGAACTTAGCGATCTGCTCGATATTGTAAAAGTCATGAACGAAGCGATGATCGACGATGGTTGTCCAGCCGTGATCTCACAGGTCAAAATTTTCTATAATCCAACCCATGGCGCGTCCATGGATAAGTTAACGGAAAAATACGATTAAGGATGTCACAACCCATGATCAAAAAACGTTGGTTCCAAGTAGGATGGCCGCCTGTGGCCGTCCTCTTCTCTTTTCTTGTGATCTGGCAGCTCGCGGTGACTTGGGGACAGATTGAAGAATTTCTGCTCCCGAGCCCGCTACGAATTCTAGAAGTATTCACCCAAGCTGATGTACGCGCACGGCTATGGATGCATGCGGCATCAACCATTCGCATCACTTTGCTCGGACTCGGCAGCGGTATTGGGCTCGGCATCGTACTAGCGGTGCTGCTGCATGTCATTCCGTTTCTCAGAACAGGTATTTATCCCTTACTCATCTTGACGCAAAATGTTCCGATCGTTGCAACCGGCCCCCTGCTCATTATCTGGCTGGGATACGGGATCGCACCGAAGGTTGTCCTGATTATGCTTGTCTGCTTCTTCCCTGTCGTCGTCTCGACCTTAACGGGACTCTCGCAGCCAGATCCGCAATACTTGAATTATATGCAAATGATCGGCGCGACGAAGCGGCAAATGCTATGGAAGCTAGAACTACCAAATGCACTCCCTTATCTTTTCTCCGGCATGAAGCTTGCCGCTTCTTATAGTGTCATTACTGCTGTCGCAGCCGAATGGCTCGGCGCGAAGGAAGGGCTCGGCACGTATATCAAATTATCGGCGAATGGCTTCATGACGGCGCAAGTCTTCGCGACGATCGTCGTCATCGTTGCCGTGAGTTTAGGATTATTCGGCATCTTCGCATTGCTCGCGAAGTGGGCGGTTCGCTGGAATATCAAGAATGGAGGTCGATGATCGTGATGAACTCAACTGTATTGGATGGAACACAAGAAACTGCCAAACTCGAGGTCGCTCGCATAGATAAATCATTCGAACGAGACCGGCAGCAGCATGCGGTGTTGAAGAGCTTGTCCCTCGCCGTGCATCCGGGCGAATTCGTCTCGATCATCGGCCCTTCCGGCAGCGGCAAGAGCACCCTGCTCCAGCTGATTGGCGGATTGCTCCAGCCGGACAGCGGTGAGATTCGGATGGACGGCAGTAATGTTACCGGCAGCAAAGGCCTCATCAGCTACATGCCGCAGCAGCCGGCGCTGTTCCCGTGGTACACGCTGGAACAAAATGTACTCATGGCGCTCGATATCGCAGAATCGAACGCCATGAGGCGCGGAGGCGGCTCGACGGCGGGCACCCGCACGGCCGCTTCGCGGGAGGCGCGGCGCGAGCTCGCTCGGACATGGCTCGCACGCGCAGGTCTTGGAGGATACGAGGAACAGTATCCTCAGGTGCTCTCCGGCGGCATGCAGCAGCGCGCCTCCTTCGTACGTGCGATGCTGAGCCCGCAGGAGCTCATCTGCCTTGATGAGCCGTTCGGCGCGCTCGACGCGCTCACACGCCTGCAGATGCAGCAATGGCTGCTCAGCATCTGGGAAGAGCATCGCCGCTCCGTGCTGCTCGTTACGCACAGCATTGAAGAAGCGATCTTCTTATCTGATCGCATCTATGTATTGTCCGCCGCCCCAGCACAGGCGATCGCGGAATTCGAAGTGCCTTTCGCTCGTCCGCGTGACGAAGCGATCATAAGCAGCGATACTTTCATCCGCATGAAGCGGGATATCTATCAATTATTGCAGACGGGAAGTGGGCAGCATGCACGATAATTCGATTCGAGCCATCGATGCTCATATTCATCTCGATCAGTATACACCGGAGGATCAACAGAAGCTGTTGTCCGAAGCGGCTGCGGCTGGAGTCGCACAAGTCGTTGCGGTCTCCATGCGCTATGACTCGACGTTATCAACTCATGCCTTAGCACATGCATACCCGGATCAAGTCATCCCGGCCTATGGCTTCCACCCCGAGCAGCCGCTCCCTTCGGAAGAAGATCAAGCGAAGCTCTTCCAATGGATTCAAGAGCATCAAGATGAGCGTTTCGCCATCGGTGAAGTCGGTCTGCCATACTATAACCGTCAGGAAGCCGAAGCCGCAGGACAGCCATTTGAACTGGACGGTTACATCGCACTTCTCGATCGGTTCGTGCAATTGGCACGGGATCTAGAGCGCCCCATCGTATTGCATGCGGTCTACGAAGATGCGGACATTGCATGCAACTTGCTCGAGAAGCATCAAGTTACACGCGCCCATTTCCATTGGTTCAAAGGGGCGCCGCATACGGTGGAGCGAATGATTCGAAATGGTTACTTCATCTCGATTACCCCGGATGTGCTCTACGAATCCGAAATTCAAGATTTGGTACGCACTTATCCCATCGAACAACTAATGGTCGAGACCGATGGTCCATGGCCGTTCGAAGGTCCTTTCGAGGGGCAGCAGACACATCCGAAGATGGTGCTTGATGTGATCCAAGCGATTTCGGACATAAAGTCGATATCTACCGCAGAAGCCGCTTCGATTTTGTATAACAATACCGTGAAGTTGTATACTTAGAGGATTACATACCGAGGTGATCCTACATGAGTATTAATCCGAAGCAAATTGCAGCAGAAAAAGCCGTCGATTCCATTGAAGACGGCATGATTGTTGGTCTAGGTACCGGCTCCACCGCTTACTGGGCCATTCAGAAAATCGGCGAACGTGTGCGCGAAGGTCTGAACATTCAAGCAGTCGCCAGCTCGACGATGTCCGAAGATTTAGCGATCGAGCTGGGCATCCCGATCCTCCCTTTTGCAGACGTTGCGATCATTGACGTCACGATTGATGGCGCCGATGAGGTGGATACGAACCTGCAGCTGACCAAAGGTGGCGGCGGGGCGCTGCTCCGCGAGAAGATTCTTGCCGCGAACAGCCGCAAGTTCATCGTCATCGTAGATGAGTCCAAGGTCGTCGACAGCTTGGGCGCATTCCCACTCCCAGTCGAAATCGTGCCCTTCGCATACGAATTAACGGTTCGCAAGCTGCAATCGCTTGGCTGCGAGCTTACGATCCGCGAGAAGGACGGAGCCCATTACATTACCGATAACGGTAACCTGATTGCAGACTGCCGATTTGGTTCGATCACAGACCCCGTGACATTGCACCAACAATTGAATCTCATTCCTGGTGTCGTCGAGAACGGATTGTTCGTCGGTTTGACGAGTCAATTGATCGTGGGTCATGCGGATGGCCGACTAACCATTCGATAGAAAGTACACTCCGAAAGGGCGTCTTGGATTACCCAAGACGCCCTTCTTATATCCTCACCCCTACATGCAATGCCCACCTGGAATGCGTATTCGATCCATCGATCGAGGAGGCTATCATGGAAATTAGCAGCATAGCGCCCCATAATACCGCTGTTTCGATACCTATGATGGATTTTCGCAGCAACTTTAGGACCCATGACCGGTTTTGATATTCAATTTGGCCTACGATCCTGCATGAATCCAACATAGCACCAAAGTGCGGACAAAAAGGGGGTTCTCCCCTGCAATAATCCATCATAGATCCCACGGCATAGCGAAACAGAAAAAAACATGGCACCACGCATAGGTGATACCATGTTACAACGACAATTTGAAATGCTAATTCATCTGACATCCATGAATCTGTGTTTTATCAACGCGAACTCAACGCCATAAGCGTTACCAGTACGTTTTAATCCCTTTCTCCATCCGTACAAGCGCTTCGAGATAATAGTAGTCGCCCCAGATCATATAATCGTCCGGACCACGATTTCCCCGGACATGATACGACCCATGCTGGATTAATCCTTCCGCTCCCGGTATATCCTTGGTTGAATAATTCAAGACGAGCGAATGCATCATGTTGTCCAACGCTGTCTTAAATTGCTCCCGATCCGGGTCGTTCGGCTCCATGCATTCGAGCAGTTCCAGTATGCCGCATGCCGTAATGGCCGATGCCGAACTGTCACGCGGTGTGCCTGCTTCCACCTTCACATCGAAATCCCAATAGGCCACATGATCCTCCGGCAGATGCGCGATGAAGTATTTGGCCAATCGCTTGGAAGCATCCAGATAGACCGGATCCTTCGTATACCGATAACTGAGCGCGAATCCGTACACGCCCCATGATTGCCCACGCGTCCATGTCGATCCGTCTTGGTACCCTTGATGTGTACCACCGCGAAGCGCATTACCATTCTCTTGGTCGAAATAGAATGTATGGTATGACGAGCCATCCCCCCGCACGAGGAATCGCAGACTCTTATTCGCATGCTTCACGGCAATCTCGTAATAGCGACGATCCTCTGTCTGTTCATAAGCCCAATAGAGCAGCGGCAGATTCAACAGACAATCGATAATGATACGCCCGCCGTTCTCTGGATCTCCCTCTTGTCCCCAAGCTTGAATCGCGCCGAAATTCGGACGATATCTCGCGACAAGCTTATCCGCCGCTTGCAGTGCGAGCGCTCTCGCCTGCGGGTTCCCGGTAATCTGCCATTCCGCCACAGCAGATAGCGAATATAAGAATCCGATATCATGATGATCCAGCACATGGTGACGCACAAGGCGATCTTCAAAATTGCTTAAATAATCCGAAGCGGATTTCTTGAAAAACTCATCTCCACTATATTCATACGCCAGCCACATCATGCCGATATAGAATCCTTCGATCCAATCATTGTTTGCGCCCCAATCATACCGCTGGTTCTCTGTAATATGAGGGAGTAATCCCGGATGCTGCTCAATATTTTGCCGAATCGTCTTCATCGCTGCTTCAATCGCTGTTTGCCACACTTCTCATCACCCCATCGCGTTGGTATGTATCTTTTATTTGATAACAATGACTTCTTCTTGTCCCTGTTTCCGTCTAAGCAGGACAACTTCGCCGAACACTTGCGTCCCATCAACCACGTACGAATCAATATGATAACCCGGCACCTTATGGCAGATCAGGAGAATATGCTCCTCACCCGCAAAAACCGTATGTTCTCCGAACGTCAGTCGAATGGCTTCAGCTTCTTGATCCGGGATTCTATGACCTAGATAGTTATAGACATCTACCGCTTCAACGACAGGTGCATCAAGCGAGCCTGCCGGCTGCGGGAACAAGACGTGAATCATCGAAGTGAACCCAACATGGCGGCTCTGATATGTTACGGCTTGATTGTCTTCGATGACGTTGTATTCTCTTGATATAACGCTATCACGCACCGTACCGGTTAGTCGTTCTGGATGTACGGGAATGATGCGAAGATTCGCCTCATCCGGCGATACCGTGCAGCAGACCTTGTTCGAATCATCAAAGGCCACTTCGCCTGGCATGAAATGAAAATGCTGTTCAAACGTATGCTCTTCCTTGCAATCGAAGCTATCTGCGAGCACCCAGTACCCCGGCTTCACGAATACGATTCGGCGCAATGGGTGGACCGGGTCTGCCAGATCGCGATACCCCGTATGGCTGCCTTCGACATAATCGAATGTCGGCTCCGTTACCCATTGCGTGCCCACAGGCTCCGCAATTCTGCCATATGACCAGGAACTGTCATACGTCGAGAAATCCATGCCGTCCACCGTCGTCGTGTTATGCGAATCACATTGCTTCAAGATGCGCCGCAACTCCGTGTGATCCCCGTAATTATAACGACCTGCATCAGTCAATAAATCTCTGCCATAGGCGTGAATATCGAGATGGAGCATATCCGCGTGGCCATGGCCACCGCCCATAAACCCGCAGTGGAAGTAACCATATGCATCCTGCTCCCCCCAACCGGAACGCATCACATAGTTCCCAGTATTTCGGAACGCCACTGAGGTCACATCAGGCACAGTCGTTCCTAATTGATCGTATTTCAGAACTCCCTTCCAGCCGAAGGTCCATGCATTCTCGAAGTCCAGTCTCGCGAATCCGCCATATTTTAACGTCTCATCCTCAAAATACAGTGCCCCTGCTGAGATGAAATCCCGCAGATCATTGTCGTCACTATCCCCTTGAAGCGGCTGATGATGATTCGGCTTCGCGATATAGAGATCCGCATAGGCCATCTTCCGTACTGTCGCTTCGATCTCCGAATCTGGCGCCAACCCGTTATTCCGTGAGAGCAGACAGTAGTCGAGGTAACAATGCAGCACTTCATTATGATACATCGGCGATTGCTCCCAATGCAGACCATCCTTCAGCACTTGCAGCCTCGAAGTCTCCCGCAGCCGCTTCTCGCTGATCTCCCGCCAAGCCGCAGCCGATTTCCATTCCTGCATGAAGATGGACACTTCGAACAACCCATGATTCTCGAGCACGCTCCAATTGCTGATCCGCTTCGCGCCTTCGCATCGAGTACCTACGATATACTCCGCATGTTCATATAGAGACGTTAACATCTTGGCGAGCAATGCCGGCGTAAAATGCGGGCTCCGCTTCACATAAGCAAACGTCTTGATCCAATTCTCGCAGCGTAGACCTGCCTCAATCGAGCGCCAAGTAAGTCCGGGCGGCGCTCCCTTCGCAGGCACAGGATTACGATCAATCCAATCCTCTAATTGCTGGCAGAACGTCTTCGCATAGGCCTCATCTCCCGTCAAGACATACGCTTGGCCTAGCGCAATCCAATACCGATGCCGGTTCAACATATACGTCCATTCTGGATCCTCTGCCGGAATGTGTTGCCAATCGATCGCTCCCGTGAAGGTAACGGGGATGTTCGTCCGTTCCATATCCCAAGGGAACTGGAAGACGAACGTATTCGCAGCCACCTCGTCCGCTGTCTTCTGGGCTAGCTGCAGCTCATGCGGACAATGCTCTAGCACATATTGCTTCAGCTGTTCCAATTCGGATTCTTCCCAATACATCTTCGGCTCAGTGCGGTCGAGATAATGACGATGCAGCGCCGTATAAGCGGCTGCTTCATCCCCTGCTGCTAAAGACGCTCGAACCATCTCAAGCCCTTCGATTTCTACTTGCATTCGATTCAGATGAACCGTTTCCCCTGCACTCATCTTGTCGCCTCTTCCCTGAACGGCGCGACGCTATAGGCCGCTGCTCATTTTAGATTTGTACTCCCCTGGTGTCATATCAATATATTTCTTGAACACTTTGGTAAAATAAGTTCGGTCCGAATACCCTAGTTTGAGCGAGATCATCTCAATCGTCTCATCCGGATATTCCAGCATTCGCATGGCAGCTTTCATTTTAAAACGGTGGACATAATCCGTGAAATTCTCATCCGTCAGACGTTTAAAATATCTAGAAAAATAGCTCGGATTCAAATACAAATACTGCGCTACATCCACGGAAGTTACGTTCTCGGATAAATGTGCAAGCAAATACTGATCAATCTCTTGCAGCTTCATATCTTTGGCTTTGGAGCTGGTCTGTACTCTCGTATTCCCAAGAAGCGTATACAACTTCATAGCCATAAGCATCTTCGTATCTTCGACATGCATCGTGGCATCCAGACAGGCATAATACCGATCATCGATGGTCGACTTCGACGATTGCATCTCGATCAATCGCAGGGTTCGAGAACAATCCTGAATTAATTCAATCGGATTAAGCTGCTCTGCTCTTGCCTTCTGAATTAACTTATCAAGGGAGGCAATCGCCTGTTCCGTCTGCTGTGCTTGAACCGTGCGGATCAATTCATCCCGCTCCTGTTGGAGAAGGATCTTCGTATCCTCATATTTCGGCTTCAGCTTTGCGGCTTCTCGCGTGATAATCGGCTCATCCGCGTAATACGCGTAATACTTCTCTTTCTGCATCTGACGTAGTGTTCCGCCTAATTGCTCGATCTCCAGCTTGTTCGTGAACAACACGAAGCGCAGCTTCACTTTCAAATATTGCTCACAATTCTCCTCCAGCATCTGCAGATAGCGATGTAGATATTGCGGCGCATTAAACGCCAGACTTTGCCGATAGTTGAGGACAAATGCCCATTCCCCTTGATCAGCAAAAACCGTGATACCGTCGTATGTCCTTGATAACTCCTGCGCGATATTATAGATCCCATACCGAAGCGTCGAGATATCATGATACGAATATTTCTGCAATGTCCCCGCCAAGGAAATCGTTCCTGATGCAATCATGAACATTGGATAATCCCAGCGAATCTCTAATTGCTTCGCATATTGCAGGAGTAAATGTGCCGGGTTGCCTGCGAGCAGCCGCTGATAGAACGATTGCTTGAACAAGTCCATATTGCGTTCGAACTGCTCCCGGTAAGAGATTTGCTCCGACATCGATACCGTCGATTGGATGGATTGGATCGACTTCATCAGACTCTTCTCGAGCTGCATGGCTGTGAGCTCATCTTTGATCAAATAGTCGTCCGCATTCATCGCGAGCGCCTGCTTCGCATAATGGAAGTCTTCATGGCACGTCAAGAAAATAATACGGACACTTGGCTTGATCTTCTTGAATTCGGCGCTTAACTGCAGACCGTCCATCTGCGGCATCCCGATATCCGTAATGACGATATCCGGCAGCAGCTCCTTGAACATCTGTAGCGCCTTTACACTTGAGTAAGCGCTTCCGATTAAGGAGAGCGACAGCTGCTCCCAATCCATCATCTGCTGAAGAACCTTTAACATCGGTACATCATCGTCAATGAGCATGATTTTGAACATATAGCCATTCCCCCCGAACGATTTATGATGGATCTATCGTGCTCATGGGCAGCTGCATGATAACAATGACCCCGTTAGGAGTATTCGGGATCAATCGAATCGACGCACTCGGCCCATAGGTTAATCGTATACGCTCTCTTACGTTCACTAGCCCTACACCGCTGCTTGATATAGGCTGCGTATGACTTCCTTCTTCCAGCATGTGGTGAATAGCATCATACCGATCCTGCCCCATGCCATTCCCATTATCCTGAATCCGGATCTCTAGTATCCCATCCTGTTGCCTTGCATCCACTTCGATATGCGCCTCCACATCACTGTCCCATGAACCGTGTAGAATCGCATTCTCTACAAGCGGCTGAAGCAGCAGCTTCGGCATCTCAAAAGAACTGATTGACGTCGGAATATTCACAGTTATGGCGAGCGGGATTTCCCGTCGCATCGTCATAATATCCACATAAGCCGATAATAGATCTCCTTCGCTCTGCAAAGTTGAAGGCTGATCGATTTTCATATAGGCGCGAAGCAACCGCATTAATGAACTGATTTTCTGGCTATGGAATTGATCATCCACGAGCAGAAGACTGCATTTAATCGAATTCAGCGTATTAAGTAGGAAATGTGGACGAATCTGAGCGAAAAGCGCATGCAACTCAAGTCTCCGCTTCTGTTCTTGTTCTAGTTCAATATCTGCGATGAGCTTCTTAATCTGCTCCAGCATCTGATTCAGCGTAAGACCGAGAAGCGCAATTTCATCTTTGCCTTCCGTTGGGAACTGTATGGCGTGATTGCCTTCACCGAATTGCCTCGCCACCCGCTGCAGCTTACGAATCGGCATATACAGCTTCTTGGCAACAATCACCGAGACGATAAGGAATAGGACGGAGAAAGCGAGAATCGCCATAATCATCGTATAGAAGGTGCCTGTAATCTGACCAACTAGCTCCTCTTTGGGCATGTCATAGACCAGCTTCCAACCAACCTTCGATATGATCACTTCACTGCGAATTTCGGAGCTCCTCGGCTTCAGTGTATAAGGGATTTCTTCCTTGCCCGCAATCAGCTTTCCTTTGGTATCATACAGCGATATCCCGCCGATGCGAGCGCTTTCGAATAATTTATTGAAGTAGCGCTCCGAGATCCCAATATACAAGGTTCCTAGCTGCACGCCATCACGGATATCATACAGCGCACGGGCCATGTAATAATAATTCTCCCCCTTCTCCCCCGCAGGCGGAGTGGCGAGACCAATCCATTGCACCTTATTAATAAGCGATTTATTGACGCGTGTCCGCAGTTGATCTCTCCATTGGGCTTGTAATTCGTTAAGCCCCGTACCGAGTTCTAATAGATTCGTCGATGGGATAATGAACCCGACATTATTCACATAGAACATGCGGAAGCTCGTATTGAACGATTTATTCTTATTCGTTAAGACCTCGAATAAATCGCTGATTTCCGTGTAATTCTGATACTCTTGATAATTGCTGATTCGTTTCGTCGATCCGAAGCCTCGCATATCTTTTCTAGCATTCGAATCTTGGAGGAAAAAATCGGTCGTGAACGTTAAGTCCTCGACCATCTTCGATATATCTTTGGCAATAATATTCGTGACAGCTTGATTCGATAATTGAATCTTCTCCGTCATCGTCTTCTCAATTACGGTATACGTTAGATAAGAGACGACGATAATCGGCAGGAGAATAAAGATCACAAAGGAAACTTGAATGCGTTGATAGTAGGTTAGTCGGAACATCGCAGTCCCCCTTCTCGGGGATATTATTGCATATTTTTTCTGTTTTTTCCACGAAAAATATAATCATAGAAAGAGTAAATGAATTGAAGCTTTAAATCTACAATGAGCAAAAAGGGCGGCTCGATGCGCCCTTTCTCTCTCGTACAAGAATCGTACGTTTCTATTATTTGGTGTTGTCTTTAATAATCTTATTCGCTTGCTCCATCATCGTCTTCATCGCATCTTCTGCCGAAGTATTATCTAGGATGAACTGACTGAATCCGTCTTCAAGAACTTTCTTCAGCTGAGAACCATAAGATACAGCCACTTCGGAAGCACCTGGCGATTTAATTTTCGGATCGAACAAAGCATTGAATAAGGAGTCTTTATCGAACAGTTCTGGGTGCGCTGCAATCGTACCTTCAATAATCTTCTTATCGTCGGCTTTCTTCCAACCGGATAATTCTTTCTTCGCATCTGATGTGTTGGTCGTTACGAAGCGAATGAATTTGTATGCTGCGTCTTTATACTTCGAATTTTCGCTAATCGAGATATATTGTCCGCCAA
>Ga0209675_1001609_pt1 | contig 12726 bp, 11 predicted proteins | sample AraplaCol_mLB_r2_2_FD_184280 | JGI IMG/M metagenome (GOLD analysis project Ga0209675, IMG submission 184280) | Arabidopsis root microbial communities from North Carolina, USA - plate scrape MF_Col_mLB_r2 (SPAdes) (version 3) | ecosystem: Host-associated > Plants > Roots > Endosphere | place... | reverse complement strand
CCGCGCTTGCGGCGGCGGCGCTTCTCGGCGGCGCAGGTCTGGTCATAGATCAGCACCGTGCAGCCTTCGATCTCGCGCAGTTCCTTCTGCACGGCATCGAGGTCGTCACGGTGATGGAAAGTGATGCCCGGCGCCCATTCGGTGCCGACCGGATACTTGTCCGGTTCGTCGCTGACCAGGGCGATGCGGCGTACGCCCTCGCCATAGACCTGCAGCGAGATCTGCGACGGCGTGAGCTGGCCGTCATGCGGCTGGCCGCCGGTCATGGCGACCGCGTCGTTGTAGAGAATCTTGTAGGTGATGTTGACCTTGGCCGCGATGCTGGCGCGCAGCGCCAGCAGGCCGGAATGGAAATAGGTGCCGTCGCCGAGGTTGGCGAAGATGTGGTTCTCGTCCGTGAAGGGCGCCTGGCCGATCCACGGCGTGCCTTCACCGCCCATCTGGGTGAAAGTGGCCGTCGAACGGTCCATCCACAGCGACATGAAATGGCAGCCGATGCCGGCCACCGCGCGGCTGCCTTCGGGCACGCGGGTCGAGGTGTTGTGCGGGCAGCCCGAGCAGAAATACGGCGTGCGCTGGGTCTTGCCGATGCTGCTGGCGGCGCGCTCCTGCTCCTTCTGCTCGATGAAGGCGATGCGTTCCTCGATGCGCGGATTGGTGCCGTAGCGCTTGAGCCAGGTGTAGAGCGCCTTGGCGACGATCGCGGGCGAGATTTCGCCGGCCGACGGCAGCAGCCAGTTGCCCTGGGCGTCGAACTTGCCGACCACGCGCGGCCGCACGTCCTCGCGCCAGTTGTAGAGCTGCTCTTTCAGCTGGTTCTCGATGACTGCGCGCTTTTCCTCGACGACGAGCACTTCCTCCAGGCCTTCGGCGAAGTGGCGGGCGCCTTCGCGCTCCAGCGGCCAGACCATGCCGACCTTGTAGAGGCGGATGCCGAGGTCGCTGGCCATTTCCTCGGTGATGCCGAGGTCGTCCAGCGCCTGGCGCACGTCGAGATACGACTTGCCGGTGGTGATGATGCCCAGCCGCGGCTTCGGGCTGTCGATCACGATGCGGTCGATCTTGTTGGCGCGGGCAAAGGCCAAAGCAGCATAGGCCTTGTGGCGTTGCAGCCGGTCTTCTTGTTCCAGGATCGCATCGGGCCAGCGGATGTTCAGGCCGCCCGGCGGCATCTGGAAATCGGTGGGGTAGGCGATCTGCAGGCGGTCCGGATCGATGGAAACGCTGGCCGAGCTTTCGACGGTTTCCGTCTGGCATTTGAAGCCGACCCAGATGCCGGCATAGCGCGACATGGCCCAGCCGAGCAGGCCGTAATCGATGAATTCCTGGACATTGGCCGGATGCAGCATCGGCATCATCGCGGCCATCATCATATGTTCGGACTGGTGCGCCACGGTGGAGGAGGCGGCCCCATGATCGTCGCCGCACAGCGCCAGCACGCCGCCATGTTTCGAGGTGCCGGCCGAGTTGGCGTGCTTGAACACGTCCATCGAGCGGTCGACGCCCGGACCCTTGCCGTACCAGATCGAGAAGACGCCGTCGTATTTCGCCTTCGGGAACATGTTGAGCTGCTGGCTGCCCCAGACGGAGGTGGCGGCCAGGTCTTCATTCACGCCGGGCTGGAAATGGATGTGGTTCTCTTTGAGGAACTTGCGCGCCTTCCAGAGCTGCTGGTCGAACAGGCCGAGCGGCGAGCCGCGATAGCCGGAGATGAATGCGGCGGTGTTGAGGCCGGCGGCAAGGTCGCGCTTGCGCTGGAGCATCGGCAGGCGGACCAGCGCCTGTGTACCGGTGAGGAAAACGCGGCCGCGTTCGAGGGTGTACTTATCGTCCAGCGTGACATTCGCCAGCATTCGATATCCTCCCGATACCTGTACTGCATCACTATGCCGCTTCCGGCGGCTGCCGCCAAATTTAGGTCAGCATTGCTTACCTAATTATAGGGCGCTGCCCGCGCCGGGTCGAGCGAAAACGTCTGCTGCACTGCGGCGATACCCGGGTTGCTCTTTCAAGTGATTCTGGTAGATAGCCCGGGGGTGTCAAACCGATACCCGGCTTCTGACCTGGATTTCTAATGGCCATTCTGCTCACCGGCACCGCGGGTTTTATCGGGTTTCATGTAGCGCAGGTTCTGCTTGCGCGCGGCGAGGAAGTGATCGGTCTCGATAATCTGAACGATTATTACGATCCGCGCCTCAAACACGCACGACTCGAACAGCTGCAGGCCCTGAAGGGGTTCCGATTCCACAAGGTGGACATCGCCGAGCCGGAAGCGGTGCGTGACGCGGCCAAAGGCGCCGATATCCGCAAGGTGATCCATCTCGCCGCCCAGGCCGGGGTGCGCTATTCGCTGGTGAACCCCTACGCCTATATCCGCGCCAATGTGCTCGGCCACACGGTGATGCTGGAATTCTGCCGCAACCTGACGAAATGCGAACATATGGTCTATGCCTCGTCCTCGTCGGTCTATGGCGGCAACACCAAGCTGCCGTTTGCCGTGGAAGACCGCGTCGACTCGCCGATCTCGCTCTATGCCGCCACCAAGAAGGCCGACGAACTGATCAGCCATGCCTATGCGCATCTGTTCAATTTCCCGCAGACCGGCCTGCGCTTCTTCACGGTCTATGGTCCCTGGGGACGGCCGGACATGGCGATGTTCATCTTCACCAAGGCGATCTTCGAGGGCCGCCCGATCCAGGTGTTCAATCACGGCAACATGCAGCGCGATTTCACCTATATCGACGACATCGTCGATGGCATCGTGAAGACGCTGGACAATCCGCCGCCGCCCAATGAGCAGGGCCGGCCCTACCGGGTCTACAATATCGGCAACAGCAAGTCCGAGCCGCTGTTGCGCATGATCGAGCTGATCGAGCAGGCGACAGGGCGCAAGGCCGAGAAGGAACTGTTGCCGATGCAGGAAGGCGACGTGCCCGCCACCTATGCCGATATCTCGGCGATCCAGCGTGATACCGGCTTCGCGCCGAGCACCCCCATCGACGTGGGCATTCCGCGCTTCGTCGACTGGTATCGCCGCTACCACAACATGATCTGATACCTGATGAGCGAAGTGCCGCAGATCGATCCGGCCAGCGTAGACCCCAAGGTGGTCGAGGCCATCGTCCTGCAGGGCATTCCGCATTGCGCGGCGCTGGGCGTGAAAGTGATCGCGGTCAAGCGCGGCGAGGTCACGCTGTCACTGCCCTACAAGCCGGAGCTGGTCGGCGATCCGGCCAGCGGCATCCTGCATGGCGGTGCGGTCACCTCGCTGATCGACAGCGTGGCCGGCATGTCAGTGTTCGCCGCCATGCTGAAGCTGCAGGCCATCGCAACGCTGGATCTGCGGATCGACTACCTGAAGCCGGCGGCCGCCGAGAAGGAACTTTACGCCACGGCGGAATGCTACAAGCTGACGCGGTCCATCGCCTTTGTGCGCGCCCGGGCCTATCACCCGGAAACGCCCGATGACTGGGTGGCCAACTGCGTCGCCACCTTCATGATCGGCTCGTCCGACAAGCCGCCGCTGCCCAAAGGCACCGCCGTGCCGGGGGTACAGGCATGACGGTGGATTTCCCCAAGCTGATCGCCGAGGCGCGCGAGAAGCGCGATTTCTCGCCCTTCCTGAACGCAGTGCCGTATTTCCGTTTCCTCGGCTTGAGCGTGAAGCCGGGCGCGGCGGAGGGCGAACTGGTCTGCGTGCTGCCGGGCGATCCCAAGCTGATCGGCAATGCGCGTCTGCCGGCCTTGCATGGCGGCGTGGTTGGCGCGCTGCTGGAATCGGCGGCGATCGTGCAACTGATCTGGTCGGCCGAAACCGATGCGATTCCGAAGATCATCGATCTCTCGGTCGATTACCTGCGCTCGGCCCGACCGGTCGAGACCTATGCCCGCGCCATCATCACCAAGCATGGCCGGCGTATCGCCAATGTCCGCGCCGAGGCCTGGCAGGACGACCCGGCCAAGCCGGTCGCCACCGCTCACGCACATTTTCTGCTCGGATAACCGCCAACGGCGCGGCCCCGCTCTGGTCAAAGCCGGGGCGGATGCCCATATAATGCTGCACCCGCTCAAAGAGGTGCTTGCATGGCTTCCCCCGCTGCCGTTTCCACCGCTCCCGCTGTTGCTAACGATTTCGGCGCCCTGCCGACCTGGGACTTGAACGATCTCTATCCCGGGCTGGAATCCGCCGAACTGAAGCGCGACCTCGCGCAGGTGGGCGAACGCGCCGCCACGCTGCAGAAAAACTGGAAGGGTAAAGTTGCCGCCGCATCCGGCGACGACCTGGCGGACGTGATCGCCGAATACGAACAGCTGCAGGACCTGATCGGCCGCATGTATTCCTATGCCTCGCTGGCCTATGCCGGCGACATGGCTGATCCGAAGATCGCCGGCTTCTACCAGGACATGCAGGAGAAGCTGAACGACATCACCACCAGCCTGCTGTTCCTGACGCTGGAGCTGAACCGCGTCGAGGATGCGGAGCTGGACAAGAAATACGCCGCGTCGTCGAAGCTGTCGCATTACAAGCCCTGGCTGCGCGACCTGCGGCTGTTCCGAGAGCATCAGCTGGATGACGAGCTGGAGCGCCTGCTTCACGAGAAAGCGGTCGCCGGCCGCGCCGCTTGGAACCGCCTGTTCGACGAGACCATGGCAGGCCTGCGCTTCCCCTATGGCAAGGAGCAGCTGACCGCCGAGCAGGTGCTGCACAAGCTGTCGGACAAGGACGCCAAGACACGCAAGACCGCGGCGAAGACCCTGGCCAAGGTGTTCAAGCAGAATATCCGCCTGTTCGCGCTGATCACCAACACGCTGGCCAAGGACAAGGAAGTCGAGGACCGCTGGCGCAAGTATCCGACGCCGGAGGCCTATCGCCACCTGTCGAACTGCGTCGAGCCGGAAGTGGTGAATGCATTGACCGACGCGGTCACGGCATCATATCCGCAGCTCTCACACCGCTATTACAAGCTGAAGGCCCAGTGGATGGGCACGAAGAAGCTGCCCTGGTGGGACCGTAATGCGCCGCTGCCGGAAGACAACGACCGCGTGATTCCCTGGGACGAGGCGCGTGACATCGTGCTGAAGGCCTATGGCCGCTTCTCGCCGCAGCTGGCCGATCTGGGCAAGCGCTTTTTTGATAATGCCTGGATCGACGCCCCGGCGCGGCCGGGCAAGGCCTCGGGCGCGTTTGCGCATCCCACCGTGCCGAGTGCGCATCCCTATCTGCTGCTGAACTACCAGGGCCGCACGCGCGACGTGATGACTCTGGCGCATGAACTGGGCCATGGCGTGCACCAGCTGCTGGCCGCCGAGCAGGGGCCGCTCATGTCGGATACGCCGCTCACTCTGGCCGAAACCGCTTCGGTCTTCGGCGAGCAGCTGACCTTCCGCGCGCTGCTCGACCAGGCCGGTCCGGAACGGCGCAAGCTGATGCTCGCCTCCAAGGTCGAGGACATGCTGAACACCGTGGTGCGCCAGACTGCCTTCTTCAAATTCGAGCGTCAGGTGCATGCCGCGCGTCGCGAGGGCGAGCTGACGCCCGACCGGTTGGGCGAAATCTGGCTGGGCGTGCAGAAGGAAAGCCTCGGTCCGGCGATCCGCTTCGACCAGGATTACAGCAGCTTCTGGTGCTACATCCCGCATTTCATCCATTCGCCGTTTTATGTGTATGCCTATGCCTTCGGCGACTGCCTGGTGAACGCGCTCTATGCGCGCTACCAGGATGCCGAGCAGGGCTTCCAGGACAAGTATTTCACCATGCTGAAGGCGGGCGGCACGCTGCGGCACCAGGAACTGCTCAAGCCCTTCGGCCTCGATGCCTCCGATCCGGCCTTCTGGTCCAAGGGCCTGAACGTGATCGGCGGCTTCATCGACGAGCTGGAGCAGCTGTCCTAAGGATGGCAGAGCGCGACAGCACGCTGGGGCGCGTCCGCCGCTACGCAAAAGTGGGCGCGTCCGTCGGTGGTCTGGCCGCAAGGCTGGGCGCCGAACGCGTGCTGGGCGTGAAGATGGATCGCGCCCAGCATGCCGTCGATCTGCGCAATGCGCTGGGCGGGCTGAAAGGCCCGCTGATGAAGGTGGCGCAGATCATGTCCACCATCCCGGATGCGCTGCCGAAGGAATATGTGCAGGAGCTGGCGCAGTTGCAGGCCAACGCGCCCGCCATGGGGCCGGCTTTCGTGAAGCGCCGCATGGTCACCGAACTCGGTCCGCAGTGGCAGCAGCAATACAAGAGCTTCGATCTCGCCGCCTCGGCGGCCGCCAGCCTGGGGCAGGTGCATCGTGCCACGGCACAGGATGGCCGCGCACTGGCGGTGAAGCTGCAATATCCCGACATGTCCTCGGCTGTTGAGGCCGACCTGCGGCAGCTCAAGCTGATCTTCGCGATCTACAAACGCTACGACGCCGCCATCGACACCACGCATATCCATGACGAGATCGCGGCGCGGTTGCGCGAGGAGCTGGATTACGAGCTGGAAAGTCGCCATATGCGGCTCTATGGCGCCATGCTGGCCGACGAGGGCCATGTGCATGTGCCCGAAGTCGTGCCGGACCTGACGACGAAGCGCCTGCTGACCATGAGCTGGCTGGAGGGGCGTCGGCTGCTGGATTTCCAGGATGCCCCGCAGGAAACGCGCAACACGGTCGCGTTGAATCTCTTCCGTGCCTGGTATGTGCCCTTCTACCGCTGCGGTGTGATCCACGGCGATCCGCATCTGGGCAATTACACGGTGCGCGACACTCTCGACATCAACCTGCTGGATTTCGGCTGCGTCCGCGTCTTCCCGGCGAAATTCGTTTCCGGCGTCATCGATCTCTATCGCGCGATCTCGACCAATGATCGCGCGCTGGCGGTGCATGCCTACGAAACCTGGGGCTTCAAGGGCCTGAGCAACGATGTGATCGACACGCTCAATCTCTGGGCCGAATTCGTCTATGCGCCGCTGCTGGAAGACCGGCCGCGCCGCATCCAGGAAATGGAACAGAGCGGCATGTATGGCCGCGAGGTGGCCGAGGAAGTCCATCGCAAGCTGAAGACGCTGGGTGGCGTGACGCCGCCACGCGAATTCGTTTTCATGGACCGGGCCGCCATCGGCCTGGGCGGTGTGTTCCTGCACCTGAAAGCAGAGATCAACTGGCACCGGCTGTTCCACGACCTGATTGCCGATTTCGACGCGGCGGCGCTGGCAAAGCGCCAAGCCGCGGCGCTGAAAGTCGCCGGGTTGGACAGCCCGGCCTGATGGAACCGGGCGGCCGTTTGCGCATTCTGTCCCTACAGGGAGAGAAACCATGCCGCCGCGTCCCGAATCCGACCGCCCATTCTCCATGCCGCATGAACCGCAGGCCTTCGAGAGCGATCTCGACCGCCATCGCCAGAATGACGACGAGGTCTATGGCTCGCATGGCGTGCAGGCCGATCTGCCGCCTGCGCCAGCGCGGCCGGGCCGTCTGTCGGGCCGTCGTCGTCGACCGCTGCCGGGCGACCGGTAACGCCGATTTGCGGTTGCCGGGTGGGGGATTTGGCTCGACAATGCCGGCATTATGATCGGCTCCCTGCCTGCCTTTTCGCCGGGCTCGATCCAGAGTTCCGGTGGTGCAACGGCCACGCCGCAAAGTCTGGCGACGGACGGCAATCCCGGCGCGCTCAACCGCGCGCAACTGCAGGCGCAATTTCCTGGTCTCACGATTCTTGGCGGCGAGCCCGCGCAGCAGCCGGGCAGGGACGGCACGCAGACGCGTCGCCCGGTCGGCGGCGCCACCGGCAGCCAGGGTTTGTCGAGCGGCGAGACGCTGCTCGGCGCGCAGCAGCAGAAGGAAGCGGGCAGCACCAGTACAGGTGAGGCCAAAGGCGCCGGTGACCTGAGCGAGGAAGAGCGCGATCAGGTCGCCAAGCTGAAGCAGATCGACGCCAAGGTGCGCGCGCATGAACGCGCCCATGCCGCCGTTGGCGGGCAGTATGCCGGCGCGCCCAGCTACAGCTACACGCGCGGCCCGGACGGGCAATTGTATGCCGTCGGTGGCGAGGTCAGCATCGATATCGGCGCCGAAAGCGATCCGCAGGCAACATTGCAGAAGGCGACGCAGGTGGCCGCGGCCGCGCTGGCGCCGGCTGATCCGTCCGGCCAGGACCGCGCGGTGGCCGCCGCCGCGGCGCAGCTGCGGCTGCAGGCGCTGGCGCAGATCCGCGAGGAGAAGCGCGCCGAGGACGAGCAGGCGGCGGCCGAGCGCACCGCCGACAAGGAGGTCGATGCGGCCCGGAAGGCAGAAGAGGGGCAGGAGCCGCCCCTGCTGCCGGGGCAGGCGACCGCCGACGGTCGGCCGAAGGCGGTGCCCGACGGCGACGGAGCCGCTGCGGCCCCGGGCACAGCTCCGTCCCCGGCATCGGCGTCTGACGGGCCGGCCAACCGGGCGGCCCAAGCCTATGCCCAGGTCGCCGCCCAGGCCCCAGGCACCGGCGCGAACGACAATATCGCAGCGACAGGTCGCCGTTTGGGCCAGTTGGTCGGCCTGATCGCCTGATTTTCCCGCAGGTTACGGAGAATTCTGCCGATCCGGCAGGGGTTGTGCGGGCTTCGGCCGCCAGCGTAATATCGCGCCGATTCAATTCCTGAACCGGTAGAGGGTGTTATGGCCGAAGAGCACAAGATGGGCAGCATGGATATCAGCGCGCACAAGGAGACTTGGGCGGGCTTCATGAAGCTCACCACCTGGGGCAGCGCCGCGGTAATCGTGCTGCTGATCCTGATGGCGTTGTTCCTGGTTCGCGGCCACCACTAAGTCCGCCCGGCGGCGCCTTCCAGGCGCCGCCTTTTTATTGTCCAAGCGTTCGGGGGGACCATCATGAAAATCGGTATTCCGAAGGAACGCCGCAGCGGTGAGAAGCGCGTGGCCGCCTCGCCCGAGACGGTGAAGAAATTCGTTGGCCTCGGCTGCGCTGTGGTGGTCGAGACCGGCGCCGGCTTGGCTGCCGACATTCCCGATGACCAATACACCGCCATGGGAGCGCAGATCGCCCCTGACGCGAAGAGCGCGGTCGGCGATGCCGACATGGTGCTGAAGGTGCAGCGGCCGATGACGGCCGCCGAAGGCAATGACGAACTGGCGCTGCTGAAAAAGGGCGCGGTCCTCGTTTCGGCCCTGCAGCCGCTGCAGCAGCGCGAGCAGGTGAAAGCCTATGCCGCTGCCGGCGTCGATGCCTATGCCATGGAGCTGATGCCGCGCATCACCCGCGCGCAGTCGATGGACATCCTCTCCTCGCAGTCCAATCTCGCCGGCTACAAGTCGGTGCTCGACGCGGCCCAGCATTTCGGCCGCGCCTTCCCGATGATGATGACCTCGGCCGGCACCATCGCGCCGGCCCGCGTCTTCATCATGGGCGTTGGCGTGGCAGGCCTGCAGGCCATCGCGACGGCCAAGCGCCTCGGCGCTGTCGTCTCGGCCACCGACGTGCGCCCGGCCACCAAGGAGCAGGTGGAAAGCCTGGGCGGCAAGTTCGTCTGGGTTGACGATGAAGAGGCCCGCGCCTCGCAGACCGCCGGCGGCTACGCCAAGGAAATGTCGGCCGAGTACAAGGCCAAGCAGGCTGCCCTGATCGCCGAGACGGTGAAGAAGCAGGACATTATCATCACCACCGCGCTGATCCCGGGCCGTCCGGCCCCGGTGCTGGTGACGGAAGAGATGGTGAAGTCGATGCGCCCGGGTTCGGTGATCATCGATCTGGCCGTCGAGGCCGGCGGCAACTGCCCGCTGTCCAAGGTCGACGAAGTTGTGAACGTGAATGGCGTGAAGGTGGTGGGTTACAGCAACTATCCCAGCCGCGTGCCGGTCGACGCTTCCAACCTCTATGCCAAGAATCTGTGGAACTTCCTCAGCCCGCATTGGGACAAGGATGCCAAGGCCTTTGCCTTCAAACAGGACGACGAAACCGTGACCGGCACCTGCGTCACCCGCGGCGGTCAGGTCGTCCATGCGCTGCTGAAAGAGGGGAACTGACCATGGGTGAGATTTACTCGTTCTTCTCGCTGCTCACCGTCTTCGTGCTGGCCTGCTTTGTCGGCTATTACGTGGTCTGGAGCGTGACGCCGGCGCTGCATACGCCGCTGATGAGCGTCACCAACGCGATCTCCTCGGTAATCATCGTCGGCGCGCTGATCGCTGCCGGTGCCTCGGCCACCTTCGATGCCTCGAAGATCTTCGGTCTGCTGGCGATTGCGCTGGCGGCCGTGAACATCTTCGGCGGCTTCCTGGTGACCCAGCGCATGCTCGCCATGTACAAGAAAAAAGAAAAGAAGTGAGGGCCGCGCCATGTCGATCCAACTGACCGCGCTGCTCTACCTCGTTAGCTCCGTTCTCTTCATCCTGGCGCTGCGCGGCCTGTCGTCGCCGGAGACCAGCCGCAAGGGCAACACCTACGGCATGGTGGGCATGGCGATCGCCGTGCTGACCACCATCGCCAACCTGGGTGACCTCTCGGGTTCCATCGTCTGGGTGCTCGTCGCACTCGTCATCGGTGGCGGTGTCGGCACCGTGCTGGCGCGCCGCATCCAGATGACGGCGATGCCGCAGCTGGTCGCCGCGATGCACAGCCTCGTCGGCCTTGCCGCCGTGCTGGTCGCCGCGGCTGCCTTCTACAACCCGGCGCCCTACGGCATCGTGAACGCCGCGGGCGTGATTACGGTGGCGGCGCGCATCGAGATGTCGCTCGGAGTCGTCATCGGCATCATCACCTTCTCGGGCTCGCTGGTGGCCTTCGCCAAGCTGCAGGGCCTGGTCTCGGGCAGCCCGGTGATCTTCAAGGGCCAGCATCTGCTGAATGCGGTGATCGGCCTGGTGATCCTCGGCCTGATCGTGGCCTTCTGCATGAACCCGAGCCGCGAACTGTTCTGGGCGGTGACGGTGCTGGCGCTGATCGTCGGCTTCACCATCATCATCCCGATCGGTGGCGCCGACATGCCCGTCGTCGTCTCGATGCTGAACAGCTATTCGGGCTGGGCGGCGGCCGGTATCGGCTTCACGCTGCAGAATCCGGCGCTGATCGTCACCGGCGCGCTGGTCGGCTCCTCGGGCGCGATCCTGTCCTACATCATGTGCAAGGGCATGAACCGCTCGCTGTTCAATGTGATCCTCGGCGGCTTCGGCGGCGACACCGCCGCGGCGGCCGGTGGCGAGAAGGTCGACCGTCCCTACAAGAAGGGCTCGGCCGACGACGCCGCCTTCATCATGAAGAATGCCGGCAAGGTGATCATCGTGCCGGGCTACGGCATGGCGGTCAGCCAGGCCCAGCATGCCCTGCGCGAAATGGGCGACAAGCTGAAGGAAGAGGGCGTGGAAGTGAAATACGCCATCCATCCGGTGGCGGGCCGCATGCCGGGCCACATGAACGTGCTGCTGGCCGAAGCCAACGTGCCGTACGATGAGGTCTTCGAGCTGGAGGAGATCAACTCCGAATTCCAGACCGCCGACGTCGCCTTCGTGATCGGCGCCAATGACGTGACCAACCCGGCCGCCCGTGACGATCCCAAGAGTCCGATCTTCGGCATGCCGATTCTCGATGTCGACAAGGCCAAGACCGTGCTGTTCGTGAAGCGCTCGATGGCCTCGGGTTACGCCGGTATCGACAACGAACTGTTCTACAAAGACAACACGATGATGTTACTCGCCGACGCCAAGAAGATGGTCGAGGACATCGTGAAGGGTCTTTAAGTCCCAAGCGTCTGAGCCGCCTCGGCTTATTTGCACGCATACAATCAAGACGGCCCGGCGCTTCCAGCCCGGGCCGTTTTTCTTTGGAATGGCTATAAACCGGAGGTTACTAAAAGGGACTTGGCACTCGCCTGAAATGTGCTACACACGGCGCCCGAAAAATCCCCGGAAAACGCCCGGACTACTCCGATTATGTCCTCCGCTCTTGATCAAGCCCTGATAGCATACGACCCCGACATGCTGCGGGAGGGCGCAGTCATGGTTGAGGTCTTGGATTTCACGCACAAGAATCTGGAGAACGCCAACTTCGAGGGCCGCGCCTTGCAGCGGGCCAAGCTGGCGGGCAGCAACCTGCGTTCTGCGCGGTTCTCGCGCGCTGACCTGCTGGAAGCCGATCTCTTCGGCGCCGACCTCGCCCATGCGGACCTGCAGCGCGCCAACCTGACCAAGGCGATCATGCGCGGCGTCAGCCTCAAGGGCGCCAACCTGAACAACGCCATCCTGGTCGATGCCGATTTCCGCGGTGGCGTGATGATGCGGCCGGGCGGCCAGCTGCGCGTCGGCAGCGAAGTCCCTGACCTGACCGATTGTCTGCTGGAATACGCCACCGCCGCGCGCGCGCAGTTTTCCGGCGTCGACCTGAGCGGCGCGTCGCTGGTGGGCGCCGATCTTTCGGGTGCGAATTTCTTCGGCAGCAACCTGCGCAACGCCGATCTCTCCTATGCCAATCTCAAGGGCGCGAATCTAAGCGATTCCAAGCTGATCGGGACGCGTCTGGTGGGCGCCAACCTGAGCCATGCCCAGATCGTCAACGCCACCGTGGACGGCGCGGTGGCAGTGGGGGCGAATTTCGCCGATGCGGTGATCCGCGGCATCGGCAGCGACGGTTTCGAGACCAAGCGCGTGCCGCTGACCGAACCGGCTGATTTCGCGCCCGCGCTGGCGGCGGCTGTCGCGCAGCATCAGGCCTGGATGTCGTCGGGCGGCAAGCAGGGCCAGCAGCTCAATCTGTCGGGCCAGACCAGC
>Ga0209675_1001600_pt1 | contig 12794 bp, 5 predicted proteins | sample AraplaCol_mLB_r2_2_FD_184280 | JGI IMG/M metagenome (GOLD analysis project Ga0209675, IMG submission 184280) | Arabidopsis root microbial communities from North Carolina, USA - plate scrape MF_Col_mLB_r2 (SPAdes) (version 3) | ecosystem: Host-associated > Plants > Roots > Endosphere | place: USA... | reverse complement strand
TACGGCCGCGCCCATATCCTGGCCGACCTGGCGCTGGACGCCAGTCCGGGCGAGGTGGTCGTGCTGCTGGGCCGTAATGGCGCCGGCAAGTCGACCACGATGAAATCGGTCATCGGCCTGGTGCCGGCGCAGAGCGGCGAGATCAGCTTTGACGGCGCCCGTATCGACCGGCTGTCGCCGCACCGCATCGCGCGGCTGGGGCTGGGCTATGTGCCGGAGGACCGCCGCATATTCACGGACCTTTCCGTGATGGAGAATCTGGCGGTCGGCAAGCAGAAGCCGCGCGAGGGCGCGCCGACCTGGACGCCGGAGCGCCTGTTCGAGCTGTTTCCCAATCTCGGCCGCATGAAGGACCGCCCCGGCGGCCGCATGTCGGGGGGCGAGCAGCAGATGCTGACCATCGCCCGCACGCTGATGGGCAATCCGCGCCTGATCCTGCTGGACGAGCCGTCGGAAGGCCTGGCGCCGGTGATTGTCGAGCAGATGGCCCGCACGATCCTGCAGCTCAAGGCCGAGGGCCTTTGCGTGTTGCTGTCGGAGCAGAACCTGCATTTCGCCCAGATGGTGGCCGACCGCGCCTACATCATCGAGAAGGGCCGGATACGTTATTCCGGCACCATGGCCGAACTTGCCGCCAATGCGGCGGTGCGTGAACAGTATCTGTCGGTTTAGGAGCTGCGTAAGATGGGCTGGATTGTCGGAATCGATGTCGGCGGTACCTTCACCGACCTGATCGGCATCGAGCCGGAGAAGGGCACGGTCGCGCTCGCCAAAGTGCCGACCACGCTGGACAACCAGGCTTTCGGCGTGCTGGCCGCGCTCGAGAAGGGCGGCATCGCTCTGGCGCAGACCGACACCATCGTGCATGGCACGACGACCACCACGAATGCGCTGCTGGAGCGCAAGGTGGCCAAGATCGGCCTCATCACGACCAAGGGCTTCCGCGACAGCCTGGAACTTGGCCGCCGCACCCGCCCGCAGCCCTATGGCCTGACCGGCGGCTTCGAGCCGCTGGTGCCGCGCCAGTGGCGTCTGGAAGTGGCTGAACGCATGGATGCCGATGGCGACGTGGTCGTGCCGCTGGATGAAGACGCCGTGCGCCAGGCGGCAATCCAGCTGAAAGACGCCGGCTGCGAAGCGCTGGTGATCCATTTCCTGCACAGCTACATCAACCAGAGCCACGAGAAACGCGCGCTGGAGATCGCCGCCGAGGTCTGGCCGAATAGCTATATCACCGCCGGTCATCAGCTGCTGTCGGAATACCGCGAATACGAGCGCGGCACGACCGCCTGCGTGAACGCCAGCGTGCAGCCGGTGCTGCATCGCTATATCGAGCGCCTGAACGGCGAGCTGAAAAGCAAAGGCTTTGGCCGCGACCTGCTGGTCATGCAGGGGAACGGTGGCACCATCGCTGCCGGTATCGTGGCGGAAGCCGCCGTGAATACCGTGATGTCCGGCCCGGCATCCGGCGTGATGGCGGCGGCCTATACCGCGCGCGCCGCCGGGCTTCCGAACGTGATCACCTATGATATGGGCGGCACGTCGTCTGACGTGGGCCTGATCCAGGATGGCGTGCCGCAGGTCTCGTCGGAACTGGAACTCGAATATGCCATGCCGATCCATGTGCCGATGGTGGACGTGCATACCATCGGCGCCGGCGGCGGTTCGATTGCCTTCATCAACGAGGCCGGCATGCTGCAGGTCGGCCCGGAAAGCGCCGGCGCGCGACCGGGCCCGATCTGCTATGGCCGTGGCGGCACGCGCCCGACCATCACCGATGCCAACCTGGCGCTCGGCCGGCTCAACCCGGATGGCCTGCTGGCGGTCGACAGCAAGGTCTCTTTGCAGGATGTGAAGGACGCCATCGCCCGCGATGTCGGCAAGCCGCTCGGCATCGGCACGGATGACGCCGCCGCCGCGATCCTGCGCATCGCCAATGACAAGATGGCCGGCGCGATCCGCATGGTATCCTTGAGTCGTGGCCACGATCCGCGCGATTTCGCGCTCTTCGCTTTCGGTGGGGCCGGGCCGCTGCATGCCGCAGCACTGGCGCGCGAACTGGGCATTCCCAAACTGCTGATCCCGGCGCGGCCGGGCATCACCAATGCGCTGGGCTGCGTGGTGGCCGATCTGCGCCATGATTATGTGCGCACGGTGAACAAGCCGCTGTCTGTGCTGGAAGAGGGACTGGTCGCCGAAGTGCTGGAGGCGCAGGTCGCCGAGGGCCGCGCCACCATCGCGCGCGACGGCATCGAGGTCGAGGATGTACTGGTGCTGCACACCGCCGACATGCAGTTCCAGGGCCAGAGCCATCTGCTGACCGTGCAGGTGGCCGACAAGACCATCACGCGCGATGCGCTGCAGAAGGCCTTTGAGGAGGCCTACTGGCAGCGTTTCGAGGTCGAACTGCCGGAAATCCGCGCCGTGCTGGTCAACCTGCACACGGCCGTGATCGGCCGACGGCCGCAACTGTCGCTGGATCGCCTGCTGGCCGCCGAGCCGGCGAAGGATGTCGCCGGGGCGAAAAAGGGCAGCCGGAAAGTCTGGTATGATCAGGGCGGCTGGCAGGAGACGCCGGTCTATGACCGCGAGCGGCTGCCGCGTGGCGCCAGCTTCGCCGGACCAGCCATCCTGGAACAGCTCGACACCACCGTGGTGATCGAGCCGGGCAACCATGTGAACGTCGACAAGCTGGGCAACCTGATCGTTGCCGTGAGCGCAGCGTAGGAGCGGGCCATGACCAAACCGATCGATCCCGTCACCCTCGTCGTCATCCAGAACGGCCTGCAGCAGGTCTGCAACGAGATGGACCTGGCCTTCTGCCGCGCCGCCTTCTCGCCGGTGATCTCGGAGGCGCTCGACCGCTCGGATGGCATCTACCATGGTGAGACGGGTGAGCTGATCGCCCAGGGCGAACTCGGCCTGCCGGTCTTCGTCGGCACCATGCAGTTCTCCACGCAAGCCGTGATCGAGCGTGCACGCAGCATTCCGCTGCTGGCGCCGAAGCCGGGCGATGTCTACATCGTCAACGATCCCTATCTCGGCGGCACGCATCTGATGGATGTGCGCTTCGTGAAGCCCTTCTTCTACAAAGGCAAGCTGTTCTCCTGGCTCGCCAATACCGGCCACTGGCCCGATATCGGCGGCATGGTGCCGGGCGGTTTCTCGGCCAATGCCACCGAAGTGGAACAGGAGGGCCTGCGCCTGCCGCCGGTCAAGCTCTACAAGGAAGGCAAGCTGGACGAAGAGATTCTGTCCATCATCCTCAGCAACATCCGCATCGCGGACCAGCGTATCGGTGATATCAAGGCGCAGGCGGCGGCGCTGACCATCGGCGAGAAGCGACTGACCGCTTTGCTCGACCGCTACGGCGCCGATGTGGTGGCCCAGGCCATCGAGGAACTGAAGCAGCGCGCCAGCCAGCAGATGCGCGCCCGCATCCGCACCATCCCGGATGGGGTCTATCATGGCGAAGGCGTGGTCGATTCCGATGGCGTGATCGACGAGCCGCTGGTGATCAAGATGAAGGTCACCAAGACCGGCGAAGAGATGCATTTCGACATGACGGGTTCCAGCCCGCCCTGTCGCGGTCCGATGAACAGCGTGATCGCCACCACCTATTCCTCGATCTACCTCGCCGTGAAGCACATCTTCCCGGATGTACCGATCAATGCCGGCACCTTCGAACCGCTGAAGATCGCCGATCCGCATGGCACATTCCTCTATGCCAAATATCCGCGCCCGGTCTCGGGCTGCGCGGCGGAAGTGAGCCAGCGCATCGCCGAGGCCGTGTTCAACGCCCTGGTACAGGCAATGCCGGACCGGCTGTTCGCCGCACCGGCCGGCACCTCGGGTAATCTGGCGCTCGGCGGTTACGACCCCAAGCGTGACCGTTCTTACGTGATGTATGTGATCTCGGGCGGTGGCTATGGCGGCTGGCATGCCGGCGATGGCATCAGCAACGGCTGCTCTACGATTGGCATTTCCAAGACCACGCCGATCGAGGTGATGGAGCAGTATTACCCCGTGCTGTTCGAGGAATATTCGCTGCATGAGGGCTCCGGTGGCGCCGGGCAGTATCGCGGCGGTTTCGGTGTGAACTACACGATCCGTTTGCGCCGCGGCGAGGCGCGTGCCTCGATGGTGATGGACCATGGTCGCACCGGACCGCGTGGCGTGCTGGGCGGCGAGGATGGCGGTCTGAACACCGTCGCCATCGAAACTTTGCAGGCCGACGGCACGCATACCTATGTGCCGCCGCATCTGTCCAAGGACCAGGATATCGAGATCAAGGTGGGCGACCGCATCCGCGTCTCGACCCCGGGCGGCGGTGGCTATGGCGACCCGGCCAAGCGCGATCCGCAGGAGGCTGCGCGTGACATCGAGCGTGGCTACTACACCCCGGAGCAGATCAAGGCGCGGTTTGGCGTTACCCCGCGCCAGACGGTGAAATCCGCCGCCGAATAGGTAGAATGCCGCCCATGTTGGCCGAGTTGCTGATATGGGCGGGTGTGCAGGCGGCGCCGGAGGCGCGCCGGCTTGGCTATGCCAGGGCCGCGGTCAGCCTGTGGTCGCGCCGGCGCCGCTGCGCCCGCGACTGGGCCGACCATGAAACCAATACCCGCGACTTCGCGCTGCAGGTCTCCAGCCGCTGCAAGCGTAACGATACCGTCTGGCTGCTGGGTGGCGGCACGCTGGCCGACCTGCCGCTGACCGAGCTCTGCGCCACGTTTCGTAAAGTGATCGTTTTCGATATCGCCTGGCTGCCCGGCGCAAGGCGGGCGGCAAAACGCTTTGCCAATCTCGAACTGCGACTGGCCGATGTCACCGGCATCGTGCAGCCGCTGGCGGAGTGGCGCAAAGGCATGCCGCTGCCGATCCCCCAGGCCGATGTCCTGCAGGAGCTCGATCCGGTGCCGCCGGACTGCGTGCTGTCGCTGAACATCCTGTCCCAGCTGCCGCTGCTGCCGATGGAGTATGTGCAGCGCCAGGGCGTCACCCGGGCTTCCGCCGAGAGCTTCGGCCGGGCGCTGCTGCAAGCGCATCTGGACGGGTTGCAGCGTTTCGGCTGCCCCGTGGGGCTGACGGCCGATGCGCGCCGGGTCTGGCGCAGCAGGGCAGGCGAGGTGGTGCTGAGCGAAAGCGCCGTGCTGGATGTCGCCTTGCCGAAACAGGCGCGCAGCTGGATCTGGCCGGTGGCGCCGCGCGGCGAGATCGATCCGGAGGCGGGGCTTGAGATGACAGTGCAGGCAGCGGCGCTGACGCCGGCCGGGATTACTTCCTGACTTCCTGCACGGACTCGATGACGAAGCCGCGCTCGGGCGGGAATTTGCGCATCATGGTGCGGCGCACTTCATCCTCGTTTGAGGCCTGCAGCTCGAGATAGTTGATGTCGCCCCATTTGTCGTCGAGCTGGCGATGCTTCTCGCCCATCATATGGGCGCGGCGTACTTCCTGATTAAAGATGCCGATGCTGAAGGTCTTGGTGTTGGTTTCCTTGGCCACCGCTTCGCTGGCCAGTTTCTCCAGCTTGGCGACCTGGGCTTCCAGCTCGATCTTCTGACGGTTCAGCTCGGCGATCTTCGACTGGGCGGTCTTGGTGAATTTTTCCAGTTCGTCCAGGCGCTGGCCGCGCCGGATCACCTCGGCCGAACTCCACTCATAAGCCATCACCTGCTTCTTATGCTGGGAGATGAGCTGCAGTACGATGAAGACGGCACCGGGGATGCCGATCAGCAGCGCTGCAAGGATGAGGAAGAAGCCAGACATGCCAAATGTCTTACCGGAGCGGCAGAATCCCCACAAGATGCTGAATTACCGGCAAAAGTTATAGTCCCGATACCGCCGGGCCCTGCTGCGGACGCTTGACCGGGGCAAGCGGGCCGGTTTATGAAGCGCGTACCTGTGGCGGGGGTAGCTCAGTTGGTTAGAGCACCAGATTGTGGCTCTGGGGGTCGCGGGTTCAAGTCCCGTTCCTCGCCCCATTAATTCTTAAAGCGGATCAATGGTTTAGCCATTGGTCCGCTTTTTCGTTTGGGGGCATGGCCAGGCAGACGGGCAGCCCCGCCGGCGGCCTATTTCGCCGCCCCGGTGTCCAGCGCCCGGCGCACTAGGCTGGCCAGTTCCTGGTTCCGGTAGGGCTTCTGCAGGAATTCGAAGGCGGTCCGGTATTCGGCCCCCTTGGTCACGCCATTGGCGTAGGCCGAGGTCAGGACGATCCGCAGCGCCGGCCGCAGCGAGCTGGCCATGGCCGCAAGCTGGTAGCCGTTCAGGCTGCCCGGCATGGCGATATCGCTGAACAGCAGGTCCACCTTGTTTGCGCCCCGCAGGACGGCCACCGCGGCATCGCCATTCTCGGCCTGCAGCGTGGTGTAGCCCAGGTCGTTCAGGAAGGTGGCGACCACCGTGCGGACCTGCGGGTCGTCCTCGGTCACCAGGACCACCTCGCCCGGCCGTGCCTGCGGCAGGTCGGACTCCGTGGCCTCGGCCGGCACGGTGCCGACTGTGCCCATGTGGCGGGGCAGCAGGATCTGCACCAGCGTGCCTTTGCCGACCTCGCTCTGCAGCCGGATATGCCCGCCGGACTGGCGCACGAAGCCATAGATGATGCTGAGGCCCAGGCCGGTGCCTTTGCCTTCCTCCTTGGCGGTGAAGAAGGGCTCGAACACCTTGTCGAGGTTTTCCGACGGAATGCCGATGCCGGTATCCTGCACCGACAGCGCGACATAGTCGCCTGCCGGGATATCGCGTTCGGCGCCGGCGCGCAGGGAGAGGTTCTGGGTGGAGATCGTCAGATGCCCGCCATCGGGCATGGCGTCCTTGGCATTGACCACCAGGTTGATCAGGGCGGATTCCATCTGGGTATGGTCGGCATAGGTTGGCCACAGGGCCATGTCGCGGGTGACTTCGAGGAAGATGGCGTCGCCGGCAAGGCGGCGGATGATCACTTCACTGCCGTTCAGTAGGTCGTTGAGATTGAGGGCGCGCGGCTCCAGCATCTGCTGGCGGGCGAAAGAGAGCAGGCGCTTGGTCAGGTCGGCGCAGCGCATGGCACCGCTGAGCGCCAGGTCGATGTTGCGGCGTGCCGGCTGATCCGCATCGGTGGTCCGGCGCAGGCGATCCAGGCTGGAAATCACCACGGTCAGCATGTTGTTGAAGTCATGGGCGATGCCGCCGGTCAGCCGGCCCATCGATTCCATCTTCTGGCCGTGGATGATCTGCTGCTGCATGAGGCGGCGTTCGGTGATGTCGAGCCAGCTGCCGACGATTTCGCCGCTGCCGCCATCCGCTGGCGGAACATAGACTGCCTGGTTGAGGAAGGAGCGATAGGTGCCGTCCTCGCAGAGCCAGCGGTATTCGCTGTAGCCCGATCCCGTTTCCGCCAGTTTGCCGAAGACGGCCTGCACCTGTGCCCGGTCGTCGGGGTGGATACGCTGCGACCAGAAGCCGCGGTCCTCCAGGAAGCGTGCTGGGGCAAAACCGCACATCTGGCTGATGCTGTCGCTGATCCGCAGGGCGGCATTGAGCGGCTGGTCCGCGTCCACCGAATAGAGTGCGATCGGCAGGGACTGCAGGATGATGGCCTGGCGTTCTTCCGACCGCTGCAGGGCGCGCTCGGCCAGCAGGCGTTCGGTATTGGCGCGGAAGTTTTCCTGTAGCAGCAGGCGTTCCTGCTCGGCGTTGCGGCTGATTTCCTGAGTTTTCTTGTAGAGATCGACGAAGACCGCCACCTTGGAGCGCAGGATGAAGGGCTCGATCGGCTTGAAGACATAGTCGACGGCGCCGGCGGTATAGCCCTTGAACTCGTGCATCTCATCCTTGCTGACCGCCGTCAGGAAGATGATCGGGATATGGCGTGAGCGTTCGCGGCTGCGGATCAGGCCGGCGGTTTCGTAGCCGTCCATCTCCGGCATCAGCACATCCATCAGGATGAGCGCGCAGTCGTTGTGCAGCAGGTAGCGCAGCGCTTCCTCGCCGGACCGGGCGAAAACCAGTTCCTCGCCCAGATCTTCCAGGATCAGGTTCAGCGCCAGCAGGTTGCGGTCGTCGTCGTCGACAACCAGGATGCGCGCTTTCTGCGTGGCGCCAGTCGCAACGGACGGCCCCGGTGGGGCCGTTTCCGTTTTGACTTCCGGCGCCGGCAGGCTGTCGGCGACGGGAATGTCGATCTGCTCACTCATCCCGGTCGATCCTACTCGCCGGCCACGGCATGAATCTGCCCGCGGCGGATCCAGACCCGGATCAGCGACACGAGGTGATCGACGTCGACCGGCTTGGATATGTAGTCCGACGCGCCGGCCTGGATGCACTTCTGGCGGTCGCCCTTCATCGCCTTCGCCGTCACCGCGATCAGCGGGATGCCGTGCAGCATGTCGTGCTGGCGGATCATCTCCATGGTCTGGTAGCCATCCATGTCCGGCATCATGATGTCGATCAGCGCGACATCGATATCGGGATCGTCCAGCAGGGCCTGCACGCCATCGCGGCCGCTTTCGGCATAGATGACGCGGATGTCGTGCTGCTCCAGCACGCTGGTCAGCGAGAAGATGTTGCGGATGTCGTCGTCCACGATCAGCACTTTGCGGCCGCGCAGCGACGGGTCTTTCTGGCGGATCTGGCTCAGGATCTGCCGCTGGTCGCTGTTCATGCCGGCGAGCGCCTGGTGCAGGAAGAGGGATGCGTCTTCCAGCAGCTCGGCCTTGCTCTTGGCCTCGATGATCGACAGCCCGCGGGTGTCGCGCGGACGGACCGGCTCGGGCTGGCCGGCGGGATGGTCGCTGTAGATCACGACCGGCACCTGCCTGCGGCCCGACTGTTCGCCGGCAAGGCGCAGGATGCCGGCGGTCTCGTCGTCGTAGGAGGTTTCGTCGATCACGATGCAGTCGGCGTCCAGGCTCTGCAGGCAGGCGGCGAAGGCCGAATGCGAGGTCGCCACCGTGACATCGGTATCCGCCGTCCGGATCATTCGCGCCGTCGCTTCGGCATGGACCGGGTCCTGGTCGAAGACGATCAGGCAGCGGGCGCTGCGGCGCGAATAGGTCGAAACCTGGTCGAGCGCCTGCACCAGCGTATCCCTGTCAGCAGGTTTTCCGGTAAAGCCGTAGGCGCCCAGCGAGTAGCCGCTGGTATGCAATTCCTCGCCCGAAATCACATGCACGGGAATATGCCGTGTGGTGGGTTCGCGCTTGAGCAGGTCGAGCAGGGCCAGACCGTCCATGTCGGGGAGGCCGACATCCAGCGTGATCGCGGTCGGCTGATAGCGCTTGGCCAGGGCCAGCACGCCGGTGCCAGCCGTCGCCACGATGCCCTTGGCATTCTTTTCGCGCACCAGGTCGAGCAGGATCGAGGCGAAGCCGATATCGTCCTCCACGATCATCACGACCGGATCGCCGGGCTGGATGTGGTCGCGGTCGTCGTTGATCTCGATCGGGGCGAGCAGGGCCAGACCGGCATCGGCACCGCTGTTTACATAGCGGGCCGGTGAACGGCTAAGGACCGGCTGCGCTACTGCCGGCTCGAAGTCCAGCGGCAGGAACAGGGTGAAGATGCTGCCCTTGCCGGGCGTACTGGAGACCTGGATTTCACCGTTGAGCAGGCGGGCGATCTCGCGGCTGATCGACAGGCCGAGGCCGGTGCCGCCGTATTTGCGGCTGGTGGTGCCGTCGGCCTGCTGGAAGGCCTCGAAGATCAAGCGCTGTTTTTCCTCAGGGATACCGATGCCGGTATCGGCGACCGAAATGGCAAGCGCATTGGTGTTGATCTTGCTCAGCTTGTGGCTCGGACCCCAGTTGTGCGAGACGATCCTGGCTTCCAGCGTCACGCCGCCGTCATGGGTGAACTTGAAGGCGTTGGACAGCAGGTTCATCACGATCTGCTGCAGGCGTTTCTCGTCGGTGCGGATCGTGGCCGGCAGGTTCTGGAACTTGATGTCGAAATCCAGTTTCCGGTCGTTCGCCACCTGGGTAAAGGTGCGCTCCATATGCATGCGCAGGTTCTCGAGCGGGATGTCGCCGACATCCAGCGTGACCGTGCCGGATTCGATCTTGGAAAGGTCGAGGATGTCGTTGATCAGCGATAGCAGGTCCGAGCCGGCGGCATGGATGGTGCGGCAGAATTCGGTCTGCTTGTCGGTCAGGTTGCCATCCGGGTTGTCGGACAGCAGCTTGCTGAGGATCAGCAGGCTGTTCAGCGGCGTGCGCAGCTCGTGCGACATGTTGGCCAGGAATTCGGATTTGTATTTCGACGTCAAGGCCAGCTGCTCGGCCTTTTCTTCCACCGCGCTGCGGGCCATTTCGATTTCGATGTTCTTGGTTTCCACCTGCTTCTTTTCGTTCGACAGCAGAATCGCCTTTTCCTGGAGTTCTTCGTTGGTGCGACGCAGTTCGTCCTGCTGGCTCTTCAGCAGTTCCTCCGACTCACGCAGCGACTTGGCCTGCAGCTCCAGGCGGTCGTTGGTGGTCTTCAGCTCCTCCTGCTGGCTCTGCAGTTCGCGGGTCAGCAGCTGCGACTGCTGCAGCAGGCCCTCGGTGCGCATGGTGGCGGCGATGGTGTTGAGCACGATGCCGATACTTTCCATCAGCTGGTCGAGGAACAGCTGGTGGGTATCGCTGAAGCCGCTGAAGCTGGCCAGTTCGATCACGGCGTTGACATCGCCTTCGAACAGCACCGGCAGAACGAGGATATTGGCCGGCTGGGCCTCGCCCAGCGCCGACCCGATACGCAGGTACTGGTCTGGCGTGTTGGTCAGCAGCATGCGCCGTTTGTCGGCGGCGCACTGGCCGATCAGGCCTTCGCGCAGGCGGATGCGGGATTCCAGGACGCCTTCCTTCTCGGCGGCATAGGAGGCGACCAGATCGAGGACGACGTTGTCTTCCTGGCGGTTGGTCACATAGAAGACGGCGTATTGCGCGTTCACCAGCGGCGCCAGTTCCGACAGGATCAGGTTGGTGACAGTGTTCAGATCGCGCTCGCCCTGCAGCATGCGCGAGAAGCGGGCGAGGTTGGTCTTCAGCCAGTCCTGTTCGGTGTTCTTAAGGGTCGTATCCTTAAGATTACGGATCATCTCGTTGATGTTGTCTTTCAGCACCGCCACTTCGCCCAGTGCTTCCACGGTGATCGACCGGGTCAGGTCGCCCTTGGTCACGGCTGTGGCCACTTCGGCGATGGCGCGCACCTGGGTGGTGAGGTTGGCGGCGAGCTGGTTGACGTTGTCGGTCAGGTCGCGCCACAGGCCGGCGGCGCCCGGCACCTTGGCCTGGCCGCCCAGCTTACCATCGATGCCCACTTCGCGGGCCACGTTGGTCACCTGGTCGGCAAAGGTCGCCAGCGTTTCGATCATGAAATTGATCGTGCTGGCCAGTGCGGCGATTTCGCCCTTGGTTTCCAGTTCCAGCTTGCGGGTCAGGTTGCCCTGCGCCACCGCGGTCACCACTTCGGCGATGCCGCGCACCTGGCCGGTCAGGTTGGCGGCCATCATGTTGACGTTGTCGGTGAGGTCCTTCCAGGTGCCGCCGACACCTTCCACGCGGGCCTGACCGCCGAGCTTGCCCTCGGTGCCGACTTCGCGCGCGACGCGGGTCACTTCGGAGGCAAACGAGTTCAGCTGGTCCACCATGGTGTTGATGGTGTTCTTGAGCTGGAGGATTTCGCCCTTCACGTCCACGGTGATCTTCTTGGACAAGTCGCCGGTAGCGACGGCGGTGGTCACCTCGGCGATGTTACGCACCTGTCCGGTCAGGTTGGCGGCCATCAGGTTGACGTTGTCGGTGAGGTCCTTCCATGTGCCAGCGACGCCTTCCACCTTGGCCTGACCGCCGAGATTGCCTTCCGTACCCACTTCGCGCGCGACGCGGGTCACTTCGGAGGCAAACGAGTTCAGCTGGTCCACCATGGTGTTGATGGTGTTCTTCAGCTCAAGGATCTCGCCCTTCACGTCCACGGTGATCTTTTTCGACAGATCGCCGGTGGCGACGGCCGTGGTCACATCCGCGATGTTACGCACCTGGCCGGTCAGGTTGGCGGCCATCAGGTTGACGTTGTCGGTGAGGTCCTTCCAGGTACCGGCGACGCCCTTCACACGGGCCTGGCCGCCCAGCTTGCCCTCGGTGCCGACTTCGCGCGCCACGCGGGTCACTTCGGAGGCAAAGGAGTTCAGCTGGTCCACCATGGTGTTGATGGTGTCTTTCAGCTGGAGGATTTCGCCCTTCACGTCCACGGTGATCTTCTTGGACAGGTCACCCTTCGCGACGGCAGTCGTCACCTCGGCGATGTTACGGACCTGGCCGGTCAGGTTGGTGGCCATGGCGTTGACGTTGTCGGTGAGGTCCTTCCATGTGCCGCCGACACCTTCCACGCGGGCCTGGCCACCCAGCTTGCCCTCGGTGCCGACTTCGCGCGCCACGCGGGTCACTTCCGAGGCAAAGGAGTTCAGCTGGTCCACCATGGTGTTGATGGTGTCTTTCAGCTGGAGGATTTCGCCCTTCACGTCCACGGTGATCTTCTTGGACAGGTTGCCCTGCGCCACCGCGGTGGTCACCTCGGCGATGTTACGGACCTGGCCGGTCAGGTTGGTGGCCATGGCGTTGACGTTGTCGGTGAGATCCTTCCAGGTGCCGGCGACGCCTTCCACGCGGGCCTGACCACCGAGCTTGCCTTCCGTACCCACTTCGCGGGCCACGCGGGTCACTTCGGAGGCAAACGAGTTCAGCTGGTCCACCATGGTGTTGATGGTGTTCTTCAACTCGAGAATTTCGCCCTTCACGTCCACGGTGATCTTCTTGGACAGGTTGCCCTGC
>Ga0209675_1001594_pt1 | contig 12814 bp, 12 predicted proteins | sample AraplaCol_mLB_r2_2_FD_184280 | JGI IMG/M metagenome (GOLD analysis project Ga0209675, IMG submission 184280) | Arabidopsis root microbial communities from North Carolina, USA - plate scrape MF_Col_mLB_r2 (SPAdes) (version 3) | ecosystem: Host-associated > Plants > Roots > Endosphere | place... | reverse complement strand
GAGCCGGGTCGAGGGGCGGATCACCAGGTCGATGTAGGGCGCGACTTTTACGATGTGCCTACTGAGCCTGAGTAGCAGGACCGAGGTGACGTAGTCGTTCGCCGCCAGGACGAAGACACGGGCCGTCGTTCCCGGATCGAAGGGCTTGGCACCGAGCGCTTCGTGGATCGTGCGCAGTGCCTCTTGAACAGGTGTCGCGATCGCGAGTGCCCTTGCGGTCGGCTCCATGCCTCTTGGCGTGCGAACGAAGAGCTCATCGTCGAGGGCCTCCCTCAAGCGCGCAATCGCATGGCTGATGGCGGACTGGCTCAGGTTGAGACGCTTTCCAGCGCGCGCGAGGTTCTGGTCTTCGAGCACCGCGTCGAAGACGCGCAGCAGGTTGAGGTCGATGCGTTCCGGAAGCATGGCGCTGCGGCTACTGCGTTCGTGATTCATCTCATGCATGGGGATCTTGCAGATTCTTCGCTTCCGAACGAACTTGCTTGCTGGCACTGTACGGGTCGTGGGGTTCGAAGGCAATGACGAGCTTACGTCGACTTGAACATCGGGCGCCCCGCAGCAACCAAAGGACTAAACGATGACAGATCGAGAAAAGCTGATTGCGAGGAGCCTGCCGTTCCTCACCGAGATCCAGGACATGACGACCGGGACCGAGGTGGAGCGTTGGCTGAATGCCAAGTATGGGCCGGGCACGTCCCTCTACGAAGACTTGTCGACACTGGTCAAGGCAGGCGTTCGCGACGGGTGGGCCGCCAACATCGAGATTGACGGCCCGCACTACCGTAGAAGCCGCATATGCGATCCGCTCCCAGAGACGCTCGGCTTTAGCATCACCGCGGTCTACATCAGTGATGTGGGCAATGTTCAGAAGAACTCGGAAGGAAGCTATCGGGGGCAATACCACGCCCATCCGTACGGCGAGTTCAACATGGTCATCCCGCTCGACGACGGCGCAGCCCTGGCGGGGCCCAATGGCTGGTGCTACGGCGGATGGACCGCTCCCGCGCCCGGCAGCCATCACTATCCGGAGGTGAAGCACGGTGCCGTGATCGCACTGTTCTTCCTGCCCGCGGGCCGGATTTCCTACAACGTGGAAGTGCCGGATCCCCTGCCGGCGATTCCTGCCTGATAGACCCGACATTTTTCAACTACCTTCAAATAATGAACATCCTTGGAATTTGCGGAAGCCTTCGCACGAACTCGGTCAACCGCGCCCTTCTTCAGCTCGCCGGCGAATCGATGCCCTCGGGGACGACGCTCGATATTGCCGAATGGAGCGACATCCCACCTTTCAACGCGGATCTCCTGGCTCGCGGGCTCCCTTCGTCAGTCACCGAACTTCGCGAACGAGTCCGTCGGGCCGATGCGATCGTCATTGCGACGCCCGAATACAACTTCTCCATACCCGGCATGTTCAAGAACCTGCTCGACTGGCTCTCACGTGGAGACGATCAGCCCTTTTCGCGTAAGGCCGTGGCTGTGCTGACGGCTTCGCCCGGGCCTGTGGGCGGCGCGCGCGTGCAGTACGACCTGCGCAAGGTCCTGCTGTTCATGAACTCGATGGTGCTTCCGAAGCCCGAAGTGTTCGTGACGCTTGCTGGGTCCAAGTTCGATGCGGACGGCCTGTGTACCGACGACACGACACGCCGCTTCGTAGCGGAGCAGATGCATGCGCTGTCCCGGTGGACGAAGGAGATCGCCAGCATGTCCGCTGGCGCCAGCGGCGAGTTTCCTGCCTAGGCTGGGTACTACGACATTGCGATGCGCGCGCACCTTCTGTGACCTGCCGTACCGCCGGTTGAGCTTGCCGAGGGTACGAAGGGTCAACGACAGCTTGGCGGTGACCCTAGCCCGGCCATTGACCGGTGGAGTGGGACGGTTCATCGCGCGCGCCTCCATTCCTAGCAAAGTGATCCTGTAGCTTCAGCCTTGCCTGAGCCCTGGCCCTCGCAACCGCTGCTGATCCAGAAGCGACACCTTCGACAGAGATGATGCTCACGTTGCGAAGGCCGATCATGCCCAGGATGGCTTTCAGGTAGGGCGTCAGGAAATCCGGTTGCCGTGGACTCTCGCCAGAGAATCTTCCGCCCGAGGACACTGCAACAAAGACAGGACGGTCGCGCAACAATCCCACCTTCCCGGTCGGACCGACATCGAAGGTGCGTCGCACTCGAGCGACATGGTCGATCCAGAGTTTCAATGCAGCAGGGACGGTGTAGTTGTGCATCGGCGTTGCGATGACAAGGCAATCAGATTGCTCAAGTTCCTTGATCAGGACTTCGGACGTTGCGGCCGTTCCCGCGGTTGATGCGTCTGCAGACGACTGCTGCGACAGCGCGTAGTCTTCGTCGATGCGCATCAAGGCGTCCTCGCCGAGCCGACGCTCCACCACTGTCGCATCCGGTGTGTTCCTCAAGAGGTAGTCGATGATTTCTTGGGAGAGCCGGTGGCTCTCAGAAGCCCGGCCACGCGGGCTGCAGCTGATGTGAAGAATGTTCATGCACGTATTCTTGGCTCGCAATGGCCTACGCAAAAGAGCCATGAATCGTTAGGATGAATGGGCCATGACGACCACTCCGCATGTCCTGTCCGCATTGGACCCAACGTCGACTGAGCCCCTGTATCGCCAGATTCACGAGCGGTTCCGTCGAGCCATCGCAACCGGGCTGTTGAAGCCTGGAGACCGCATCCCATCGGCACGGGCTCTGATGGTCGAGTTGGGACTGGCGCGAGGAACGGTTGAGGCGGCCTACGCCTCGCTGGCTGCCGAGGGCTACATTCAGGCGCGTGGCCAGGCTGGGACCATCGTGACCCCCGGCCTCAAGCCACGCATGCCCGTTGCACTGCCCGAGCGTCGATCCCACGGTGGCAGCTCGGCGGCGAGCTTCAGACCGGATTCCATTCTGCCATTCCAGATGGGCCTGCCCGCCCTGGATGCGTTCCCCCGCAAGCTATGGGCCCGTCTTGGCGCTCGATGCGTGCGATCCATGCAACCGACCGACATGGCCCATCCGCCCGTGCAAGGGCTCCCTGAGCTGCGGGCAGAAATTGCCACCTATCTCCAGGTCGCACGCGGTATCGCTTGCGATGCATCGCAGGTGTTCGTGACGTCCGGCTACCGGCAGACCATGGAGTTGATCGCGCACGCATTGTTGAAGGAGAGGGACCAGGTATGGCTGGAAGACCCGGGCTATCCGCCAACACGCGTGCTCATGGGGCAGCGGCGTATCGGTGTGGTGCCCGTTCCCGTGGATGGCGAGGGAATGGTGGTGGCGCAGGGCGTGAAGCTTGCGCCACGAGCGCGTGCGGCTGTGGTGACACCGGCACACCAAAGTCCGATGTGCGTTTCGCTTTCGCTACCGCGCCGCCAGGCTTTGCTCGACTGGGCTGCGCGCGCGCATGCATGGATCATCGAGGACGACTATGACGGCGAGTATCGCTACGTCAGTCGTCCGCTGCCTGCACTTAAGAGTCTGGATCGCGAGGGTCGTGTGCTGTACGCGGGCACGTTCAGCAAGGTGCTGTTCCCAGGTATTCGGCTGGCTTATCTGGTCGTGCCGAGTTCGGAAGTGACTCGCTTCGAAGAGATCAGCGAGATCGTCGCGGGAGGCTGTCCATCGCTCACCCAGTCCATCCTGACGACCTTCATCACGGAAGGGCACTTCGCACGCCATATCCAGCGCATGCGCAGGCTCTACGCAGAGCGCCGCAAGGACGCGATTGCAGGTCTGGCCAGCGCATTGGGTAAGCACGCGACGATTGACGTCGCACCTGGTGGCATGCACGTGGTGCTGCGGCTAAGCGCCCGCCGTTCCGACCGCCGGTTGGTTTCCGAACTGCGGGAGGCAGGCCTTTATGCTGAAGCACTTTCGGACTGGTCGCTCGGTGCGGCGGTGACTCCTGCGATCCTCCTCGGCTTCACCAATATCGACTCCCAGGAGACGGCCAAGAGACTTGGCATGCGAATCCAACGGCTGTTGTAGTAACGCCAAGCGCAAACATGGCCTACTGAGCAAGGCAGATCTTGGCTCTTTCTGACAGGGCCATGATCCGAGACCATGACGACTCTTCAACTTCACGTCAAGGAATCGTCATGAACAAACAACGCATCGACTATGCAAAGGCTTCGCCCGAAGGATTCAAGGCCTTCGGTGGCGTCTACGTCAGCGTGCAGAAGTGCGGCTTGGAGAAGAGCCTGGTCGATTTGGTGTATCTGCGTGTGTCGCAGATCAACGGCTGCGCGTTCTGCATTGACATGCACAGCCGCGACCTGCTCAGGGCCGAACTCGCGGTGGAGAAGCTTGTCCTGGTTCCGGTATGGCGGGACGCCCGCGACATGTTTACCAAGCGCGAGCGTGCGGCACTGGCGTGGGCCGAGACCGTGACACGAGCTGCGCAAACAGGCGTTCCTGACGCGGACTACGAGGCCGCAGCGGCCGAGTTCGAGGACAAGGAGTTGGCCGACCTGACGTATGCCATCGCCCTGATGAATGCGTTCAACCGCTTCGGTGTGGCGTTCCGTTCGACCCCTGCAGCGGCAAAGGCCTGACCGCCATGGCGTGGACGCTGCTCTGCATTGCGGGGCTACTTGAAATTGCCTTTGCCTTGGCCATGAAGTCCTCCATGGGCTTCACTCGGCTGTGGCCGTCATTGCTCACGGTTGCCAGCGGCGTGTCCAGCGTATGGATGCTCTCGCTTGCACTCCGCACGCTGCCGGTGGGAACGGGCTATGCAGTTTGGACCGGCATCGGTGCTGCGGGGACCGCAGTGCTCGGGATGTTGGTTCTCGGTGACGCTGTTGCGCCGGTGCGGATCGCCTGCATCACGTTGATCCTGGCAGGCGTGGTCGGCCTCCGTCTGGCCTGACACCTTGAAGGAGTTCTTTGTGAATTGCGCTACTGTCTCCGAGACGGCTGATGCCGGGTCTCGGACTCGTGCTGCGTCCTGGGCGGTCTTTCGGATCGCCAGCGTCGCAGTCTTTGTCGTTTCAATGGACTCAACTCTGCTGTTTGCCGCCTTTGGCGCCATTGGCAGGAGCTTTCCGCAGACCTCGGCCGCAGATATGTCTTGGGTTCTGAACGCCTACACCGTGGTCTACGCAGCGATGTTGATTCCAGCCGGAGGCCTGGCTGACGCTCATGGTCGAAAGCGAGTGTTCCTGTCTGGCGTGGGCGTATTCTTGGTCGCTTCGGTTGGATGTGGACTCGCGAGCAACGTGCAACTGCTGGTCGCCGCGCGAGTGCTGCAGGCTGTCGGTGCGGCGCTGCTGACACCAGCGTCGCTGTCCATCGTCCTGGATGCATTTCCTCCCGCCAAGCGGGCAGTGGCAGTCAGTCTCTGGGGCGCAGTGGGTGGACTGGCCGCTGCGGTGGGACCGAGTCTGGGCGCCTTCGTGATAGAGGCACTGGGTTGGCCATGGGCGTTCTACCTGAATGTGCCGGTGGGTGCATGGTCCATTTGGCGAGGCGCCAAGCTGCTGCGAGAAGCCAAAAAGCCCGATAGTCCCCGTGCAGTCGACGGGGTGGGGATGGCCCTTCTCATGGTGGGCGTGGGCGCACTGGCACTGACCATCGTGCAGTTCGAGTCGCCTCGCTGGGCCGCCGTTGAGCTGGCAGGCGTGGGCTTGGTGGGGGCGATCGCGCTTCTCGCATTCCTCTGCTGGACCCGCATGGCAACAACTCCGCTGGTAGATCCCAAGCTGTTCAAACACCGCACCTACACCTTCGTAAACCTTGCCACCCTGGTGTTTGGTGCGGCGTTCTCGATGATGTTCTTCGCCTTCTTCTTCTATTTGTCGCGGGTCTGGGATTACCCATTGCTGCGTGCAGGGCTTGCAATCACACCGGGCCCGTTACTTGTTATTCCCTTCGCAATCCTCTCTGGGCGAGTTGCTGTGCGCACGGGACACAGGCCGTTTCTTGTGGGCGGAGCTCTTCTATATGCATGCAGCGGCCTCTGGTTCCTGCTCGTACCAGGCGAGACGCCCGCCTATCTCGCGCATTGGCTGCCGGGGCTAGTGTTGAGCGGCACAAGCATCGGGATGCTGCTCCCATCCCTGTCTGCAGCCGCTGTCAACCGGTTGCCGGCAGAGCACTACGCCGTTGGCAGCGCCGTGAACCAAGCCACGCGGCAGGTGGGATCGGTCATGGGTGTTGCGGTCACAGTCCTGCTGCTTGGGCAGAGCGCACTGACCCATACCACCTTCGTGCCGCTGTACATCTGTCACATTGCTTTGGCGCTCCTCACAGCGTTCCTGTGCTTGCCGGTTAACACTCGGCCTGCTGGACGATGAAGATTGCCGGTCAGCTTCTGGCACGACATGGTGCTGGCCGCCGGTGGCACCCCGTGCACTTGCGGCCAATCGACCGCGGAGACCTCGAGCGCGAGCGCGAACTCGTCGACGGCCAGTAGCCACGCACCAACTACCTGCGGCTGATGTCCGCCCGGAAGCCCATCGACCCGACCCGCGAAGGCTCCTTTGTCACGCGGGCCTACGACCCGCTCAGGCAGAAAATGGAATGGTCCGCACGCAGGCATCGACGAGATTGATGCACGAGATCTACTCGCCCGGTTGCCGCCCGCCGGACAAGCACCGGGCGCTCTAGATCAGTACTCCAAGACCTATCCATTCAAATTCAGCCCGACGGCGCTTGGACGCAATGGCTAGACACGCAGCACCCGGGCCTGCCTGCGCACCGCCTGCGGCGGCACGCCGAAGCCGCGCACGAAGGCCTCGCGCAGGTGCCGCCGGTCGCGAAAGCCGGTCTGCCTGGCCACCACCTCGATCGGATGCCGGCTGGATTCCAGCAGGTGCCGGGCGGCCTCCAGCCGAAGCCCTTCCACTGCCTTGGCCGGCGACTGGCCGGTTTCGGCGGTGAACACGCGGCTGAACTGCCGCGGGCTCAGGTTGGCGACGCCGGCCAGTTCCTCCACGCCCAGCGGCTGGTCCAGGTTCTGGCGGGCGTGCTCCAGCACCTGCTGGATGCGGTCCGACTTGGGCGCGAGCCTGAGCATCTCGGAATGCTGCGACTGGCCGCCGGAGCGGCGCTGGTGCATCACCAGGCTGTGCGCCACCGAGCGCGCCAGGTCGGCGCCCAGGTCCTTCTCCACCAGGCCCAGCGCCAGGTCGAGCTCGGCCGTCATGCCGGCGGAGGTCCAGACCGGGCCGTCGGTGATGTAGATGCGGTCGGCCTCGACGTGCACGGCCGGATGGCGCCGCTGGAGGGCCTCGGCCCAGGCCCAGTGGGTGGTGGCGCGGCGGCCGTCGAGCAGGCCGGCATCCGCCAGCACGAAGGCGCCGGTGCACAGCGCGCAGGTTCTCGTCGCGCGCGCCGCGAGCCTATCGAGCAGCCGCAGGAGTTCCGGCTCGGCCGGTGCCGCCAGCGGGGAGACCCGGCCGGCCACCATCCAGGTGTCGGCGCTGCTGCGCGCAGTGAGCGGCAGGGCCTGCACCTCTATGCCGGCCGAGGCCCGCACCGACCCGCCGCCGAGCGCATAGCTCTGCACCTGGTAGAGCGGCCGGCCAGCCTGCAGGTTCGCCATCTCGAAGACGGACTGGGTCGCGAAGGTCATGACCTGGAAGCCTTCGGGAAGCACGTAGCCGATGCGATGCATGGATGGTCCTTTCATCGATGTCCTGATTCCTGACTATATACGTCATTTACGCCATATGCCGGACGCCGCACTATCGACCTCATCCCAACCGGCCCTCAGCCAAGGAAGTTCCCATGTCTTTGCAACAACACCCCGGCACCGCCCTCGTCACCGGCGCATCCAGCGGAATCGGCGCGCTCTACGCCGACCGGCTTGCGAGCCGCGGCTACGACCTCGTGCTGGTCGCCCGCAACCGCGAGCGCCTGAACGCCCTGGCACGCGACATCAGCGACCGCCACGGCCGCGCCGTCGAGGTCCTGCTGGCCGACCTGAACGACCGCGCCTCGCTCGCCGCGGTGGAGCGCAAGCTGCGCGAGGACGCCAGCATCACCCTGCTGGTCAACAACGCCGGCATCGGCACGCACACGCCGCTGCTGCAAAGCGACGTGGAGCAGATGACCCGCATGATCGAGCTCAACGTGACGGCGCCGATGCGACTGGCCTACGCCGCGGTGCCGGGCTTCGTGGCGCGGGGACGTGGGGCGATCATCAACATCGCCTCGATCGTGGCCATCGCCCCGGAGATCCTCAACGGCGTCTACGGCGGCAGCAAGGCCTTCGTGCTGGCCTTCAGCCAGTCGCTGCAGAAGGAACTGGCCGGCACCGGCGTGCAGGTGCAGGCGGTGCTGCCCGGCGCCACCGCTACCGAGTTCTGGGCCATCGGCGGGCTGCCGGTGGAGAACCTGGATGCGCGCATCGTGATGCGGGCCGAGGACCTGGTGGATGCGGCGCTGCTGGGCTTCGAGCGCGGCGAGAAGGTCAGCATCCCGTCGCTGCACTCCGAGCAGGAGTGGGAGGCTTACGAGGCGGCGCGCCAGCGCATGTCGACCCAGTTGTCGAGCGACACGGTTGCGTCGCGCTACGCGACCGGCCACTGAGATCCACAGGAGCAAAGTCCCCATGAAAGCCGTCATCGCCGCTTACGCGCGCTCGCCCTTCCACTTCGCCCGCAAGGGCCGCCTGGCCGAGGTGCGGCCCGACACGCTGGCCGCGCAGGTCGTGCAGGGTCTCCTGCGCCGTACCGACGTCGATCCCGCGCTGCTGGAGGACGTGATCCTTGGCTGCGCCTACCCCGAGGCCGCTCAGGGCAACAACATCGCGCGCATCGTCGGCCTGCTCGCCGGCGTGCCGCACGAGGTCGGCGGGATGACAGTGAACCGCTTCTGCGGCTCCTCGATGCAGGCGGTACACATTGCGGCGGCGCAGATCGAGGCCGGCATGGGCGAAGCCATCCTTTGCGTCGGCGTGGAGTCGATGACCATGGTGCCGCAGGGCGGCTTCAACTTCTCGCCCAACCCAGAACTGAAGGCGAGCACCGCCGCCTATATATCCATGGGCGAGACGGCGGAAAATGTCGCACGCCGCTGGAATGTGAGTCGTGCGGACCAGGAGTTGCTGGCCCTGCAGTCACACCAGAAGGCTACCGCGGCGCGCGAAGAAGGCCGTCTTAAAGACGAGATTGTGCCAATCGTACTGCCCGACGGCGAGGTGGTCGACGCCGACGGCTGCATCCGCCCAGAGACGTCGCTGGAAGCTCTGGCCGCACTCAAGCCGGCCTTTGGCGGCGGCGGTGTGGTTACGGCGGGCACATCTTCGCCGCTCACCGACGGCGCCGCCGCGGTGCTGGTCACCAGCGATGGCTTCGCCACCCGCCACGGATTGCACCCGCAGGCCCGAGTTCGCAGCTTTGCGACTGTGGGAGTTGATCCCTCCATCATGGGCATCGGGCCGATTCCGGCCACGCGGAAGGCACTCCAACGCGCGGGACTGACGGTCGGCGACCTCGACGTAGTCGAAATTAACGAAGCGTTCTCCTCGCAGGCGCTGGCCTGCATTCGCGACCTGGGTCTGGACATGGGCACCGTCAACCTGGACGGCGGTGGTCTGTCAATCGGCCATCCTCTCGGCGCTACCGGCGTCCGCATCACCGGGAAGGCCGCGGCGCTCCTGGGACGTCAAAACGGCCGTTATGCATTGGCCACGCAGTGCATCGGCGGCGGTCAAGGCATAGCCACGGTACTGGAGCGGCTGTAGGCCAAGGCCATTCGCTGGGTTGCGTGGACGGTGACCGAGCGATGCGCCGGCACACACTAGGAAAGCGAACTACGTCCGCAGCACCTGACCCTCCTGCGCGACATGCCTTTTCGGTTGAGGCCTCAGTACATTTTGTTTGGAGCGCACCAAGTCAAGTATGACCTAACCACCCAGCCAAGTTGAGGAACACGATCGAGGCGACCCAGTCTTGCATGTAGCCGTAAAACGCTGCGGCGCATTTCAGCGAATTCAGCGAGCGCAACGGGGCACCCAATGGCCGGGCGACTGACTTAGAGCTGTGACTGCTTCGGTCGCAGAAGCCAGCCCTTCCGAGCGGTTCGCGCTCACGTCCGCAAGGGGCACTGACCCGCCCCGAAGCCTGGCCCCCTGGAACTTCGGCTCTCGCTGCGGAACGGCCATTTCCCGGTTGGCCTTTCGACGGCAATTCCGGGGCCCTTTCCGGTCGTACGGGAGGGCGGCGTTTGAAGACTGCTGCCACATGTCGAAGCAGTGGTTCGCCGAGACGGTGCTCAGCGGTCGCATGCCCTTGCCCTCGTACGAGCGCAAAGAGGCAATCGAGGCTTGATCAAAGCGTAACCGAGAGTCAGAGGTGGTATGAGAATGAGCCCGCGCTCGTCACAGATGCTTGCCGATTGACGCAGCGACATCAGGTAGCAGGGCTGGGGTTCTCCAAGCGGTTAGCAGCAGCCTCGCGACGCGCTTTGGATACTTCTATCTCTCTGACGGTCTGTGGCCTTCCCTATGTTTCACGCTGGAGCCAGATCAAGTGCGCGTTGATATGAAATTGACTGTCGCCACCGTCCCGAAGTGGAAGATCGGCATGGTCGCAGGGATTAGCGAAAGAGGCTGCAGACGTGTCTTGCCGCCGCCATGAAACCTGGCAGGCCGTGGCGTGGGCCGCATGCACGCCGTCGTCGTTTCAGACAGGCGTCTCAATGTGGAACCAGGGCGAGACGCGGCGAATCATGCCTGGAGCATCGTCGGGGAATACATAGGGTGCATCGCCATCGGGATCAGGATCGGCAAGCAGTTTGAGCAGCAAGTCGCGCAACGTCCTGCATTCGCTCAATGGATGATGATTCGCCTGCGGGAATCTGCCGTTCAGGAGGAGCTCCACCACGACTGCAGCAGTAAAGGTTCTATTGCTCGGTTCCTCCCCTATCCAGAGCGAATGAGCTGTGGTCGCCGTCTTGGCGGCGATCCAGAGCGCGTTCTCTGGCAGGAAGACATCTACACCGCGTCCACCATCACGCACATGTTGCCCGACAATCATGAGGTATCGGTACTGCTGCAGCACTTCGCCGCTTGCGGCGGCAAACGGTTTGAGTTGCGTACCTCCAGGCACCTCGAATCCTTTCGCGATTTTCGCCAGTCGCACCGGCTTTCCATGGTCGCTGAAATCCAGGGCGGAACTGTCAGCAAGCGTGTACAGCGGAAAGGCCTCGCTAGGTTGACTCCTTGATAGCGATGCAGTCGGCCCGGAGGGAAGATCCAGGACGCGCGAAAACTCTACGAAAAGGTTGTAGTGCGGCGGCGTCCCCGCCGGCGGATAGACGACAAAGGTCGTGGCATTCGCGAGCGCCTGGCTGCTACCGCGATCCATAGTCATGCCGAAGGGACCGAAGCATGTTAATGGCTCACCGAGTGCGGCCGGAGTAATCGGGCTGAGGTGGTGGTCTGGCAACGGCCCGAAACGCAACCGGGTGGGCATGTCGGCTTCCCCTTCAGGGATTTCTGGCTTCACGCGGGCAATGCGCGCTTCGAGCCGTTCTCCAATGCCGTACTCCCTGAACCAGCTCTCGTCCAGCACAACAATGAATGGCGTGCCGCCCGCGGGGTTGGACGCCACCGGTGATTCTCGCAGCGACTGGGTAAGCGGTAGCACGGCCAGTACGCGCGGCGGCTTGATGCGACCCCGGTCGCCGCGAAAACCTACCGCAATGCGTCGTTTTGCGGACCAGTCCGACTCGGGCTTACTGAGCACAGGTGCGTAGCGTGAACGGAACGCCACTGCGTAGCGCAGGTACTCGGCCTGGCTGTGCCTCTCACGCTCATCCACAAGCAGCAGGGCACGCTCCTTTGTGTCCCGTGGGTAGGATGGCAGCCGGTCGGCGCGCTGGACGAAGCCGGCATCCAGGGCGCTCAGGCGGTCAAAGGCCTCCACCGCTTTGTCGTCGTCGCGATGCCGGGCATCCACCAGGGCCAGCGGTGGCCCACTGGCCACACGGCGTCGCCACTCTTCCGCAGATCCCTGATAACCCTTCTCAGGTGGCAATGGCAGGTTGCGCCAGCACCAACGCTCGCTCGCGATGCGCGTCTGCACCACATGCCGATGAAGGGAACGTTCCTCCGGCGGCAGTGTGTGCAGGGAATAGCCAACGTATACGTCTCCCGGCTGTCCCTCCTCCAGATGGAGCGCGTCGAATCTGGCTTCCGGTAACTCCGACGTTGCGGCCTCTGCCCAGACGACGCTCTCGTCGAAAGCACCATAGCCTGCCCAGGGCTGAACAGCCAGAAGGTGTTCATCGAGCATGAATGGGTCAAAACGGTCCAGATCAGCCTGCTCCACGAGGGCACACAATCCGATGCGCACGAATTGCCCAGGCTTCAGGACCAGACTCTTTGTTGCGGCGGGCTGGTGAGGATCCGCGGCGCCGGTCCCTACCTCAATGACCATAGGCAATTGGTGCACTGGAACGACCAAGGTGTTGGACGAGCCGTCATCAAACTCCCAGCGTACGCCGACGGCTGCCACCGCTGGATCGTCGTCCAGAAGCTTTGGAGGCTCGGCGCCCAGTTTCGGGTTGGACAGCGTCGCGGGTGCTGACTGCGACAGCAACTTGTCTCGTGTTTCGAAGATGCGCACTAGGCGATCCTGAAGTGCCTTGGCTTCGCTTTCCCGCTTCCTATCGTCCAGAGTGGTATCGGGCATCAGCCACCGCAACAGCGTATGCTCATCAGCCTGTGGTGCGCCCACAAAGAACCTGAAGCGCGAGGGCGGCCGCACACCATTCAAAGGCCTCTGAAACTCTTCGCCGCCTGGAACCAGGAACAGCGGTGCCGGCGCCGGGCCTTTGGAATTGGCGGCTCCTTGCTCCATGCAGCG
>Ga0209675_1001588_pt1 | contig 12846 bp, 15 predicted proteins | sample AraplaCol_mLB_r2_2_FD_184280 | JGI IMG/M metagenome (GOLD analysis project Ga0209675, IMG submission 184280) | Arabidopsis root microbial communities from North Carolina, USA - plate scrape MF_Col_mLB_r2 (SPAdes) (version 3) | ecosystem: Host-associated > Plants > Roots > Endosphere | place... | reverse complement strand
GCGGCCTTCGCGCTGGACCCCGACGGCAACAATATCGAGGCGGTGTTCCACGGCCTGGCCAACCGGTCGGCCCCCAGCGTGGTGATCGTGCCGCATCCCAAGGCCTAGCCGCGCCGTCGCATCCGGTTCGACTTTTGGGGGATATTATACCGGCCTTTCCGGTATAATATGGCTGCCATCGTCCACATGCCCTCCGAGGTGGGCCATGACGCCCCATTCCTACGTCCTTCTCACCACCATCCTGCTGCTCTTCCCGCTGGGCTACCTGTTCCTGGCCTGCCCGGCCTTCCTGCTGGTGCGGCTCAGCGTGCCCAAGGTTCCGGTGCTGCTGCGCGCGATGTTCCGGGGCTATTTCTGGATGCTGATGGTGGTCAGCCCGCTGGCCATGCTGGCCTATGGCGTTGCCGGCAAGTACGGGCCGGCGCTCGTCATGTGCGTGATCGCCGGCAGTGCCTTCTTCGCGCATCGCTGGTTCATGACCAGCTTCAACACCGCGCTGGAGGCGCGCGATGCCGGCGATGTCAGTGGCGTCAGGCGGATGCGCCGCCTGCATGTCGGCGGCATGGTGGTCAACAGCGCGGTGCTGGCCGTGGTGATCCTCGGGATTCCCTACGTCGTCTGAAGTCCCGGGGTCGTCTGAATCTGTGGCCTGAGGCTGCCGGGCCGGTATACTGGGACTAAACCCCGGAGCCGGCCATGACTGTTCTCGACACCGAAGCTGCCTTGCGCGACTGCTATGACATGCCGAACCAGACGGTGCAGCGGAAAATCATTCCGCGCCTGGACAAGCATGCACGCGCCTTCATCGCGCTGTCGCCCTTCGTGGCGCTCAGCACCAGCGGGCCGGATGGCGCCGACTGTTCGCCGCGCGGCGATGCCCCCGGTTTCGTGCATGTGGAGAATGACAGCACCCTGCTGCTGCCCGACCGGCGCGGCAACAACCTGATCGACAGTCTGCGCAACGTGGTGCAGCACCCGCATGTCGGCCTGCTGTTCCTGGTGCCGGGCATCAACGAGACACTGCGGGTGAACGGGACGGCGAAGGTGATCGTCGATCCGGACCGGCTGGCGCCGATGACGGCGCAGGGCAAGGCGCCCAGCTCGGCGCTCGAGATCAGCGTGCGCGAGGTCTTCTTTCACTGCGCCAAGGCGATGATGCGCTCCGACCTGTGGAATCCGGACAAGCATGTGCCGCGCAGCAGCTTCCCGAGCTTAGGGAGAGTGATCGCCGACCAGGTTGCCGGCGTGGATGTCGATGTGGTCGAGGCAACCATCGCCGAAGGCTACAAGACCCGTTTGTATTGAAGATCGGGCTCTGCTGATGCCTGCCTATCGCCTGCATTACTTCCCGGAATCGGGCAACAGCTACAAACTGGCGCTGATGCTCACGCTCTGCGGCCAGCGCTTCGAGCCGGTCTGGACCGATTTCGCTGCGGGCGTCACCCGCTCGGCCGAATGGCGTGCGACCGTGAATGCGATGGGCGAGATCCCGGTGCTGGAGGAAGATGGCGTCAAGCTGACGCAGACCGCGCCGATCCTGCTCAAGCTGGCCGAGCAGTATGGCCGTTTCGGCGGCGACACGGCGGCCGAGAAATACGAAGTCCTGCGCTGGCTGTTCTGGGACAACCACAAGCTTACCGGCTATATGGCGACCTATCGCTTCATGCGCAGCTTCACGCGCGCGCCCAATCCGCAGGTGCTGACGCATTTCCGCCGCCGGCTCGACGATTTCCTCGGCATTCTGGACGCCCATGTGGCGCAATCGGCCTTCGCGGTCGGCGACAAGCCGACGGTGGCCGATTTCTCGATGATGGCTTATCTGCATTTCCCAGGCGACGAGACCGGCTACGATTTCGCTGCCACGCATCCGGCGATCAGCAGTTGGCTGGATCGCATCGCTGCCTTGCCCGGCTGGCAGTCGGCTTACGATCTACTGCCGGGGAAACGCCTGACGCATTACGCGAAAGACGCAGCCCCCCTTCACGCCTGATCAGGATTTGAAAGGCTCGCTGCGGACCGGACCGAGCCAGTCGGGCTCCTGGCCGCGATGGAAGCGTATGCCCGCCACGAAGGATGTGGCGATCTTCTCGGCCCGATCGAAGAACAGGTTTGCTGCCTCGGGCGGGCAGATTTCGTCGACGGTGGCGCGGAAGAGCTTCAGCCAGTGATCGAAATGCGGCTGGTCGAGCCGCGGCATGCCGGCTTCGCCGCGCTTGTAATCCAGATTGAGATGCGAGGCCATCGGCCGGCCGCTGTAGCGGCCCGTCATCAGCAGCACCGAGGACCAGAAGTCCACCATGTTGGCGAGATGATGGTCCCAGTCCTTGATCGCGCCGTTGAAGATCGGGCCGAGCACGTCATCGGCGCGGATGCGGTCGTAAAAGCTGTGTACCACCCTGTGCACCATCGCCTCGTCGACGCCGGCATGGGCGCCGGGCGAAATCGCGGCGCGACGCGCCTGGCGTTCGGCTAAGGTGCTGTCGTTGTCGTCCTGGTGGGCCATGGCGTCAATCTAGGGCAGATAAGGATGGAAGTTAACCCGGCTTCCCGTCGGCGCGCGGCCGCAGCAGGATCGGGACATAGCGCAGTAGAAACAGCCCGAAGGCGACTTCCCACAGCAGCCCGGCCGCGCAGAGCAAGGGCCACTGGAAATCCGCATGCAGGCCGGCGCAGAGGCGGGCGAGCGCCGCCAGCGTGATCGCGACATAGATGCCGATCTCGACCGGGCCGGCTTTCAGCGCGCGGCCGGTATGGCCCAATGAACTGCGTGTCATCATGCCCAGCATCAGCCCCGCCATGGCGCCGACGGTGAGCGCGTGCACGGCCAGGGCCGGCGCGACCAGATCGAGCGCGGCGAGCGCGCGCAGCGCCAGCGCTATCGGCAGCCAGGCATAGCCGACATGCAGGATCGCCAGCAGCGGCACGCGCAGCGCCTTGTGGCTGCGCCATTGCTGCAGGCGCGCGAGATGAACCACGGCGGCAATGCCGTTCACCAGCACCAGCAGCGCGGCCGGCAGGGCGATTACCTGCTCCGCGATATCGCAGAGCACGGCGAGACCGAGCACGATCAGCGCGATCCTGTCGCGTGTCGGCGCGACGGGCACCATCACCTGCGCGCCGGTCATGGTGAAGCTGGGGATGATGCGGCCGCCGATCACCGCGATCAGCATCATGACGGTGCCGAAGGCGAGCGCGCGGGCCAGTTGCGGATCGCCGATGTGATCGAGCAGGCTGGCGAGGCCGAGCAGGCCCAGCACGATCACCGGCATCCAGGGCCGGCGTTGGCCGCCACGCGGCTGCAGACGCAGGATCGGCGGTACCAGGCCTGCTGCCGCCAACGGCAGGAAGGCGAGATCGATGACGGCAACAACAGGCGCCGCGGCGATGAACGGCGCGATGCGCCCGGCCAGCCAGACCAGCAGCAGCGCCGCCAAGGCGCCGCCGTGCGGCGTGTCATGGCCGGTCCAATTGCGCACGGCGGTATACAGGAAGCCGACGATGATGGCTGCCGTGAAGCCGAACAGCATCTCATGCGCATGCCAGGCGAGCGGATCGGCGCCAGAAATGCTCATGGGCAGGTCGAGGCCGCCCTGATAGACGGCGAGCCAGAGCGGCAGCAGCAGGAAGGCCGCGGCTGCGCCGCCGAGATAGAAGGGGCGGAAACCGAGCGCGAAAACCGGCGGCCAGACAGATTGGGTGGGGGTCTGGCCGCCGGCGGCGGATGCGGCATTGGTAACGGTCATGACGACACTCGGTCCGTTCAGGGCGCGCGGCCCTTTAAATAAGCATCTGAAATACATGTTATTGAAAGCCTGGGTCTTATCAAGTAAATTAGATGCATATTATTGTCGCACCCCGACCCGCCAGCGGTTTGCCCCCATTCTTCAGAAAACAGATGCGCCTGACCCTTCACACCGATTACGCCTTGAGACTGCTGATCTTTCTGGGCCTCGACCCGGACCAGCGCCGCACCATCGAAGAGGCGGCGGTGCATTACGGCATCTCGCGCAATCACCTGATGAAGGTGGCGCTGACCCTGACGCAGAACGGCTTTGTCGACTCGATCCGCGGCCGCAACGGCGGCCTGCTCCTGGCCAAGCCGGCGGCCGAGATCAATATCGGCGCGGTGATCCGTAAGACCGAGGATAATTTCAATCTGGTGGAATGTTTCGACCGCGCGACGAATACCTGCCCGATCGTGTCGTCCTGCCAGCTGAAAGGCCCGATCGCCGAAGCCATGCAGGCCTTCATCGCGGTGCTCGACCGCTACACGCTGGCTGATCTGCTCGCCAATCCGAGCACGGCGCGCAACCTGCGCCGCCTGCTCGGCGTGGCCTAGCCGGACTTAATCAAAAGTCTCGTTGGGATAGAGGCCCCAGAGATGCTGGCGCGGAATCCAGCCGCGCGTGCCGGCGATTTCCACCTGGCACCAGGCGAGGTCGGGGCATTTGCGGATGCGCGCCTGCACGCCGGGCTCGGCGGTGAGCAGCACATCGGTGGCGGTGTCCGCCTTCTTGAACAGCGAACGCACGGTGCCGTCGACCACGGCGAAGCGCTTGCCCGAGGTGAGGTTCTTGTGCACCCAGGTCTCGGTGCCTTCATGGTCGCGGATGCGGCGCCAGTATTCGTATTCGGCGACGACCTCGACCGGCAGGCCGCGGCGCTGGTACTGCCAGGCGATGGGATAGCGCGCGCCGGGGCCGGTACGGGCATTCACCTTGTCCGACGACAGGCTGACAAAGCGCGGCAGCGGCAGGCCGGAATCCTGGCCCTTGTCGGGCACGGGTATGGCGGACGGAACGGGGGCGGCCTGCGCGGTGACCGAAGCGGATGCTCCGCTGCTGAGGGGGACCGGGGTGGTGGCGACCGGGGTCGGACTAAGTGTGGGGCTGGGGCTGAGCGCGGGCTTCTTCGCCTCGGCCGCCAGCAATGGCGGGGCGATCAGGGCCAGACTCAGACCGAAGACGGCGACTCGGAACAACATGAAAGCGGTGACTAGCCCAGAATCGGCAAAGGAAGTGTTAAGAACCGAATCGGTCCTCAGCAGGCGGATGGTAGCAGGGGCGAGTCAGGCTGCAACAAGATTGCGCGGTCAGCCCGGGACCGGCGCCACCACGAAGCCGCCGCCGTCGCGATAGACGGCCAGGGCGGTGATATTGCCTTGGCCGCCCAGCGAAACCTGCATCTCGCGCCGGCCGCTGGCCTGCATCGACGCAGCCGACCAGCTCTCGACGGTCAGGCCCAGCGCGTCGGTCAGCGTGGTGCCGGGATCGGGCCAGTCGACGCACAAAGCCGCGAAGGCGTCGTTGAAATAGGTGAGCTGGCCATAGAGGTTCAGCAGCGCCAGCGGACCGGGCGAGGCCTGCATCGCCGCTTCGCAGCGTTCGGCCAGGTTGCGGCTGACATCCAGGTCCTGGCGCAGCGCGCGCACGGTGATGGCGGTGAGCGCCAGCTTGGCCAGATTCTCCAGCTTGGCGCGTTCGGGGAGGCCGAAATCATGGCGCGGCTTCGGATCGAAGATGCAGACGGTGCCCACCGTATAGCCGCTCGGCAGCACGATCTGTGCGCCGGCATAGAAGCGCACGAAGGGCGCGCCGGTGACGGCCGGATTGTCGTGAAAGCGCTCGTCCTGATGCGCATCGGGAATGACGAAGACTTCCGACTCCAGAATGGCGTGGCCGCAGAAAGAGGTCGAGCGCGGACCCTCCACTTCGCAGAAACCGGCCCGCGCCTTGAACCACTGGCGCTCGGCATCGATCAGGGTGATGACGCAGCTTTCGGTACCGAACAGCGCCTGCCCGGTATTCACCACGGCATCGAAATCCGGATCGGCAGCGGTATCCAGCAGCGGCAGGGCATGCAGCGCGGCGAGACGGAATTCTTCGTTGCCGGGAATTTTAGGCTCGATCATGTGAAAGCCTTCTTCCAGTCGATGCCGGCCAGATCATACACGGCATGGATGATGCGGACATGCAGCTTGTTGTCGCTGAAGGGCAGCAGCAGCATCTCGTAGTCGTAGCCGCCGCTGCCACGGTTGCGGCGCACTTCGGGCTGACGGCTGGCGACGATGCGGTGATAGGGCGCGGTGACGGCGGCGCGCGTGATCGGCGATCGCAGTTCGGAAAACCGCATGCCGGGCTTGCAGTCGGGCAGCACGTTGGTCAGCTGCAGGCCGATATGCTTGAACAAGGGCCCGCCCTCGGCCGGCAGCAGCACGGCGGTGGAGACCGCATCCGCTTCCGTCACGGACTCGATCCCCGCGAAAGCATTATAGGTGCCGACACCGGGCATCAGGAAATTGCCGCGGTAATGCATCCAGTCCTGATGAAGCTGTCGCAGCTTGGGCGAGAGGATATCGATCCAGTTGATCATGCGCGGTCGGGGCTGGGGCGAGACAGATGAATACTAGAGCATTCACTGACGGCGGCAAGTCGGCTCAGCCGATCACACCCGGTCGATCAGGTGCAGGTAGCTGCCGAAGACGCTGCCCTGGCGGCAGCCGGTGGGGCCGAGATCGGCGCCGGTGGCGTCCTGCGCGGCGAAAACGGCGGCCTCCGGATCGGTGCGGCCCATCTGGATGGAGTAATGGAATTCATGGCCGCGGAAGCGGCTGCCCGCCGGTCCCAGCGCGGTGCCGGCCAGCGCGGTGATCTGGCGGTAGCCGAGCCGGCGCTTTCTATGGGCAAAGCTGGTCGAAACCGGAAGCAGCCCGGCCATGGCATGGGCGCGGCCTTCGGCATCGGTCAGGCTGTTGCCCAGCAGCATGAAGCCGCCGCATTCGCCATAGATCACGGTCCGGCGCTGCGCCGCGTTGCGCAGGCCGTTCATCAGCGTGCGGTTGGCGGCCAGCTTGGCGGCATGAAGTTCCGGGTATCCGCCCGGCAGGAAGACCGCATCGGCCGAGCTGTCCGGCGCGTTGTCATGCAGCGGCGAGAAGAAGCTGAGCTGCGCGCCCTGTGCCCGCCAGCCCTGCAGCAGATGCGGATAGGCGAAGGCGAAAGCCTCGTCGCGCGCCACCGCGATATGCTGGCCCAGCGGCGGCAGCGGCGCGAGGCCGGCGCTGGTCAGCACCGGCAACGGACTGATGATCGACTCCAGCTGCGCGCGGTCGAGATCGCGATGCAGCCAGTCGGCGGCGCGATCGAGAAACAGGTCGATGTCGTCATATTCGCCGGCCTGCACCAGGCCAAGATGGCGGCTGGGCAGCACGATGTCGTCCTGCGCCGGCAGCGCGGCCAGCACCGGCATGTCGATCCCGGCCAGCGCGCCGCGCAGCAGCGCCTCATGCCGCGTGGAGGCCACACGGTTGAGGATCACGCCGGCGACGCGCACATCCTTGCGGAAGCTGCGGAAGCCATGCACCAGCGCCGCGGCCGACTGGCTCTGCCGCGCCGCATCCAGCACCAGCAGGACGGGAAGCTGCAGCTGCGCGGCAAGGTCGGCGGTCGAGCCCTCGCCATTGGCGGCGCCGTCGAACAGTCCCATCACGCCTTCGATCACGGCAAGCTCGGTCTGCTCCGCACCGGCGCGGATCACGCCGGCCAGCGTGTCGCCGCGCATCGCATAAGGATCGAGATTGTAGCAGGGACGCCCGGCGCCGGCGGCGCGGTGGAAGGCGCCGTCGATATAGTCGGGCCCGGTCTTGAAGGCCGTGACGATGCGGCCTTCGCGGCTCAACAGACGCAGCAGCGCCAGGGTGACGGTGGTTTTGCCGCTGCCCGAGGCGGGCGCGCCGATTACGAGGCCGCCTGGCATGCTGCAGCCTCCACCAGCCGCGCCTGCAGGTCGCTGCTGCCGAAGACATCGTGCAGCGCCACGACCTCGCCGACCACGAACAGCGCCGGCGGTTCGATCGCGGCGTCTTTCGCCTTGACGACGATGTCGCCCAGCGTCGCGGTCAGCACGCGCATCTGCGGCAGGGTAGCGTGGCTGACCAGCGCGGCGGGGCGGTCGTCGCTCAGGCCGGCATGGCGCAGCTTGGCGACCAGAAGATCGAGATGCTTGATCGCCATGTAGATCACCAGCACCGGCGAGGCGCGCACCATCGCGGCCCAGTCGACGCTGTCGGGCACTTCGCCGCTGGCATTGTGGCCGGTCAGGAAGGTGACGCAGGAATTGGTGTCGCGATGGGTCAGCGGAATGCCGGCATAGGCCAGGCCGCCGATCCCGGCCGAGACGCCGGGGATCACGCGGAAACTGATGCCGGCGTCGCGCAAGGCAAGCGCCTCTTCGGCGCCGCGACCAAAGACGAAGGGGTCGCCGCCCTTCAGCCGCAGCACACGCTTGCCCTCGCGCGCCAGCTCGATCAGCCGCAGGCTGATGTCGCGCTGTTTCGGCGAAGACTTGCCGCCGCGCTTGCCGGCATATTCGAGCACGGCCCGGGCCGGCGCGCAGTTCAGGATCGCTTCGCCGACCAGCGCGTCATAAATCACGACATCGGCCTGGTTCAGCGCATTCACCGCATGCAGCGTCAAAAGCCCCGGATCGCCGGGACCGGCGCCGGCCAGCCAGACCTGGCCGGGCGGGAAAACGGGCATGTCGAGGGCGGGAAGATGCATGGCCTGCAGGGTACACCGGGCGGTCGCCGGTGTATACTTGGCCCCTGATGACCATCGCAGGCATACACATGATCGCGGCGAGGCCGGATGGCGCGGCAGCGTAACCTTCTGCTGCTCGGCGGCACCGGCGAGGCGCTGCGGCTGGCGCGCGAGCTGGCGGGTCATGCAAAAATCCGCTGCATCTCCTCGCTGGCCGGACGCACGGAAAATCCGCAGACGCCGCCGGGCGAGATGCGGATCGGCGGCTTTGGCGGCGTCGAGGGCCTGAGCCGCTATCTGGTCGAGGAGAAGATCGACCTGGTGCTGGACGCCACGCATCCCTTCGCGGCGCAGATGGCGCGGCATGCCCATGATGCCTGCGTGGAACTGGGCATCCCGCGGGCAAAACTGGTGCGGCCTGCCTGGGTGGCCTCGCCGGGCGACCGCTGGACCATGATGCCCAGCATCGCCGCCGCCGCCGTTTTCCTGCGCTTCCACCCGGCCTATCGCATTTTCCTCACGCTGGGCCGGCAGGAGGTCGCGGCTTTCGCGCCGCTGGGTGAGGATGGCAAACGCTGGTTCCTCACCCGCATGGTCGATCCGCCGGGGCCGGGCGTGGCGCTGCCGCCGGGCGAGCTGCTGCTGGCGCGCGGGCCGTTCCAGCCCGATGCCGAAAAGGCGCTGATGCAGCAGCATCGCATCGACCTGCTGGTGACCAAGAATTCCGGCGGCGCGGCGGGCAAGATCGCGGCGGCCACGGAACTGCATATCCCGGTATTGATGATCGAACGCCCGCCGCTGCCCAACGGCACGGTGCTGGACTCGGTCGGCGCCGCGCTCGGCTGGATCAATGCGGGGACGGTTTAGGCTTTTTTCTTCGCCTTCTTCCCCGGCCGCAGCACATGCACGTGCCTGGGGTCATACAGCGCGCTGTCGCTGAAGGCGGCGTCTTCGCTGAGCACGCGGCCAACGAGAATGAGCGCCGTGCGGGTGATCTTGGCTGCGCGCACCTTCGGCGCGATGTCCTTCAGGGTACCACGGATGATCTCCTGGTCGGGCCAGGTGGCGCGCACCACCACGGCGACCGGGCAGTCGGCGCCGTAATGCGGCGTCAGGCTCTCGATCACATGCTTCATGTTGCGGATGGACAGATGGATCGCCAGGGTCGCCTTCGTGCGCGCGAAATTCTCCAGTGTCTCGCCGGCGGGCATGTCGGACGACTTCATCGCCGTGCGGGTCAGGATCACGCTCTGCGACACGTCCGGTAATGTCAGCTCGCTTTGCAGGACCGCCGCGGCGGCGGCGAAGGCCGGCACGCCCGGCGTGATCGTATAGGGGATATCCAGTTTTTTAAGGCGTCTGATCTGCTCGGCGATGGCGCCATAGAGCGAGGGATCGCCGGAATGCACGCGGGCGACATCCAGGCCCTTGTCGTGGGCCGCCACGATCTCGGCCATGATCTCGTTCAGGTCGAGCGGCGCGGTGTCGATCACACGGGCCTTTTTCGGCGCCAGCGCCACGACCTCTTTGGGCACCAGCGAGCCGGCATAGAGGCACACCTTGCATTTCTTGATGAGCGCCGCGCCGCGCAAGGTGATCAGGTCGGGCGCGCCGGGGCCGGCGCCGATGAAATGCACGGTCATTTACGAGAACTTCTTTTCATAGCCGCGCGGCGTGTAGACGAAGCGGCGGCCATCGGGCAGCGATATGGCGCGGCTGGCGCTGCTGCCGACCAGCACCACGGTCAGCATGTCGACCTTCTCGATATCGAGTTCGGCCAGCGTGGTCTGCGTCACCCGTTCGCCCTCGCGGCCGAGGTTGCGCGCCAGCACCACGGGCGTGTCGCCCGGGCGGTGCTGCAGCAGGATATCCTTCGCCATCTCCAGCTGGTGGCGGCGGCGCTGCGAGACCGGATTGTAAAAGGCGATGACGAAATCGGCTTCGGCGGCGGCCTTGATGCGCTGGAGGATGGCCTCCAGCGGGGTCAGCAGGTCGGAGAGCGAAATCGTGCAGAAGTCGTGGCCGAGCAGCGCACCGGATTTCGCCGCCGCCGCCTGAAGCGCGGAGATTCCAGGCGCAACCTGCACGGCGAGCCGCTGCCAGTCTTTCCGCTCCGGCTCCTTGTCCAGCAGCGCGAAGACCAGCGTCGCCATGGCATAAATGCCAGGATCGCCCGAGCAGACCAGCGCCACGCGCTTGCCTTGTGCGGCGAGATCGAGGGCTGCGCGCACGCGCACTTCTTCTTCACCCAGATCGTAACGATGCAGCATCTTGCCCAGCGCCAGCTGCGGATAGAGATCGAGATACAGGCCATAGCCGACCCAGTCGGTCGCCTCCGACAGCGCGATGCGCGCTTCCGGCGTCAGCCAGTGGGCGTCGCCCGGGCCGGTGCCGACAACGTGGAGTTCACCGCGCATTGTACCACGTGATGCACCATCGAAGGGCGCAGGCGCCAAGGCAAAGGCGCAGGTGGCGCGTTCGGATTTCTGCTTCGGCACGATCAGCACGGCGTCAGGCCCGGCGGCGGCCAGCGCCGCGCCTTCCGACACGCCATGCGCGCCCACTTCGGCGAAGACGGTCTCGGACGGATTGGCCAGCCGCGGCGTCTCGGCCTCCAGCGTGGCTGCATCAAAAACACGGAACGGCACGCCGAACCATTTCGCCAGCTCGTGCATGGCCGGTTCGTCGGCCTTGAGGTCGAGAGAATAAATCCCGGCGATGCTGTCGCGCGCAATTCTTTCCTGATCCAGCACGCCCTGCACCAGCCGGATCAGTTCGACCGGCCTGGCATTGCGTTCGCAACCGACACCGATGGCAACCGAACGCGGATGATAGACCAGATGGTTGGGATCGCCCTCGGTGGCCTTGTGCGTCACCTCGATCAGCATCGTGCCGTCGTCGCGAATGGGAAGTCCGCTATCCAGCAGCCAGGGCACTGCCCCTGCGATGCGGATGCCGGTGCCACGAAGCAGGTTGGCCATCAGGCCTTTGGCATCGTCCGGGTTGGCCAGCGTGTAGCCCTCCGGCGGCTCGTCCAGGCCTAAGCCGAAGGCGAGGTCGCCGGCGGTGGTGATCGCGGCGATGCCCTGCAGGACGGAGGCGATGCGCCGCGAAAGCAGATTGGCGCCATGATGGCCGCCCAGCAGCGGCACGACGCTGGACCCATCCGCGGCCACCGCGATCAGCGGTGGTTCCGAGCGTTTGTCGGCCAGCACGCGGGCCACGGCGCGAATGAGAATACCGGCGGCGCAGATGCCGATCACCGGGCGGCCGGCCGCGAAGAGCTGCGCGATTGTTTCTGTCGGCTTCGCGCCGATCGGCAGGGCATGGACGAGCGCCGCATCGTCGGGCGCATAGACGTCCCAGGCCGGGAAGGCGGTCATCAGCGCCTGTGCCACGCCGCGCGCATTGGGCGTCAGCAGGACGAGGGCGGGTTTGCCCGTACTCATGACTGGAACTCCATGAAATGCTGCTCGCCTTTTTTATGCACCAGGATCATGGCGAAATAGGGAATGCTCTGCGGATCGACGGCCTCCAGCGGCAGGATGCGCTGTTCGGCCATGGTGGCGCGTTCGATATAGTGCGCGCGGTTGCTGAGGCCAAGCTGGCGCAGCAGCGCCACGATGCGCGGCCCGTGGCGGCCGAGTTTCAGGATCGCGGCGGCATCGGTATGCAGCAGCTTCTGCGCAATCGTCTCGTCATCCAGCGGCGCCGGGATCACGGTCAGCACGTCGTTGCGCGAGGCCAGCGGATGGCGGAGCGCCGCGGCGCAGGCGGTGAGCGACGACACGCCGGGCACGACCTCGACGGGGAAGCGCTCGGCCAGCCGGCCGAACAGATACATGAAGGAACCGTAGAGGAAGGGATCGCCCTCGCACAGGACTGCAATATTGCGTCCCTGCTGAAGATGCGCCGCCAGCTCCTCGGCCGCCTGTTCATAGACGGCCTGGGCGGGAAAGCGCGCCACGGTCAGCGGCATGCGGATGGCGAGTTCGGTCTGGCCGCCCTTGAGATGCGGCGCGACAATCTTTCGCGCCAGGCTGTCACCGGTTTCCGGCGCCGGGTATGCCACGACATCGGCGCTTTGAAGAAGGCGCAGCGCTTTCAGGGTGATCAGCTCGGGGTCGCCCGGGCCGATACCCAGACCATACAATTTACCAGTCATTCCTTAACCGCACACCACTGGGTCACCGGGAACATCGCATGCCAGCCATGGAAGCGGCCGACCGGCTCGGCACGCTGCACCGAGAAACGCGCGAGATCGCCGCCATGCGTGCTGCGCGCCGCCGCCAGGATGCTTTCGCCTTCC
>Ga0209675_1001583_pt1 | contig 12876 bp, 9 predicted proteins | sample AraplaCol_mLB_r2_2_FD_184280 | JGI IMG/M metagenome (GOLD analysis project Ga0209675, IMG submission 184280) | Arabidopsis root microbial communities from North Carolina, USA - plate scrape MF_Col_mLB_r2 (SPAdes) (version 3) | ecosystem: Host-associated > Plants > Roots > Endosphere | place: USA... | reverse complement strand
ACTCAGACTGATTCATGAGCAGATCAAGCCGCACTTTCTGTACAACACATTGGATACGATCCAGTGGATGGCAACGGCACATGGAGCAGACAATGTGGTGGAGATGGTGGAAGCGCTTAGCGCGTATTTCCGATTAGGGCTTGGCACAGGCAGTCCCTACATTCCGCTTGATCAGGAGTTGTACCATGTCGAGAGTTATCTTCATATTCAAGGTGTGCGGTATAAGGAGATTCTGGACTACGAGCTTCAATATGATGAAGAGCTTGCTCAGTGTCAAGTCGTTCGCTTCATGCTGCAGCCGTTGGTGGAAAATGCGATTTATCACGGGATTAAGCCACTTGGGGATCAAAAGTGCAAAATTTCGATTACAGCTTATCAACAGGTCGATGATTTGGTCATGAAGGTTGAAAATAATGGGGTTATGATTCCGGAAGAGAAGCTCGAACAGATGAATCAAGCCCTTCTTGATGATAAATATGATCGGTCTGCCACAGGCTTTGGGCTATACAGTGTAAACCATCGCATTCGACTAGCTTACGGGGCGCCATATGGCCTTGCAGTGAAGAGCGAAGACGGCATTACTGTTATGGTCATTCGAATACCTTTGGAAGGGGAGTGGAATGAAGATGTGGAAGATTGTCATCGTCGATGATGAAACGATCATTCGCAAAGGCTTGCGACAATACATTGAGGAGAGTCCGTATCTTTTTGAGATCGCAGGAGAAGCGAAAAGTGCAATCGAAGCATTGAATATGGTGGAGGAAGCCCCACCACATGTATGCCTTGTGGACATCAACATGCCGAATATGAATGGGCTCGATCTGATGAATATATTGCGCGAACGCTGCCCGTCGGTTCTGGTTGTCATCATCAGCGGCTACGATAACTTTGAATATGCGCGTCAAGCCGTGCAACTGCAAGCATTCGATTATGTATTGAAACCTGTGCCGAAGAGTGATCTGAACAAGCTGCTTCATCGGATCGATGAGCATCTTCAGGCGAAATATCCTTTGCATTCGCATGAAAGCAGGGTGGATAAGGAGCGGGAGCTTCCCGGATTTACAGGGGATGGAACCGTGCTTATCCAAAAAGTGACCGAGTATATTGACAGTCATTATCAGGATCCGGAGCTGTCTATTGCTCGAGTAGCAGCGCTATTTCATATCAACCAAACCTATCTTAGCAAGCGGATGAAGCAAGAAATCGGTGCTTCATTCCTTGACTATGTGACCGAGCTTCGGATATCGAAGGCGAAGGAGATTCTGGATGACGTAATGCCGAATATCAAGATCGGGGATCTGGCCGTGAAGGTAGGGTATAAGAGTCAGTATTATTTTAGTCGAGTGTTCAAAAATAGGGTCGGCTCAAGCCCCTTAGAGTACAAGAAGAATCCGTTCGGTTATGGATAGGAGGGTCATTCTCATCCTACAGTTCTTAGGCTTCATCAGATGTAAACACAACGCAACCTAGAGAAGGTTGCGTTTTTTAATGTAAACGGAATAGAACAAGAGATGTTATCTCCAATTGGTAGAATTAACCTGAAACCGCATTATAATTAATTTTGAAAGGTGTGAAAAACATGATTAGCATGAATTTGAAACAATTGCGTAAAGCGAACAGATTGACGCAAGAAGAAATTGCCGAAAAGATCGGCGTTTCGAGACAGGCTGTCGCGAAATGGGAGAATGGGGAGACCGTTCCGGATATTAATAATTGTATCGCTTTGGCCAATTTATATGGCGTCGTATTGGACGACCTGGTTCATCATGCCGAGAGCGAGGAAAAGGTAGGCATCCGGCCCAAAGGAAAGCATATGTTTGGATTGGTTAAGGTGGGAGAACGGGGGCAGATCGTCATTCCCAAAAAAGCTAGGGAAGTATTCAACATTCGGCCCGGTGACAGTCTGCTTCTCCTTGGTGATGAGGCTCGTGGACTTGCCATTGTCAGAAACGAGGACTTTCTACAGTTTGCGCATGATGTATTCCATGCACAGCGATACGAGGAGGAAGACGAGTGATTGCGATTCAAACGAATAATTTAACGAAAAAATTCAAAGATAAAACCGTTCTGAACGCACTGAACCTTTCGATCGAACAAGGTGAGCTTTTTACTCTGCTCGGAGTCAACGGCGCAGGCAAAACGACAACGATCAAAATGCTGACTTGCTTGAGCAAGCCTACTGCCGGCGATGCCGCACTGCTCGGCGACAGCATCGTATCCAATGCTTATGCAGTAAAAGAAAAAATCAATGTTTCGCCGCAGGAGACTGCTGTCGCCCGCAATTTATCGGTTAGGGAGAATCTTGAATTCATCGCGCGAATTTACGGGTTCGATAAGAAAACGGTTGAGAAAAAAGTGGAAGAAATGCTTATGAAGTTTAACCTTATGGATGTAGCCGGGGATAAAGCAAAAACGTTATCTGGCGGAACGCAAAGGCGGCTCAGTATTGCCATGGCCCTCATCTCGAACCCGGAAATCCTGTTTCTGGATGAACCTACATTGGGACTGGATGTCCTCTCAAGGCGTGATCTCTGGACGGCCATTGAGAAATTAAAGGGCAAAAAAACCATTATTCTGACGACGCATTATATGGAGGAAGCAGAAGCGCTGTCCGATCGAATTGGAATTATGGCGAAAGGAAAATTAAAAGCGGTTGGCACGGCGGCCGAATTGATGGCAAAGAGCAATGCAAGAACGCTGGAAGAAGCCTTTGTCTCACTCGTTGTCAAGGAGGGATCAGAGCAATGAAAACCATCGCATTTGCCGCACGAAATCGGAAAGAGATTGTTCGAGATCCTCTGAATTTAGCCTTTGGCATAGGCTTCCCGTTGATCATCTTATTCCTGCTAACGGCATTACAAGCAAATATTCCGGCCGACATATTTGTCATTCATAAACTTGTTCCGGGCGTCGCGATGTTTGGTCTTTCTTTCGTTTCACTATTTTCCGGTATGCTGATTGCCAAGGATAGAAGCAGTTCATTTCTGACGCGGTTGTTCACGGCACCACTTACAGCCCCTGATTACATCGTGGGATATACTTTACCGCTTGTTCCTATGGCGATGATCCAAATTTTAATCTGTTTTCTTGCCGCAATCTTCCTAGGGTTACCTGTCAGTTTCAATGCTCTACTCTCTATTCTTTCCCTTATCCCTACAGCTATTCTATTTATCGCAATCGGATTGCTAGCTGGAAGTATATTAAATGACAAGCAGGTCGGGGGCGTCTGTGGAGCGCTATTGACCAATTTTAGCGCATGGCTTAGCGGCATTTGGTTTGATCTAAATCTGATTGGCGGCTGGTTTAAAGGGATTGCTTATGTTCTTCCCTTTGCTCATGCTGTAGAGGCAAGTAGAGCAGCCATGTCTGGAGACTATGCATCAATTTTACCGCACTTATGGTGGGTCATCGGTTATGCGGCTGTCATCATCGTCATTGCGGTTTACGCGTTCAAGAAGAAAATGAATGGCAATGAAGCCTAACGTTGTATAGGAGTTGGAGTATATGGACATGTATCCTCGCTATAGGCTGGATGCGCTCTGACATACGAATAAACCCTGACTGTTCATGAAGTCAGGTTAACACGCCAAATACTGGCGTGTTTTTTTGTGATGTGAACCCGACTTTGGTCTAGCTGAAGTGGAGACTGTAGATGGATGTCGCTATTCGCTTGCCTACGTATAATCAACTTGAATAATATTCCAAATAAATTCAGATCTGGAGCAATAGGGATGGCAAATCAAGTTGCCTCAGATTGCTTCATTTCCCCGGAAACTGAGGAGACGTGAAAATGAAAACGTTAATCGAATTCAAAAACGTAACGAAAGAATACAAAATAGGAGAAGTTCCTATTAAGGCACTTGCTGGCGTTGATTTTTCCATATCCGAGGGAGAATTCGTCGTTGTATTGGGTGCTAGCGGCGCCGGCAAAAGTACCATTTTGAATATCCTTGGGGGCATGGATACGGCGACGACAGGTCAAGTGTTTGTTGGTGATCAAGAAATCACAAAGTTTAATGAAAAAAAATTAACGGAATATCGCGGAGAGAAGGTTGGCTTTGTCTTTCAATTCTATAATTTAATCCCGAATTTAAACGCGCTGGAGAATGTTGAATTTGCGACGGAAGTATGTAAGAACCATCTGGATGCGAAAGATGTATTAACGAAGGTTGGATTAAAGGAACGCATCAGGAACTTCCCTTCCCAGCTTTCTGGAGGAGAACAACAACGTGTTGCGATTGCGAGAGCTGTTGCCAAAAATCCGCTGCTGTTACTCTGTGATGAACCGACTGGAGCTTTAGATTATGTGACAGGGAAGTCCGTCTTGAAGCTTCTTCAAGATCTGAACAAGGAGACGAAGAAGTGCGTTGTTCTGGTGACCCATAACACGGCGATTGCTCCGATGGCGGATAAAATTATCAAGGTGAAGAGCGGGATGATCGAGAGCGTTACGGTAAATCGCGACAAACAGAACGTTGAAGGGATCGAGTGGTAATGATGAAGCTATTTCTAAAATTGTTAAGGGATATTAAACAATCGATTGGGCAATTTATAGCCTTAGTTTTGATTATCGCCGTAGGAGCTTTTTTCTATGCGGGGCTGGTAACTTATAGCGATAAGCTTAGTACTTATACGAAGAGTTACTTTGAAGAACATAATCTAAGTGACTTAAATGTCTATTACAGTCAAATTTCCAAAGATGATGTGGCAGATTTAAGCAAAGTTGAAGGTATCCATAAAATAGAAGGTCGTTATACCTTGGATGCCACACAAGCCTTTGAAGACTATAAAACTTCATTAAAAATTCATTCGATCCCTGTAAAAAATGAAATCAATACGCTTACTACGATTGAGGGCAGTATCCCGACAAAAAAGGATGAAATCATAATAGATTCCCATTATGCAAAAGAACATGATTATCATGTCGGTGATCAAATCCTTATCAATACGAATGGGAGAGATATTAAGTTTACCATTAGCGGCTTATGCGAGAATGTGGAATATGTAAAAAAGAACGAAACACAAGACCATAAAACCTACGGCGTAGCTTATATGGCCGAAGAGGCAATACCTGAAGTCGCAGACGGCTTTTCCTATAATGAAATCATGATTGATGCTCAAGATGGTTACGATATTGATCAATTAGGTCAATCCATTGAAGGACAATCCAAACAACTTTCTTATTTAAACCAAATAAGTAAAGAACGGACTTTCAATTATTCTAAAATAAATCAAACGATTTATAATAACGGCATGATGAGTAAGGTTGTACCTTTCGTTCTCTTTTTGATTGCAGCGATTATCCTATTTCTTACCATGTCTAGGATTATAGATTCCCAAAGAAATCAAGTAGGGATTATGAAGGCATTGGGGGTAAAAAACAGAACCATCATGCTTCACTACATGGGATATCCTGTACTGGCAGGTATCGTAGGCTCAATTCTAGGTAGTGCCGTTGCTGCTAGTGTATTTATTCCTTTAGTAACGGCGTCGAGTGCGAGGTCCCACTCTCTGCCTGACATCACATACTCACTTTCCATTTATTCGATTATTCCTCCCATCCTTTTCTCTAGTGCTTTTGGACTTCTAGCATGTTACTTAAGTGGTAGAACGATATTAAAAGAACGTGCGGCTCAAGCTATGCGTCCTAAACCGCCAAAGACGATGAAAAAGCTAGTGATAGAAAGAGTTCCAGGTCTATGGCGTCGTATTTCCTACAGTTACAAACTCATCTTGAGAAATATTTTCTTAAATAAACCAAAAGCTTTAGCGAGCTCAGTCGGTGTGGTTGTCAGTACGGTTTTATTGATAACTGCTTTTGGCACGCAAGCGGCCTTGCTAAAAGTTGCGAACCAAATTGAAGATGTTTATAAGTATGATTTAAGAGTCGATTATACAATGGAAACATCTATTGATACGACAAACCTCCCCTCCGGTATTAAAAATGGTTATGATTTATCCACTTTTCCTGTTGAATTCATAAAAGATACTCAAAAAGAAAATGCTACTTTAGTGGTTACTGCAAAAGAAAACAGTCTCATTCATTTCTTTGATGAGCATGACAATGAGATATCTTTAGAAAACAATGGTGTGCTGGTACCCAAATCTTACGCCGACAAATATCATATTGTAGAAGGGGATACCATCCAAATCAAGTTCACAGCACCAGAGCTTAAAAATAAAACGGTAGATACGAAGGTTTTACAAATATCTACTCAGTATTCGAATCCGTCGTTTTATATTACACCAGCCTATTTAAAGAGCTTTGACATCGACTATCGTCCAACCTCGCTTTTAGTTGAAGCCAATAGCTCTACAGATCTTATAAGTGTTCGTAACTTCTTTGAACAAGATCCTCAAGTAGATACCATTGCAGATAAGACGGGTCTAAAGAAATCAGCTCAATATATTGTGAAACAAAACAGTTTTGTATTTATCATGTTTACCATTTGTGCCGTCATACTCTCCTTTAGCGCTATCTATACGATATCTTCCATTAACATTTATGAAAGGAATCGTGAGCTTGCAACACTTAAGGTATTAGGCTATCAAAAAAATAAAATAAACAGACTTATATTTTTTGAAAACATTATACTAACCACATTTGCGGTCATTGTAGCTTTACCGATAAGTGGCTATATGTATGCGCTGATTGTGAAGGTACTGTCTAGTACCCACCAACAAATTCCCAATAAATTAAATATTTTTATCATATTGATATCTGTTATTCTTGCATACTTACTAACCATTTTAGCTAACTTACTACTTCGGAGAAAAGTAACCAAAATCAATATGATTGAATCATTGAAAAGTGTAGAATAACGGTATTGAAATGCACCCATTTCATAGGCATTACCCCCTCGGGTAAACCAATGAATTGGGTGCATTTTTATTGGCGAATCTAGTCTGGCACATAGCATTTACAGCTTTATAAGTAAAAATATGAAAAGTTAAAAAAATTCTAATAAATAAATGTCGATAATTAGGTTGAACCTTTCGCAAATCTGTTTTAGTATAAAAATTAAATTATACCTAGTGGTTTTATCGGGTTTTTATATTTCAGTGAGGTGGTTCGTGTTGCAACTTCAAGTTACGAATAGTCCATTTACAAGTGAGCAAACAGAGCTAATTAATAAACTGCTCCCAACTTTAACGGATGTCCAATTGAGCTGGCTTGGCGGTTATTTATCGGCTTATCGCATGGTGAGTGCGGGTACGGTGACAGCATCAGCGACGGTAAACGACGTATCGGCGATATCTACTGCAGCACCCGTCTCTGTGGTGACGGAAGTTCCGCGTGAAGCGACGATCTTGTTCGGATCACAGACTGGGAATGCGCAGAGACTAGCAGGTCGATTAGCAGAAAGTTTGAAAGCGCAAGGTATTACAGTAACACTGTCGGCAATGAATCAGTATAAAACAAATCAGTTAAAGAAGGTTGATTATCTATTCGTGCTTGTGAGTACGCATGGCGAGGGTGATCCACCAGATAATGCACTGACATTCCATGAATATCTGCATAGTAAGCGTGCTCCGAAGCTTGATGGCATGAAATTCTCGGTACTTGCCTTAGGTGATACATCGTATGAGTTCTTCTGCAAAACAGGTCAAGATTTCGATTCAAGACTTGCGGAGCTAGGTGGAGAGCGAATCACAGATCGTGTAGATTGCGATGTGGACTTTGAAGAGTCTGCTGCAGGTTGGATCGCATCTGTAAACCGCGCAGTGAGTTCAGCTGCGACACCTGCATCCTCGAATGCTGCAGATACAACGAGTGCTGCAGTTGAATCAAGTGTTGTAGAGCCAATCTATTCGCGAAATAACCCGTATATGGCAGAAGTTCTGGAGAATCTAGACTTGAATGGAAGAGGATCCGATCGTGAGACGCGTCATGTGGAGATTTCGTTAGAAGATTCGGGCTTGACGTATTCGCCCGGTGATGCGGTTGGTGTCTATCCGCAGAATGATCCTACACTCGTGGATGAGCTGATCTCGCTTCTGAAGTGGAATCCAGAGGAGGTCATTGTCACCGGTAAGGGTGGGGAGACTTCTTCTGTACGTGATGCACTTTTGCACTACTATGAAATTACCGTGTTAACGAAGCCTTTATTGGAGAAAGCCGTTGCCTTCTCCGGAAACGACAAACTGGCAGAGCTGGTGAATCCCGACAATAAAGAAGCGTTGAGATCGTATCTGAAAGCACGCGACCTGCTTGATCTACTTCGTGATTTCCAGCCGTGGACCATTGCACCGGGAGATCTGTCGACGCTGCTTCGTAAGCTGCCGCCGCGCTTGTATTCGATTGCGAGCAGTCTTAACGCACACCCTGATGAAGTGCATTTGACCGTCCGGAAGGTGGAATACGAAGCCCATGAACGCGTGCGCAAAGGCGTAACTTCAGGATATATCGCTGAACGATTAGTGCCTGGCGATAGATTACCGATTTTTATTCAACAGAATCCGAACTTCAAACCTCCTGTGAATCCAGATTCTCCAGTCATTATGATTGGACCTGGTACGGGCGTTGCCCCATTTCGTGCGTTTCTTGAAGATCGCGAAGAGCTAGGTGCGACAGGGAAATCATGGCTGTTCTACGGCGACAGACATTTTGTGACAGACTTTCTGTATCAGACGGACTGGCAGCGCATGTTGAAGGAAGGTGTATTGTCGAAGCTGGACGTCGCGTTTTCTCGTGACACGGAAGAGAAGGTATATGTACAGCAGCGTATGCTGGAACATGGCGAAGAGGTATACAACTGGCTGCAGGACGGTGCACATGTGTATGTCTGTGGAGATGAGAAGTATATGGCACATGACGTTCAAGCCGCATTGCTTGAAATTATTGGGCATTACGGAGGCAAATCGCCTGAGGTGGCAGCTGCGTATCTATCCGAGCTGCAAGAGCAGGGGCGTTACCAACGTGATGTATACTAAGCGCTTGTGCTTTTCGCACAAGGTTCAATCGGTGTAATTACATGACCGCATCATGCAAGCAGAGGAGCTGATAGCCATGGTTAATAAGCAAAAGGTGGAGCCGATTGGCGGACCGCCGAGTGACGTGGAACAATTAAAATTAGAAAGCAACTATTTACGAGGATCATTGACGGAATCGCTGGCGAATCGAATAACGGGTGGATTGCCCGATCTGGATAATCGACTTCTTAAATTCCATGGCAGCTATATGCAGGACGATCGAGATTATCGTAATGAACGGGAAAAGCAGAAATTAGAACCCTACTATCAGTTTATGCTTCGTGTTGTTACGCCAGGCGGGGTGTCGACTCCTGCGCAATGGCTTGTGATGGATGAATTAGCGGATAAATATGGGACTGGAAGTATTCGTCTAACGACGCGGCAAGCATTCCAGTTGCATGGCGTATTGAAGTGGAATTTGAAGCAAACCATTCAAGATATCAATGAAGCTTTGCTGACGACATTAGCAGCTTGTGGCGATGTTAGTCGGAACGTCATGTGCAACCCGAATCCATACCAATCTGACATTCACGGCGAGGTGTTATACTGGGCGCAACAGTTGACTACACACTTGGCTCCGAAGACACCTGCATACCATGAAATATGGCTGGACGGAGAAAAGGTTGTCGACAGTCTGGAGCAAGAAGATGCAGCTGTTGAAGTCGAGCCGATTTATGGCAAAGTCTATTTGCCTCGAAAATTTAAGATTGGGATTGCGGTACCTCCGTCCAACGATATTGACGTCTATTCGCAGGATCTTGGATTGATTGCGATCGTGGAGAACGATAAGCTTGTCGGCTTTAATGTCGTCGTCGGTGGTGGGATGGGCATGACGCATGGCGATACGAGTACGTATCCTCAGCTTGCTCGAAGCATCGGCTTCGTAACGCCAGACCGTATTCTGGACGTGGCGGAGAAGACGATTACGATCCAGCGTGATTACGGGAATCGCTCCGTTCGGAAGAATGCCCGGTTCAAATATACGATCGATCGACATGGCTTAGACTGGTTCGTGGAAGAACTGCATGACCGGCTAGGCTGGAAGCTTGATTCTGCGCGACCGTTTAAATTCGACCATACGGGTGATCGTTACGGTTGGATTAAGGGCAAGGATGGCAGATGGAACTTGACGCTCTATGTTCAAAGCGGCCGTATCGCGGATGGAGAAGGCTTTAAGCTGAGAACAGCTCTGCGTGAAATTGCCAAGATACACACTGGTGATTTCCGTCTGACGGCGAATCAGAATTTAATGATCGCGAACGTAGATACCAAGAAGAAGAAGGCCGTTGAAGCCTTGCTGCAAGAGTACGGCGTTGCCGAAGGTTCGAAGTATTCGGCGCTGCGTCGAAGTGCATTGTCTTGCGTCGCACTGCCGACTTGCGGGCTTGCAATGGCCGAGGCGGAACGGTATTTGCCGACGCTAATCGATAAGCTGGAGCCGATTCTTGAGGAAGCCGGTATTCTGGATGAAGAAATCAATATTCGCATGACAGGCTGCCCGAATGGGTGCGCGCGTCCAGCGCTAGGGGAGATTGCATTCATTGGTAAATCACCTGGCAAGTACAATATGTACTTAGGTGCGGGGTTCTCCGGTGATCGACTAAGTAAGCTGTATCGTGAGAACATTGGCGAAGATGACATTATCGATACGTTAAAACCGATTATTCAGCACTATGTGGTTGACCGGAATCATGGCGAGCACTTTGGAGATTTTGTCGTCCGCACGGGGTATGTCGCGGCGGTAACGAATGGCATGAACTTCCACGATTAGAGATGAAGAGATTGTTCAGTATTATTCTAATAGATCATTCAAGGTAACGATAAGAGAATCACGTCGATGAGACGTGATTCTTTTTTTTGTTGCCGGACGGGAACGGATCGGGGTACCGCAATGGATCTTGTATTTTTATCAAAGTGTCATTTTCACGCGATTGAATCGTGAATTTGTATCATTTTTCAAAAAAAAGTTAACGTAAAAGCGCAAAAAATCACGCTTCTATTATCTCGTTTCATAGATGTGAAAAACGTAAAATATTGGTAATGATTCATGCAGATGAGCAGGGAGGATGGATATGTCGCAGGCAACGGCGAACCAAAAAAGTTTTTTGCAGCGATTTTGGAAGCAAATCGATATTCAGTTCATGGTTTGGCCAGGGGTTATTCTGATTTTTATTTTTGCATACATCCCGATGTATGGCGTGTTGACAGGGTTTATGGATTATAACATTTTCACGGGAGCAAAAATTTTCGAGAATGAGTGGGTCGGTTTTAAGCATTTTCAGGATTTTTTCAATGCGCCGCAGTTCGGGACGATTATGAGAAATACGATCATGATCAGTCTATTGAAATTGATTATCGGGTTTCCAGCTCCGATTATTTTGGCGCTGATGTTAAATGAGGTCCGTCATCGGATCTTCAAACGTGTAGTTCAATCCATTACATATTTGCCGTATTTCATGTCGTGGGTCATCATCGGCAGTATCGTGATGAGCTTGCTCTCAACGGAGAACGGGAGCATCAATATGCTGCTTATTGGGATTGGCGCGATCGATGAATCGATTAACTTCCTTTCGATGAAAGAATATTTCTGGTCCATTCTCGTGTCTACGAATGTGTGGAAAGACATCGGATTTAACTCCATTATTTTTATGGCCGCGATCGCGGGGGTGAACCCAAGCCTATACGAAGCCGCAGAAATCGATGGTGCGAGCCGGTTCAAGCAAATGTATCTCATTACGATTCCGACCATTATGCCGATCATCATAATCTTTATGATACTGGCCATGGGAAGCCTATTGAACGCTGGGTTTGAGGATATCTTGATTCTGGCGCAAAATCCAAGCCTAAGACCCGTATCCGATGTCATCGATACCTACGTCTACCGGGCCGGTCTGCAGAATCAAAGATATGCCTACGGGGTTGCGGTTGGTTTGTTCCGTGCCGTCATTAGCGTGATGTTGTTAACGATTGCCAACTATTTGGCGAGAAAGACTGGCAACAGCCTCTGGTAGAACATTCGACAATATGGGGGGAAAACTGTGCTCTTCAAACGTTTGGGATATAGCGACCGCGTCATGGTTGTAGCGATCTATGTGTTTCTCATTCTGTTATCTTTTAGTGCCCTATATCCGTTCTGGAACACACTGGTCGTATCGTTGAATCAAGGCCTGGATACGGCAAAGGGGGGCGTCGCGTTCTGGCCGAGAGCGTTCACTTGGAGCAATTATGCCACGGTGTTTAACGATGATAAGCTGCTTAATGCATTTATGATCACGATCCTCCGGACCGTCATTGGGACCGTATCCGCCATCTTTATGACAACGATGCTTGCCTATGGCATGAGTAAATCCTATTTAATTGGCCGTAAATTTTTCACCATCTTTTTTATCGTTACGATGTATTTTGGCGGGGGATTGATTCCTACCTTCTTGCTCATTAAGTCTTTGGGTCTGATGAATAATTTTCTCGTGTTTATTATCCCCGGGTTAATCAGCGTTTGGAACATGATTATTTTTCGGACATTTTTCAAAAGCCTGCCTGTTGGTCTGGAAGAATCGGCGCAGATTGATGGCTGCAGCAACTGGGGGGTCTTCCTGAAGATTGTCCTTCCGTTGTCAGGTCCTGTCATTGCGACGCTCGGTTTGTTCACGGCCATCGCTCACTGGAATGATTGGTTTGCGCCAACGATCTATATTACGAACCAAGATTTGATGCCCGTGCAGACGGTACTGAGACGACTGCTCAATGCGAACCTCTTTAATGAGGCAAGCGCAAGCAGCGGCACGGTTAACAGTCAGACATTGGAGGCGATGAGCCAGAAGAGCTTGACCGCGAAGTCGCTGATCAGCGCGACCGTCATGGTTGTGTCGCTCCCGATTATAGCAGTATATCCGTTTGTTCAGA
>Ga0209675_1001582_pt1 | contig 12879 bp, 12 predicted proteins | sample AraplaCol_mLB_r2_2_FD_184280 | JGI IMG/M metagenome (GOLD analysis project Ga0209675, IMG submission 184280) | Arabidopsis root microbial communities from North Carolina, USA - plate scrape MF_Col_mLB_r2 (SPAdes) (version 3) | ecosystem: Host-associated > Plants > Roots > Endosphere | place... | reverse complement strand
GGTCTCGAAAGTAGGCGGCACGCTGGTGATCATGCAGCAGTTCGATGCCGAAAACTCACTGCGCCTGATCGAAAAGTACAAAGTCACCCATTCCAACTGGGTGCCGACCATGTTCGTGCGCATGCTCAAGCTGCCGGCGGAGGTGCGGTCGCGCTACGACCTGTCCTCGCATCGGGTCGCCATCCATGGTGCCGGCCCGGTGTCGCAGCAGACCAAGCAGCAGATCATCGACTGGTGGGGGCCGGTCCTGTTCGAGTATTATGCGGCCTCGGAAGGCAACGGCATGACCTTCATCACCAGCCAGGACTGGCTGACGCATAAGGGCTCAGTCGGCCGCGCCATCATCGGAGAACTGCATATCGTGGATGACGAAAGCGGCGTGGAACTGCCGGTCGGCTGGTCCGGCCTGGTCTATTTCGCCAAAGGCCAGCCGTTTGCCTATCACAACGACGACGGCAAGACGAAGCAGGCCTTCAACGACAAGGGCTGGAGCACGCTGGGGGATGTCGGCTATGTCGACGCGGAAGGTTATCTCTATCTCACCGACCGCAAGGCTTTCATGATCATTTCCGGCGGCGTGAACATCTATCCGCAGGAAGCCGAGAATGTGCTGATCGAACATCCGAAGGTGGCGGATGTCGCCGTGATCGGCGTGCCCAATGAAGATTTCGGCGAAGAGGTGAAGGCGGTCGTGCAGCCGGTGAACATGGCAGAAGCGGGGCCGGCGCTGGCGGAGGAATTGCTCGCCTATTGCCGCCAGCATCTGGCCAGCATCAAATGTCCGCGCTCGGTGGATTTCGAGGAAGCCCTGCCGCGGCATCCCACCGGCAAGCTCTACAAGCGGCTGATCAAGGACCGCTACTGGGGTAACCGCACAAGCCGCATCGTTTAGGCCGCGTCGTTCAAGTCTTGGGCGTGCCCGGCTGGCCCTTCGAGGTCGAATACTCGAAATGCAGCGGCTTTCCGTCGTGCAGCAGCGGATAGATCGTATGCGCGGCTGAGGCGGCCTCGGCGAAGCCGGTCAGGATCAGCTTCAGCTTGCCACGGTAGGTCGCGACATCGCCGATGGCGAAAATGCCGGGCGCCGAGGTCTGGCATGTCGCCGGATCGACCGGCAGGTGATGGCGGTCAAGCTCGATGCCCCACCCGCTGATCGGGCCGAGATCGCTTTTCAGGCCGAAGAAGGCGAGCAGGGCGTCGGCCGGCAACTGGCGAATCTCGCCATCCAGCGAACTGATCGACACGCTGGTCAGCACATTGTTGCTGCCCTGCAGGCCGGCCAGCTGATAGGGCACCACGATATCGAGGCCATGGCCGTCCAGCGCGCGCAGCTTGGCCACGCTGTCGGGCGCGGCGCGGAACTGGTCGCGGCGATGCACGAACCAGATCTGTTTCGCGATGCCATGCAGGGCCAGCGCCCAGTCGACGGCGGAGTCGCCGCCACCGGCGATCACGATCTTGCGGCCGCGAAAATCATCCGGCCGGCGCACCAGGTAATGTACGCCACTGCCGCCGGGCTGGCCTTCATAGGCTTCGATATCGGCGAGCGGCGGACGGTTCGGACCGAAGGCACCGGCGCCGGCGGCGATGATCACCGCACCGGCCTCGATCACTTCGCCTTTCGAGGTGGTCAGTCGGAAGCCGCCGCCGTCGAGTTTCTGTAGCGCGTCGACACGCTGGCCCAGATGATAGACTGGCAGAAACGGCTTGGCTTGGGCTTCCAGCTGGGTCACCAGATCGGCGCCGGAAATGCGGGGGAAGCCGGGGATGTCGTAAATCGGTTTGTCCGGATATAGCGCACTGCACTGACCGCCGATCGCATCCAGCGTGTCGATAACATGGCAGCGCAGGCCGACCATGCCGCACTCAAAAATGGCGAACAGGCCGACCGGGCCGGCGCCGATCACGGCAACATCAGTCTTGTGCAACATGGAACAGCATCAATCCGGATAAACGAGGCAAAAATATGTAGCGATTCCGGCCCCCGGCCGCTACTCGCGACGGCCGGATGCCGCCCAAAACCGCCCAATCCGGACGAGGGGACGGGCCTGTGGGGTCTCCCGCGCCGATTCCCGGCCAACCGGGGCTGGCGGCAAGGGCGGGTTGGGCGGGTCATATAGGGAACGCTGCGGCCGAATCCGGTGGCTGGAAACCTACCCACGTAACCGGAAAATCACTGCGTTCGGACGGACAATCTCTGGCGATATGAGGCCCGCGGGAATGATGAGGCCCGGGCCCATGATCGTGCAGTTGAAGCACCGGATTTTTACCTACGAGGACGAAAGCGGCGCCGCCGCGGTCGATCATCCGAAGCTGCGCACGCTGTACGAATTGTGGAACCAGCGCCGGGGCACGCGGCAGGCGCCACCCCGCAGCGACTTCACGCTGGAAGACCTGCGGCCATGGTTCGGTCATCTGATGATCATCGATTGCCTGCCGGACAATGATTTCCGCTACCGCCTTTACGGCACCGAGCTGGTGCGGATGTTCGGCTTCGACCTGACCAACCGGAGCGTCGGCGACTCAGTGATCTATATCGGCGACAAGCCGCTGCGCGAATACCAGCAGGTCTGCCGGATCGGCGCGCCGGTGCATGCCTCGCGCGACAGCCCTTCGGCCCGCGAACATCTGCGTGTCGACAAACTGGCGCTGCCGCTGATGGAAGGCGGCGAAGTCACGAAAATTCTCGGCGCGCTGTATCTCTCCGAGCCCGAAGCCGGGGCGGGGGCATGATGGCGCTTCCGCCGGATGTGGGGGCGGATATGTCGCCCATCCAGGAAGAGACGTGGAATCCGCGGGCAGCGGATTGCGAGAGCGAGATCGTCCGGCAGATTCTGGAATACTGGCAGTACAAATGCCGCGGCCGAAAAATGCCGGCGCGCGCCGATCTCGATCCTCTGGAGATGCGCGGCGCGCTGAACCAGATGGTGATGATCGAGATTCACCGCGATCCCCTCCGGTTCCGCACGCGTCTGGTGGGGAGCCAGCAGATGAACCGGCGCGGCTTCGATTTTTCCGCCCAGTGGCTGGATGAGCTGCCCGCCGGTTACCGGTCCGTGGTGCTGCCGCGTGCCGAAGCCGTGGCCCGGCGCGGCGAGTCCGTGCGCTCGCGTGTCCGCAAGGAGATGGACGGGCGGCTGTTCGACTATGAAACCGTCTGGCTGCCGCTCGGCCCGGATGGCGAGACCGCCTCCATGATCATGGTGGTGCAGGAATTCTTTTCCTGATTCAGGCCTGCGCCGCCTTGCGCTTCGCCGGTATCGACATGGCCGCCACGCCGGCCAGCACCAGAACCAACCCGATCCACATGGTTGACGACAGGGCTTCGCCCAGGAAGACCACGCCGATGCCGACGCCGATCGGGATGCGGAGGTAAGCCTGCGACGTGACACCGACCGAGCCCAGCGTGCGCACCAGTCGGAAATAGATCACGAAAGCAAAGGCGGTCGAGAAGACGGTCAGGCCGAGCAGCGCCAGCACCGAAGTGGTGGATGGTGCCAGCGTCCAGGGCTTGTCGAAGATCAGGCTCAGCGGGATCAGCATCGCTGCGCCGCAGAGCATCGAGCCGGTCGCCGGTACCATCGAATCCAGATGCTTGAAGTGGTGGCTGTAGATCGCGGCGGCACCATAGGACAGCGAGGCGAGGATCATCGCCAGTTGGCCCCAGATATCATCGCCCAGGCCGGTCAGTGCACCGACACCCATGATCAGGCAGACGCCACCCAAACCCATAACGGTGCCGAACAGTTTGCGCGGCGTGACGGCCTCGTGCCGCGTGATCGCCCAGGTGATCAGGAAGGCGAAGATCGGCGTGGTGGAATTCAGGATGGTGGCAAGGCCGGCATCGATCCGCGTCTCGGCCCAGGCGATCAGCGTGAAGGGAAGCACCGAATTGATGCAGGCCTGAATGGCCAGATGACGCCAGGTGGCGGCATCACGCGGGAGGCTGATGCCACGCAGGCGCATGACGAACAGCAGCAGGCTGCCGGCAATAATCGTGCGCGCAGCGATCAGCGTGATCGGCGGGATGGTGGCGACGCCGAGTTTGATGAAGGTGTAGGACGCGCCCCAGAGCGTGGCCAGCGTGAGCAGCAGCAGCAATTCCAGGGTCAGCGGACGTGCGGGGGTGGTAACGGAGACGGTAGCGGTCATGGATGCGACTCAGTGGGGCGCTCAAGGGGGCGAGGGAGGCCGTACCATGCCATCCCGGGGCAGCCGCGTCAGCCCCGGATGCTACGGTTGTCGCCGAAGTATTGCATCCCTGCAATCCGGGTGATGGAAACCGGCTGTAGCATCGCCTATCGTTTGGCAAGGACGGCAGAGTGCCGCGCAATGCCGCTCAAGACGGTAAGGGAGAAGACGCCATGGACGGCGATATCGTAACCAGTATTCTGCTGCCGGCCATTCTGGCTTTCATTATGTTCTCGCTTGGCCTCGGGCTGACGCGGGCGGATTTCTCCCGCATCATCCGCCAGCCGCGCGCGCTGCTGGTCGGCATCATCTGCCATTTCGTGTTGCTGCCGGCGGCCTGCTTCCTGCTGATCAAGCTGATGGGCCTGAACGGCGCTTTCGCCATCGGCTTCATGATTCTCGCCGCCTGTCCTACGGGTGCGACCTCCAACCTGCTGACCTATATCGCGCGCGGCGACGTGGCGCTGGCGGTCAGCTTTACGGCGGTGGCCAGCGTCGTCACCATCTTCACCTTGCCGCCCATCGTGATCTGGTCGATGCAGCATTTCTCGGACAGCAGCCAGGCTGTCAGCGTGCCGGTTGGCCTGATGATGGGGCAGATTTTCCTGATGCTGGGCGTGCCGGTTGGGCTCGGCATGCTGGTGCGCAGGGTCTGGCCGACTGCAGCGCTGCGCTGGGAGCCGCGGGCGACACGCGTGGCGACGGTGCTGTTCATCCTGATCGTGGTAGGTGCCGTGGCCAAGAACTGGGCGCTGCTGCGCGACAATGCCGGCAGCCTGGCCGGTTTCGCCATCCTGCTCAACCTGCTGATGCTGGCGATCGGTTTCCTGGTCGCCTGGCTGGCAAGGCTGTCGCGCGCGCAATCCGTGACGCTCGGCATCGAGACCGCCGTGCAGAACGCCACGCTCGCCATCGTGATCGGCAGCAGCGTGCTGCAGAACGATATTCTGGCGGTTCCCGGCGCGCTCTACGGCGTGCTGATGTATGTCGGCGGGCTGTTGTTCGCCTTCGGCATGCGGTCGTTCACCGGCACGGCGCAGGCCGAACCGGCCCTATCGCACAAAGGCTAACCGGCGGTAGCTGAGTGCTTCCGCCACATGGCCGCGCCTGACGCCGTCTGAGGCATCCAAGTCGGCCAGCGTGCGCGCCACGCGTAGGATGCGGTGATAGCCGCGCGCGGTCAGGTGCATCGCCTCGGCGGCGCGGGTCAGCAGGTCGCGGCCGGAATCATCGGGCGTCGCCACCTGGTCGAGCCGTTCGCCATCGGCTTCGGCATTGGTGCGGATGCTGCTGCCGCGATAGCGTTCGCGCTGGATGCTGCGGGCGGCGGCGACGCGTTCGGCTACGGCGGCGGAGTCCTCGCGCGGCGGCGGCGCTGACAGGTCGGCCGCCGATACCGCGGGCACGTCGAGGGTAAGGTCGATGCGGTCGAGCAACGGTCCGCTAAGCCGGGCCTGATACTCGCCGGCGCATTTCGGCGCCCGCGCGCAGGCCATGGCGGCATCGTCCATATGGCCGCAGCGGCAGGGATTCATCGCCGCGACCAGCTGCACGCGAGCCGGATAGGTGAGATGCGCATTGGCGCGCGCCACCACAGCCTGGCCGGTTTCCAGCGGCTGGCGCAGGCTGTCGAGCGCCTGCCGGCTGAATTCGGGCAGCTCGTCGAGGAACAGCACGCCCAGATGCGCCAGGCTCACTTCGCCGGGCTTGGCGCGCAGGCCGCCGCCGATCAGCGCCGCCATCGAGGCGGAATGATGCGGCGCGCGATAGGGCCGCGCGCGGGTCAGCCTTCCGTCGGGAATCTGTCCGGCCAGCGAGGCGATCATGCTCACTTCCAGGATTTCGGATGAATCGAGCGGCGGCAGGATGCCCGGCAGACGCTGCGCCAGCATCGACTTGCCGGCGCCGGGCGGGCCGACGAACAGCAGGTTATGCGCGCCGGCCGCGGCGATTTCGAGCGCCCGCTTGGCGCTGTCCTGGCCCTTGATGTCGCGCAGGTCGGGCAGGTTGCGGCGATGCGGGCGCGCGGCGGCAGCAGCACCTGCGTGCCCTTGAAGTGGTTGATCAGCGCCAGCAGCGTCGGTGCGGCCAGCACGCGGGTGGCGTCGCCGGCCCAGGCCGCTTCGCCGCCCTGGACATGCGGGCAGATGGTGCCGCGATCCTCGCCATGCGCATGTAGGGCCGCGGGCAGGATGCCGCTGACCGGGCCGAGCGCGCCGTCGAGCCCGAGTTCGCCGAGCGCGACATAGCCGTCCAGCGCATCGCCGGGCAGAACGCTCATCGCCGCCAGCAGGGCGAGCGCGATCGGCAGGTCGTAATGGCTGCCTTCCTTGGGCAGGTCGGCGGGCGCGAGGTTGACGGTGATGCGCCGCGGCGGCAGGGCAAGACCGATGGCGCCCAGCGCGCCGCGCACGCGTTCCCGGCTTTCCGCCACGGCCTTGTCGGCCAGGCCGACGACCTGGAAGGCGGGCAATCCATTGGCGAGCTGTACCTGCACGTCCACGGGCATCACCTCGATGCCCTGGAAAGCGACGGTCCTGCAGCGTGCGACCATCAGCGCGCTGTTTTCGCGGCGGCGCAGGTGATGCGCGTGCCGTGAACGCGTGCGCTCTTCCAGTCTTCGCCTTGCGTGGTCACGGTCAGGCGGTTGCCGCGGCGATCGGAGAAGGTGAAGCTGCAGGGGCTGCTGCCGGTGGCGGCACAGATATCGACTTCGCGCATGCCATGCGACCAGAACTCGCGCTCCAGCGCGTTCAGTTCCAGAGGCTGTCCCTCATCCGCCTTGATGCCGTCGGCATCGCGCGTGACGTGGGGCTGCCAATCCGCGCCAGACATGCGGCGGCGCAGGCTGGCATAGGTGGCGTTCAGTGGCGGGGCGGCCGGCGTCGCCGTGCCGTCGCAGGTCTTCAGCATGTCGGAAGCCGTGGCGTTGAAGGCCAGACGCCAGGTCACGGTCCTGACGGTGCTGCGGCCACCGAACCGGCCGCTTTCGTGCACCACGATGCGATCCGCCGACTGCCAGCTGGCGCAGCGATAGATCTGGCTGTAGCGCTCGGCCTCCGGCGCCTGCGGATGCAGGGAGCGCCACATCACGTCATGCAGCGGCATCATCGTGAAATCCGACAGCCGCAGCACATGGCATCGCGCCGAGGCGCCATCGGTATCGTCGTTGATGAACACATGCGTCGCATCCGGCGACCATTGCGCCGTTGCCAGGCCACGGAAGGCATAGATGTCGCGCTGCACGCCCGATCCCTGATGCACCAGCACGAGGCGCTGCTCGCGACTGCCGCTGAAGGCGGCGCGCTGCTCGAGACGGTAGCGACCATCGGGCGAATCCTCGGCCTGCAGCAGGGCGCGATCAGGGGCCGCCATCGCAACGGGGGCGGCAAGCAGGAGAAGCGCGGGAAGCAGGCGACGCAGGATCATGGCGTTTATCCTTTGTTCGCTCCACTCAAGCATTTCCGATTGCACCCTGCAAGAGATGTTCGCGTCCGGGAATATCCCGGTATGCGACATCCTGTGTCTTGGCAGCCGGAGACTTCCGGGCTACACAGACCTCGCACCCTTTGGGGAGTAGCCGTCCGCCGGGCAGCCGGATCATTGATCCGGGAGGGGCCTGAGCGGGGACAGCGTCAACAGACTAGGCGAGCGGAGACCAGCCCTCTCGTCTTGGCGCTTTCGGACCGGAGTTCTGGCTTCGGTATGGCGAGACCTTAGGCTTGTACTGTCGGCACCCGGACCGGGCGGCGACGGAACAGCCTATGGCATTCGCGCCGCCCGGTCCCTGTTGTGCGCCCCATGTTTGACCAGCTTTCCGATCCTGCCTTGCCTGCCTTCATGGCGGGCCCGTTCCTGACCACCACCGCCGTCGTCGCCATCGCCGAGATCGGCGACAAGACACAGCTGCTGTCGCTGCTGCTGGCCGCGCGTTTCCGCAAACCCTGGCCGATCCTTGCCGGCATCCTGGCGGCGACCGTGGTCAACCATCTGTGCGCGGCAGCGATCGGCGTCTGGATCGAAGGGCTGCTGGAGCCGAACGTGCTGCGCTGGGTGCTGGTCGCCAGTTTCGCGGCGATGGCGGTGTGGACGCTGATCCCCGACAAGCTGGATGAGGAGGAGGCAGGGCAATCGCGCCGCTGGGGCGCGTTCCTCACCACGCTGGTGATGTTTTTCCTGGCCGAGATCGGCGACAAGACCCAGCTTGCCACCACCGCGCTGGCGGCGCGTTACGATGCCATCGTTGCCGTCACTGCGGCCAGCACGCTCGGCCTGTTCCTGGCCAATGCCCCGGTGGTCTTCATGGGCGAGCGGCTGATGAAGCGGCTACCGCTGGCCGCCGTGCGCTATGTGGCTGCCGCAGCCTTCGCCGCCTTGGCCATGGCGGTGATCCTGATGGGGTGAAAATTTCGGCAGCCGATTCTGTGCAGTGCAAAACGGTTGCAGGCCCAACGAAATTGTTGGTCTGTAACCGACTTTGCCTTTAAGACTCTCGGTCCTGAGGAAATGCGCGATGGCCGGACTGAACCGGCCCGCTTGGAAGGGAGAGAGACTATGCGGCGGATTCTGACTTTGACGGCGGCAGTTCTGGCCGCAGCGACCTTCGGCGCACAGGCGCAGGCCCAGACCTGGCCGGAGAAGCCGATCACCTTCGTCGTGCCTTTCCCGGCTGGCGGCGGCACGGACGCCTTCGCCCGTCCGCTGGCCGCCTATCTGGGCAACCAGCTCGGCAAGCAGGTCATCATCGACAATCGTGGTGGCGCGGGCGGCACCGTCGGCGCTGGCGTTGCGGCACGCGCGGCTCCGGATGGCTACACCTTCTTCATCGGTGGTGCGCATCATGCCATCGCGCCATCGGTATATCCGAAGCTTGATTACGATATCGAGAAGGATTTCATCCCGGTTGCATTGATCGCACAGCCGCCGCAGGTGGTGGTGGTCAACACCACGCGCACCTCGGCCAAGACGCTGAAGGAACTGATCGACGAGGCAAAGGCCAAGCCGGGCAAGCTGTCCTACGGTTCGGCCGGCAACGGCACCTCGCATCATCTCGCCGGCGAACTGTTCAAGATCCTGACCAAGACCGACATCGCGCATGTGCCCTATCGCGGCGCGGGCCCTGCCATGCAGGACCTCGTTGGCGGCCAGGGAATCGAAATGGTTTTCGACGGTCTCGGGTCTTCAGCGGCGCAGATCAAGGCGGGTCGCATCAAGGCGCTGGCGGTTGCCTCGTCCAAGCGTGCGGCGGCTTTCCCCGATGTGCCGACCGCAAAGGAAGCCGGCCTCGACGGTTATGAAGTCTCCACCTGGTATGCCATGTGGGCGCCCAAGGGCACCCCGGCGCCGGTGGTCGAGCGCATGACCAAGGAAGTGCAAGCCGCGATGAACACCACGGAGCTGAAGGACATCTGGCAGAACAACGGCTCGGACGTGCCGAACATGACCGGCGCCGCTTTCGGCAGCTTCCTGAGCGCCGAGATCAAGCGCTGGGGCGAAGTCGCCAAGGCTTCCGGTGCCAGGATTGACTGAATTGAATTCTGACCAATCCTCGCAGAGGTAAGGGCCGGCCGCCGCAAGGCGGCCGGTTTTTTTATGACAGCCAGGTAACCGTCTGTGGCCTGACTGATGGTGGACCGCTAGACTGCACCGCAGATGCAGGTTTGACGATCCATGACCAAGATTGCTGGCAAACGCTACAAGAAGGCGGAGATCGAGACTCTGCTCGATGCGCTGAAGCGACAGACCAGGCGCGCGCGCGGCATCGCCGAACAGGCCATCGCCCGCATCGGCAAGGCGGCCTACGAACCCTATTACGAATACCGCACGGCGCTGATGGAGATCGAAGGCGTCCTGGTGCTGATCGAGGACCGCATGGAGAATGCGGAGCCCGATGCCCTGGCGCAAATGAAGGAGTATCACGGTCAGCTCATCGTCGATCTGCTGCGCATGAAGATCGATGTCGTGCTGCGGGTCTTCCCGGCGCTGGAGAATGTCGAGGTGCTGCCGATGGGCACCCAGAAGGTCTTCCTGTCGACGATCTGGGAATTGCGGGAAACCGTCAGTCGCATCGACCGCGAGCAGATTCAGGGCATCCTGGACGATGATGCCCGCAAACGCCTGGTGGTGGCGGAAACCATCCTGCGCGAAGTGTCGGACCGCGCACCGGTGTTGCTAGAACTCGCCGAGCAGGAAGCCAAGTCGGCCTGACGGTTCATTGCCCGGCGGATCAGGGCTCCGACAATTCGTGATATTGACGGGCGTAGAACATGCGATGCGCCGTCTGCGTCTGCGCCACGGCCTGTTTGCGGATCAGTTCGGGCAGGGTTTCCGGCGCGATCCGCTCCAGCTGATACGGCCCGGTCTGCATCTTGTAGGGGACCAGATCGGCCTTCGGCGTCAGGACCACGGCATTGTTGCCGTTGCCGACCGCCACATCGAAGTTATGCGCCATGGCGATGCGGCCGGTGCCGTCTTTCGGCGCGCGGCGCAGGTCGATGCCGAAGAAGGGGCTGTCATAGCTCAGGCCCAGCACGCCCAGCATCGTCGGGCCGACATCCATGCTGGAGCCCAGCACCGGGTTGCGTTCCGGCTTGATGTATTTCGGCGCCAGGATGACCATCGGCACGCGGAAGGCCTGCACTGGAATCTGCGCAGCGCCCCAGACCTTCGGGCCGTGATCGCCCAGCATGACGAAGACCGTATCCTCGAACCACGGCTTCTTGCGCGCGGCGTCGATGAACTGGCCCAGCGCCCAGTCGGCATAGGCCGCGGCATGGTCGCGATGATTCGGCGCTGGCTTGAAGGGAACGCGGCCTTCCGGGAACATGAAGGGGCGATGGTTGGTCACCGTCAGGCAGGCGAAAAAGAAGGGACCCGGCTCGGCCGCCATCTGGTCGATGCGGGTCAGCGCTTCCTTGAACATGTATTCGTCGGCCACGCCCCAGATGGTCTTGAAGCTCTGGTCGGCGATGTCGCTCTGGCCCATCACCTTGTCGAAGCCGATGGTCTTCCAGAAGTAGCCCATATTGTCGAAGCTGGTCGGGCCGCCATAGAGGAAGGCGGTGCGATAGCCGAATTTCTCCATCAGGAAGGGCAGCGAATTCATGCCTTCCGAGCCGGCGCGGCGCGCCGTGGAGATGCCGGGGATGGGCGGGAATGAGGTGAAGACGGCTTCCAGCGCGCGCACGGTGCGGTCGCCGGTGGCGTAGATATTGGTGAACAGCAGGCCGTCTTCGGCGATGCGGTGCCAGTTCGGCGACTTGGTCTTCCAGTAATCCGCCTGCTTCGGATCGAAGACGTCCTCGAAATAGACCGAGCCGAAGGACTCTTCCAGGATCAGCACCACATTCAGCTTCTTGGCCGGCGGCGGTCCGTTGTCGACATGGCGACGCACGCTGCGCTCGCCGGGCTTGGCGAGGTTGGTGGTGTTGTCCTGCTTCACCATGTCCTGCAGCAGGGGCAGGGCTTCTTCTTCCGGGATGCCGGCATAGACGCCGTCATACTTGCTGTCATTGGTGAAATAGGCGTTCAGGATGCTGTGCATCCCGTTGACGGCCAGTTCGTTGACCGTGCGCGTCGCCGCCGGCTCGTAGGGGCCGAACAGCGCGAAGGGCAGCGCTACAACCAGCGTTAGCGCGCCGACGCCAAATGCACGCAAGCGCTCGCCAGGTACGAAGGACTGCTTCAGTGCGGCGGTCAGGCGGCGGAACAGCAGGCCGTAGATCACCAGCACCACGGCGCCGATCGGCGGCAGGTAATAGCGCAGATCAAAGGACTCGCGGATGTTGCCAATCACTTCCTTGGGGAAGATCAGGTAGTAGACGGCAATGCCGTTGAAGCGGCTGTTGTATTCTTCCCAGAAGAACAGCTCCGCCACCGCGCTGAACACCGCGACGCCGAGCAGCAGGATGAGCAGCAGATGCGCCAGCACCATGACCGGACGCCAGCGCAGCGGTCGCGCGAACAGGTAGAGGCCGAGCAGGAAGGGCAGGCCGAGCAACAAGCCGGTGGCGATATCGTCGGCCAGGCCCACCACCCAGGCGGAGCCGAAGGCGGTGATGGAATCCGGGGTCTCCAGCGCCACCCAGATGGTCAGCGCGGCGCGGACCAGGGCGGCGATACCCACGAAGATGACGAGGCACAGGCCCCAGAAGCGTAGCCGTTTCGACATGGCCGGATTGTGACCATATCCGGGGCGGGTCCGCGATGGTCAGGAACCTTAATTAATTTCAATGTTTGGGACCTGCGTCACATTGACGGTTGCGCCGGGACCCCGACTCCGGGTAGAAGGGCCGCGGGACACGCCCCCCCAACGGGGCGCTTACTATCTGGAAGGATAGACAGATGACGAAGCCTGCCCTGCGCCCCAAATCCGCGCATTTCTCTTCCGGCCCCTGCGCCAAGCGCCCCGGCTGGACCCCCGAAATCCTCAAGAATGCCCTGCTGGGCCGCTCGCACCGCTCGAAAGAGGGCAAGCAGCGCCTGGTCGATGTGATCGAACAGCATCGCAAGATCCTGGGCATTCCCGCCGACTACAAGATCGGCATCGTTCCCGCCTCCGATACCGGTGCGGTCGAGATGGCCCTGTGGTCGCTGCTCGGCGAGCGCGGCGTCGATGTGCTGGCCTGGGAAAGCTTCGGCTCCGGCTGGGGCTCGGATATCGCCAAGGAGCTCAAGCTCAAGGATGTC
>Ga0209675_1001580_pt1 | contig 12885 bp, 12 predicted proteins | sample AraplaCol_mLB_r2_2_FD_184280 | JGI IMG/M metagenome (GOLD analysis project Ga0209675, IMG submission 184280) | Arabidopsis root microbial communities from North Carolina, USA - plate scrape MF_Col_mLB_r2 (SPAdes) (version 3) | ecosystem: Host-associated > Plants > Roots > Endosphere | place... | reverse complement strand
CGGACATCCTGCTGATGGACGAGCCGTTCTCGAAACTCGATCCGCAGACGCGCACGCAGATGCACGAAGAACTGCTACGCATCCAGGCCGGCAACGGCATGACGGTGGTCTTCGTGACGCACGATATGGAAGAAGCGGTGGTGCTGGCGGATCGCGTGATTCGCCTCGCCGCCCGACCCGGCCGCGTGGCCGACGTGGTCAACCTGCACACGCTGGCGCGCCCACGCGTGCCCACCGCACCCGTCGTGGCAGAACAGGTGCGCGTGCTGCGCGCCGCAGCGTGAGGACCGCATCGTGACGACCTCCGCTTCCAGACAATTCGTATCACTGCTGCTGCAACGCGTGCTGCTGGGTGGGATCGTGGTAGCCCTCTGGTGGTGGGGTGCCACGCGCGTGCCATCGTTCGTGCTGCCCGGCCCCGAAAAAGTTGGCAAGGCGCTGCTCACGCTCTGGCAGAGCGACACCTTCGTTGCCGATGTGAGCGCCACCTGCCGTCGCGTGCTGGCGGGCTTTGTACTGGCCACCATCGTCGGTACCACTCTGGGCCTTGTGCTCGGGGCAAGCCGCGTGCTGGCGCGCTTCTTCGAACCGGTGCTGACGGTGTTCAACACCGTCTCGTCCGCGATCTGGGCGATCTTCGCGATCATCTGGTTCGGCATCTCCGATGCCACCACGATCTTCGTTGTCTTCATGACCGCGATGCCCCTGATCCTGACCAATGTATGGGAAGGCACCAAGACCGTGGATGCGCACTACGTCGACCTCGCCCGCAGCTTTCGCATGTCGCGTGTACACGTGCTGCGCAAGATCTACGTGCCGACGATCATGCCCCACTTCTTTGCCGGTGCGCGGCTGGCGTTCGGATTCGGCTGGCGCGTGTCGCTGGTGGCCGAGACCATCGGCTCGTCCAGTGGCATCGGCTATCGCCTGCGGCAAGCCGCCGACCTCGTGCAGACCGATCAGGTCTTCGCGTGGACGGTGCTGCTGGTGGGCCTGATGCTGTTGCTCGAAGGCGGCTTGTTGAAGCCTTCCGAGCGCTGGCTGTTCCGCTGGAAGCCGTCTGCCCGCCAGCCATCCACTTCTTCCGTTTCCAGTTCCGTTTCCAGTTCCGTTTCCGCTTCTGTTTCCGTTCAAGCCTGAGGGTCCCATGCGCAAGTTACTGCAAGCGGCCGCCGCCGCATTCTCCGCCTATTCCGCATTCATCGTCTTGTCGTATGCGGCCATCACGCCGATCACCGCCAGCGCGGCGGAGCCGATTCCTACAGTCAAGATCGGCTACTGGACCAGCGGCGTCAGCCTGGGCTACGGCTCCGTTCTCGAAGCCAAAGACTTCCTGAGCAAGCGTGGTGTGCGCGCCGAGTTCGTGCACTTCCCTGACGTCAACGCCCCGCTGCGCGCACTGGCAGCAGGATCGATCGACCTGGCCTTCGGTGCGCCCGTGGCTGGTGTCTTCGGCACGGCGGCTTCGGGCGTGCCGATCCGCATCTTCGCGGCCACGCAGCCTGCCGATGTGCAATTCGTGGTGCCGAAGGATTCGCCGATCCAGTCGATTCGCGAGCTCAAGGGCAAGAAGATCGGCATGTCCCCCGCAGGCTCGTCGGTAGCGGTGATTGCCTGGGCTGTGCTGGCCGCCAACTACCAGATCAAGAGCAGCGACTTTGCCCTAGTGGGCGGCAACGAATCGCGTCTCGCGCAGTTCCTCGTACAGAAGCAGGTAGACGCCGCCGCGCTGCGCTCGGTCACGGTCGGCCAGCTTGGCGATGAACTTCCGGTGCGCAAGCTGAGCACCTTCGCCGCCGAATGGAAGACGTTGACGCAGTCCGACGCGGTGCCCTACATCGGCGTGGGTGCGGCACGTGCCGAACTCATCGACAAGCAGCCCGAAGTGGTGGCGCGCGTGATTGCTGCACTGCGCGACACGCTGGCGTGGGGCAATGCCAATCGCGATGAAGTCGTACAGATCCTGCAGAAGAAAGCCAATCTCCCGGCCGACGACGCCAAGGTCTACGTCAGCCACTGGAACGACATGAACCGCGTGGCCTTCGAGCCCGCCGACATCGCCACGCTGCGTCGCCAGCATGCCGTGTTCGTCGAGTCCGGTCTGGTCAAGGGCGAACTCAAGGACGACCTGTTCGCCCGTGCGCCTTATGAACAGGCCAAGGCGCTGAAGTAACACCTCCAACCTTTCCCCTCCCCCAAGGAATCCATCGTGAGTCAAACCATGCAAGCGCTGTTGCTCGATGCACACGGCACCCTCGAAGATCAGTTGCGCGTTGTTGCTGACAAGCCGCTGCCCAAGGCCGATGAAGGCCACGTCGTGATCCGCGTCGGCGCGTCCTCGTTCAACTATCACGACGTATTCACTGTGCATGGCATGCCTGGCATCAAGGTGCCGCTGCCTGTCGTGATCGGACTCGATCTGGCCGGCACGATCACCGAACTGGGCACCGGTGTCTCCGGCTGGAAGATCGGTGACCGCGTGCTGGTCAATCCGCTCAAGCCTGGCGTGGGCCTGATGGGCGAGATGACCGATGGCGGCATGGCCGAGTATGCGCGCGTGGATGCGCGGCAGTTGATCGCCCTGCCCGACAACGTCACGTTCGAACAGGCGGCGGCGCTGCCGGTGGCCTATGGCACCGCGCACCGCATGCTGATCACGCACCAAACGGTGAAGGCCGGTGACAAGGTGCTGGTGCTGGGTGCCAGTGGCGGCGTCGGCACGGCCGCCGTGCTGCTGGCAAAAATGCTGGGGGCCGAAGTGATTGCCGCAGCCGGTTCTGATGAAAAGTGCGCGCGGCTCCAGGAGCTGGGCGCGGATCACGTCATCAACTATCGCGAAGTCGATTTCGGCAAGTGGGTAATCGAGCGCTACGGCAAGCCGCAGCGTCGCACGCTCGACGGCGGCGTGGACGTGATCGTCAACTTCACCGGCGGCGATACATGGCAGCCATCCATCAAGAGCCTCAAGCGCGGCGGCACGCTGCTGGTGTGCGGTGCTACCGCTGGTCACGATCCGAAGGAAGACCTGCGCTACGTGTGGAGCTTCGAGCTGAACATCAAGGGTTCGAACAGTTTCTATGACGACAACCTCAAGGCACTGCTGGGGCTCGTGTCCGAAGGCAAGCTCGATCCGATCATCGACAGCGTATTGCCGCTGAGCGAAGCCGCACGCGGCCTGTCATTGATTCGCGACCGCACCGTGCTGGGCAAAGTCGTGGTGAAGCCCTGACGCCCAGGCATTCGCACCCACTGCAACCAACCTTTCCCTGGATCGATCATGAGTGAAACCACAACCCTTCCTACCGTTGCCGATGTGCAGGCACGCTTGCTGCGCGCTCCTTACCATCAATGGCTCGGCTTGCAGGTCGCCTCCGTCGCCGACGGCGAAATCACGCTGACCGCCAAGTTTCGCGACGAGTGGATCGTCAATCCCGATGGTGGCTACATCCACGGCGGCATCCTGGCCGCGCTGGTGGACCTCGGCGCGGACTGGGCGCTGGTGTCGCACACCGGCAAGGGCGTGCCGACCATCGACCTGCGCGTGGACTACCATCGCCCCGCGCGCGGCGACCTCAAGGTCGTCGGCAAGGTCATCAAGACCGGGCGCCAAGTCAGCGTGGCCGAAGCCAATGTCTACGACGCCGAGGATCGCCTCGTGGCGAGTGGGCGCGGCGTCTACGCTACGCCTGCGCAGGGCTGACGCGCCATGGCACGCAACCTTGGCAGCGTGATCGCACGCGATGCCGACACTGCAGCGCTGGCGATCATCGGCATCGATGCCGATGGCCACGCCAGCGAACACACGTTCGGCGAGATCGACCGGCGCGCCGATGCCATCGCACGTGGGCTGCTGCAGCGGGGCTTGGTCCCCGGTGAACGCGTGGCGTTGCTTGGCATGAACTCGGTGGATTACGTCGTTGCGTTGCTCGGCACCATGCGTGCAGGACTCGTAGCCGTACCCGTCAACTTCAAGCTGCCGCAAACGCTTGTCGACTACATCGTGGAAGATTGCGGCGCGAAGCTCGTGCTCTGCGATGCCGCGCATCGCACGCAGGTTCCAGCCGGCACGGCGGCGGTAGTGTTCGGTTCGCCGGGACACGCTGCGCTAAGCGCGAACGATGCGGCATCCCAACCTTTTGCGCCGTTCGAACCTGCGGACGAGGATCTCGCGCTGATTCTCTACACCTCGGGTTCCACGGGCCGCCCCAAGGGCGTGCGCCTCAGCCACGCGAGCCATCTCTGGGTGGTGCGCACGCGGCAGGCGGCAACGCCGCTGGGCGATGAGCGCGTGCTGATTGCTGCACCGCTGTATCACATGAACGCGCTGGCGCTGATCCTGCTCACGCTGGCCTGCCACGCGCCCGCCGTGCTGCTGCCGCAATTCCAGGCCACCGCCTATATCGAAGCCATCGGTCGCTATCGCTGCACGTGGCTGACGGCCGTACCGCCGATGATTGCGATGATGCTGCGCGAGCCAGAGTTGCTGGCGCGAACGGACCTGAGCAGCGTGCGCGCGGTGCGCATGGGATCTGCCCCGGTCAGCCCGGCATTGCTGGCGCAGATCCATCAACTGTTGCCCAACGCCCGCGTCATCAACGCATACGGCACCACGGAAGGTGGGCCCGTGGTGTTCGGTCCGCATCCGCAAGGCTTGCCCACGCCTGCGCAATCGGTCGGCTATCCGCACCCGTCGGTATCGGTCCGATTGATCGATACGCAGGGCCAATCGGCGGAAGAAGGCGTGCTCGAAGTGCGCAGCCCGGGACTCATGCTCGGCTATCGCGGACGCCCTGAACTCCAGCCGTTCACCGACGATGGCTACTACGTCACCGGCGACGTTTTCCGTCGCGATGCGGCGGGCTTCTACACCTTCGTAGGCCGGCGCGACGACATGTTCGTCAGCGGCGGCGAGAACCTTTATCCCGGCGAAATCGAGAAAGCGCTGGAACGCCATGACGCGGTGCAGCAGGCCAGCGTGGTGCCCGTACCCGACGATATCAAGGGGACGAAACCCGTGGCCTTCGTGGTGCTGCGCGCCGGTATCGCCGCGCCCACAGAGCGTGACCTGCGCGACTGGACGCTGACCCAACTCGCCGCCTACCAGCATCCGCGCCGCATCTGGTTTGTCGATGCGCTGCCGCTGGCCGCCACCCAGAAGATTGACCGACGCATGCTGGCCGACGATGCACTACGTCGCCTCACCACTGCGTGAATATTCATTTGCAGGAGCCAACGATGTCTTTCCCCAAGCGGCCGCGAACCGGCGCAATGCTTTCCGCGTTCACGATCGGCGCACTGATCTCCACCTCGGTCATGGCGCTCGATGAGGTCACTGTCGCACTGGCCATTCCGCCCGCCGTCCACGATGGTGCGCCCTACGCGGCTGCCGAAGCACTCGGCCTCTTCAAGGAAGCCAACCTCAGCGTCAAGACCATCGTCTTCCAGGGGGCAGGCGCCTTCTTGCCGCAGGTGGCGAGCAAGCGCGTGACCTTCGGCTATCCGACTTCCGAACCGGTGATCGCGAGCTATTTCTCGGGCAAGGACCCTTTGCCGCTGCGCTACTTCTACAACGGTGTGCCGGGCAATACGATGGAGTTCGCCGTACTCGCCGATTCTCCGATTCGCACGCTGGCCGATCTCAAGGGCAAGCAGATTGGTGTCGGCGCGCTGACGTGGGGCACGATTCCGGGTGGTCGTGCTGCATTACGCACGGCCGGCCTGGAGCCGGGCAAGAATGTCGAATACGTGGCCGTCGGTGCGCTGGGTTCCGGCTTCCAGGCACTGCGTACACACCGCGTGGACGCGCTTAATTTCAACAGCAGCTGGGACGACCTGCTCGAATTCTCGGGCACGAAGATTCGGCGCATTCCCTATCCGGCGGTGTTCAACGAGACCGCAGGCAACGGCTTTATCGCACATGTCGATACGCTGCGCGACCAGCCCGATATGGTGCGACGTTTCGGTCGCGCCTACACGCAGGCGCAGATCGTCTGCGAAGCCAATCCCACATTCTGCGTGAAGGCGTTCTGGCAGCAGCATCCGGAGTCGAAGCCTGCCGGCGACGAGGCCAGGCAACTTGCCGAAGCCGCCGAACTGCTGACGCGTCGCCTCAAGCGCGTGCTGTACACGCCGAGCGGCACACCGCGTGTGCCGGGCCAGTACGACCTGCCCGCCATCCAGCGCGGTATCGAGGCCATGGCCAAGGCCGGCGAGTATCCGAGCGCAGATGTACCGTTGTCGAAGATCTTCTCGAATGAGTTCGTGCCGGCGTTCACCGATTTCGATCGTGCCGCGCTGATTCGACGCGCGAAGGCCGCCCAATGACCACGCCCCCGCATGCACGCATCGACATCACGCCTGAGGATGCATTGGTGGACGTGCCACGCCACATCGTGCTGCACGGCTTCAACGATGGCGAGCGTGTCACGCTGACCGCCACGCTGAATCATCCCGATGGCAGTCAGTGGGAAAGCCACGCCGTGCTGGTGGCCGACGACGCAGGCAATATCGATGTCGGCACCGCGACACCCGTCAGCGGTGACTGGCAGGTGACGGATGCCACGGCGCCAGTCTGGGCCATGCACCGCCTGCGCGCGCCGACGAAGCCCGCATTCAGCGAAGGCATCGCGACGCTCGATGTCGCGCTGCTCGCCACTGGCCAGTATGGTGCGCAGGCGCGCGGTCGATTGACGCTGCGCTTCCTCGCGCCGGGCGTGACGCATCGACCCATCCGAGACAACGGCCTCATTGGCTCGCTCTACACGCCTGCCGGTCCCGGTCCTCATCCCGCGGTCATCGTGCTGGCGGGTTCAGGGGGTGGTACGCACGACCAGCGCGCGGCCCTGTACGCGGCGCATGGCTACACCGCGCTCGCGCTGGGCTATTTCAAGGCGCCCGGGCGGCCCGACTATATCGACGACACGCCGCTCGAATACTTCGAAACGGCTTTGCGATGGGTGCGTGCACACCTGGCGCCGCAGCATGACTTCGTGGCCGTGTCGGGTGTGTCGCGCGGTGGCGAACTCTCGTTGCTACTCGCGTCGCGTTTTCCGGCACTGGTTTCTGCCGTGGTGGCCTACGTTCCCAGCGCCGTGATTCACGGCACGCTGCGCGCCGGACATCCCGACAAGCCACGCGACGCCACGGCGTGGACATGGCAGGGCCAGCCCTTGCCCAACGTCTGGCGCGACAACCCCGACGCCGACTGGCAAGCCTTCGATCATCCACCCTCACCCGGCGAGCCCGTGCGTCAGGCTGCGGCCTTTCATACGCCGCTACGTAATACGCAAGCCGTGGCGCGCGCCCGCATTCCGGTGGAGAACATCGTCGGTCCTGTGTTGCTGATCTCCGGCACCGATGATGGATTCTGGCCGTCCACGCTCTACAGCGATCAGATCGAAGAATCGTTGCGCGCCCGCGCTAACGGCGCGCCGGTTGAACATGTGCGCGGCGAAGGTGCAGGCCACGCCATCGGCATTCCGCAACTGCCGGCCACGCTCGTCGCCAAGCCGCATCCGGTTGCAGGACTCGTACTGGACGGTGGCGGTACCGCGCTGGCCAATGCACGGGCCAGCGCAGCATCGTGGGCACGTGTGGTCGATTTCCTTGCGACGGCTGTGCAAAGCGCCAACCACGAGGTCACCAATTCATGACGGCTGCGCTTTCCATCCGCAACGTGGGGCTGACGTATCCCACGCGTAGCGGTCAGACCGAAGCATTGGCAAACGTCGATGTCGATATCGCCGATGGCGAGTTCGTGGCACTGCTTGGGCCCTCCGGCTGCGGCAAATCCACGCTACTGCGACTTGCGGCCGGGTTACTCGGTGCTACGCAAGGACGTATCGAACTGAACGGCAAGCCTGTGGAAGGTCCCAGCCGCAACACCGGCGTGGTGTTCCAGAAGCCCAGCCTGTTGCCATGGAAGACCGTGCGCGAGAACGTGCTGCTGCCGGCGCGTACGCAGGGACTCGATCTTGCACGGGCCAAGCAACGTGCCGATGAACTGCTGGAACTCGTCGGCCTGTCCGCGTTTGCGGGGAACTATCCGTTCGAGCTATCGGGCGGCATGCAGCAGCGCGTGGGAATCGCGCGCATGCTGTTGCCGGACCCCGCGCTGTTGCTGATGGATGAACCCTTCGCGGCGCTTGACGCGCTGTCACGCGAGACACTTACCTTCGCGCTGCAGGATATCTGGAGCGTGCAGCGCAAGTCGGTGCTGTTCATCACGCACAGCATTCCCGAGGCTGTTTTTCTGGCAGACCGCATCCTGGTGATGTCACCGCGTCCGGGCCGCATCGTGGAGTCGATCTCCAATCCGCTGCCCCGCCCGCGCAACGTCGATACCTTCGATGATCCCGCGTTCACGGCACTGACCCAGCATCTGCGGAGGCACTTCAATGCGCACTAACGTCATGTCCACAAAGGCAGTGCCCACGAACACCGTGCGCCGGCGCCTGCCCGCGCCGATCTATCCGCTCATCAGCGTTAGCCTGCTGCTACTGGCGTGGGATCAGGCAGTGCGATGGTTCAATATTCCCGACTACCTGCTGCCCCCACCCGCCGCAGTCTTCCGCGCGCTGGCGGACGGCTTTGTCACGGGCACGCTATGGCCGCATATCGGCACCACGCTGCTCAACACGGTATCCGGCTTCGTGATTGGCAGCGTACTGGCTGTGTCGCTCGGTGCCCTGCTTGCGGAATCTGAAACCTTCGAGCGCTTTGTCTACCCGTTGCTGGTGGGACTGCAAGCCACGCCGAAGGTGGCACTAGGCCCGATCCTGCTCGTGTGGTTCGGATTCGGCGCGGCCTCCAAGATCGTGCTGGTGGCGCTCGTGTGCTTCTTCCCGCTGTTCGTCAATACGATCAACGGTATCCGGCGTACCGATCCCGAACTACTGGAAGCGTGCCGCGCTTTCAGTGCCTCGCGCCTGTTCCTGCTGTGGCACGTCAAGCTGCCTGCCGCGCTGGGCGAGATTTTCTCGGGCCTGCAGATTGGCGTGTCGCTGGCATTGATCGGTGCCGTGGTCGGCGAGTTCCTGTCCGCACAGCGCGGACTCGGCTTCCTGATCGCGTCGTCGTCGGTGAGCATGAGCCTGGCCACGATGTTCTCCGGCGTATTGCTGCTGGCAGTCAGTGGACTTGCCGGCGTGGAGGCGGTGCGCGCAGTACATCGACGTGTAGTGTTCTGGCAGGGTTCGGCACGAGGAAGATAGCGCCCGATCATCGAACGTATAAGCGCATGCGAAATTCGCAGTTCCCTCCGGCGAGGGGTGTGGCCGACAATCGGCCGCTTACCCTCGCTTCAACGTTCGCCTCCACGCTCGCAACAAAGCCCGCCTCCAGCATGTTCCGCCAGATTCGCCTCAATGCCTTCACCATGAACTGCGTCGTCCATCTTGCCCCCGGGCAGTGGACGAATCCCGCGGATCGCTCTGCCGACTATCTGCACAGCCGTCACTGGGTGGAACTGGCCCAGTTGCTGGAACGCGGCAAGTTCGATGCGCTGTTCCTCGGCGACATCATCGGCATCTACGATGTGGCAGGCCACGCGCCGGACGCTGCCTTGCGCACGGCCGCACAGGTGCCGATGAACGATCCCTCGCCGTTGATCCCGTTGATGGCGCACGCCACACAGCATCTGGGTTTTGGCGTGACGATATCGGTGTCGTACGAGCATCCGTACCTGCTGGCGCGGCGGCTGACCACCATCGATCACCTGAGCGAGGGTCGCGTGGCGTGGAACATCGTCACGTCCTACCTCGATAGCGGAGCGAAGAGTCTGGGTCAGGATGCGCTTCGAGCGCACGATGCCCGCTACGATCGCGCCGATGCCTATCTCGACATCTGCTACCAGCTTTGGGAAGGCGCATGGGAAAACGGCGCCGTGGTACGCAATCGGGAAGCCGGCATCTATGCCGATCCTTCGCGTGTGCATCGCACTACCATGCAGTTCGAAGACCTGCGCATCGACGGCGTGTTCCAGTGCGAGCCATCACCGCAACGCACACCGTTGCTCTTCCAGGCCGGTGGGTCGGATCGCGGCACGCGGTTTGCCGCGCGCCACGCGGAATGCATCTTCGTAGGCGCGCCCACGCGTGAAGGCTTGCGACGCACCGTGGTCAAGCTGCGCGATGCCTTGCGTGCGGAAGGACGCGACCCGGACAGCGTGCTGGTCTTTGCGATGTTCACGGTGATCGTGGATGACACAGCGGAGAAAGCCCACGCGCGCCATGCCGCCTACCGCGAGCGCGTCAGCTACGAAGGCGCGATGGCATTGCTTTCCGGCTGGACCGGCATCGACCTGAGCCGCTATGCACCCGACGACACGCTCGACTACGTGGACACCAATGCCGGGCAATCCGCATTGGCCTCGTTCAGCAAGCTCGATCCCAGCAAGACGTGGACCGTACGCGATGCCGTGGAGTTCGTCGGCATCGGTGGCCGCGGTGGCGTTGCCGTTGGCGATGCACGCCAGGTGGCTGACGAACTGCAGGCGTGGATGACAGACACCGGCATCGACGGCTTCAACCTGGCGTCCGTGGAAATGCCGCGCACGTTCCAGGACATCGTGACCCATCTCGTTCCCGAACTGCAGCGGCGCGGCGTCTACAAGACCGACTACGCCGAAGGCACCCTGCGCGAAAAGCTGTTCGACGCAGGCCCGACACTGCGTGCGCCACATGTCGGGGCATCGTTCCGCCGCGCGGCCAAGACTGCAACTCGATAACCATTCACCGGAGTTCCCATGCCCCGCGTCAGCGAAATCTCTCCCGATACGTTCGATCAGCCGCGTCGCGCGCTCTTCGATGCCTTCACCGGAAACGGCGCGCATTTTGCGGACCAGTTCTCGGTGCTCGCGCATGTCGGTCCCGCCGTGGACCATCTTCCGCAATTGCTGCTGGAACTGAAGGCGCGCAACGCCGTACCTTATCGCTTTATCGAGATGGCCATCGTCGTGGTGTCGCTGCTCAACGATTGCGAATACTGCGTGGCGAACCATGCGCCACGCCTTGCTGTGGAAGGCATCAGCGTAGCCGGTGCGCGCAAGCTGCTCGATTACGCCGATCATCCCGAACTCTCGGACCTCGACAAACTCGTGGTCGAGTACTCGATCGCCGTCACGCAGCAGCCCCAGCGAATCCGCGATCACGTCTTCACGCGGCTGCGCGCGCATTTCAGTGAAGCGCAGATCGTCGAACTGACGCTGCGCATCTCGCTATGCGGATTCTTCAACCGTTTCAATCAGGCACTGCAGATTGGCGAAGACGCCACTGCGGTGCATCCGGCCTGATCGGCTTTCCATACACCTTCGCTCGCATGCCTGACATGATCTCGATTCAACGCCGCGCCGTACTGCGCGCTGCCGCCGCAGGCGTAGCCGCCCTCGCCCTGCCCGCTGCCTCCTTCGCGCAGGACAACGGTCCGATCCGCATCGGCATCCTCGCCCCGCTGAGCGGCGGCGGTGGTGCATACGGCTCCGGCATGGCAAACGCGGCACGCAAGGCTGCCGACTACATCAACAACCAGGGCGGCGGCGTGCTCGGCGGACGCAAGATCGAGATCCTGGTCGAAGACGACGAGAGCAATCCCACCGCAGGCGTGGCCGCCGCGCGCAAGCTGCTGGACGTGTCGAAGGTCAGCGCCATCATCGGCGTGTGGAGCAGCGCCGTGGCGATGGCCGTCAAGCCATTGACGATCGAGCGCGGCGTGCCGCTGTTCGTCACGGGTTCCGGCGACGAGGTCACGCAGGGCGACAACAAGGGACTGGTGTGGCGCTTCCAGGCACGCGGCAGCGACTGGGGCAGCGTGTTCGCCAAGGCCGCCGTCAAGGATGGCGCGCGCAAGGCATCGCTGCTGGTGTTGCAGACGCCGTTCACGCTGAGCATGGTGGATCCGTTCGTCAACACCTTCAAGAAGTCGGGCGGCCAGATCCTGGACGTGGTGTACTACAACCCGAACCAGCCGTCGTATCGCGCGGAAGTAGAAAAGGTCTTCGCGCGCAAACCCGATGCGGTATTCATCCCGAGCTACCTGCCCGACCTCTCTGCGATCTCGCGCGAGGTCTATCGCAGCGGATTCAGCGACACCCGCATCTACGCGAACTCGTCGGCGGCCGATGCTGAAGGCGCATTCATCAAGAACGTTGGCAAGCAGGTGGCTGACGGCATTCATCACATCCAGTCAATTCCGCCGGCCTCGTCCACCGCGTACAAGACGTTTGCGCGCGAAGCCGGTATTGCACCAGGCACGCTGGCCATCTTCCCGTCGAACGTGTGGGACGAGATCTCCGTGCTGGCGCTCGCCATCGAACGTGCAGGCAGCGCGGACCCGAAGGTCTTCGCCAAGTCCATCCTGCCCGTGGTCAACGGACCGGGCAAGACCGTGGAGAATCCCGTGGATGGCCTGAAGGCGATCCGCGCGAAACAGGCCATTGCCTACAGCGGTGCGGGTTCGCAATTCCAGTTCACGCCCACCGGCGACCAGCTCAATCGCGAGTACGGCCACTTTGTCATTCGGGACGGAGCCAATCAACTCGTGGACGTGTTGAAGTAATGCTTGCTGCTACACAGTCGGCCACGCTGTCCGCCACCTCGCTCAGTATCGCCTTTGGCGGCTTGCGTGCGCTGGACAATGCCACGCTCGCGCTGCAGCCCGGACGCATCACCGGCATCATCGGCCCCAACGGCGCGGGCAAGTCGACGCTGTTCAATGTGCTGGCCGGCGTGATGCGCCCGGACTCGGGCAGTGTGACGCTGGGCGATACCGATATCACGCGCCTGCCCGTGCATCGCCGTGCCCGACGTGGCGTGGCGCGTACCTTCCAGCTCGCCCGCGAACTCGACAGCCTGACCGTGCTGGAGAACCTGTTGCTGGCCACGCCCGCGC
>Ga0209675_1001579_pt1 | contig 12900 bp, 11 predicted proteins | sample AraplaCol_mLB_r2_2_FD_184280 | JGI IMG/M metagenome (GOLD analysis project Ga0209675, IMG submission 184280) | Arabidopsis root microbial communities from North Carolina, USA - plate scrape MF_Col_mLB_r2 (SPAdes) (version 3) | ecosystem: Host-associated > Plants > Roots > Endosphere | place... | reverse complement strand
AGACCTTCGCGAACCTGATGGAGGCGAAGTTCGCGACGCCGCACCAGGACACCGAGCCGCTCGCCAACATGGTGTTCGTGCCGGTGGCGGCGCTGGTGCTGGTGGGCGCGCAGCTCGGCCTGGGCCGCGCGATGATGGACCTCACGCTGGAGCGCCTGCCGAACAAGCCCGTGGCCTACACCACGTATGCGCAGTCGAAGAACTCGCCCACGCACCAGCTCGCCGCCGCTTCGGCGGCCATCAAGATCGACATGGCCTACCTGCTGATGCAGCGCGCCTGCGAGGACATCGACGGCGCGGCGGCGCGCGGCGAGGTGATGTCGCTGCTGCAGCGCGGGCGGGTGCGCAACGACACCGGCCACATCTTCGCGCTCGTCAAGGAGGCCTTCGACATCCTCATGACGGCCAACGGCGCGGGCTCCTTTGCCGAGCCCAACCTCATGAACAAGCTGTGGCGCGACAGCGAGATCGCCGGACGCCACGCCTATGTCACCACCGAGGTCGGCAAGGAAGCCTATGGGCGCCTGCTGCTCGGCGCGGACGGCGGCATTCCGCTGGTGGCGCTGTGACCGCCGCCGCGACCGCATGGCCGACCGCCGGCGGCAGCGACTTCAGGGCCGCCATGCGCCGGCTGGCGGCCGGCGTGTGCGTGATCACCACCGTCGACGAGGGCCGCTACCTCGGCTGCACGGCGACGGCGGTGACGTCGGTGTCGGCCGAGCCGCCGACATTGCTGGTGTGCCTGAACCGCAACTCGCGCACGCACGCGGCCGTGTTGCGCGCGGGCTTCTTCGGTGTGAGCGTGCTGGCGGCGGAAGATGCGCAGCTCGCGCGAGACTTCGCGGGCATGGGCACGGTGCCCGACCGCTTCTGGGATGACGGCTGGACCACGCTGCATTCGGGCGCACCGGTGCTCAGCAACCGCGCCGCCGCATTCGACTGCCGGGTGACGCAGTCCAGCGGCGTGGCGTCGCACACGGTGATCTTCGGCGAGGTGGCGTGGGCACGGCACCAGGCGGGGAGCCTGCTGGTGTATGCGGAAGGGAACTTTGCGCGGTTGTCCGCGCATTGATGCGGGCTTGTTGCGCGCCGGGCAACCCGCAGTTCGAGCGTGCAGGCAGCGTGATCACACGCCGGTGATCGTGGCGTCACGGTCTGGCCGCGCGCCGCACCCGGCGCCTTGCTGCATCGCCGCCGCAATGGATCGAAGGCGCTCGCCAGAGCATGGCGAGCGGCGAAGCAGACCCCTTCCATAGCGCTCCATCACGTGCATGCCTGTGCCAGGCATTGCACTGACCCATTGGCGCGCCGGGAAAGCGACAGACATGTTGATGCTGCATGCCCGAGCAGGACGGCGAACGGCATGCCAGCCGACATGCCGTAGACCGTAAGTCGTATCTGCGATCGAGGCGGACAAAGTTGTCACGCCGAGGTGACACGTCGCGTTGATCGTGAGCGAACTTCCTTTGATTGCACGCGCAGCCCCGTAGCTGAAAGAACTAGCGGTGCGCCAAAAATTGTCGGCCTTGGCGCGCGTTCAGCGGCGAGCTGCCCCGGTCTGTACTTTGCTTGCGCACGAGATCGACCGGAGCGATGCGGTCGAACGACGGCGGACCGGCCTGTCGTTTGAACTTGCGAATCTTCTTCCGCCTGTAAGAGCGTCCCGACGCGCAGTTTGCGCCGTCGTGGTTCTGATGGATGTGAACTGCGGATGAAGCGCCGGGGTGCCGACTGAGGGGTCGGCTGTGCAGTCTCATTGATAAAAAAGAGGAAAGTCCCATGAACAGAAAGCCGCGCGTGCACCGCTCCCATCTGGAGCGATTGCGCGCTGTGTTGACGCGAGGATTGCCGGTCGCCGTTGCGTTGCTCGTGGCCGCATGTGGCGGTGGCGGTGGCGGCGGTGATGCGGGCGTCGGTGGCGTCGGCCTCGGGAGTGCCGGTGCCAGCAAGTCCGAACCCGGTGGTGCCGGTGCCAGCGTTCCCGGTGCCGGGAGCGACAGCGTGCGGCGGGGCAGCGACGGTGTGGCCGGAGCCGTTGCAGTCGATGGCGCCGCAGGCGACGAGCCTGCGCTTGCCGTTGCCGCCGCCGATGGCATGCCGATGCGCATGCTCGCGAGAAAGGCTGCACTGGAAACCGCACTGACCCCGGTAGGCGCCAAAGCGAGTTCGCAAGAGCGCGGCGACCTCGGCGCTGCAGCGGCCATCGACCACGACGCAAACACGCGCTGGAGCAGCACCTTCACCGACAACGCGGACCTCACGCTGGATTTCGGGAAGACCGAACTCATCACCCGCGTGCGCATTGACTGGGAGAACGCGCACGCGAGCCGATACCTCTTGCAGGTGTCCAACGACGAAGCGAACTGGACCACGATCCGCGCGGTCGACAACAGCCAGGGCGGCACCGAAGACCTGGGCGATCTCGCGGGGCAGGGCCGCTACCTGCGCATGCAGGGTGTCAAGCGGTCGTCGCAGTATGGCTACTCGATCTTCGAGATCCAGGCCTTCGCCGGCACGCGCGCCGAGCCACCGCCCGAGCCTGCGCAGCCTCCCGCACCTGTCGACCCCGCCAAGCCGGGTACACCCGTCGTGCCGGTGTCGGCGACCTCTTCCGCATTGGAAAACCCGGGACTTCCGGCGACCATGGCGATCGACGGCAAGCTCAACACCCGATGGGCCAGCAGGTTCGAGGACGGGGCATGGATCCAGTTCGACTTCGGCGTGAAGACACAGGTCGGCTACATGCGCCTGCTGTGGGAGAACTCCTATGGCAAGGAGTACGCGCTGCTGGTGTCCGACGACGAAAAGAACTGGACGCAGGTGCGCTACGTGTCCAACGGGCGCGGGGGCACCGAGGAGTTCTTCAACCTCGGAATCGATGCGCGCTATGTCCGCCTGCAGGGCGTCGCCCGGGCAACGCAGTATGGGTACTCGCTGTTCGAGGTCGACTTCAAGAAGCCGGGCAGCGACAACACGCTGCCGAGCAGCCTGACATCGGCGTTGAAGTTTCCGGCCAACGGCAGCGGGCTCGTTCCGTTGCCTGCCTCGGCCCAGCCGCTGGAAACGCTTCAGTTCACGCTGCCCGACGGTTCGCTGGTCACACGCTTCGGCGCGCGCGGCCTGGCCCGCCATGGCCGCGAGCGGGGCGCGGAATGGAACGAGATCGGCTATGGGCCCAACGAAACGGTCGATCCGGTCACGGGCGCGCCGCTCGACGGCTCGCCGGGCAACTACCTGACCTTCGTTTCGCAGTACTTCAAGAACCGCACCTGGGGTGTGGAGATCATCGACAACAGCCGCGTGCCGGGCGTGACCAAGCCGACGCTGATCGTCAACCAGTACACCACGGTGGACTTCCTGAGCGGTGGCGTCGCGTTCTTCCGCGCGTTCGATCGCCCCGGTGTCACGGGCTACGGCTGGATGGCACCGGGCGAACTCGTGGACCGCAACGTTCCCGTGTGCAAGCCCGTGGCATATCCGCCGAATGCCGCGCTGACCACGCCCACCGGCATCAACAATGCCTGCACCTTGCTGGTCAAGGACTATCCCGGGCACGGCGACCTGGATGCCAACGGCTTCCCGAACGGCAAGACCATTCCTGCGCGTCCGCTCGTCGTCGGCGACGTCATCGAAGTGTCGCCCTCCATGTTCTCCACCACCGAGGCCATGGCGGCCAAGGGCGACAACGGCGGCATCCGCTACTACTCGTACGAATGGATCTATGTCGTGGGCAAGGGCCTGCAGCCCTGGTACGGCGTTCAGCCGCGCCTCAACTCGGTACCGCTTCCGGACGAGACGCTGTCGGGTGGCCTGGGCTCGGTGTCCTACAACTACTCGAACAACGGGCAGTTCATGTTCCAGCAGCCTCACAACAACATCGGCATGCAGAACATGCAGCGTTTCGTCGAAGGCCGCCGTCTGATCCACACGAATTTCACGACCGGCGATCACAACGAACCCGGCAACGACCGCTACCTGCCTGCGGTCGGTCTGCAGGGGCAGCGTTTCAACCAGTCGGCCTGTATCGGCTGCCACGTCAACAATGGCCGCAGCACGGTGCCGTCGTCGTTGAACCTGCGGCTCGACACCATGTCCGTACGGGTGGCGAAGGTCGACGAGGCCGGGCAGCAGACACCTCATCCGGTGTACGGCACGGCGGTACAGATGAACGTGCTGTCGACAACCGGAACGCCGCAGGACTGGGGCACCAGCGTCCGGGTCGGGAAATTCGAGACCAGCGTCGTGAAGCTCGCGGACGGCACGGCGGTCGAATTGCGCAAGCCCGTGCTCGCCTTCGAAGGCCCGACGCCGGAGATTTCATCGTTGCGGGCTGCGCAGCCCATGGTGGGACTCGGATTGCTCGAAGCCATACCGGAGGCCGACATCCTGTCGCGCGTGAGATCGAATCCGGACGAGGACGGCGTCAGGGGCACGGCCAACTTCGTCTTCGATCCCGAAGCCGGCGCTGTCCGCCTCGGACGCTTCGGCTGGAAAGCCTCCAAGGCGACGCTGCGCCACCAGGCCGCCGATGCGCTGCTGCTGGACATGGCGGTGACTTCCCCGGTCTACCCCAACCTCAGTTGCAGCACCGACCGCGCCGGCTGCGCCTCCGCCGGCGTGCGCAAAGGCATTTCCGAGTCGGACCTGCAGTCCATGTCCAACTACCTTGCACTGCTGGCCGTGCCCGCGCAACGCAGCCTGGCGAGTGGATTCCCCAAGGGTGTGGCGCCATTGCAGGAGCACCGGATCGATCCGCAACAGGTGAGCGCCGGCGCAAGGCTCTTCCAGGGCATGCGATGCACCGCTTGCCACACTGCAGAGATGAAGACGGGTGCGGGCCATCTGTTCGCGGAGTTGCGCAGCCAGACCATCCGTCCGTATTCCGACCTCCTGTTGCACGACATGGGCCCCGGCCTCGCGGACAAGTTCGTCGAAGGCCAGGCGAAGGGCAGCATGTGGCGCACGGCGCCGTTGTGGGGGCTGGGCTATACCGAGAAGGTCGTGGGTGACAAGGCCAAGGCGGGGTACCTGCACGACGGACGGGCACGCAACCTCACCGAGGCAATCCTGTGGCACGCAGGGGAAGCGGACCGCTCGCGGCAACGTTTCGAGGGCCTCTCCGCTGCAGACCGCGAAGCGCTTCTCGCGTTCCTGAAGTCGCTCTGAGCTTCCAAGTGCCTTGAAGCTGGGATCGGCCACCGAGGAAAGGTTTTCTTCGGTGGCCGATGACGCGCCGCGCGGCGTGGTCCGGGACTCTTTGAATCGCGGACGAAGCCCTCGAAACAGCGCACCATGGGTTGAGGTTCATCGGCAATGACGATGGGTCGATCGGTATCGAAGCCTGGACCGCGGGGCACGGCTGACAGCTGTAGACTGCGCGGCTTTTCTGTCTGTGCAGGAGTGATCCGCGATGGCTATATTGGACGGCGGCCCCTACTTTCATGGCACGCGGGCAGACCTCAGGGTGGGCGATCTGCTCAAGGCCGGCTTCCGATCGAATTACGACACCCGCGTCGTGATGAACCACATCTACTTCACCGCCTGGCCCAAGGGCGCCGGACTGGCTGCGGAAATGGCGAAGGGCGACGGCCGTGGCCGCGTGTACATCGTCGAGCCCACTGGGGCCTACGAAGACGATCCCAACGTCACCGACAAGAAATTCCCGGGCAACCCGACGCGCTCGTACCGGAGCAGGGAGCCGTTGCGAATCGTCGGCGAACTGGATACCTGGGAGCTCTTCGATCCGGAATACATCCGGCAGCTGAAGGAGCGTGTCAGCGCCGGCATGGGAGAGATCCTCAACTGATCCCGATGGCTGGCCTCTCGCGGGGCCTCATCCTGCAGTTGCACGTGCGCGAGCGCACCGCGAGCCAGTCAGTGGGTTGAGTTGGCGAAGCACTCAGGGCCACGGTCTGGAACCGCACCCGGCCCCAACCAGCCATCGAGCTGGTCGCTTGAATGAACCCCGAAGCCCCCCGTCGAGGGCAGGACTCGCCAGCTCAAGCGTTCCGCTGCCCGCCGGCTCGTTCCAGGTGCTCTACAAACCCGTCGAAGGCATCCAGCAGTGGCTGGAACCGCGCCGCATCGCCTTCCAGTTGGCCCAGGGCGTAGCAGGTCGCCTCCAGGGTGGACAGTTGGTCGGGCCGATGGGCTTTGCGGATACGGTAGTGCGAAGGCGGCAGGTTGCGCAGCGCCAAGCGGGGCAACTGTTGCAGTGGCGGGCTTTGGTGGAGCATCTTTCGACTTTTGCGCCAGGTGCCGTCCAGCACGATGAGGCGCAGGCCCGACCGGGCTTGCGGCCCCTCCGGCGGTAGCGGGGTTGGAACCCGCAGGTCCGGTGCGGAATGCCCCAGGCTGTCCGGGTACAGCAGCAGCGTTCGCTTGCCGTCCACCGGCCAGACCGGCGCTGCAAATGCCTCACCCACCACCACGCGGCAGTGCGCCAGGCTCAGGTGCAGCAGTCGGGCACTGCCCTTGGCCTGATGGACTTCCAGCGGGTGCTGCAGCACCAGCACCTCCACCGCGTGGGCGGTAGGCGCGACCCAGCGGCAGATGCAGGCGCTGAGCGGGCGCAGGCAAGTGTTGCACTGGGGGCGTGGGATGGAAGCGGCGGACATGGCTACACGATGCGTGGAAGGGAACGGCTATCAGCTTTGGCGCGACGACCGGCAGGTTTGGACTTCGAGGGAATGCGATTCCGGCGTTACCGGATGAACTTGACGTAGATGAGCTCAGGGTCATCCTCGTCAAGGTTCTCGATCACGCCGCTGCGTTGAAAGCCCGCCTTCAGGATGAGCTTCTGGGATGGCAGGTTGGAGAGGTTGGCCGAGGTGAAGAGCTTCGGCGATCTGCACACGGCTTCGGCGGCCGAAAGGAGCTTCAACCCCACTCCTGTGCGGCGATGCGCGGGTGAGACGACCACAACAGAAATGAAACCGTGCCCGAAGAAGTCGTGCGTGAGCACGACATAGCCGAGCACGCGACCCTCACCGGTTGCAATCAGGCAGCGTTCCTGGGCGACCGAAGCAACGATGAATCGAACCCGGTCACGGTTCGAATGCGCATACACGTCGCACTCGCGAATGGCTTGCACATCGTCTGCAACTGCTCGGCGAACTTGCATCAATACCTTTACCGCTGCTTGGGCACGCGCCGAAGTTCGGCGGGCTCGATGCCGCTGCCGACCTCCTTGCCTGTCTTCGACGACGTGACCGTCCAGCACTTGCGCGGGTGATTTTTCAGGCATCCGGCTTCAGCAGAAGTATCTTCGGCTTCGACGGGGAACATCCAGCTTGTGCTCATCCGAGGATTGTCCCTGTTGAGGCACGTCACTCGAAACGCCGAACAGGCAGCCAGCCACGCGCGACTTAGAATTCGCCGGCGCATGCGTGGGTGTCTCGGCCCGCTGCGAGTTTTTGATTCCCGGGGCCATGTAGAGGAACACCATGTACAAAAACCTCGTGGGCCGCGCCGTTCTGGCGTGGGCGACCACCTGTTTTTTCAGTCTTTCATCCACCGCTTTCGCGCAGAGCCCGCCTTCCCAGGCGCCGCTGAAGATCGGTTTCGTGTACGTCACGCCGGTCACCGACGCCGGCTGGGTCCGCCAGCACGAGGAGGCCCGCAAGGCCGTCGACGCGGCACTCGGCGCGCGCGTGAAGACCACCTATGTCGAGAACGTGGCCGAGGGTGCCGATGCCGAGCGCGTCATCCGCGACCTTGCGCAGCAGGGCAACAAGCTCATCTTCACGCCCAGCTTCGGCTACATGGAGCCGACGCTGAAGGTGGCGAAGGACTTCCCCGACGTGAAGTTCGAATCTGTCACCGGCTACAAGACCGCGCCCAACGTCGCGACCTCCAACGCGCGCTACTACGAGGGCCGGTACCTCGCGGGCATCGCTGCAGGCCGCATGACGAAGACCGGTGTGGCAAGCTATGTCGCGGGCTTTCCGATTCCCGAGGTGCTGCAGGGCATCAACGCGTTCACGCTCGGCATGCGTTCGGTGAATCCGGCTGCGAAGGTCAAGGTGGTGTGGCTCAACGAATGGTTCGATCCACCGAAGGAGCGCGACGCGGCGATGGCGCTTTTCAACCAGAACGCCGACGTGGTCGCGTTCCACACCGGTTCCACTGCCGTGATGGCCGCGGCGCAGGAGCGTGGAAAGATGGCCATTGCCTACCACTCCGACATGCGCAGGATCGCGCGCGACGCGCAACTGGTGGCGGTCACGCACCAGTGGGGCGGCTACTACACCCAGCGCGCGAAGGCGGTGCTCGACGGCACTTGGCAGAGCGGCAACGTCTGGGGCGGCGTGAAGGAAGGAATGATTCGCGTGGGCGACTTCGGCACCAAGGTGCCCAAGGCGGTGCAGGACGAAGTGCTTGCGCGGCAGAACGACATCGCGGCCGGCAAGTTGCAGCCGTTCCGCGCCGTGGCCGCCGATGTGCGCGACAACGAAGGCCATGTCGTGATCGCGAAGGGCACGCAGCTGGGCGACGAGCAGATCCTCAAGATGAACTGGCTGGTCGAGGGCGTGCAGGGGCGGGCGGGCCGCTAGCCGGCCCGGCCGCGCAGCGTCAACGGGCCCGTCGTGTCGGGCGACTGCGGGCGGCACCTGCGTTGCCGCTCGTTCCGCGCAGGCGCCCGAGCAACAGGTACGCGCCCGAGCCCAGCACGACGATCGCGATCAGGTCGAGCAGGGCCCAGAGGATCTTCAGCGGCAATCCGCCGTAGTCCCCGAAGTGCAGGGGCCTCGCCAGCTGAAGCGCGCGCAGGTAAGCGGGCATCGACGCCACGGCGGTGAGGTCGCCGGTGCGCGCATCGACGAGCGCCGCCGTGAACAGCCGATGGGTCAGCGGCGTGTTGCCGTTGGTCCAGATGAGGAAGTGATGCGGGTTCGAGAACGACTGGCTCGGAAAGATCACGCTCGTGACATTGCGTCCCGGCAATGCGGCCTGCACCGTGCGCATGGCCGCTTCGGCCGACCCCGGGGAGAGCACCGGGGGTTGGCCTTTCCATGCCTGCAGCATCTCGCTCATGCCGGTGCGGCGCCAGTGGGCCGACAACGGCTTCGACAGCTCGTTGAGCACGCCGGTGAGCGCCACCACCAGCGCCCAGACCGCGATCGAGATGCCCAGCAGGTTGTGCAGGTCGAGCCAGCGCACGCGCCATGTGCGGCGGCGCACCGTACCGAAGTCGAGATTGCGCAGGTAGGGGCCGTAGATGGCCACGCCAGTGATCACCGACAGTGCGAACACCGCGCCCACCACCGCCAGGACCCATTCGCCCGCCGGCCCGGCGGCCAGCTCGGTATGCAGGCGCGAGATCCATGCCATGGCCGTTCCGGGGCGCGGGCCCGGCGCCGGCGCATCGGCAACCACGGCTGCACTGCGCATGTCGAACTCGACGCGGTGGTCGCGGCTGCGGTCGGGGCTGTCGGCCGGTGCCATCACGACCTTGGCGCGCAGCTCGTCGTCGTCGACGAAGACGAAGCGCACGACCTCCGCGGGATAGCGCCGGCGTGCGCTCTCGACGATGGTGTCGATGCTGGCGCGCCGTCCGTCCAGCGCGGCCGGCATGGCCGGCAGCGGTACGGCGGCGGCGTCGTCGAGCTCATGCGAGAAGATCAGCGGCAGGCCCGTCAGGCAAAGCAGGAGCAGGAAGAGCGTGCTTGCCAGCCGAGCCTGCGCCGCAGCCAGTCGTGGTGAGCGCCATAAAGCGCCTCGATATCGGAAGATGCTGCGCGGTCCAGGGCGCTCACGGTCAGGGCGGAACCAGCCCTCAGGTGGATCTGGAGAATAAGAATTGCTCTCACTATCCCCAAAAGCGCCGCCGGATGCTCTCGCTGCCGTGCGGCTCGTCGCGGCATTGAAATCGCCGCGGGCGTTGCGGCGACGGCTCCCTGTTTCTCGGAAGTGGAGAAGCCAGTCAGTTCCGGAACCAGATCCGCAGCGTCACGTAGATCGCATAGCCGAGCCCGAGGACCATCCACAGCAGGAAGAACATGTTGGACCAGTAGTCGCCGGCGTTCTCGGCCAAGGTGTAGAGCTGTCCGTGGCAAGCCTTGCCGAGGCACGAGATCTCCCTGCGGATCGCTGCGCGAAGCAGCGCGAACAGGAGACAGCAGGTGATGACGGCGGTCATCACGAGTCCGAACGGCCCCAGCGGCCCCTTGGTCAGTTCGTCGTTTTCGTCGCGATGGCCTTTGCGCAGCAGTCGCTGTCCGTACATGTACCAGGCAATTCCGAGCAGGAGCATCAGCGAGTAGTAGAGGAAATCGCGCATTTATCTTTCTTGCTTGGTGTGAGGGAGCGTTCTCGTCGCCCGGGATGGTATCTGTCGCGTGATCCGGCATGGAAGCCAGGCTCTGCCGTGCGCCGGCATCGCCGGTCGCGCGTGGCTCGGCCGAAGGCCCCCACCGAAACGCCGAGGGGGCGTCCGGCGTATAGCACTCATATGCGCATGGAAATCGCGGGCCGGCAGGGCTGGATTACCCTCCGCATCCACGATGAAAAAAGCCTACCGCGCCTCCCTCCTGCGATTCGACGCCGCCGGCCAGCCCGTTTTCGACGAAGACGGCCTGCTGGTGATCGCCCCCGACAGCACCGGCCGCCAGCGCGTGCTCGACGCCGGCAGCCATGCCGCCGTCGCCCCACGACATGCCGGCGCCGACGTGACGCACCTGCCGGGGCGCATCCTCGCGCCGGGCTTCGTGGACATGCACATCCACTTTCCGCAGACCGACATCATCGGTTCGCCCTCGCCGGGCCTGCTGCCCTGGCTCGAGAACTACACCTTTCCGGCCGAGAGCAGGTTCGTCGATCCCGCGCACTCCAACGAAGTGGCCGACGTGTTCTTCGACGAACTGCTGCGCAACGGCGTGACCACCTCGCTGACCTTCGCGACCTCGCACGTGGCTTCGGTCGATGCCTTCTTCGAGGGCGCGCGGCGCCGCGGCCTGCGCATGATCACCGGCAAGGTGCTGCAGGACCGCCACTCGCCCGACGGCGTGCGCGACCAGACCGAGCAGAGCCTGATCGACACCGAGGCGCTCATCCGCAAGTGGCACAACGTCGACCGGCTGGGCTATGCGATCACGCCGCGCTTCGCGCCCGCGAGCACCGATGCGCAGATGCGCGGCGCGGGTGAACTGGCCGCCAGGTACGCCGACACCTGGATCCAGTCGCACGTGGCGGAGAACCGCGACGAGGTGGCGTGGGTGCGCGAGCTGTACCCGCAATCGCGTTCGTACCTCGACGTGTACGCCGGCTTCGGCCTGATGCGCGAACGCGCGGTGTACGCGCACTGCATCTACCTCGACGACACCGACCGCGCGCTGCTGCGCGACACGAATACGGCCGCCGCCGTCAGCCCGACCAGCAACCTGTTCCTGGGCAGCGGCTTCTTCGATTTCGGCGCGGCCGACCGCGTGGGCTACCCCTACGGGCTGGCCAGCGACGTGGGCGGCGGCACCAGCTTCAGCCCGTTCCACACCATGATGGCCGCGTACTACGTCGGCCGCGAGGGGCAGACCAAGCCCGGCCTGAGCATCGCGCCCTCCGAGCTCTGGTGGCGCCACACCGGCGGCGCCGCGCGCGCGCTGGGGCTCGACGGCGTGGTCGGCAACCTGCAGCCGGGCTGCGAGGCCGACTTCCTGGTGCTGAACCCTGCGGCCACGCCGCTGCTGGCACGCAAGACCCGGCTGGCGAACACGCTGGAGGAAATGCTGTTCGCGATGATCGTGCTGGGCGACGACCGGCTGGTGGAGCGCACAGTGATCTCGCAGGCCGGCTGAGGCCCGGGAGGGCGAACCGGCCCATGCCACAATCGCCGACCCAGCGAGCGCGGCGACACCTTTTGCAGGAACACCGCGGAACCGGCTTTCCGGGCCGCTGGTGTTGTCCCCTCGAGGGGTTGGCGTCGCGACACGAAGTGCGCGAAGACTGGGGTGTTTTCAATGTCTATCAAGAGCGACAAATGGATTCGGCGCATGGCCGAGAACGAAGGAATGATCGAGCCCTTCGAACCGGGCCAGGTGCGCGAATCGTCGGGTCACAAGATCATCAGCTACGGCACCTCGAGCTACGGCTACGACATCCGGTGCGCACCCGAATTCAAGGTCTTCACCAACATCCACAGCACGGTCGTCGACCCGAAGAACTTCGACGAGAAGAGCTTCGTCGACATGCACGGCGACTACTGCATCATTCCGCCGAACAGCTTCGCGCTGGCGCGCACCGTCGAGTACTTCCGCATCCCGCGCAACGTGCTGACCATCTGCCTGGGCAAGAGCACCTATGCGCGCTGCGGCATCATCGTCAACGTGACGCCCTTCGAGCCCGAATGGGAAGGCTACGTGACGCTGGAGTTCAGCAACACCACACCGCTGCCAGCCAAGATCTATGCGGGCGAAGGCTGTGCGCAGGTGCTGTTCTTCGAGAGCGACGAAGTCTGCGAAACCAGCTACAAGGATCGCGGCGGCAAGTACCAGGGCCAGCGCGGCGTCACCCTGCCGAAGACCTGACCGCCTCCAGACTGCGCGCATTCGTGCTGCTGCGGTCCCTCTGAACGGGGGCGATGCCTGCGGCCTGGCAAGGCCGCTTCCGCGGCATCTCTGGCATACCCGCTTACAGAAGCGTGCGGCTTCCGAAGTACCATCCTGCGACCACCGGCAACTCTTCCTCCAACGGCCGGCAAGGAGAGCGCGATGAGATGGGAAGGCAACGAACAATCTGACAACGTCGAAGACCGCCGCGGCGAAGGTGGCGGCGGGGGCGGTGGCTTCATCGGCGGCCGCGGCATCGGCATCGGCACCATCGCGGTCGCGCTGATCGCAGGCTGGATCTTCGGCATCAATCCTCTCACCGTGCTCAGCCTGCTGAGCGGTGGCGGCGGCCCCGCGC
>Ga0209675_1001577_pt1 | contig 12908 bp, 10 predicted proteins | sample AraplaCol_mLB_r2_2_FD_184280 | JGI IMG/M metagenome (GOLD analysis project Ga0209675, IMG submission 184280) | Arabidopsis root microbial communities from North Carolina, USA - plate scrape MF_Col_mLB_r2 (SPAdes) (version 3) | ecosystem: Host-associated > Plants > Roots > Endosphere | place... | reverse complement strand
TTGGCGGTTCGCTTTTGATTGGAACGATTCTGCTGAGCTCGATTCCGCAGGCGGCCACGGCCGCCGCACCGGTTGAACAGACCTCGCTCGCAGTAACGCAGATTTCAACGGACGTCGACAAGGCGTCGTTTGTCGAGCGGCTTACCACGACCTTCCAGACAATGGCCGCCTCGGAATCGACCGAGGCACGTGCCGCAGGCATCCAGTATCTGGACGCCATCAAACAGCCTGGCATTTCGGGCCTGATCGAGCAGTTCTCCTACCCGCTCGATGCAGGCGGATCGAGCGTGATTGCGAAAACCACGGATGCTCCCTGGCAGCCGGGATCGACCCGGGTAAGCCAGTGGTGCGGAAAGAGCAGTGGCTACCTCCGTGTCTACCAGGTGACAGAGAAGTACATGGAAACCAAGCGAAACGGCAGTTCACGCTCCTGGGTACCGGTGCAGAACAGCGCGACGATGGTTGCAACCTGTCCCGACAAGCTGGCCTGATCCCTGCGGGCGAGCCTAGGCAGCAACCACCCTGTTCTGGCATTCCGCCCCGCTGGCGAAATCGCACAGGTTGCGCAGGGTGATGCTGCAGATTTCCTGTAGGGCTTCAACCGTAAAGAAGCCCTGGTGCCCGGTAACCAGCACATTCGGGAAGGTCATCAGGCGCTGGAAGAGATCGTCATCGATGATCTCGCCGGACAGATCCTGGAAGAACAGCGCGCTTTCCTGCTCATACACATCAATGGCCAGGTGGCCGAGATGCCGCGACTTCAGCGCGCGCACCACCGCATCGGTGTTGACCAGCGCGCCGCGCGAGGTATTGACCAGCATCGCGCCGGGCTTCATCAACCCCAGCGATTCCTCGTTGATCAGGTGATGGGTCTGCGGCGTAAGCGGGCAATGCAGCGACACGATGTCCGAGCGGGCCAGCAGTTCCTCCAGCGCCACGTAGTGGCCCACCGCCGAGAACTCTGGCGACGGGTAAGGATCGTTGCCCAGCACGGTGCAACCCATCCCGTTGAAAATGCGCGCCGTCGCCAGCCCGATCTTGCCGGTGCCCACGATCCCGACGGTCTTGCCGTGCAGGGTGCGGCCCAGCAGCCCATCGAGCATGAAGTTGCCCTCGCGCACCCGGTTGTAGGCGCGGTGGGTCTGCCGGTTGAGGGTCATGACCAGCGCCAGCGCATGCTCGGCCACGGCCTCGGGCGAGTATGCCGGCACCCGGGCCACCAACAGCCCCAGTTCCGCGGCAGCCACCAGATCCACATTGTTGAACCCCGCGCAGCGCAGCAGGATCGCCCGCACCCCCAGCCCATGCAGGGCCCGCAGCACGGCCGCGTCCAGGCGGTCGTTGACGAACACGCAGACCGCATCGAAACCCTGGGCCAGGCCGGTGGTCGTGGCGTCCAGCGCCGCGTCGAAATAGGCCAGCTCAAATCCCTGCCCGGCGTGGTCGCGCGCATTCGCTTCATCGAGGAAACGGCGGTCGTACGGGCGGGCGCTGAACACGGCGGTTTTCATGGGATAGCCTTGGGCATGCGTGATCCCCAGTAAACCAGAACCCCGCACAGGATAGAAACTCCCATGCAACCGGTCTGGCGCAAGCGTCTGCTGACGGCCGCTACGGCCGCGCCGTCGTGCCACCACCGCCGATCTTGAGCCGCTTGACGGCAAATACCCCCCCGATCATCAGGTCGCCATTCTCCATGACCGTAGTGATGCCACCCAAGGCGTTCCAACGACGGCTGTCGTCCGGGAAAACCCAGCGCGACTTGATCTCGCCCGTCGTCCAGTCCAGGCCCACATACTGGTAGACGCCCTTGTCCTTGTGCGCGGCGTACAGCAGCCCGGTTGCGGCCGAGACCACCGGCACCATGATGTCGGTGTTGTCGACCTCATGGTTGATCCAGGCCTTCTCGAACGCGTCCTTGTCCGGGTTCCAGTTGAACTTCTGTATGCCAATCGGCGCCGGCCGGGTGATCCCGCCGGTGAACGCGTTGCCCGGACCCGCCGGAAGCGGTTTGGGATACGTACTGTTGAGGAATGCGACGCCGTATCCCAACACATTGGGTGAGGGCTCGATGGTCATCTGGCTGATATCGATGCGGATCTGGTCGGCGATACGATTGGACTGGGTGCCCGGCTTCTGCTGGAAGCCTGCCGGAATCGCGTCGCGCCAGAACGCCACTGCGTTGCTGCCGGTTTCAGCCGCATCGGCGATTACGATCAGTTTGTCCGGGTCGCTGCCGAATCCCATCAATGTCGGGGTGGTGCCCGAGCCGCGCGAGATCGCACCCATCGCCAAGGCTTTTTCGCCGGGCATGGAATCGTAGGCGGACGACCAGGCGCCGTCCTTTTCGTCGGTGGACAAAGTGGTCCCATTCCAGATCACCTTGTTCATGTGCTTCTCAGTGACCACGTAGATGCCATTGTTCTCATCGATCACGATGCTGTTGTCGACGGCCTCGCCATTGAAGGTCACTGACGCCTTCACGTTCAGATCCCGGTCCAGGATGATCAACGCTCCCGGCGCGGCGGCTGCCAGGAAGCCGTCGTACGTCATGTTCAGGCCGATGATGCGGGTAACCGACCTGGCGACGTCTGCCGGCAGGCCCTTGGCTACGTCGGCCGTCTTTACGATCCGCGGCGGGTCACCGACTACGTTGCCATCGGTTGTCTTGAGCACGTGGGTGCCACCGTACACGCAGTAGTGATTGCCGTCGCGATCAAACAGGTTGTACACCCCGTTGATTCCGCTTTCCATGTTGAGGCCGGCGGCACCCAGCCCTTTCAGCGCATCGAGAATCTTCGTCTCGTCCTTGGCCCGGTAGGCGGCGTCCAGCTGGGTCAGTGCAGCATCCAGCGCAGTGGGCGTAGCCATCGCGGCGGATTTTTCAAAGCCGGGGTAAGGCAAGAGTCCGCCCACCGCCTCGAACGCGTCACCGGTCACCCGGATCTTCTGCACACCCACCGCACCGCTGGCAAAGGCGATCACCTCCCCGCCCACCCGCTTCATGGTGGGATTGGAGGTGATCAGCGTGGGCACGGTCGCTACGTCCGCCGCAGTCAGGTTCCTGCTGCCGACGGGCCCTGCGATCAGCACTGAATCGGTTGCCGCTGGATTGAAATGGGAGGTCGGGTAGACGCTCTCCGCCAACCACGGGTTCGGTGGCGGCATGCTGGGTGGTGTTGCTGCAGGCGGCTCCGCGGGGCGGGCAGCCGTAGGTGCTGGGGTGGGAGTTGTGCTCGTGGTCTCGCGGTTGCATGCCGGAAGAAGCAGCGCGAGGATCAAACCCAGACCGACAGCCGGAGCCGCGTCCCACATCCTGGTCGTCATCTTCGATTTCCCTGCTGACCTTGACGAATGCCAGCTTCCTCCGGGCCAACCGATGTCGCCTCAGCAAAGGCACGGTCGGTCGGCCCGTATTTTTACTTAACGGCCGTGTGAGGGTGGCAGTCCGCTGCCACCTGTTCATGGGGCCGGACCAGCGCACACCCCTTGAGCAACGGGAAGCCGAGCGCAGGGAGCGTGCGCGTCGCACCGGGAAAGGACGTCGAGACTGGTGGAAGCGCGAACCACCGCCAAGCGGTTGAGGATGCGGGTTGAAGGACAGGCGCCAGCGGCGCGGCATCCACATGCCCCTGATCAGGCATCGGCTAAGCTTCCTGCCTGACCTGAAGACGGACCCCTTTGCATGCCCTCTCCCCCCTCACGAGCCGGATGTGCCTTGTGCCGTGATGCGGAGCCGCTGCCGTTCGACTTCAGCTACGCGTTCCAGCCCATTGTCGACATACAGGCGCGCAAGGTGTTCGCGCACGAAGCGCTGGTACGCGGTCCGGCGGGCGAACCTGCCGACACGGTGCTGTCGCGCGTGACCGCCGAGAACCGGTATTCGTTCGACCAGGCGTGCCGTGAGAAGGCCATCCGGATCGCGGCGGGGTTGCAGCTGCCGTCCTGTCTTTCGATCAATTTCCTGCCCAATGCCATCTATCGGCCGGAAGTATGCATCCGTTCCACCCTGCAGGCGGCCGAGCGGTATGGCTTTCCGGTGGAGCGGATCATCTTTGAGACCGTGGAGGGCGAGCAGGTCAGCGACGGCAAATGGCTGGCCGAGATCCTAAGCGAGTACAAACGTATCGGCTTCAAGACGGCGATTGATGATTTCGGCGCTGGCTTTGCCGGCCTCAACCTGCTGGCCGATTTCCACCCGGATATCGTCAAGCTGGACATGGCGTTGATCCGCGGCATCGACCATAGCCGGTCACGACGCGCGATCGTGGCCGGGGTGATGTCGATGTGCGACGCGCTGGATATCGAGGTGATTGCCGAAGGAATCGAAACCGCGGATGAGGCGCGATGCCTGTCCGATCTCGGCATCCGCCTGATGCAGGGCTACTGGTTCGGCCGCCCACTATTCGAGCAGGCCGCGGGCGAGGCCGACATTCCCTGGGGCGCTTGACGGCGCAGCTCGCCCTCGGACCGCGCCCTGACGCCGAGGTTAACAGCGGCCGGTCGAAACCCAGGCGCGCGCCGATGTGTCATGGACCCGCATGCCAGCCTGGCCTAGTATCGGCAGCTGCCGAATGCCCATGACTGGATGTGCGTGAACAGCTTTGAAAGATTCAATGGCCGCCGTAGCGGCAAGGGCAGTCAGGTCGCCATCCTTGCCCACGGCTTCGGAACCGACCAGACGGCCTGGAGCGCCCTGCGCGCGTGGTTCGAGGCGCGCTACGACGTAGTGTCGTTCGACCTCGCCGGTTGCGGGCCCAACGGTGCTGACACCTACGATTTCGACCGGCATGGATCGTTGTTCGGCTATGCCGACGACCTGCTGGAGATCATGGACGACCTGGCGCTGCGCGACTGCGTGTATGTCGGCCATTCCATGAGCGGCATGATTGGTGCGGTGGCCGCGGTGGCCCGCCCGGAACTGTTCGACCGGCTGGTCACCGTTGGGGCTTCGCCGCGTTACCTGGATGACACCGGCTACACCGGCGGCTTCCAGGCAGCGGATCTGGAGAACCTGTTCGACAGCATGAGCGCCAACTACCAGGCCTGGGTGGCCGGGTTCGCGCCGATGGTGGTGGGCGTGGACAACGGGCAGGTGGTGGCCGACTTCTCGCGCACGCTGTTCCAGATGCGCCCGGACATCGCGCTCAATACCTCGCGCACGATCTTCAATTCCGATATGCGATCACTGGCCGCGCAACTGACCCGACCTGTGCATGTGATCCAGACCGCGGTCGACATGGCCGTGCCGGTGCAGGTCGGTCATTGGCTGGCAGCGGCCATTCCGACCGCCACGCTGGATATCATCGATGCCGAGGGGCACCTTCCGCACATGACCGCCCCCGATGAAGTCGTCCGTATCCTCGAGCGCTGCCTGTCGGCAAACGTGGCATGAGCACTACCGACAGCGACGCCCTCGCCGGCCTGTGTCACTTCGCCCAGCTCGCGTCCGGTGCGGATCTGGTCATGGCGGTGGAGATTGAAGCCAATGGCTGGGCGGGTTGGGCCGCTTCATTCCCGGCCATGCCTTTTTCCGGATTCAGCCTGGCCCGTAGCGGCATCCTGGAGCACGGCTGGTCGGGGGAACCCGTCGCTGCCGCCGGATTCCGCCTGCCCACGGCCCTGCTGCATGGATTGAACGGTCCACCGGCGCGGCTGCTGTTCGTGCCCGCGCCGTCCCTCGGCGCACCGCTGAGCGGCCTGCTGGTGCTGTGGAAGGGCGAGCCGTCCGCCACGCATTTGACCCCACAGGTTCCGCTGCTGGCCACGAGCGTGGCCCGCCTGCTGTCTGCCCGGCGCGAAAAGCTGCGCGAAGTGACAGTGCAGAACCAGTTCATCGATCTGGTCGAGAGCGTGCCCGCCGGGATCGTGCTGATGGAAGGCGACGGCGTGAGTGCGGTGATCAACGAGCGTGCCGCCGACCTGCTGGGCTGCCCGCCCGGTAACCACCGCGCGCGCGACCTTGCCGAACCCATGCGCACCCTTCGGCAGCGGTGCGACAACCACGCCGAGCTTGAGCAGGCGTACGGCGCGCAGGTGGGCAATGTCAGTTTTGCTTCCACCTTGAACTGGGCGCTGGGCGAACGCACGATCGAGGTGGACACCCATCCCGTACGTGGGAACGGCGAATACGGCCGCATCTGGCTGTTCACCGACGTGACCGCCGAACTTTTAATGGCCGCCGAGCTGCGCCGCCTGGCCGCCTCCGACCCGTTGACCGGCATTCCGAACCGGCGCCACTTTGAGGAGCGCTCGGCCCAGATCATCGCCGCGCGGGAAGCCACCGGTCATTCGGTGGCCGTGCTGATGGTCGACGTCGACCATTTCAAGAAAATCAACGACAGCCACGGTCATCCTGCGGGCGATGAAGTGCTGAAGGTAGTAGCCAAGCGCTGCCGGGAGGCGCTGCGCGAGCGCGACCTGTTCGCGCGCTTTGGCGGCGAGGAGTTTGTCGCGCTGCTGGCGGCGCCTGCCGTCGAGGATGCGCCCGCGGTAGCCGAACGGATGCGGCAGGCCGTGGCCGCCACGCCGATTGATGTTGGCGATGAGCGCATCAATGTGACGGTGAGCATCGGGGCCGCACTGGGTGAGGCGCTGCCGGGGAGTGACCAGCCGCTGCTGGCCGAATTGATCGCGCGTGCGGATGAGGCGCTTTACCGGGCCAAGGCGGGCGGGCGTAACCGGGTCAGCATGGCGGTGGAATAGGCTTAATCGCTCGTTGATGCAGTTGTTGGATAGATTTACTCCGACCGGCCATTGAAGGCCCTCCATCTGCCCCCACTGCTGTATCACCGCCTTGGGAAGCCCCTGATGCCGAAGATCTCCAGAGCCAAGCTGCTGGCCGCCACCACCGCTGTGGTGGTCCTTGTGCTCGCCTGCAATCTTGAGCTGCTGCCGCTGGCACTGCTGGTGGACACCATTGGGCTGGACGTCCTGGCGTTGCTGCTGGGCGCGCAATTGGTGACCATGCTGCCATGGCTTCGCGCGCATACCGCGGCAGCCTTGCGCATCACCGGTCTAGCCGGGGGCGCGATGGCTGCCGGATTCATGGGTGGCTACCTGCGGCAGCTGGTTTTCTTGAAGCGTCTGGAGGCGTCACGCCCCTGGAGGCGCTAGCCCGGCATCAACTGGATCGGCCTGAGCCGCGCATACACCCACTCCGCGAAACCGCAGGGTGCCAGGATTTTCATCCGAAAGACTGAAACTGCCTGGCGCCCCGTAACGCGTGGGACCCCACGCACGCAGCCGTGGCCATGCACAGCACCACTTTCGCTTAGGGCATGCGTTGACGGCTGGCGCGCTCACACTCCATCACTTGCCGGTGCGGCGGCGGGAATTGACGAAGAGGACGACGGCCACGATCGCTGCAACCGGGATCGCCAACATGACGAGTACGATCAGCCAATGCCAAAGTGAGAAGCTTCCCATGTGGTCATGTCCCTTGAAGTAGATTCCAACCTTAGCCCGAATTGAGCACGCATTCGACATCGCTGGGTCGACGGCAACGCTGGGGGCCTGTGGGTTGAGTCAGATTTCCGACATCAGTTCCAGCATCCCGTCCGTGAAGCGCTTCCGTGTTTCAGATGATTTCGGGCCGTTTGACAATGAGAGGATCGTCTCCTTTTTTTACAGGACAAATGCGACCTTGTGCAAGTGAAGAGGCGGTTTCCGACGTAGCCCCATGAGGCCGAAAAACCGAAACAAAAAGCCCCGACCAAGGCCGGGGCTTTTGCTGAATCTGGTGCCGGAAATAAGAATCGAACCTACGACCTACGCATTACGAACCCAGCCAAGAACCTTCATCGTGCACTGACCATGCGTGCAGTCCGCCCATCACTGCACTATCAAGTAACGTTAGCTTCTCAACCGAGCACCAGCCACCTCCTGCCTCGACCACGCCTTAAGCTCCATCTAAGCCACCGCTTGCTCGTGCCTTAGCTGCAAGCGGGGATACACCCTCTTCGGGAGGCGGAACAAGCAGAATCACACGCATCTGAGATAGCCAACACCGGCTTCCGCAACGATCCGCGGCAAGTCCGGGAACATGAACCTAATAAATGGTATTAGCAGTCATTGAATCCCAGAGATGCCCTCTATCCAAATAAGACCCCTGAAATTTCACCCGACCAAATGTTTCGTCGACGACGCGACGCCCAGACTTATACACATGCACATGTATTCCAAGCTCCTGGGGTCTGTTCGCGGTCCAAAGAACAGCAGGTGTAGAGGGCCACAATTCAAACTGCAAGCCTGAGTACTCATCGAGATCCAGCTCACGATCCGGAACAACATAGGTATTACTGTTACTGAACTGATCGTGCAGTGGCTTCAAGGGTGTAGATACGATTTTTCCATCACTCCAGACACTATCGTTCCCACAGTTCCCGCAAAAATGCTTTGCGTGCGGCGTACTCGCGAAACTCCCCAAATCCAAATGAGGATACCCACACTTCTTGCAGGTAACGCAATCCATCGGGTGCCCATGCTCAAGCGACCTGACAAACTCGAACGCAGCCGGCGGCGTAATCTGAATCTGCGTAATCTCATGACTGGAGAAAAGTCCGAGGTTTTGACTATAGGAGCAAACGATAGCGTCATAGTCACGATCCAAAACCTTTCTATCTGTACCCGCAATCCTCTTGTGAACATGGATCTTGGGGGCACGGGGAACAATTGGATCACTCGATAGAGCAGGCGGCAGAGAACACCAAACGCCAATTTCCTCAAAATCATTGAACTCAACCACCAATGGGTCGACTACGTAACTCATCCCCATCAAATGATTACTACAAGTAACCTCACCGGATGCTGGAACCGCGGCAATATCCGCCTTCGTACCCCAGTGAATCTGATGTGTCTTACAGTACCATCGCTCAGCGCCATTCCTGAACTTTCCACAAGGAACTATGTGACAAGGAAGAACCGCACTGTCGCCAGATTTACTAGAAAAAACCCCGAAGACGCCTTCAGAATTTACAGCAATGTTCCCTATCGTCCTGCCTGGAGCCCAGCATATAGCAGCGGCCGCCGAGTACTGCTCCTGCACAACTTCAAGCTCACCCTCATTGCAGTGCTTTTGAATAAACTCCTTTTTTGCCATCCCCGTCCCTGGGTCTGACCACTCGCACTCCCAAACTTCAACCTTTCCGGTTTCAGGATTAAGCCTTCTAGCGTAGAACATTAGTTATCCATCGCATTTTGAGCTAACTAGTGACAGAGGATAAGCAACACAGTCATCGTAAACAAGCGGTAGCTCACTGAGGCTTTGCGTGCATGCATCCATAGCCGCCACTTCCGCTCGCATCAGAAAAAAACTCCGACGTTCAGATAGGATTTCCACGCCAACTCGTTCGCAGCGCCTCGCCTGCATGGGCCCAGCCGAACATAGGTTCTCCGCAGTACTGATGCAGCTACTCATAGCGCCACAACTGGACGGATATCCCTTCGGAACAACAACTTAGCCAAGCCGCTTCGTCAGCCGGAGTACTGATAAGTGCCTTGTAAGCCGGGGAGCCGGCACTTTGAGCCGATCCGAGCGCGCGAACGGTTGGGGATGGCTGGGCGGGGCTCACTCATGCGCTCAAGGCGGACACCTGTCTGCGGTGTACCTCCCCCGGAACCGAGCCTACGTGTAGTACTTCTCATTGACGTTGCGGCTGCAGGCGAGACACTTCCGATATGCACCAAAGCGCCCAGGACGCTCCCTCCCCAACAGGCCACCGCACTCGCACACCAGCCGGCTGCGCTCTTGATCCCACCGCCATAGCCTCAGAGTGGCGATAAGCCCAAGGATCACGGACGCCGCTATTGCCAACGCTGGTGCCCAGCGCGCCACTGCATAGATCCCTGCGAGCAATGGGCTTTCCCGGATCATCCCCAAGGGGAGCATCAGCAGTAGCCCTATCACCAGCGTTCCTACTGCTGGCGCGTACATCCTTGCCATCATCCAAGTCCAACGGTCCATGTAGTCATCCCGGCGATTGTTTAAAGCATCCTTAAACATATCGGTCGCACGGGATGAGACTTGAACCGCATCCCACTTTTCGCCGCCCCTACAAGGCGGAACGCCACCGCACGCTTCATACATGGCCGCCCAATCTCAGCAAGCTTTTGCCAGACCGTGGATGCTAATGGCACGGCAATACACTGAACTCAGGGAGTGAAATCAGACGCTCATTCCAAGGATCTTCCGAACTTCATCCGTGCGCTTCTTAGAGAAGATCCAACCCTTAAGCTGGACATTCCATTTCCCTCCAACCGCAAGGAACTTCTCTTTGAACTGAACCGTGTTTCCTTTGACCAGGATAGCCTTCTCGCTGTAGTCAACGACCACTGGTGCAACAGTGAAGTCCCCCGTCTGAGGAGATGCGGCAACAGTCACGTTCGAATCCGAATCACCCACCTTTGCGCGGGGGGGGCTTACATCGCTTTCTTCAAACTGTCCAACCATGAGGGAGAGGTGGCCTATGATCTTTTCCTTCAGTTCGTTGGTAGAAGAATACTCACCAATGAGGCCGTTTTTCATGCATTCGTCCTTGAAGCTCCAAAGTTCCTGGAGTTGCCCCGCGCTCTTCTTTAGTTCGTCAGGCGAAACTGGCTTGTTGGAGAAGTAGACAAGCACAGGCTTCCCAAGCTGCATGAACGTCTGTATTTCTTCCACCGTCCCACTCTTTGCTTTACCAGTAGGGCTACCTAGCCTCAGCCCAAAAACGGCTATCAAAATATCGGAACTTAGAACAATCTGCTTATTGATCAACTCCTGTGGACGACCGCCCATGATTGGAACAACGTCAGTCTCCCACTTCGTCGGTAGAAATGCGGTCTTCTTGTCAAAGGAATTCTTGACGTTCCACTCAAAAAGCGCCTCCGGAACGATCTTTCTCTCATCCGCAACATCTGACGGAGAGCCAATCAGAATTCGGTACACCTTGGCCGGAAACGACATACATCCCCCAATGTAAGTTGATCTATGAGCGCATCAACCCGAGCCATCCAGTCGGCTCACCTTGCAGCCCATGAAAAAAGCCGTCAGAGCACCAATCTATCGAAACGATCATTTAGGATTGTCCTCGATGCATCGTAGTGCATCGCGGTCGTTGACTTCACCAAGGCCCCCAAGTCCGCGTCGTCCAACACGATCATGTAGCCCCGCCCATCCTTTGCGGCATCTCGGCACATGGCCTCAATCTTCTTGCGATCACTAACCGCACGACAAATAAGAATGCCAACCTGCCCTCCGGACTTTGAGAACCGCCCGGACAACTGGTCAAGTTCCGGATTTTTAACATCCTCGGTGTAGTTTTTGAATTCAATGAAGACGTAAGGCGCTGTGTAGTGCTTTGCAAGCCAACAGAAGAAGCCTGCTATGGCTGAGTTAGAAAACCGGAGATCGACAATCTTCCGCCCCTGATTGATTGGGGCTTGGCGCACAGGATGTATGAGAGACGGGTAAAGCAGGGCCGAAAGTAGACCTTCGACGGCCCGCTCGTATTCGTGGGCGTGAGCTCTCCCCGGAGGAACAGCCACCACTGCCCTATACAGATCAGACAGTTGAACGTTAACGACGTTCTCAATCTTGGCAAACCCACTATTGCTAATCGGAGGCGAAGGATCTGCCGCTCTCGCCTTTTTATACTGAGCGAGGACATCAGGATTGTCCTCAGTCAACTTTGCTACGGCATCTTTATCTTTCCCGTAGTGCTTCATTAGAGCGGTCTTCGTAACCCTTCGCTTCTTACTCTTCAACACTTCTACCAGGCCGGACCCACTGGCCAAGTGTTGTTTCTGCATTTCCGGCAACAAGTAATGGCGATAGTACGCTCCAACGTCGTATGCGCCCGCCAGTCGAACAATCGCCTTCGGAACCAATACAAGACTCTCGCCCCTCGGCATGGGAAGCTCCACATGCTTCGCAACCCAGTTCTTCGTCTTCATATCCCAGTAGGGACCTGATGAGACACCCGCTACCATCGGAATATCGTAATACCGGCACATGTCCTGGGTGTACTCGATTAGAGGTGCGCGGATGATGTTGCAAACCGCATCAGAGATCATGTCGGCACCTACGCCTTCAATGAGAAGGGCGGTATCTTCCAAGTCGGAGAGGACACCAGACTTTGCCGCCTTGCTTGTCAGAAGCGATTCCCACACGGATCCTGCAGATCCCTTACCGAATGCGTGACCGCGCGACCTACCTGATGAATAGCCGAGATGAAAGTCATTCCTTTCGTTCAACGACCCCAGAAGAGAGACGGCCCTGGCTTTGTCTCCATTCTGCACCGCACTCAGCACGTTGCTAAAAAAGCTTTGAAGGAGAGCAACGCACTGACTGGACCACGGGGTGTCCATGGCTCTTATTGCCGTGGGCTCCACAAAAACTGGAAGGTCGGTGTCCAGCGGGACGTCCACGAAATCAAGTTCTGCTTGCTTTCGCTTTAGTTTGTACTGCTGAGATACGCGCATCCTATCCCCCCCCCTGTGCTGGCTTCACTGCCTGAGTGGAACGTACCTCATCAGAGAGTACCGTGCCACTACCGCATAATTCACAGAGAACCAACAGGGGAGTCCGCGGTCAGAAGGGCCATCTTGGACTTTCTTTTAAGTTGGAATGAAGCCAAGTGATCCTGGCCAATGCGCCCCATTCGCGCGGACACGAACCATCCGCAACCTCCAGCTTTGAGCCCTGGCCAGCCCCCAGCTCGGCGCGCCCCCTTTCCCCATCAACGGCTTCCGAACGCCCACAAACAAAAAGCCCCGACCAAGGCCGGGGCTTTCTGCTGTGTCTGGTGCCGGAAATAGGAATCGAACCTACGACCTACGCATTACGAATGCGCCGCTCTACCAACTGAGCTATTCCGGCTGAGCAGGCAATTCTAAGGGGAGCGGCCGGGCGGGTCAATTGGCGGCCC
>Ga0209675_1001572_pt1 | contig 12946 bp, 11 predicted proteins | sample AraplaCol_mLB_r2_2_FD_184280 | JGI IMG/M metagenome (GOLD analysis project Ga0209675, IMG submission 184280) | Arabidopsis root microbial communities from North Carolina, USA - plate scrape MF_Col_mLB_r2 (SPAdes) (version 3) | ecosystem: Host-associated > Plants > Roots > Endosphere | place... | reverse complement strand
GTCGAGGAAGTCATCGAGCGACCACTGCATCCCTACACCGAGGCGTTGCTGTGGTCGCAGCCGCTGCCGGTACCCGCCTCCAGGCGCGCGCGCGAACGCCGCGTGCTGCAGGGCGAGATCCCGAGTCCGATGGCGCCCCCTTCGGGCTGCCGCTTCCGCACGCGCTGCCCTCATGCACGGGAGCGATGCGCGGCCGAGGTGCCAGCCTGGTCGGACGCTGGCGGCGGGCGCTGGGTGGCCTGCCATTTCGCCGGTGAAGTGACCGGTTCGACTCACCACAAGAAGCAAGGAGACAAGACATGCACCGTCCCATCGACCACACAGAACGCAAAGACCTTTCCCCCGACCTGACCGCCGGATGGACCCGGCGCGACTGGATCGCGCGCAACGGCTTGGCCGCCGCCTCGCTGGCCACCGGCGGCCTCCTTCTGGCCGGGTCGGCCAGCGCGCAGGCGCAGCCCAAGGCTGGCGGCATTCTCAGGATCTCGGCGCCCGCCAATCCCACCACCATGGACCCCTCCACGGGCCGGCACGGCAACGACCACGTGTTCCTGTTTCCGGTCTTCGACACGCTCATCGACATGGACATGGAAACGCTGATGCCCAAGCCCGGCATCGCCGAATCCTGGTCCCAGCCCGACCCGCTCACCTTCGTGCTGAACATCCGGCAAGGGGTCGTCTTCCACGACGGCACGCCCTGCGATGCCGAGGCGGTCCGCTTCAACCTCGAGCGCTCGCGCACCGACGAGCGCTCGAACGTCAAGATTGATCTGGTCTCGGTGGCTTCCATCACGGTGACCGGCGCCAACCAGGTCACGCTCAAGCTCAACAAGGCAGACAGTGTCATTCCCATGACCCTGGCGGACCGGGCGGGCATGATGTCCTCGCCCACGTCACTCAAGAAGCTGGGCAAGGAATCCGACCGCGTCGCGGTGGGCACGGGTCCGTGGAAGCTGGTCAGCTGGAAGGACAACGAGAAGCTCGTCTACGCCCGCAATGCCCAGTACTGGCGCAAGGGCGTGCCGCTGCTGGACGGCCTGGAGATGTCGGTGATCACCGAGGTCAACACCGGACTGCGCACGGTCACTTCCGGCCAGAACGATTTCATCTACCTGCTCGCGCCGCAGCAGAAGCCCGTGGTCGAGCGCGGCGGCCTGCAGCTGGTACAGGGCAACACCCTGGCGACCTGGCAGATCTACCTCAACTACGCAAAGGCGCCGCTCGACAATCCCAAGGTGCGCCTTGCGATGTGCCATGCCGTGGACCGGGTCGAGTTCAACCGGCTGACCATGGCCGGCCTCGCCCAGCCGACGGTCCAGACACTGCCCAAGGGCCACTGGGCCTTCGATCCGTCGCTGGAGGGGACCTACGCGCATGATCCCGCGCTCGCCCGCAAGCTGCTCGCCGAGGCCGGCCATCCCAACGGCCTCGAGATCGAATGCTTCGCGGCCAACGACCAGCGCTCCCAGCAACGCCAGGAAGTCCTGATCGAGCAGTACCGCAAGTCCGGCATCCGCATGAAGTTCATCAGCGTGCCTGCCAACGAGCTGGGCGCGAAGTTCATGGGCGAAAAGCTCGGCCATGCGGCGCTCTCGATCTACAGCGGCCGGGCCGATCCGAGCCAGTTTTTCAGCATCATGTTCGACAAGACCTCGTTCATCAATGCGTCGAGGATGGAGGGCGTGCCGGGACTGGAGGCTGCGATGCTGGCCGCTCGTTCGGCCTCCGACATGGAGGACCGCCGCAAGGCCGTGCAGAAGGTTCTTCGCATGGTCAACGAGGCGGCGCTGTACGTGCCGCTGATCCTTCAGCCGGAACTCGACGCGATGACTGCCAACGTCAAGGGCTTCAAGCCGAACATCCTCGGCAAGCCTCGGTTCGAGGATGTCTACCTCGCCAGCTGATTCCGCACCGAGGTTGCTGGCATGTCCACCCGATCGACCTTGAGGCTGGTGCTGCGACGGCTGGTGCAGATGGCACCCGTCGTGGTGCTGGCCACCTTCGTCGTCTTCGCACTGGTGCAGCTGATCCCGGGCGACATCGCGATCACGCTGGCCGGCGAGGGCGTGAGCGAGCAGCGCATCGCGGAGATCCGCCGGCTGTACGGGCTCGACCGGCCGTTCCTGCTTCAGTACGCGCACTGGCTGGGCGACGCGGTGCAGGGCAACCTGTCCGTGTCCCTGCTGTCGGGCGAGGCGGTGGTCGAGTCCATCTCGCGCCGCCTTCCGAACACGCTGCTGATCGTCTCGCTGGCGCTGCTCATATCGATGGTGGTCGGGATTCCGCTCGGCATCGCCGCATCGGTTCGCCCCGGCTCCCGGCTGGACGGCTTCGTCTCCGTGCTCGGATCGTTGGGCATCGCGCTGCCGGGGTTCTGGCTGGCGATGCTCCTCGTCGCGGTGTTCGCGATGAAGCTCAACTGGTTCCCGGCCACGGGTGCGAAATCGCTGACCGAGGCGCCGCTGTCGGCGCTCCACTACGCGACGCTGCCGGCCATCGCACTGGCGGCCAGCGGCATCGCCGAGGTGGCACGACAGTCGCGCAGCGCGCTGCTCGAGGTGATGTCGTCGCAGTACGTGCGCACCTTGCACGCCAAGGGCCTGCCGCAGCGGCTGGTGTTCTGGAAGCATGGCCTGAAGAACGTGAGCGTCACCCTGCTGACGGTGTTCGGTCTGCTGGTCAACCGGATGCTGGGAGCCACGGTGGTGATCGAGGCCGTGTTCGCCATTCCCGGAATGGGCAGCCTGATCGTCAACGCTGCCACCGGAAAGGACTATCCGGTCGTGCAGGGCGTGATGCTGACCATGGTCGTCATCGTGATCGGGCTGAACCTGCTGATCGACATCCTCTACACCTTGTTCGACCCGAGGGTGGACGCACGATGACGCACGAAGCCACCTCCTCGCCGACGATGCTGGCCACGGGCCGTCCTTCCGACCCGAAGATGCCCCCGCCCAGGCGCTTTGCCCTGCTGCGGCTTGTCGTCCGCAACACCGGCGCGTCGATGGCACTGGCCTATCTGTTGGTCCTGCTCGCGCTGGCACTCGCCGCGCCCTGGATCGCGCCGCACTCGCCGACTGTGCAGGACCCGGCAGCGGTGCTTGCGCCGATGAGCGCCGAGCATTGGCTGGGCACCGATGACCTCGGTCGCGACGTCTTCAGCCGCCTGATCCACGGCGCCCCGCTCACCCTGGCCGCGAGCTTCCTGGCGGTCGGCGTGGCCACTGTGATCGGCCTGCCGCTGGGCCTGCTGGCCGGGTTTCTCGGTGGCTGGTTCGACGAGGCCATCAGCCGCGTGATCGACACGCTGCTGTCGTTTCCGGCGATCGTGCTGGCGATCGGCGTGACCGGCGCGCTCGGGGTCGGGCTCACCAACAGCATGATCGCGGTCGGGCTCGTCTTCGCGCCGACGCTGGCACGCCTGGTGCGCGGCCAGACGCTGATCGTGCGGCGCGAACTCTACGTCGACGCGGCACGCTGCTTCGGTGCGGGCAGGACGCGCCTGATCCTGCGCCACATCCTGCCCAATGCCGTGCAGCCGGTGATCGTGCAGATGACGCTGCTGCTGGCTGCCGCTCTGCTGGCCGAGGCGAGCCTCAGCTTCCTTGGCCTGGGCGTGCAGCCGCCACAGCCGAGCTGGGGCGCGATGCTGGCGCGGGCCTATCAGTACATGGAGATCGCCCCGGAGCAGATGTATGCACCGGGCATTGCGATCCTGCTCACCGCCCTCGCCTTCAACACCCTCGGCGAGGCGTTGCGCGTCGCGCTGGACCCCACCTTGAGGCACCGCTGATGACCCACCTCACTCGTCCGGCGGTTGCGCAAGCGGCCGTGGCAGACGCTGCCGAAGACCTCCTGGTGGTCAAGGACCTGAGCATCCACTTCCGTACGCACGCCGGCGAAATCCAGGCGACCGACCGGATCTCGCTGCGCGTCAGGCCCGGCGAACGCGTCGGGATCGTTGGCGAAAGCGGATGCGGAAAGACCATCACCGGCCTCTCCCTGCTAGGCCTGCTCCCGCCGCACAGCACCCGCGTGACCGGACGCGCGCTTTTCGAGGGGCGCGACCTGCTGCCGATGACGCGCACCGAGCGGCGAAGCATCTGCGGGCCGGGCATCGGCATGATCTTCCAGGAGCCGATGAGCGCCCTGGATCCGGTGTTCACGGTGGGCGAGCAGATCGCCGAGACGCTGCGCAATCACCGAGGCATCAGCCGCCGCGAGGCGCGCGAGCGCACGATCGAGGCGCTGGCGGGCGTGGGGATTCCGCTGCCTGCACGACGCTATGACGAATATCCGCATTCGCTGTCCGGCGGCATGCGACAGCGGGTGATGATCGCGATGGCACTGATCTGCGAACCCAAGCTGCTGATCGCCGATGAACCCACGACGGCGCTGGACGTCACCATCCAGGCACAGATCCTCGAGCTACTGCTCGAACGCAGCACGAGCACTGGCACCGCGCTGCTGTTCATCACGCACGACCTCGGTGTCGTCGCAGAGATCTGCACCCGGATGGTCACGATGTACGCCGGCCAGGTGGTCGAGGACACCGCCGTCGAGGCCGCCTTCGGGCAGCCACGCCACCCCTATACCGCCGGGCTGCTGCAGTCGCTGCCGCACCTCAATCGGCGCGGCCAGCCTCTGAGCTGGATTCCCGGCCGCGTTCCCCGGCCGGGCCAAATGCCGCAAGGGTGTCGCTTCCAGAGCCGGTGCCTGTACGCGGTGCGCGACTGCAACGCGCCGCAAGCGCTGCGGGAGCTCGCGGGCGGCCTGGTGCGCTGCCATCGCGGCGACGAATTGCAGCTCGCACCAGCCATCGGCCCGACGCCGGCGTTGCATGCCGAGTGATTCGCGACCTCGCGTTCGCGCGCACCTTTCATTCCATTCAACCTCAGGAGACAACATGGGACCATTGCAGGGCATCAAGGTCATCGAGATGGCAGGCATCGGGCCGGGCCCGTTCTGCGCAATGCTGCTCGCGGACATGGGTGCGGACGTGCTGCGCATCGACCGCGCGGATGCCGTCGGGGCCAAGGGCGAGCGCGACCCACGCCTGGAGCCTCTGATGCGCGGGCGCCGGTCGGTCGCGCTCGACCTGAAGCAACCCCAGGCAATCGACACCGTGCTGAAGCTCGTGGCCGGCGCCGATGCGCTGATCGAGGGCTTCCGCCCCGGCGTGATGGAGCGGCTTGGCCTGGGTCCGGACGCCTGCATGGCGGTCAATCCCAAGCTGGTCTTCGGCCGGATGACGGGGTGGGGCCAGGAGGGGCCGCTCGCGCAGTCGGCGGGCCACGACATCAACTACATTGCGATCACCGGCGCACTGCACGCGATCGGCCGTGCCGGTGGCGCACCGGTACCGCCGCTCAACCTGGTGGGTGACTTCGGCGGCGGTTCGCTCTACCTCGCCTTCGGCATCGCATGCGCGCTGCTCGAGGCGAGGCGCTCCGGCAAGGGCCAGGTGGTGGACGCAGCCATCTGCGACGGAGCAAGCTCGCTGGCGAGCTTCCTGCACGGTGCCCTCGCGCGCAAGGGTTGGAGCGAAGAGCGAGGGACCAACCTGCTCGATGGCGGTCGGCCCTGGTATGACAGCTATGAGACTGCGGACGGTCGCTACGTAAGCCTGGGGCCGATCGAGGACAAGTTCTACCGCGAGTTCGTGCGGCGAGCGGGACTCGAGGGGGAAGACCTGCCGGCACAGAACGACCCGGCCGGCTGGCCGCGCTTGCGCGAGCGCTTCGCCGCCGCTTTTCGCCAGCGGACTCAGGCGCAGTGGTGCGAGCTGCTCGAGGGCACGGACGCGTGCTTTGCGCCGGTCCTGTCGGTGATCGAGGCACGCGAGCATCCGCACAACCGTGCGCGCGGCGCCTTCGTCGAGGTGGATGGCGTCACGCAGCCGGCGCCCGCACCGCGGTTCAGCCGGACGCGGGCGCAGGTGCGAGGGTCCGGCTCTCGAGCCGGGCAGAACACGCTGGCCGCCCTGGCGGATTGGGGCTTGTCGTCCTCGGAGGTGGATGGGCTGATTGCCTGCGGCGCAGCGGTGCAGGCATCGGACGCTCTATCGGAGGCGGCGCGGTGAGCATCCACTACGAACGACTGAAATGCCGCCCGTTCGAGGACATCGTCCACGAGTACACCGAACGGGACACGATGCTGTACGCCTTGGGCGTGTGCTGCGGCGCCGACCCGACCGACAGGCGCGACCTGCGCTTCGTCTACGAGGAGGAGCTACAGGCCCTGCCGACCATGGCCGCGGTGATGTGCACGCCGGGCTTCTGGCTCAAGGAACCCGACACCGGCGTCGACTGGCAACGCGTGCTGCACGGCGAGCAGTCGCTGATCGTTCATCGCCCCCTGCCCCCTCGCGGCCGGCTGATCGGCCGCCCCGTGATCGAGGAAATCATCGACAAGGGCCCCGGAAAAGGCGCACTCATCTACGTGCGCCGGGACCTGAGGGACGCCAGCGACGGCGAACTGGTGTGCACCGTGCGACTGACCAGTTTCGCGCGCGGCGACGGCGGCTTCGGCGGACCGGCGGGGCCGGTCAAACCGGTGCACAGATTGCCCGATCGCACGCCCGACGAGCGCTGCGATCTCCCGACTTGGCCGCATTCTGCGTTGCTGTATCGCCTGAACGGCGACTACAACCCGCTCCACGCCGACCCGGCGGTCGCCGAGGGCGTTGGCTTCAGCCAACCCATCCTGCACGGCCTGTGCAGCTACGGCGTCGCAGGACATGCCGTCGTCCGTACCGTTTGCGGCAACGAGGCGAGCCGGCTGCGCCAGCTTGACGTGCGCTTCTCTGCGCCCGTCTACCCCGGAGAGACCTTGAGCACCGAGATCTGGCACGAATCCCCCGGGCGAGCAGGCTTCCGCTGCCGGGTGCTCGAACGCGATGTGATCGCGATCGACAACGGCCTGTGTGTCTACGAGGAGGCGCGATGAACACGACCGACGACACCGCCCTGATTCACTCCGGCGACCGCTCGCTGACACGGGCAGCGCTCAACCAGAGGGCGGCGCGTGCGGCGAGCGGATACGCCCGACTGGGGGTACAAGCCGGCGATGCCATTGCGATCCTGATGCGCAACGAGATTGCCTTTCTGGAAGCCAGCCTGGCCGCCTCCATGTTGGGGGCTTACGCGGTGCCGTTGAACTGGCACTTCACGGCGGCCGAGCTGGCCTACGTGATCGACGACTGCGACGCCAAGATACTGGTCGTACACGCCGATCTGATCGCCGCGCTCCAAGGCGCCGATCTGCCGGCGCGCGTGCAGCAGCTGGTCGTGCGAACCCCGCCGGAGATCCGCAAGGCCTTTGGCGTGACGGAGGAGTCGGCAAGGCCGCCGCAAGGCGCCATCGATTGGGACGAGTGGCTCGACCAACAGCCGCCCTGGGACCAGCCCGCGCCGGCAGGCCTCGAAAGCATCATCTACACCAGCGGCACCACGGGCAAGCCCAAAGGCGTGCGACGGCAGCCGCCGACGCCCGAGCAGCAGGCGCGAACGCAGGAGATGCGCCGCCTTGTCTACGGACTCGTGCCTGGGGTGCGATTGATCATTCCGGCCCCGCTGTACCACGGCTCGCCGAACGTCGTGGCGATGCGCGCCATGCGCATGGCCGACGCACTCGTGCTCATGCCGCGCTTCGACGCGGAGGAACTTCTCGCGCTGATCGAGCGGCATCGCGCAACCAGCATCGTGATGGTGCCGACGATGTTCGTGCGCCTGCTGCGCCTGCCGCAGGAGGTCAAGGACCGCTACGACCTGAGCTCTCTGCGCACCGTCTATCACGCTGCGGCTCCGTGCCCGCCGGACGTCAAGCGAGCCATGATCGAATGGTGGGGACCGATCATCAGCGAGTGGTACGGCACGACCGAGACGAGCGCCGTGACCTTCTGCAACAGCGCGCAGTGGCTCGCGCATCCGGGCACGGTCGGCCAGCCGCTTCCTGGCGCCCGTCTGGAAATCATTGGCGAAGACGGCGGTCCGGTACCTGCGGGGCAGACTGGCGAGGTCTACATGGCCCTGGATTTCTACCCCGACTTCACCTACCACAAGCGCGACGACGAGCGCCGGCGCATCGAGCGCGACGGCCTGGTGACGGGTGGCGACATCGGCTATCTGGATGCGGACGGATTTCTCCATCTGTGCGACCGCAAGCGCGACATGATCATCTCGGGTGGCGTGAACATCTACCCGAACGAGATCGAGGCGGCGTTGCTCTCGCACCCGGAAGTGATCGACTGCGCGGTGATCGGCATTCCGGACGCAGAGTTCGGCGAGTCGGTGCTGGCGCTGGTCGTGCCGACGCGGGGTCAGGGCGATGCGGGCCTGCTCGATCGCTTGTCGAGCCACCTGGGTGAGTCGCTGGCTCGCTACAAGCTGCCCCGGCGCATCGAATGGCGCGACCGACTGCCGCGCGATGACGCGGGCAAGCTCCTCAAACGGCGTCTGCGCGAGCCGTTCTGGCAAGACGCGCAACGGGCGATCTGAGAAGCGAGGAGCACACCATGCAAGACAAGACCCCTACTCCTTCGATCCTCTGGTCCCGGCGCTCCGCGCTGCTCGCGATCGCTGCCGCGGGCGCGCCTGCGGCACGAGCTCAGGCCTGGCCGGCCGAGCCGGTGCGCATCGTGGTCCCGTTTGCGGCCGGCACTGCGCCGGACGTCGTGGCGCGCCTGTACGGCCAGAAGCTTGCGGCGCAGCTCGGAGGGACCGTGCTGGTGGAGAACAAGGTCGGCGGCGGCTCGAGCATCGGCGCCGGCTATGTCGCCGCGGCCAAACCTGACGGCTACACCCTGCTCGCGGGCAGCAACAGTGCGCTGTCTGTCTCGCCCAACATCCTGGCCAAGGTGCCCTATGACGCCGAGAAGGACTTCCGGCTGATCGGTCCGCTGTGCAGCGTGTCCCAGGTGCTGATGGCGGCGCGGGACCAGCCCTACTCGACCTTCACCGAGTTCATCGAGGCGGCGCGCCGCAGTCCTGGGGCCATTGCCTATGGATCCTACGGGGTCGGCTCGACGACCCACCTGATGATGGAGATGGTTGCCGATCAGGCCAAGCTGCAGTTGATTCACGTGCCGTACAAGGGCGGCGTGGAGATCGGGCAGGCCCTGGCCGGCAACCAGTTGCCCGTTGGCTTCGAGAGCGTGCCCTCGGCGGCGCCGCGGGCACGCAGCGGCATGGTCAAGCCTCTCGCGCTTTTCGCAGACAAGCGCTCGGCGGCCATGCCGGACGTGCCGACGACCACGGAGCTCGGCTACGGCGACGCCAACATCCTGGGGCTGATCGGCCTGTTCGCCTCTCCGCGAACGCCGCCCGCCGCCGTGCAACGGCTGGAGGAGGCGCATGCCGTCGTGCTGAAGGACGCCGACTACGTCCAGCGGCTGCGCGGCATGGGCCTCGACCGGGTCGACATGACCCCGGACCAGTTCACCCTCGCGCTGCGCCAGGAATCGGCGCGGGTGAAGGAGGTTGTTGCTCGCCTCAAGATCCCTCCTCAATGAGGAGCCGCCGTCCTCTCGACGTGCACGAAGCTTTCATGGATCCACTTACCGATCACTGGAGACGACATGGACAGACGCTCTTCGATCCTGGCCTCGGCGGCCTTGCTAGGCGGCGGTTGGCTTGGGTCGCCACTTGACGCACGCGCGCAGGCTTTTCCTTCCAAGCCGATCCGGATCATCCTCCCGGCGCCGCCAGGCGGAGGATCGGACGGAGTGACGCGCGCCTTCTCGACAGAGCTGTCGCAGCGGCTCGGTCAACCCGTCATCGTGGAAGCACGTCCCGGCGCATCGGGAAACATCGCTTCCGAGTATGTCGCCCGCTCCGCCCCCGACGGGTACACGCTGCTGTTCGCCTATCACGCCTACGCGGCCAACCCGGCTCTCTTCAAGAACCTCAAGTTCAACTATCTGACGGACTTCATTCCCTTGACGCGCGTGGCGTGGGGGCCGATGGCGATCAGTGTGAACCCCTCCGTTCCGGCACATTCGGTCGGCGAGCTGATCGCTCTTGCGAAGGCCTCCCCAGGAACGCTGTTCTCCGGCACGCCGGGCAATGCGAGCGGTTCGCACATCCTGACCGAGATGTTCAACGACCAGTTCGGGATCAAGCTCGTCCACGTGCCCTACCAGGGCAGCGGGCCGATGCAGCAGGACCTGCTCGGCGGCCGCGTCCACCTCACCTTCGATGCCAGTGGCAACGTGGTGAGCCTGGTCAAGGCGGGTCGGCTTCGCATGCTCGGCGTGGTGGGCGACCAGCGAATGCCGACCCTGCCCGAGGTGCCCACCATGAAGGAGGAGGGATTGACTCCGCCTCCCTTCCTCGGCTGGTACGGGATCTTCGCGCCCAGAGGCACGCCGCCTGCCATCGTCGACGCTCTGTTCAAGAGCATCTCGGCGGCCGCCAACGACCCTGCCGTGGTGAAGCGGCTGGCGGACATGGGCTACATCCCCGGCACATCGGCCAGCCCCGCGGAATTCAACGACTTCTTCCAGGCGGAAGCCACGAAGATGGATGGGGTCATCAAGGCCCTGAAGATCACGCAGGACTGATGCCGTCCACCAAGGCCATCGTCTGCCGTGCGTTCGCGCCGGTCGAGCAGTTGCGCTACGAAGACTGCGAACAGCCCGCATTGGCGGGCGGCGAGATCCGCGTAGCGATCTGGGCGGCCGGCGTCAACTTTTCCGATTCGCTGAAGGCGGAGGGCCGCTACCAGATCAGGCCGGCGCTGCCCTGGATCCCGGGCAGCGAGATGGCTGGCGTCGTGGTCGAATCAGCCCCCGATGTCTCGACTGTGAAGGTCGGCGACCGCGTGATGGGCCTTTCGTTGAACGGCGGCGGCTATGCGCAACAGATCGTCTTGCCCGAGGAGCGCGCGCTGCTGTTGCCGCCGGACTTGGGCTTCGACGAAGCCGCAGCCCTGCCGATCGTCTACGGCACCTCGTTGTACGCGCTGCGTCACCGCGCTCGCCTCCAGCCCGGCGAGTGGCTGCTGGTACTCGGTGCCGCCGGAGGTGTGGGCTTGGCTGCGGTGCAGCTCGGCAAGGTGCTAGGGGCACAGGTGATTGCAGCAGCCAGTACGCCCGAGAAGCGCGACCTCGCCCTGAAGCATGGCGCCTCGCATGCAATCGACTACACGCGACCCGATTGGCGCCACGAAGTCAAGTCCCTGACGGGGGGCCGAGGGGTAAACGTCGTATATGACCCGGTGGGGGGCGACGCGTTCGACGAGGCCGTGCGGACCGTCGGCTGGGGCGGCCGCTACCTCGTCGTGGGGTTCACTGCGGGCCGCATTCCGACGCTGCAGGTCAACATGCCCCTGGTCAAGGGCTTCGACATCGTAGGCGTGCGCTACGACACCTGGCGCAACGGGTGGTGGCGCGAGGCCCGGGCCGATCTCGAACAGGTACTGGCGTGGTGCGCGTCAGGCGAATTGAAGCCGCTCGTCTCGGCCCGCTATCCGCTGCAACGGGCGGTCGAGGCCATGCGCAGCGTGACGGGCCGGCATGTCACCGGCAAGGTTGTTTTGGAGAACACGGATGGAATCAGCCACCAGTAGCAAAGCAGCCGGTCCGCTGCGCGGCCTTCGCGTCATCGACTTCTCGCATTTCGTCGCCGGGCCCTTCGCCACGCAGCTTCTGGCGGAGCTGGGCGCGGAAGTCATCAAGATCGAGAACCCCGCGCGCGGCGACGAGTTCCGGCACCACCCGCCCGCGATCGCCAAGCTCGACGGGGAAGGCCCATCGTTCCTCTGGACGAATCGCAACAAGAAGAGCATCGCGGTCGACATGAAGAAGCCCGAGAGCCGCGAGCTCCTGCAGGACCTCCTCAAGGACGCAGACATCCTGGTCGAGAACTTCTCCACGGGCGTCATGGAGCGCTTCGGCCTTGGCTACGACCAGCTCGCCGCCGCACATCCGGCGCTCATCTACTGCTCGGTCTCAGCCTACGGCCGCAGTGGCCCGTTCGCGGACCGCAGCGGATTCGACCCGATCGCGCAAGCCGAAAGCGGGTTCATGTCGCTCAACGGCTATCCCGATCGCGAGGGCGTGAAGACCGGCTCCGCGGTGATGGACATCGCGGCCTCGATGCAGGCGGCGAGTGGCATCCTCGCCGCCGTCGTGGAGCGCTTGCGCAGCGGCCGCGGTCAGCGCGTGGAGATCTCGCTCTACGCGAGCGCGATGATGATGCTCGGCTATGCAGCCCAGCAGGTGCTGAGCGAGAGCGGATGGACTGTCGGCCGCAATGGGAACAACAGCGCGGACACGGCCCCGACCGGTGTCTTCTACGCAAAGGACGGGCCGATCTACATCACCTGCACGACCACCGACATCTACCAGCGGCTGTTCACGCTGATCGGTCGCGAAGACATGGCGAACGATCCGGAACTGGTGGTCAAGGTCGGACGGTTGCGCCATCGCGAGCGCCTTTTCGCGACCGTCAACGCGGCGCTGGCGACCGACACGCGCGAACATTGGCTCACGCGACTGCGAGCAGCGCGTGTGCCAGCGGGCGCTGTTCGCACACTCGAAGAAGCGCTGTCGGCACCTGAGACAGAGGCGCTCGGGATAGTCTCGCGGATCCCGCACCCGGGCGGCGGCACTGTGGCCAATATCCGTTCGCCCATCACCCTCGGCACAACGCCGCTGGCCGCGCCGGTGGCAGCACCGGCACTCGGAGAGCACATCTGGCAGACACTGGCCGAGTCGCTCGGATACAGCGATGAACGTATCGCGGCTTTGGATTCGGCCGGAGTGTTTGGAGGGCGCTTACGGTCCCGTCTCCCGGCGCAGTCCGACTGATACGACGGGTCGCGCCCCGAACGTCCTTCTTCTATTTAGGCGCTTACGTCCGTTCAGGGCACTGGCCGGGCGCCGACGAACTCCGGCAGAATCCGGCCATGAGCCGTAGTTCCCCATGCCTCGCCAGAATCTCGC
>Ga0209675_1001571_pt1 | contig 12948 bp, 11 predicted proteins | sample AraplaCol_mLB_r2_2_FD_184280 | JGI IMG/M metagenome (GOLD analysis project Ga0209675, IMG submission 184280) | Arabidopsis root microbial communities from North Carolina, USA - plate scrape MF_Col_mLB_r2 (SPAdes) (version 3) | ecosystem: Host-associated > Plants > Roots > Endosphere | place... | reverse complement strand
GAAGATCGCTTCGGCGTCGGGGAAGGCGTCAACGGCGCGGTCGACGCTGTCTTCGCGCAGCAGATGCAGCGTGGGATACGGCGCGCGGTTGGTGGCGTTGCCGATGTCATCGGCTTCGGTGCCGGCGAACTGGAATTGCGGATGGAAACTGGCCAGCTGGAACACGCTGTCGAAACCGGCGCGCGCGAGTTGCCGCTCGGCCCGCGCGGTGAAATCGTTGAAGTCCAGGAAATCGGCCAAGGTGTTCGGTGCAATCAGCAGGGTGGTGTCGCGCTCGGCGGCATCGAGCGCGGCGAGGTCGCGGGCTTCGCGCAGCAGCGCGTCGATCAGGTCGGCTTCGTCGGCCGGCTCGTACACGGCGTAATGGATCTGCGCCTTGACATGCACGGCTTTCGCGAAGGGGCACAGGTTCAGGCCGATGACCGCGCGCTCGAGCCAGCGCCGCGTGTCGGCTTCGGCCTGTAGCGGCCCGATTGTCGCCGCGCCGCTCATGCCATCTCCGCCGCAGGGCGAATCCGCCCGAGGCGCCGCGCGATCGCGATGCCGACCAGCGAGCAGCCCAGCGTGGCTGTCCAGGTCCAGTGCCAACCGCCGACGCGGTGTGCCACCCACGCCACGGCCGGCGGCGCGAGGAACTGGCCGAGCGACGAAGCCTGCTGCATCAGGCCGATCGTGGTCGACACGGTGGACGGGCCAGGCGCCAGCCTCACGCCCAGCAGGAACAGCGTCGCCGGAACCATGCCACCGCCCAGCGAGAAAGCGCAGACCGCGAGGTAGCGCAGCAGGGGCGGCAGGCTCCAGGCATCGGCCCCCTGCCCCCATTGCGCAAAGGCAGCCACGCCGCCGAATGCCATCGTCAGGAAGCCGAGCTGAAGCAGCCGCTCTGGCGCCACGCCGCGCTGCAGCCAGCGGCCGCCCGCGATGTTGCCGACGATGTTCATGGCGGCCGCCAGGGCGGTGAGCACCGCGTTCCAGGTGCCTGGAACGCCGGCGCCCGCATAGATCGCCGGCAGGAAGCCGATCACCGCCATCCACTGCGCCGAATACACCGCAAAAGTCACCCCGACGAGCCATGGCGCGCGCGCGCCGACGGTGGCCTGCAGGCGCGACAACCATCCGGCGGATGCCTGCCCGGCTGCGACCGGCGCTGCGCGCAGCCGGTCGGCGGGCACGGCCAGCCAGATCCAGAGCGCAGCCAGCGCCGAGACCACGGACAGCGCCCACCACCAGTCGGCCCAGCCGCCCCATGCGATCAATGCCGGCCCGAGCAGCAGCGCCATCGCGACACCGAGCGGCATGTAGGCGCCCCACAGGCCGAGGGCCGCCTTGTCGGCGCCCGGCGGGGTCAGGGAGCGGATCAGGCCCGGGCCGGGCATCACCGTCAGCAAGAAGCCGATGCCCTCGACCGCGCGCAAAGCCAGAAGCCACGGCACCGGGTGGGCATCGCCGATCGCACCGCTGCCGACTCCGCCGCCCAGGACGCTGGCAACCGTCAGCACCGCAAGCCCCGTCAGCATGCTGCGCCGGAGGCCGATGGTGTCGGCCGCCAGCCCGGCGAACAGGCCTAGCGTCATGCTCGCCACCTGCACCAGCGACAGCAGGAAACCGGCCTCGACCAGCCCGATTCCGAGCGAGGCCTGCAGCGCCGGAACCGCTGGCGGCAGCTTGCCCAGGTGCAAGGCTCCGCTCACGCCGCCCAGCAGCACGGCGAAGGCGGCGGCCGGTATGCGCGGCGGCCCGGAACGGGCCAGGGTGTTCATGCGATGCCCCGGCGGCCTGTGAGCCGCTCGTGTTCGCGCACGGCGAACCGGTCGGTCATTCCCGCGATGTAGTCGGCCACCGCGCGGTGCCTGTCATTGCGCTGGCCATACGAATCGGGCATCTCGGCGCTGCGCTCGAGGTAGGCCTCGAACAGTTCCCGCACGACCGCCTGGGCCTGGTCGGTCGTCTGCGTGACCTGCGGGTGGCGGTAGAGGTTGCGGAAGAGAAAGCGCTTGAGGTCCTCGGACTGCGCCTGCATGCCCGGGCTGAAAGCGACGACCGGCGCAGCCTTGCGCACGGCGTCGGCATCGGCCGGCGCAAGAACTTCCAGCGCGGCGCGCGTCGCGTCGATCACGTCGTAGACCTGTGCACTGAGCATTCGCCGGATGGTCTCGTAGAGCACGCGGCGACCCGCCAGCTGCGGGTGCTCCGAGAGCGCCTCGCGGCGGTAGCGCTCGAACAGTTCGACTTCCGACAGCTGGTCGACCGTGATGAGTCCCGAGCGCACGCCGTCGTCGATGTCGTGCGCGTTGTAGGCGATGGCGTCGGCCAGGTTGCACAGTTGCGCCTCGAGGCCAGGCTGCGTGCGGTCCAGGAAGCGGCGGGCCACGCCGTTCGGCTCCGCCGCCTCGATGCGCTCGGCGTTGGCGCGGGAGCAGTGCTTGAGGATGCCCTCGCGCGTCTCGAAGCTCAGATTCAGGCCGTCGTACTGCGGATAGCGATGTTCCAGCGCATCGACCACGCGAAGGCTCTGCAGGTTGTGCTCGAAGCCGCCGTGCCCGGCCATGCAATCGTTGAGCGCATCCTGCCCGGCATGGCCGAAAGGCGTATGGCCGAGGTCGTGCGCCAGGGCGATCGCCTCGACGAGGTCTTCGTTGATGCGCAGCGCGCGCGCGATGGAACGCCCCAGTTGGGCGACCTCCAGCGAGTGCGTGAGCCGCGTGCGGAACAGGTCGCCCTCGTGGTTCAGGAAGACCTGGGTCTTGTAGACCAGCCGCCGAAAGGCGGTGGAGTGCACGATCCGGTCGCGGTCGCGCTGGAAGGCATCGCGCGTCGGCGCGGGCGGCTCGGCATGCCGGCGGCCGCGCGACTGCGCGGGCTGGCACGCATAGGCCGCGAGGCTCATCCCTCGCAGCATTGCGCGAGCACTTCGCGCACCAGCGCATCGGGCGCGCTGCGGACCACGGCGGACCCGGGCCTGTCGATGACCACGAACCGGATCTCGCCGGCTTCCGATTTCTTGTCGACGCGCATCAACTCCAGGTAGCGCTCGGCGCCCAGTGCCGGCCCGGCGATGGGCAGGCCGGCACGCTCGATCAGCCGCTTGAGCCTCGCGACGAAAGCCGCATCGACCCCGCCCAGCTTCTGCGACAGGTGCGCGGCCATGACCATGCCGCATCCGACCGCCTCGCCGTGCAGCCACTCGCCATAGCCGAGGCCCGATTCGATCGCATGGCCGAACGTGTGCCCGAAGTTGAGGATGGCGCGCAGGCCGGTCTCGCGCTCGTCCTGCCCGACCACCAGCGCCTTGATCTCGCAACTGCGCTTGACCGCATGGGCCAGCGCGGCCGGTTCGCGCGCCACCAGTGCGTCGATGTTGGTTTCGATCCAGTCGAAGAAGGCCATGTCGTGGATCGGGCCGTACTTGATGACCTCCGCCAGTCCGGCGCTCAGTTCGCGCGGGGGCAGCGTCTGCAGCGTGGACAGGTCGCAGACCACCAGCTGCGGCTGGTAGAACGCGCCGATCATGTTCTTGCCCAGCGGGTGGTTGATGGCCGTCTTACCGCCGACCGAGGAATCGACCTGCGCCAGCAGCGTGGTCGGCACCTGCACGAACGGCACGCCGCGCATGTAGCTCGCGGCGGCAAAGCCGGTCATGTCGCCCACCACGCCGCCGCCCAGCGCGAACAGCACGGTCTTGCGGTCGCTGCCGTGACCCAGCAAGGTGTCGAAGATCGAGTTCAGCGTCTGCAGGTTCTTGTGCGCCTCGCCGTCCGGCAGCTCGAGCAGGTGCACGGTGCGGTAGCGGCCTGCCAGCGCAGTGCGCAGTGCCTGGGCGTACAAGGGCGCCACCGTGGTGTTGCTGACGATCAGCGCAGAAGCGGCCGTTGATGCGGCTGCGAAGTTTTCAGGGTTTTCCAGCAAGCCGGCGCCGATGAGGATCGGATAACTGCGGTCGCCGAGCTGGATGTCGACGCGTTCTGGCGGAGTGGAAAGTACAGGCAAGGGCATGGCCGCGAGTTTAGGCGCTGCGGCAGGGGCGGACTCAGTCGACGGGATCTTCGGGGTGCGCGCCCGGCTCCACGACGCCGGCCAGCTCCAGCTGCATCACGATGATGTTCACCAGCATGGCGATCGACGGACGGCCGGTGTCGACCACGTCATGCGCGGTTTCCCGGTAGACCGGGTCGCGCGCGTCGTGCAGTTCGCGCAACCGGCCGAGCGGGTCGGCCACCTGAAGCAGCGGCCGCTTGACGTCATGGCGCAGACGACGGAACAGGTCTTCGGGGGAAGAGCGCAGATAGATCACATGGAAGTGATCGCGCAGTTGCATGCGGTTCGCCTCCCGCAGCACAGCGCCCCCACCGGTCGCCAGCACGCCCTGGGCGCTTGCCGCCAGGTCGGCGATCACGTTCTGTTCGAGGTCGCGGAAGGCGGCTTCGCCCTCGCGATCGAAAAAATCACGGATCGTGCAGCCGATTCGCTGCTCGATCACGTGATCCGTATCGATGAATGGAAGATCCAGCCGCATCCCCAGACGCCGGCCCACTGCGGATTTTCCGGCGCCGGGCAAGCCGACGAGTGCGACCGCCACGCGGTGGCTGCTACGCCTGCGCGTCAGCGCGCGGCGTTGCGGTCGGTAATCATCTTCGGGGTGATAAAGACGAGCATTTCAGTCTTGTTGGCAACGCGTTCGCGCTTGCGGAACAGTGCCCCCACATAAGGCACTTCACCCAGCACCGGCACGCGCGATTCGTCATTGGTTTCGGTGAGCTCGAAGATACCACCGATGACAACCGTGCCGCCGTTCTCGACCAGCACCTCGGTCTGCACATGCTTGGTGTTGATGGCCGGGCCCGCCGAAGTGTTCACGCCACGGGCGTCCTTGCTCACGTCCAGCGTCAGGATGATGTTGCCTTCCGGCGTGATCTGCGGCGTCACTTCGAGCTTGAGCACCGCCTTGCGGAACGAGATCGAGGTTGCGCCGCTGGACGTCGCCTGCTGGTACGGAATTTCCTCACCCTGCTCGATCAACGCCTTGGTCTGGTCGGCCGTGATGACGCGGGGACTGGACACCAGCTTGCCCTTGCCGTCGGCTTCGAGCGCGGAGATTTCCAGATTCAGCATCCGCGAGAAGCTGGAATTGAAGAGCGAGATGGCGAAGGTGCCCGCAGCGTTACCTGTGCCGCCTGCGTCGCCTGCTGGGAGGTTGATGAAGTTGGAGTTGGTCCAGGTGGTGGTGGCGGTGCTGGCACCGCCATTGGTGCCAGGCGTGACGATAGGCATCACGCCAAGGTTCCCATATGCACGATTGCCAGCGGATGAAGCAAAACGCTCACCGGAAATACCGCCACCCAGCTTGACGCCCAGCGACTTGCCGAAGGTGTCTGAGGCTTCCACGATGCGTGCTTCGATCAACACCTGGCGCACCGGGATATCGAGTTTCTGGATCAGATCCGCGACCTGCGCCAAACGAGACGGAATGTCCGAAACGAACAGTTGGTTGGTCCGCGACTCCGCGATCACGCTGCCACGCGGGCTGAGGATACGGGTCGTGGTACCGCTGCCGCCCCCCCCGCCACCGGCCGACGCACCAGTGCCGGTCAGGCCTTGCGCAATCGTGATGGCCTTGGTGTAGTTCAGCTGAAACGACTGGGTCCGCAGCGGCTCGAGGTTCTCGATGGCGGCTTTCGCTTCGAATTCGAGCTTTTCCTTCGCATTGATCTCGTCCTTGGGCGCGATCCACAGCACGCTGCCGTTCTTGCGCATGCCCAGGTTCTTGGCCTGCATGATGATGTCGAGAGCCTGGTCCCAAGGCACGTCCTTCAGGCGAAGAGTCAGGGCACCATTCACCGAGTCGGAGGTCACGATATTGAAGTTCGTGAAGTCGGCAATGACCTGCAGCAGCGAACGGATCTCGATGTTCTGGAAGTTCAGCGAGAGCTTTTCGCCGTTGTAGCCAACGCCCTGCGTGAGCTTGCTCGGATCGACCTTGCGGGCCCGCATTTCCACCACGAACTGGTTCTCGCTCTGGTAGGCGCTGTGCTCCCAATCACCCTTGGCCTCGATCGTCATCCGCACGCGGTCGCCCGATTGTTGCGAAGTGATCAGCTGGACCGGAGTGCCGAAGTCGGAAACGTCGAGCCTGCGGCGAAGTCCTTCCGGCAAGGTCGATTTGGTGAATTCGACGATGAGGTTCTTGCCTTGCTGCTTGACATCGACACCCACCTGGTTGTTCGGAAGGTCGACGATGACGCGCCCAGTGCTGTCGCTGCCTAGACGGAAGTCAAGATCGCGCAGCGGCAGGGTGTCGCGGTTCCGGTTTTCGGCAAAGGTCGTCGCAGCGGATGCGGCAAGGGCCGTACCTGCCACGGGTTCGAGAACGACCAGCAGCGACTTGCCCTGGATCTCGGCCTTGTAGGCTGTAGCTTGCTTGAGGTTCAACACCACGCGGCTGCGTTCACCGGCCTGGACCACGTTGACAGATCGCAGGTTGCCCTGGTTCACTTCAATGGCAGACCGTCCGATCGCATTCGTGACGCCGGGGAAGTCGAGCGCAATGCGCGCCGGCGTCTGGACAGCGAAGCCCGTGGGCACCGCGGTGAGCGGCTGCGCCATGTCGATGCGGATCACTTCCGCGCCCGACTGAGTAGAACTGGTCACCGCCTGGATGGCGTTTTGTGCATGGGCCACAGCCAATGCACCGAAGGCCAGCAGCCCCAGGCCGGCAGCGCGCAGCCACTGTGCCATCGTTGATTTCTTTTGTTTCATTTCTTCGCACCCTCTTGCAGCTGCAGCGTCGCGACGCGTTCGATCCATTCACCGGCGGCGTCCTGCACGATTTCGCGCAAGCCGATTTCGGTTTCGTTGATACGGGTAATGCGCCCGTAGTTGAGTCCCAGGTATTCGCCGACACGCACCTTGTAGAGCAGCTTGTCGACACGGACCAGCGCCACCGGCTGGCCACTGCGATTCATGCTGCCGACCATGGCCATCGAGTCCAGCGGGAAGGCTTCCAGCGGCTCCTTGCGGCGCGCCAGTTCGGGCGCGATCAATTCCGAAGTGCTCGGCTGATTCGATTCGCGGCGCAGCGCCTGCGTGAGCTTCAGAATGTTGAACGGTTCGAACGAGGAGGCCTCGGTATAGGCCTGCGGCGTGAACTTCTTGGGCTCCGTGATCGGCGGCACCGAAGGCTTCACCTGCGCCCGCTGTTCGGCCATCCAGCGTTGCAGATCCTCCTGACCGGAGTCGCACGCGCTCAGCCCTGCCGTGGCCACTGCAAGCCACAAGATCCTGGCGGCGGCGTTCACTTCTTACCCTTCTTTGGCGCGGCTGCGCGTTTCTGTGCCGCCCGCTCGTCATCGTCGAGATAGCGGAACGTCCGCGCGGTGGTGTCCATCGTCAGCGTGTCCTTGTCCTTCTGCGGTGTGACAGTGATGTTGTTCAGAGTCACGATGCGGGACAGCGCAGCGACATCGGCGACGAAGGCGCCCATGTCGTGATATCGGCCGGTGACGCGCACGGCAATCGGGAGCTCGGCGTAGTAATCCTTCACCGACACCTGGCCGGGACGGAAAAGTTCGAATTGCAGGCTCCGCCCCAGGCCTGCCTGGTTGATGTCGGACAGCAAGGCGTCCATCTCCGCCTTGCTTGGCAACTGCTTCTCGAGCAGAGTCACGTACTGCTGCACCTGCTCGCGCTGCTTCTTCAGGAGCTCGAGGTTGGCCGCCTGCGCGACCTTCTTGGAGTAGTCCGCCCTGAGCGAGACTTCCTTGGAGCGCTCGCTTTCCAATTCGTCGTTCGAATTGGTCAGCCACACGAACCACAGCGCGACCAGGACCAGGGCGGTCACGGCCAGGCAAAGGGCATACCGTGGCACCGCGGGCCACATCGATGGATCGTTCGGATTGAGTCCGCGGAACTGGTCGCCGAAGCGGTTCAGCGCCGCCACGACGTCGACCTTCTGGGAGGGGCGATTGCTTGCCATGATCAACTTACCCCTTGGATTGCGCTGCAGCGGCCTGCGCCTTCTCGGCAGCAGCCTTCTGCGCATCGGTCGGGCGCTTGAGCCCGATGCGCATCGTGAAGCTGGCGACACGCCGCTGGTCGCGAGCACTCAGATTCACATTGGCCGAGGTGATTTCCACGAGCTCAGGCTTCACAAGCCAAGGGCTGTTGTTGCCCAGGTTGCGCAGAAGCTCCGACACACGTTCGTTCGATTGCGCCATCCCCTGCAGGGTGACGGTCTGGTTGTCCTGCTTCATGCTCGTCAGGTAGACGCCATCGGGCAATTGCCGGACCAATTCATTCAGCAGATGCACTGGCAGGTTGCGGTCGCCCTGGAGATCCTCCACCGCCTGCTGGCGCGCGCGCAGTGCCGCGATTTCTTCCTGCAGCGTAGAGATTTCCTTGATCTCGACTTCGAGCTTCTTGATCTCGGCCTGGAGAAAACGGTTCTTCGATTGCTGCGACGAAATCTGGGCTTCGTACCACAGGTACCCAAGTCCGGCGATCAGCAGCCCGAGGACGGCCGCGCCGCCCAAGGTGCCATAGAAGGCCTCGCGCCGCCGCTTGCGTGCTGCTTCGCGGTGCGGGAGCAGGTTGATGAGAATCACTGCAGAAACCTCCGCATGGCCAGACCGCAAGAGGTCAGATAGGACGGCGCCTCGCGCTTTACCTTCTTCTCACGGATGTTCGAGCTGAGTTCCATGCCATCGAACGGATTCAGCAGCGAGCATGCAAACGACGTCTGCCGTGTCACTGCATTGGTCAGGCCGGGCAGGGATGCCGAACCGCCAGCCAGGAACACATAGTCGACGCGGTTGTGCGGCGTGCTGGTGAAGAAGAACTGGAGCGCACGCGCGATTTCCTGCGCGATGCTCTCGACGAATGGCTTGAGCACACCCGAACCGTAGTCGTCGGGGAGGTCGCCGCTGCGCTTCTTGGCTTCCGCCTCTTCGGCGGAAAACCCGTACTGGCGCACGATCAACTGGCTCAACTGGGCGCCGCCGAACGCCTGATCTCGGTCGTACAGCACTTCCTGGTTGCGCAGAACCTGCATGCTGGTGGTGAAGGCGCCCACTTCGAACAACGCAACGATCGCGTCCGTTCCCTTGCCGGGCAACTGCTCGATCAGCCGCGCCGTTGCAAGCCGTGATGCATACGACTCGACGTCGAGAATCATTGCCTTCAGGCCGGCAGCTTCCGCCAGGCCTTCGCGATCCTGGACCTTTTCCTTGCGCGAGGCGGCGATCAGCACTTCCACGTCGCCGGGCGACGACGTACTCGGTCCAGTCACGCAGAAGTCGAGACTCACTTCGTCCAGCGAGAACGGAATGTATTGATTGGCTTCGGACTCGACCTGGATCTCGAGTTCCTGCTCGCTCATGCCGCCTGGAAGAATGATCTTCTTGGTGATCACGGCGGAGGGCGGCAAGGCCAGCGCAACATTGCGCGTGCGAGTGCCGCTCTTGCGGATGACACGCCGAACAGCTTCTGCGACCTCGTCGAATTTCTCGACGTTGCCGTCAGTGATCCAGCCGCGTTCCAGGGGTTCGATGGCACACCGCTCCAGGACCAGCTTGCCGCTGGCCTCACGGCCGAGCTCGACCAGCTTGACGCTGGACGAACTCACGTCCAGCCCCAGCAGGGGGGCATTCTGACGACGAAACAATGATCCAAGAGCAGCCAAGTTAGGTCCTCTTCCCCTGCATTTGTAACCAATAGAAAAATTTGCGTTCGGTTGCATGCTAGCAGCAGGCACAGCGCCGACCAAGCAAGGCCAGAGGACAAATCCCACAACCGTTGTCAAAACCTGACGTCAATTCCGCATTTTGTAACTTTTGAATTAGGCCAATGCAAGGGTCACAAAGATCGGATCGTGCAAAGGGGCCGGCTTTTTATAATGTCGGGTGACTCTCCGGCCCTCCATGCAAGAAACATCCAGCCCCAAAGGGCCAGCCAAGACCGCCCCCCCCAAACGCCCGACCTGGCTGAAATGGCTGCTGCGCCTTTTCTTCTGGGGATTCGGGATTGCCGCCGCGGGCGCGCTGTCGGTGCTGTGCGTGGTGGCAGTGGCCCTCGCAGTCGCCTATCCGAACCTGCCTGACATTTCGGAACTTTCCGATTACCGGCCCAAGTTGCCACTGCGCGTGTTCTCGGCCGAAGGCATCCAGATCGGCGAATTCGGCGAGGAGCGTCGCAACCTCACGCCGATTTCCGCAATTCCGAAAGTCGTGAAGGATGCCGTGCTCGCCGCGGAAGACTCGCGCTTCTACGATCACGGCGGCGTCGACTACAAGGGCATGGTTCGCGCAGGCCTGGCCAACATGAACCGCGTGAAGAGCCAGGGCGCCTCGACGATCACGATGCAGGTGGCCCGCAACGTCTACCTGAGTTCCGAGAAGACGCTCACCCGCAAGGTCTACGAGGTCTTGCTCACGTTCAAGCTCGAGCACCTGCTGACCAAGGACCAGATCTTCGAGATCTACCTGAACCAGATCTACCTGGGCAATCGTGCCTACGGCTTCGCTGCCGCTTCGGAAGCGTATTTCGGCAAGCCGCTGCAGGATCTCAGCATCGCGCAGGCCGCGATGCTGGCCGGCCTGCCCAAGGCGCCTGGCGCGAACAACCCGGTCAACAACCCGCAACGGGCGCGCGGCCGCCAGTTCTACGTGATCGACCGCATGCAGGAAGCCGGCTTCATCACCGCCGAGCAGGCAGCCGAAGCCAAAAAGGAAGAACTGCATCTGCGCGATGCAGCCGACCCGAACCGGCTCCACGCCGAGTACGTTGCCGAGACCGTGCGCCAGCTCATGTATGCGCAATATGGCGACAGCACCTACACCCGTGGCCTGAAGGTCTACACCTCTCTGGTCGCAGCCGACCAGGCGGCGGCCTACAAGGCCCTGCGCAAGGGCATCATGGACTACGAGCGCCGCCAGATCTACCGTGGTCCCGAGAAGTTCGTCGACCTGCCCAGCGACGCCAAGGAGCTCGACGAGGCCGTGGATGACGCGCTGAGCGACCATCCGGACAACGGCGACGTTATGGCGGCCGTGGTGCTCAAGGCCACTGCCAAGCAGATCGATGCGGTGCGCGGCAACGGCGACCCGGTGCAGATCACCGGCGAAGGCCTCAAGCCCGCGCAGTCGGGCCTGTCCGACAAGGCCCCTCCCAACATCAAGATCCGCCGCGGCGCGGTGATCCGCGTGGTGAAGACGCCGAAGAACACCTGGGAAATCACGCAACTGCCAGAGGTCGAAGGCGCGTTCGTCGCCATGGATCCGCGAGACGGCGCCATCAAGGCTCTCGTGGGCGGCTTCGACTTCGGCAAGAACAAGTTCAACCACGTCACGCAGGCGTGGCGCCAGCCGGGCTCGAGCTTCAAGCCCTTCATCTATTCCGCAGCGCTCGAAAAGGGCTTCACCCCCGCCACCGTCATCAACGACGGCCCGCTGTTCTTCGATGCCGGCACCACCGGCGGCCAGCCCTGGGAGCCCAAGAACTACGGCGGCGGCTATGACGGCCCGATGTCGATGCGCACCGCGCTGATGAAGTCGAAGAACCTCGTGTCGATCCGCATCCTGCAGTCGATCGGCACGCGCTACGCGCAGGACTGGATCACCAACTTCGGCTTCGACAAGGACAAGCACCCCGCCTATCTGCCGATGGCGCTGGGCGCGGGCTCGGTCACGCCGATGCAGATGGCCGTGGGTTACTCGGTCTTCGCCAACGGCGGCTACCGCGTCAATCCGTACCTCGTGACCCGCATCACCGATCACAAGGACAAGGTGCTGGTCGACAAGCAGCCGCCGCTGTTGAACGAATCGGTGCGCGTCATTCCCCAGCGCAACGCATTCATCATGGACACGCTGCTGAACTCGGTGGCCCGCGCCGGCACTGCCGCCAAGGCGCAGGCCACGCTCAAGCGCCCCGACCTCTACGGCAAGACCGGCACCACCAACGACTCGCTGGATGCGTGGTTCGCCGGCTTCCAGCCGACCATGACAGCCATCTCGTGGATCGGCTACGACACACCGCGCAACCTGGGTGACCGCGAGACCGGCGGCGGCCTGAGCCTGCCGATCTGGATCACCTACATGGAGACCGCCATCAAGGGCGTGCCCGTCACCGAGCTCTCGGCCAATCCGCCATCGGGCATCGTGAACGTGGGTGGCGAGTGGTACTACGACGACTACGCGCCGGGCCGCGGTGTGGCGAGCCTGGGCGTCGAAGCTGCGCCGGCAGCGCCTGCCGAGGCCTTGACCGGCGCGCCCGTGAGTCCGCCAGCCCCGCCCGAGGAGCGCAACCGCATCCTCGACCTGTTCCGCAACTGACGACGATGAATCAGGCGGCCGCGAACTCGAGCGGCTGCCCGGCTTGCAGGGTCGCTTCGCGCGACAGGTTGCCGAAGAACTCCTCGCCGGTCTTGGTGTCGACCCAGGCCGTGCCGTCGTGGCGATAGTGGTAGCCGCCCGAGCGTGCGGCCAGCCAGATTTCCTGCAGGGGCTTCTGCAGGTTGACGATCAACTGGCTGCCGTTCTGGAATGAAATCGTGATCATCCCGCCCACCCGCTGGTTGTCGAGGTCGGCGTCGCTTGCGTCGTTGATGCGGTCGCAGCCCTGCTCGATGGCCGCGAGCGCAGCTTCGGCGCGGTCCATGTACTCAATGTCGGTCATTACAATTTCGCTATGTTGAACGTTCGCCAAATTCTAGTGAGCACCCGCGCCCGCGCTGTGCTCATGGTCTGCCTCGTTGCGGGCACCACCGCGCTGGTTGCCTGCGGACAGCGCGGTGCGCTGTACCTTCCGACAGATCCGGCAGCCGCCGGGCGCGCCACCTTGCCACAGCTCATGACGCCGGACAGCCTGCGCTCGTCGTCCGCCAGTGCAGCGGCGCCTGCGCCGGCCGCGGCCGCCAGCGCGCCGGCCGGCAACAACAGCAACACCACGGAACCGCGCAAA